>PVBE010018350.1_pt1 | contig 15908 bp, 10 predicted proteins | sample 1631181 | NCBI WGS metagenome assembly PVBE01 (sample SAMN08397723, study PRJNA350692) | Marine metagenome, whole genome shotgun sequencing project. | isolation source: water | place: Pacific Ocean | collected 2012-04
ATCATCGCCTTCCATAGCGATCGATTTACCGAAGTAGTCTTGACCAAAGCCAGCATCACCTGACAGCTCCTGAGCAAAATTCCAATTCGTACCATCCCGACCAAAAATATGCACATATCCGTTTCCGAGTGACCCGGGCTTAAGTCCAATAGCACCTACCGCAGCGAAATCTCCGCTGATGGCTACAGATTCGCCGAAATAGTCATAAACCTCTACGTCTTGTTTTCCATAAACCTTGGTCTGCATGGACCAGGTTTCGCCATCACGTACGTATATATATGCAGAACCGCTGTAAGGACCATTCTCATCGTCATGGGACGCCCCAACGATCGCATAGGGATCGTCAATATCTACGGACGTTCCAAAATAGCCCTGGCCAATCTCGGGCGCGGTAAGTTTCACCTGTTGAGACCAGGTTTCGGTTTCGCTCTCGCGCTTGAAGATAAAGGCGGCATCACCAGCATAAGAGGCCCCAACAATGAGATAGGGACCATCCAGCGACAGGGACCATCCAAAATGATGACCATCAGCGGGGTTAAGTTGATAGGTCTGGATCCACGTGTCGTTGATATCGGATCGCTTGTAAATAAAAACGCTGCCGCTGTGGGACGAGAAATCTTTATAGGGGGCGCCTACAGCGGCGTAGTTACCATCAATGGCGACAACACGGCCATAAAAGTCTCCTGGTCCAACGTCGGGGGCTGAGAGCTTGAACTCCACCACCACAGGCACGGGCGGCGTAGGGGTGATCCCGCTGCCGGAAAGCGGTATGTTTGTCACGCCGCCTTCCGCATTGTGAGTCAGCTGAAGCGAAGCGGCTTTGGCGCCGGCGGAGACGGGGCTGAAGGAGGCGTGCACAAAGACACTGCCGCCGGGATCGATAGAGACCGGCGTCCAGGCAGGCGTGGCAAAAGAAGCCACGTCGGCACCTGTCACGGCAACAGCGCTCACGGTGAGGGCCGCCGTACCGGTGTTCTGTACCTCCACAGAATCCGCCGCCGTGTCGCCCGTTTCCACGTCTCCGAAATCAAGGGCGGCAGGGGAAAGGGCAATCGATGGCCCTGGATCGACACCGGCGCCTAAGGGATATATGTAGGCAGCACCGCTAACGCCATCTTTAGAGGCCCCTACGATAAAGTCATTTTGGCTCACATCCACGGACACGCCAAAATAGTCGCCGTCGGATCCAGGGGAGGCGATCTTCTGCTGATCCGTCTGCTGCCACGTGCCGCCCAACCGTGCAAAATAATATGCGGAACCTATGCTGGGGCCCGGCCAGTTGCCGTAAGGGTTGTCTATGGCGCCGACAACCGCGTGGTCACCATTTATGGAAACCGACCAGCCAAAATAGTCGTAGGCACCTATGACTTCTGCCGTCAGTTTGTTCTGCTGGATAAACGTGTCATCACCGGGCGACCGGGTGAACACGTAGGCCGCCCCCGCCTGATTGCTGTCCGCCACGACGGCATGCTGGGCCCCAACGATGATGTCGTCACCGTTGATATGGACGGATTTCCCGAAGTAGCTGACATTGGATGGATCGTCGGCAACCAGTGTGGCGTGCGGTGACCACGTGTCTCCCACACGTTTGTATACGTAGACAGCACCGGGACCGTTGACAAACGGTCCTGTATGCTGAATCGCTCCCACGATGGCATAGGGGCCGGAAATAGAGACAGATGAGCCGTAATAATCGAATTCACCCACATCGTCGGGGGTGAGCTTGATCTGTTTTACCCACTGGGTTCCGTTAAATTTATATATATAGGCGGAACCGGAGACCTGACCATTCTCGTCGTCGTTCTGGGCTCCAATTACCGCATAGGCACCGTCTACGGCTACCGACCAGCCGAAGAAGTCTCCCGGAGTGCCGTCAGCCGGAACCAGCGTCTGCTGCAAGATAAAATTATCCGTTACGGTATCCCGGACGTACACATAGGCCGCGCCGCTATCCGTCCCGTTTCCTGTGTCAGCGTTGTAGGCCCCGATGATAACGTTGTCGCCATCCATGGACACCGAAGCACCGAACCGCCCTCCATCCGGAGCCGTTAGCTTCTGGATCTCAGTCCAGGTATTACCGGAAGCACGCTTGTATATGTAGGCAGCGCCATTCTGTATGTCCGTACCAATGTGCCAGGCTCCCACCACCGCAAAATCGCCGTCGATGGAAACCGCCCTGCCGAACTCATCCCCTGATCCACCATCGGCGGCCGTGACCTTGAACTCGGGCTCCGCGGAGACCACGGTGGACCAAACCGAAATGGCCGCTACAAACCCCACAAAACGTATAATACGTTGCCAAGATTTCATCTTAAAACTCCTTTTGATTGAACTGACTCTAAACCTTGCAGCAGATTGCTCAACCACTTGTTACTTCTTGAATCAAATTACAATATATTGGTGTTAAAGTCAAAGCGTACAGCCTTATTGTATCCAGGAGAAAATTAACTTACTTATCATCGATCGAATCATTTGTCACTGAGGTGTCTTGCCGCATTTTTGAAGCGTGGTATCTGATCTTCCTGTGTGGTCAAGTTGAAGATCGTATTGAACACCAGGTAGACCAGGTCGAAAGCGCCTGCCGCGCGAACCCTGGCCATATCTCCGATTTCCACGTGGATGGCGCTGCGGGAGGGCCACGCGGCCGGTTCCGATCGCCAGTTCCAGGACATTCCCGTCCCCGGCCAGTTCGGCGAGGGTGTTCACGGATTCAAGCGTTTCCTCCAATATCGAGTCTCCGTACGTCTCGTCGTACCGACCGGCATTCAGCTTGCCGAACGTCTCGGTTCCATAACCCTTCGTTGTGTTAAGTATAATGTTTTTCTGCCAGCTTGTCTGTGATGTCCGTCACATACACATGCTGATCATGAACAGATCACTCGGATTTTCTTCTGAAGAAAACCCGAAATAACCTGGATCTTAATGTGTTTGATCTGGACGTTATAGAGTTCGAACTCTCGTCGCCGAGTTCCTCTATCAGTCCCCGGTTCGACCAGAAATCGAGGGTGCCCTCTTTTGAGACGAGTTCAGGATTAGTCTTCAGGTTCGCATTTCTGTACTTCCGCCTCTCAAGAACGTCCTGCTAGACCCCATTCTCGGCATCAGTCTGACCAAAGGCCAGACTACAGCTAGCAATGACTCCCGGAATCAAGAGTAAAACCAAACTGGCCATTCTCCTCTGATCCCTCCTGTTTTGTTGATAGGAAAGCCCTGCTGCTGTGTGCGTGGCAACGAATGAAACAACGTCCAGGTGGGCTCGATATTAAGATCTTCTTTGTAACGAGTCTCTATGAGTTGATTGGATTTGATCTCATTGGGGATGTGCTGCCTTATATCGTTGTCACACATAGACAATATAGCTTAACCATATTTTGCAAACACGACCTTTTTAGCTTTAATAATTGTTATACATATTAAATGTGTCAAGCGATCAGAGATACCCGTCACATAAATATCCCGATCCCACAAACATTATCGGAGTACATGAAACCGCTCCGTGTGGCCAACTTTAGCAGCCTCACCCGTGACGATCTGGATACTGAGATATTTGGACTTCACCTCAGAGCTGAATGGACAAAAAACAGACAATCCGGGTTCCAGCCGCTACCTGAATCCCTTGTAAAACGGTTGTACGAATTTTCAGTTTCAGGTAAGGTTGAAGAAATATATGCCAAATGCTTCACCCGGCAGAATGCTGTTAAAGCTATTCCTGATAATCCATTACTCTATGTACCCACGAATCCCGCTCGCTAATTGGATGCCCATCTTAAGAAAGCTGGAATTCCTAAGAATACGCCTCAAGGTAAATTAGTTTTCCACGCGTGTCGGAATTCATATATAACTCTGGTAACTGAAACCGATGTAACCCTGAAGGAAGCTCAGACATTAGCACGTCACGCCACTCCTCAGTTAACAATGAATGTGTATGGGCGATTAAGAGAAGGACGTCTATCTAAAGTGATTGAGCAGGTTGCGGAGAACATAAATACACAGAAAAAAGTGCAATATATGTGCAAAAGAAAACCTCTGGTGAAAATGAAGAAGTTGTAACTCCTTCTACACCAGAGGCTTTAGAAGATAATACTGCTATGGAGGTGGGGGGAATTGAACCCCCGTCCGAAAATGTCAAAGCAAGAACGTCTACATGCGTAGCCTATTTTTTAAATCTCGTTCCGGAAAGCTCCAACAGGCGGGATATTACCGGAACCAGCCTCAGTTTTAGTCTCGCTCCGTGCCCTGAGACACAAAACGGAGCCAGCCTGCCTTATCGGCGCTCTTGACAACCCCGCAGGCAGGAATCATCAAGAACGGGCTACACTAAACTAATTTAGGCAGCCATTGCATACGAAGGTTCGTCTGCAGTTGGTTTGTTTCCCAATGGTTTTACGAGGTTATAGGGGACCTCGGCACGCAATTCCTACCGCATCCACTCCCGTCGAATCCTTTCACCCCCAGATAAATGGTAATTTGGTGATTTAAAACAATAACAAATATACCCAGAATTGACGGGGGTGTCAAGGGTTGCGGGTTCTGGAGTAAGAATTATACCGGTTGGCAAGTTAAAGACCATGAACAAACCTATATGACTGACTGAAAATAATACGGTTTTAAATCACCAGTCACCAATTGACCGAGCTTTTTCTTCTCGAGATCTTTGGGGACAGCCTCCAGCGCTTTTTTCCCATGTCTCATCGTCTCGAAGATGATCCTGTGCGACTTTTCCATGAGGTAGGTCAACTGATCCTTTATCCTGCCATCGCATAAAAAAACGCCCGGACCGTAGTCTGGGCGTGGATATCAGGACGTGATATTATTTCTGCAGCGGGGCGCTTACTGTATGATATTTACGACGCCATCATAGACATCAACAACGACAATTTGTTGATATATTTCAATTGGTTGGCCAACCTCGATTTTTTCTGGCATTAAAGTTATAAAGACGTTTCTGTAAGGTCGGGCTTCAATTTCATTCCAAAATATCTGCCATGCTTACCTCCTGTTGGGAGATCAATATATTAGAGCTAAATCACCACTAAACAAGACACAAAATAATCAACCATAAGTCAACTACATATACCACTATAAACCATTGTTAAATATATGTATAATTCAATTATCGATGAGCTATTTACATTACCAAAAAACACCCAAACGCCGAGATGACACAATCAGTTCTTTTATTGACAGCCCGGACCAGAGGTTATATTTTTTATTCCCCTCTCAATGCAAATCGTTGATTTCAAAAAGCAAAGGAAATGCTGATGGCCGATGCTGACGCCCATTCAACAGAGACCATATAGCGTAACGGATAATAATCAGCCCCCTCTTCAAACCAGACTCCGTCTTTTAAGGATGAATAATGATGGACTCCGCCGATCCCGCCCTTCAGTACAGCTTCCTCAAAGAACTCCACCTCGAGACGCCCCTGGTTCGGGCCGGCCAGGCTGTCGCGACCCTGGAAATACCCGACCATGGCGTCTACGATCACCTGGCCGCCCGCATCGGGCAGACGATTCGGACTCTGACCGGCGTCGCAGTCCCCGTGCGCACCGCGACTGCACAGGTGCCTCTGACGGGCCACGTCATTCTCGTGGGCAACCGCTCGACCCACCGCACCATCGAGGAGCTCTACAACCGGCACTTCTGTCTCCTGGACTTGAGGTACCCCGGGCGGGGCGGTCATGTGCTGCGGTCCCTGCACAACCCTTTCGGCAACGGGCACAACGCCATCCTCGCGGGCGGCAGCGATGACGCGGGCGTGGCTGCTGCGGTGGAGGCTCTGTGCGAGAAATTAGAGGAGGCAGCACGGCCGCGGCCGTCTGATACGGAGGGCGACTTGTCCCTGGGCTGGCTCATGGACATCGCCCTGGGTGAGGACCTGTCGTTGCCGGACCATCTGGCCGACTACGAGATCTGGGAGGCTTCGGCCGGGTACGGTTCGGTGGGCTACTTCGGCTGGAACTCCCTGAGCAAGCGTCTGGCTGCCTACTACATGACCGGCGTGGTGGAGGAGGCCCGGCAGTTCCTGCGTCTGGCCTTCCCGGACGACGAGGCCAGGGCCGAAATCGCCGATCTCGATGGGGAGCGGGTGGAGAACAAGGATGAGCCCCTGGCTGGTCCCTATCACTACAACGCCCACATGATGATCCTATTCTGGGATCTGGTGGAAGAAAGCCCGGTGTTCAGCGACGCGGACCGGTTACGGGTGACCAACGCCTTTGCCCGACAGTTCTTCCATGCCGAGGACCGCGTATACCGGCGCTCGTTGCTGGAAAACAGCCAGTCCGGTCGGTGGCCCTATGACGAGGCTCCGCCTTTCGTGGGCACCCGCCACGGCCAGTGGTCGGCCATCTCCCTTTACTGTCTGTGCCGATACTTCCATCGGGGCTACCCCGCTCCTCTCTGGGAGCACGGGGTAGCGGCGGCGCGCCAGCACTTCGCCTCCCTGTCTGAGCACACCTGGGTGGGGGGCGAAAACGACAATTTGTTCTGGTATTGCACTGGTATTGCACCCATCCTGAGCTACCTGCTGCTCACCGGCGAACGCGACCCTTTGGAGAACGGAAACCTGACCGGTCTGCTCCGCGGGCTAGATATCCTCATCTCCGGGCGGGAGCCGGACTGGGCTCTGAATTCGGCCTCCCTCGGTTTCCTCCACAAAGCCGCCTACCTCACCGGCGACGGGCGCTTCTTCACGTATGCCCGGCGTACGGGGGTGGATCGCCAGGCACTGCGTCTGGGCCAGTCCTTCTGGCCGGGCCCCCAGCTGGCGGAGAGATCCCCCGACGAGTTGGTGGGCCGATGGTCGGTACATTCCCTACCCGAACCCCTGTGGCGTACACGTACGGACGGCCTGACTCACGAGGAGTCCTTCCTGTTCGCCAGCTGGCGCAGCGCTGCCGATGGGAGCGGCGATTTCTTGCTGATCAAGGGACTCAACGGCGCCTCGCGGAATCCCTATCATACCTTTGCCGTGCTGGAAGCCCGCCTCGACGGGCACACCGTACTGGCCGGTCTCCAGAACCAGGTACGGGTGCGGCTCGACGGCACGGTTGAGTCCCGCGTAGCCATGGACACGGCCCTCCGTCACTGTGGCGTCACCGGGCAAGTAGTGGCGATCCGGGGCGATACCCCCCACGCCTCCGGAGCAGCCTGGGAGCGCGTTCTTCTCCAACAAGTCGGTCGGTGTTTACTTGTGGCCGACCGCCTCACCTTTCACCGCACTGCGGCCGAAGCCGAGGTCGAGTTGTGGTGGGAGGGAGACAGCGATTGGTGCCCACCCGAGGTATCCAGCTCCCTGCTAGGCGCCTCGGGGGTACGGGTGATCCTGTGCGACCATTTGCCCACCGAGGTGGACGGCAAGCGGGCACGGATGGTGTGGCGTGGTCCCGTGACAGAAGGTCAGAAACTGATACTCCTATCCGCTGTGTCGACGCCAGATGAGATGGTGTGCAAGCGGGTCACTCCCCAGGCAGCCGTCCTGAGCGGGGCCAGCGATCTTCTCCTGGTTAGCGGCGAGTACGAAGGTACCCGAGGAGACCTCGTTTCCCTGGGTCCCGATCGCATCACCGGGACAGGGGTGACGCGGGTAGTGACGCCCGGGGATCGCAGCAGCTCGACCCACCGGACGCTGCTCGAGGCAGACATACCCATCGATGTCGACTGGGATCTGGCCGCGGGCGTACTCTGGGTCAGCACGAGGCAGTCCACTGAGGTGCGTTTGGCCGGCATGGCGAATGGAGATGGTCCGCGGCAGTCCTTTGCCCTGGGTGTCGGCACGCATCGGATCGAGAGCCTAACCCCCGGCAAGGTGACACGGAGCGCCCTCGTGTTGCTCGTGAACATGGCGCTTGCAGCCATTGCCGGCAAACCGGAGATCGAACCGGATGGTGGCCCCGCTTCGGCGTCGGTGCCGCAGCAACCTCTGCTGTACGCCGCCCGGCTCGATGCCGGAGTCGCCGACCTGGTGCGAGTCACCGTCGCCCGGGAGGAATGGCTGGCTGTGGCCGCAAGCGCCGGCGTGTATCTCGTTGATGAGTGCGGAGTCGTGGTCCGACGCCTGACCACCGACGGACCGGTGCGGGTGATTCATTGGTGGCCGGAAGCCAGAGTGCTGGTGGCTGGCTGCGTGGACGAGCAGATCATCGCCTTCGATCCGGTCACAGGAGATCGGGTCTGGGTCTTCACCTCACAGATGGACGCAGCCGTGTGGCGAGCGGCCAAGACATACTGGTTCAAGTCTCAGCCCGGTCATGAGGGGATTCACGGTCTGGCCAGTGGCGCATTCCTGGATGGCGTCGGAGCCACCGGCACTCAGCTGTTCGCCGGCAGTGCCTGCACCCTGGAGATTATCGACGGCCACGGCCACCTGTTGAAGCGCCTGCCCGTATTCTGGGGACCGGGCACCCAGTTTCGTCTGATCGCCGGACCGGGTGGTGCCCCCCGCCTGCTAATGGCTCGGGAACCCACCGACTCCCACGCCCTGGCCGTCATCGACCGGGACACCCTGGACGGTACGCCTCGTGCCTTCGCAGACGTGCCGGAGGGGCATAGTGATATCGGCGGTTGGGCCTGCATGAGCCGCGGTCATATCTACTACACCGATGTGGACGGTGATGGGCAGCCGGAGGTGATGAGTGAGATCAATGGCACCTGGAACCGGCTCACCGTGTGGGCCGCCGACGGCACGCCGAAGTACAACCTGCAGCTGGGGCCGGGTGATGCCATTCCAGCCCGGAATGTACGTGACCTCGAACTGGTCGACATAGACGGCGACGGCCTGCCCGAGATAGTGGCGGCCCTGTCCAGCGGTCTGGTACTGGCGGCCAACGGCCGATGCAAGCCTCTGTGGACACGGCGCCTGGACAGCCCACCCACCGTCCTGGCAGCCTTTCCAGGTCGTGACGGACTGCTGGTGGCCTGCGAGGATGGATCCGTGATAGCCCTGGACGGTGAGGGCAAGATCACCGGTGTGGCGACTATGGACGGTTCGGCACGGCACGCCCTGCAAGTGAACGGCGGCGTGGCCCTGGGCACGGACACGGGCCAGGTCGCCGTTTTCGGTTCCGGCGATTGAAAATAATAATAGCGACATCAAAGTACACGAAGATTTAAAATACGCGATCGAGTTGGATCGGGGGTATTTCTGAGTTCCTTATGGTGGGCATCTACCCATCCAGAGAGGATCTTCTTGGCCTTCGGGGTAAAGTAGACCGCACCTTCACCCGGCAGGGACCGCGGCCGGTTAACAATCTCGCAGCATTTATCCATCGTCTCGTCGCTGACCATGGATACCCCCCGATCGACCGCGACGAGGTCTATAAAGAAATCTTCGAACAGGCTGAGAACTTTGAGAAACACCAAGTGCAAAGCAACGGGTAATGTGGTCGCGGTTAGCTCCCAGCGCTTCGCCGGCGAAAAGTCTTATTTGCCCTCCGCAAATCTTGTTTTTACAATTTAACTATTCGTTGCCTCGTCCTCTCTGGCTGCAAACCGGAAGGATGATATCCCATTACGTAGAGGCCTATCGGGCATCGTTACAATATCTAGCCGTAGACAGGGCGTATATGGAACGAAAAAACGAGCAGCCAGACCACAAGCTTGATCCTTGTAACCCTAACTGATCGTTCATTTGATCTGAGTCAGCGTGGGGAGTTTTTAACTCCCGACCTTTTGCTCCCGAAGCGTAGAATTTGCTGACTCTTTTCCCTCGCGTGGTATACAGCCGGTAGATGAAACACAACAACGGACAGAAGGACTCACGAATTGAAATTCCGTAAGTCCTTCTGTCCGTTGTTGTTATTTAAGTACATCGCCAGGGAATCGAACCCTGAACCTACTGATTAAGAGTCAGTTGCTCTACCAGTTGAGCTAGCGATGCACAAATGAGTGCGGAAGGAATCGAACCTTCGACCCACAGATTAAAAGTCTGTTGCTCTACCAACTGAGCTACGCACCCATTTTTCAAGATTGCAAAGATAAGAGAAAAACTGGTTCCCGTCAATGAAAAAAAGATCAACTTGACACGCTTTTGATTGGCTTCTATACTTGCCCGTTGAGATGTAACCTATTCAGGGAAAACCCAGCATGGGGATAAGCCATGGCCGCGCCTGCTTTGATTCTTGATTATGCAATGGCGACGCCGGAAATCAATGAACGTATTGCCTTCGTCTACATCGGCGCAGGATGCTGGGTGGACTACCGGCCTTTTTTTCCTGATCTGGAAAATATGAAAGCAGCCACGCTACAAAACGACAAAACTGTGCAGCTTTTTTAAAAGGAGACATGCATGTATTCCTGCATCAACGGGGCGACCACGATGCCCTATACCCTGGAACAAGATCTGGAAGCCGCGGCCAAAGCCGGTTTTGAGGCGGTTGAAATCTGGTCTCGAAAACTGGATACATATCTGGACACACACAGTGTCGAGGCCTTGAAAGAACTTCTGGATCAGCACCAGCTTAAGGTCGCCTCCTTGTGTCCGTATTCATTGGTAGGTTTTTCAGACAATCGCGGCCACATTATCTCTATTCGTACGGCCGCTGAAATCGCCGAGGCCATTGCATGCCCGGTGTTGCTCGTCTGTGCGGATGCACCCCCTGATGAAATTGACCTGGATGACGCCTATGACGCCATGGCCAACGTCGCCGGTACCTATGCGGATATGGCGGAGGATTACGGGGTTAAAATTGCGATTGAACCGCTCGGCGGGCATCCCTTTATCCCCGGACCGGAGGAAGCGCTTGAGATCATCGATCGAGCAGAGCATGAAGCGCTTGGCTTGATGATGGATACCTTCCACTACTATAAATCCGATATTAGTCTGGACACGATTCGTAATATACCCCTTGAACACCTCCTGATTGTCCATGTGAACGACTGTGAGGATCTTCCCAAAGAGGATCTGACCGATCAGCACCGCCTGCATCTGGGGGAAGGCGTTATTCCTCTGCATGAGATGCTTAGCGTCCTCAAGGAGAAAGGATATGAAGGCGCTTTGTCTGTTGAGATATTCAGGGAAGCCTACTGGCAGCAGGATCCGGAAAGTGTTTCTATCGCCGCTAAGGGAGCGCTTGATCGAACGGTGGCGACTTTATAACATCGGCAGCAGACTCAATCCTGTTTGTATCGCAGGTTCATTGTTTTGGGATGGGCCGCCCGGGCTTCATCGAGCCGACCTATCGGGGTGGTGTGCGGTGCGTTTTTTACCAGATCCGGATTTTCCATCGCTTCTCTTGCAATAGCTTCCATCGCCTCGATAAATTGATCCAGCGATTCCTGACTTTCGGTCTCGGTCGGTTCAATCATGATGGCTTCAGGCACAATCAGAGGAAAATAAATAGTGGGGGCAAAAAATCCGTAATCAAGCAGCCGTTTGGCGATATCGAGCGTCTTTATCCCATAGGCTTTAAATCGCGTGCCGGACGCGACGAATTCGTGCTGACAGGGCACCTCAATCGGGATCGCTGTTTCGGTCTGTGCGCCATGCAACATGACCGTCCGCGGATACAATCTCTCCAGGCGGCGCATGATATAGTTAGCGTTCAGGATAGCATTTTCGCTGACCTGGCGCAAGCCGTCGGGACCATTTGTCCTGATATAGGCATACGCGCGGACCATCATCCCGAAACTCCCTGGAAAACTACGAATCCGGCCGATGCTGTTCGGTCGATCAGATTCGAACAGATATTTTCCGTCCACCAGTGCTGGTACTGGGGTCGGGAGATAATCAACTAGATCACCTTTCACGCCGACGGGCCCGGCGCCCGGCCCCCCTCCACCATGAGGCGTTGAGAAGGTCTTATGCAGGTTGAAGTGCACCACGTCAAACCCCATATCCCCCGGCCTTGTAAGCCCCAATATGGCATTCATGTTGGCGCCATCCATATAGAGTAATGCGCCGGCATCGTGGACAATGCGGGCGATCTTCCGGATATCCGATTCAAAGAGTCCGAGCGTATTGGGGTTGGTCAACATAAAAGCCGCCACCTCTTCGTCCATAATCGACGCGAGGTGATCGGTATTTACCAGGCCCTGACTATTGGTAGGGATTTGAATGGTATCATAGCCTACCAGCGATACACTGGCCGGGTTGGTGCCATGAGCAGAATCCGGGATCACTACTTTCTTACGGCCATCGCCTCTATGCTCATGATACGCCTTTATCATCATGAGACCGGTTAATTCACCCTGGGCGCCGGCTGCTGGCTGTAACGTCACCCCATCCATACCCGATATTTCAGTAAGATATGCGCTCAATTCAACCAGCAGGCGTATGGCGCCCTGACAGGTATCATCCGGTTGCAGAGGGTGTAAACGGGAAAACCCGGGCAGCGCCGCCACATCCTCATTGACTCTGGGATTATGCTTCATGGTACAGGATCCCAGGGGATACATGGCGCGATCCGGATGATAATTCATAGTAGATAAACGGGTATAATGCCGCACCACGTCCACTTCACTCACCTCCGGTAATGCAGGAGGGGTTTCACGCAGATCTTCTTGCGGCAGTAAGTCGGTTACAGGGCTGGTCGGCACATCCGGTTCAGGCAACGAAACGCCTCGCCGATTCTCCGAGCTCAATTCAAAAATAAGGGGTTCCGGCAATGCAGCATCCTTTTTGTCAATCAAATTATGTGACCTAACGCATCAACAAGCCTGTCAATCTGCGCCTTCGTCCTTCGCTCCGTGACCGCAATGAGTAGACAGTCGTCCATCTTAAATTGAGGGAAACAACCGAGGCTGACGCCGGCCAGAATATGTTGCCCGGCAAGCTGGTGGACGATATGTGCGGCATCACCAGGGGTCTGAATCACAAATTCTTTAAAGAAAGGCGTATTAAAACGAAGCGTGTAGCCAGGCAACTCGGTAATCCGATCTGCGGCATAGTGGCTTTTCTGTAAACAAAGATCGGCCACCTTTTGTAAGCCTGTTTTCCCCATCATGGCCATATAAATGGTCGCCATGAGGGCGTTGAGCTGCTGGCTGGTGCAGATGTTCGACGTGGCCTTGTCGCGCCGGATATGCTGTTCCCGGGCCTGCAGGGTCAGCACAAATCCTCGTTGGCCTTTTTGATCTATTGTCTGACCGGCAATCCGGCCGGACATCCGCCGGACAAAACGCGCCTTCGCGGCAAAAAACCCCAGGGCCGGTCCGCCGAAACTGACTTCATTGCCCAGGGACTGTCCCTCACCTACCGCAATATCCGCTCCGAATTCACCCGGTGGCTTAATCAGGCCCAATGAAATGGGATCAACGGCCATAACAAGCAGTGCGCCGGCGCTATGTACCATTTTTTCGATCTCTGCCATGGCTTCCAGATGGCCGAAAAAATTCGGATGTTGAATAAGAACACAGGCGGCCTGGTCCACGAGATGAGCCTGGAGCTGTTCCGGATCGAGCTTGCCCTCCGGACAGGGGATGGTTTCGACGGTAATACCCGGGCCATGCGCATAGGTATGTATCGTATGGGTATAATGAGGATGCATACTGCCGGCGACAACGACCCGGTTACATCGTTTCACGGCACACGCCATCATCATGGCCTCTGCTGCTGCCGAGGCGCCGTCATACATGGACGCGTTGGCAACCTCCAATCCAGTCAGTTCGCAGATCATGGATTGGAATTCGTAGATGCCCTGGAGCGTCCCCTGACTTACTTCGGGCTGGTAGGGGGTGTATGAGGTGAGGAACTCGGATCGTCCGGTAAGATGTTTTATGGCGCTTGGAATAAAATGGTCGTACATGCCGCCACCGACAAAGGAAACAGCCTGGTCCGCGGCCATATTCTGATCCGCCAGTTCCCCCATAAGGTCCTGCAGTTCCAACTCAGACAGGGCCGGCGGTAAGTGTAAGGGATGGGTAAGACGGACCTCCTGGGGAATCACCGTGAGTAACTCGTCGACAGAAGAAATGCCAATCGCGTCCATGATACTTTTTCGATTGGCATCGGTATTCGGAATATACGTCATATCTTCTCCTTCATGGTGCTCGTTCTACTCTCCAACAAAATCCTTATAGGCATCTGAGGTTAATAACGCATTGAATTCGGCCACATCGGCGACCTCTATTTTAATCATCCAGCCATCACCATAAGGATCCTCATTCACTGCTTCAGGGCGCGTTTCCAGTTCGGTATTTAATGCTATAATCGTCCCCGCCATGGGGCTGAACAGAGAAGATACTGTTTTTACGGCTTCTACGGTGCCGAATTCGCCACCGGCATCGACGGTATCTCCATCAGAGGGCAGCTCCACGAAGACAATATCCCCGAGCTGGGTCTGTGCATGATCAGTAATGCCGATGGTCGCGGTCCGGCCATCAAGACGAACCCATTCATGCTCTTCAGAATATCGAAGCTCTGCTGGTGTACTCATCTCGGGTCCTTCCTGCTATTTAATGGCCGCCATCTCTTCCTGCAATCGATCTTGTGCCATCATGGTTTCGACCAAATTAATATGGGCCTGACCGGATCGGAAAGTCGGGTGTTTAAGCATATAACTGTGAAATGGAATGGTGGTTTTAACGCCCTCGATGATAAACTCTTCCAGGGCGCGTTCTGTGCGGGTCATCGCCTCTTCCCGATTACGGCCCCAGACAATCAGTTTGGCCAGCATGGAATCATAATAGGGCGTCACGACACACTGGGCGTATACATGACTGTCCACACGAACCCCATATCCGCCTGGAACGTGGAAACTGGTAATCTGACCTGTCGAAGGCATGAAATTTCGAGCCGGATCTTCTGCATTGATTCGGCATTCAATCGCATGGCCTCGGAAGGTCGCCACTTCCTGGGTAAAACTAAGCGGTTCACCCGCTGCGATTCGAATCTGTTCTTTGATTAAATCCTGAGAGGTGACCTGTTCCGTAACGGCATGTTCCACCTGGATCCGGGTGTTCATCTCCATAAAATAAAAATCGCCCTGGTCGGTCACCAGATATTCCATCGTGCCGACATTCTGGTATCCAATGGACCTGCCGCCCTTGAGGGTGGTCTCCCCCAGCCTGGTTCTCAACGCTTCGTCCACAAAAGGAGACGGCGCTTCTTCGATTAGTTTTTGACGCCGCCGTTGTATCGAGCAATCTCTCTCCCCCAGATGTATGAGATTGCCGTTCTTATCACCAAATACCTGGATCTCTATATGTCTCGCATGTTCGATAAAATGTTCAAGATAGAGCGAGGTGTCGCTAAAGGATTTTCTGGCCTCTTCATAGGCGATTTGAAACTGTGTACGAAGTTCAGCCACATCACGGGCAACACGAATACCGCGCCCACCGCCACCTGCTGATGCTTTTATGACCAGAGGGAATCCAACATCCACTGAAGCCTCCACCGCCATATCGACATGGTTGACGGTTCCCTCCGTTCCGGGGATGGTAGGCACACCGGCTTTAGTCATCATCTTACGGGCTTCCGCCTTATCGCCCATTAATTGGACGACGCCGGACGGGGGACCAATAAAAGTGATATGACACGACTCACACACTTCTGCAAAATGTGGATTTTCGGACAGGAAACCGTAACCGGGATGGATGGCATCCGCATTGGTAATTTCAGCTGCACTGATGATACGGGGAATATTGAGGTAACTGTCGTTGGGCGTACTGCTTCCAACACAAATGGCTTCATCAGCAAATCGGACATGCAAAGAATCTTGATCCGCTTTGGAATATACGACGACTGTGGCAATATTCAATTCTTTACACGCCCGGAGCACCCGCAGGGCAATTTCTCCACGGTTCGCGATCAGTATTTTTTGAAACATCAGGTCCTTACGCTGGCTCAAGCAGGAACAGGGGCTGGCCATATTCTACCGGCTGAGCATCTTCAGCCAGGATTTTTACCACCCGCCCGTTGGTTTCGGAAAGGATAGGGTTCATTAATTTCATGGCCTCGATGATACAAA
>PVBE011524565.1_pt1 | contig 15908 bp, 12 predicted proteins | sample 1631181 | NCBI WGS metagenome assembly PVBE01 (sample SAMN08397723, study PRJNA350692) | Marine metagenome, whole genome shotgun sequencing project. | isolation source: water | place: Pacific Ocean | collected 2012-04
CTCTCTTTGTACCTGGCAGTGCGCTCATCTGGATCCTGGGCCTGGCTGTCCTCTGCACCAATGTTCCGTTCTACCTGCTGAACCTCGGCATGCGCTCCGTGAGTGCTGGAACCGCAGCGGTTCTCTCTCTCTCCGAGGTGCTCTTCGCCACCCTGCTGGGGATTGTGGTCTACGGGGAGCACCTGGCGCCCATCGGGTGGATCGGCGGCATCCTGGCGGGCCTGGGCGTGCTCTATGCCATGACCCAGAGAGACGACTCGACGGAGACTGCAGCCAGTACCTCGTCCCTTGATGAGGTCACCCGCGGGCGACGCCTGTGGCGGGTCCTGCTGGGCCTCGGATTGCTCAACGGCGGTGTGCTGATGGGCATGGCGAGCGGCGGAGCCTCCAGCGTGCTGATGGCGCTTGCTGGGTTGACCGTCCTGGCTCGGCTGGGCCCGTCGGTCGCACACGCCTGGCTGGATGGTCGCTTTGGGCGGATCATCGGCTGGACAGGCGCTGGTGTTGCCGCAGTGGCTGCAGGAGGCTGCTTTCTTCGGAGCGGGACACTCGACGATGCTGGCTCACTGTGGGGCATGGTGCTGGCGCTGGTGGTTCTCGCCTTGGACCGTCGACTGGCGGCTGGTGAGACGGAGCGCGAAGATCAGCCCCTGGTCCACCTCGCCCTCCTGCTCCTGGCCGGCGGGCACGCGCTTGGGTGGATGCAGCACGGCATGGCGCATGCGATCACAGAGGCAGCCAACTTCGCTCTGGGCTGGGCGGCTGTGGGGCTGGTGGTTGCGGGTCTCTCTGGCGGCCTCATTGGTGCTCGTCCTGCCAGTCACGGTGCTCTCGAACGCTTTGATGGCCCAGGTCGGTGGTTCTTCCAGGGCAAGCGACCCCTGGCTGCCGCCTGCCTGGTCTGGATTGCCGGCGGAATCCATCTGGTGCCGACGGGCCATGTGGGCATCGTGGAGCGGTTCGGAGCGCCCATCTCCCAGACCGATGGCGCCGGCCTGTTCCTGCGAGCACCAGCACCTCTCGAGGCGCTGAGGGTGATCGATGTCTCGAGCGAGCGTCGGCTCTCCCTGTACGAGGATGGACGCACCCTTCTCACCGGCGACCAGTCGATGGTCAGCCTGGACGGTGTGGTTCACTACACGATCTCGGACCCAGAGCGCTTCGCCTATGGCTCCAGTCAGCCGGAGGAAGTGCTCCGGGATCTGGCCCGCTCTTCTCTGGTTCAGGTGGTGGTGCATGGGTCGCAGGATGCGGTGCTGACCACGGGTCGGCTTGACCTCGAGTCCGCTGTGCTCGGTGCTACGCAAGCACAGGTGGACTCCGCGGGGCTCGGCATCCAGGTCACAGCAGTGCACCTGACCGAGGCGGCTGTACCCCCGCCCGTGCTGGCCGCCTTCCTCGATGTGATCAGCGCGGACGAGGAGCGCCTGACCCGAATCAACGAGGGCGAAGCCTATGCCGCCAAGGTGATCCCCGAGGCCCGAGGGCAGGCCCTGGCCAGCATCTCGGGTGCACAGGGGGCTGCTGCGAAGATCCAGGCCTCAGCGGATGCCGCCTCGCTGGAGTTCCTCGCGATCTCTGCCGGTGGCGCCAAGGCCCCGAGTCTGACACGAGCGCGCATGACCTGGGAAAGCCTCGAGACCCGACTGAAGCCCGCTCGCCTGGTGCTCGCTCCGGCGGGCGTCCGCGTGTGGTGGGGCAAGACCGACGGGAGCAAACCCGTCGACATCAAGATCAAGGACACGACAGGGAGCAAACGATGAAGCGAAACCTGCTGGGAGCGGCTGTACTGGCCTGGTTGGTGGGCAGCAGCGTGTACACGGTGGATGCCAGTGAGGTGGCCGTGGTCACCCTCTTCGGCAAGCCAATTGCAACCGTCACCGAGCCCGGACTCCGGGTGCGGGCACCCTGGCCTGTCCATCAGGTGGTGCGCTTCGATGCGCGCTCTCGTCTGCTCAGTGTGAAGCCTGCGGAGGTCCTGACCAAGGACAAGAAGAACCTGGTGGTCGAGGCCTTTGTGGTCTGGAAGGTGTCCGATGCGGAGCACTTCCTCGAGGCCGTGGGGTCGGCTCAGGTGGCAGAGACTCAGCTCTCGGACCTGGTCGTCAGTCGGATTGCTGCCGGACTCGGTCAGCGGAATTTCCAGGACCTGATGGTTGTCGGTGGCCAGTCCAGTGACATGCTTCCGGAGGGACTGGCCGAACAGGTCTCCCAGGTGAGTCTGGAGCGGCTCGGAGTGGAGGTGGTCGATGTGCGCCTGCGCCATGTGGGCTTGCCGCTCCAAAACGAGCAGTCCATCTACGCCCGGATGCGGGCAGAGCGTTCTCGCATCGCAAATGCATACCGGTCCGAGGGCCAGGAAAAGGCGGTGGTGATCCGCGCAGAGGCGGATCGGCAGGCCGCAGAAATTCTCGCAGGTGCCCAGCGACAGGCCGCTGAGATCCGAGCCAAGGCGGAGGGCAGTGCGGCCCGGGTCTACGCTCAGGCCTATGCCAAGGACCCGGAGTTCTACCGCTTCATGCGTCGGCTCGAAGCCTATGAGCAGATGCTCGATGAGGACACCACCCTGGTGGTGGAGAGCGACGGTGTGCTGTTTGGTGCGCTGCAGGGGGAGGTGCGGTGAGTAAGCCTCGCCAGATCCTCGCACTGTGTCTGCTCGGGCTCCTGCTCGCCAGCAGCGTGGTGACGGTCGACTCGGGGAATACCGCCGTGGTCAGCCGCTTCGGTGCGGTGGATCGCGTGATGGGGCCTGGACTGAACCTGCGGGCACCCTGGCCCATCGAGACCCATCAGATCGTCGCTGTCAGTGAGGTCCGACGGGTGGAGCCGGGTCGCCAGCGCATGCTCACCGGTGACACCAACCTCGTCGACATCGATCTCGTCATTCAGTACTCGGTCTCCGAGCCGGTGCAGTACGTCCTGGGTCTCACAGCCCCGGAGGATACGCTCTCGGGCATCGTGATCTCCGCGACCGCAGATGTGGTCTCTACTATGGGTGTGGACATCCTCTTGACTACGGGACGCACTGAGCTCCAGCAGCGGGTGGGGCTTGCGTCCCAGGAGGCACTCGATGCCTGGGGTGTTGGAGTTCGGGTTGCTGCCATCGAGGTCCGTGAGCTCAGTCCGCCACCGGTCGTGGTCGATGCATTCAATGAGGTGTCCAGTGCTCGAGGGGATCGAGACACCCTGGCACTTGCAGCGGAGGCCTATGTCTCGCAGCGGCTGCCTGAGGTTCGAGGTCAGGCCGGTGCGCAGCAGTCGGGTGCACGAGGCAGTGCAGCGTCCAGAGCGGCGCGGGCGGCGGGCGAGGTGGCTCGGTTCGAGGCCCTGCGTGCACAGGGAGGAGGCGCCTCCCTGGCGACACGATCACACCTGTGGTCCCAGACCGCAGCTCGCGTGGGAAAGACGGTTCAGGTCCACTTCATCAAGGGTGATACCGAGGTCCGAATCGAGGATAAGCCCTGAGAAGCTGACTATTGCCAGGGGGTCTACGGCTGCTTCAGCTTGGCCTTGAGCTCGGAGACGGCCTTGGCATAGGGAGCTCCCCCCTGCTCTGCGAGTGCCTCTGCCGCTGCCGGGTCCGGCACCGGAGTGCCGGGGTGGAGGGTCTGTACCTCAATGGCCAGGAAGCGCAGGTGCTCCCACCGCATCCGCACCTTCTGAGGGCGTGGCAGCGCGGATCGCCATCGCTCCACGGACACCGGGGGTCTTGCTACACGCTGATCGAAGCTCGCTGGATCCTGGCCCTGAAGCCCACTGAGAACCTCAGCCGAGCTCAGAGCACCGCTGCCATCCTGGTCCAGGCTGGAAAAGCCAGGGGCGGCGAAGGCGGTCGGGGCATACTCGGCTGCCTGGATCTCACCATCCCCGTTCTTGTCCAGCTGCTCCATGATCCCGGACACAGCGCGCTTGTCTGTCCAGCTCCTCGGGCGGTCGGGCTTGTCTGAGCAGGCCAGGATGAGCAGCAGGGAGAACCAGCCAATCATGGTGCCCCCCAGTACCCGCGCTGCTGCAGGATCTTCCGCCGTGCCTCGTTGTCGGCGCTGGGGCGGGGAGTGTGTGGACTGAGCTTCGTCCGCCAGGCCTTCAGGCTTGCCTGCAGCCGGCTCTTATCGGGGCTTCCCCAGGTCTCGAAGGCCGGGCTGGACAAGGGGGTGGCCTGGAGGGCCTGACTGAGGTGTGTGGAGTGGGCCGAGAGGCCCGTGAACATCAGCCCGCCGCCCTCATCCACAGCACTGACCATCCGCCAAGGGCCTTCAGCGAATACCGCCGCAGGGGCCGGGGTGTGACCCCCGCTGAGTGTGGGTACGAGCGAGGTACCGTGCAGGCCTGCCGGTGCAGGTACGCCGGCCAGCTCCATGACCGTGGGCATGAGATCGATGAGGCTGGTCAGCCGAGAGGATCGGCCGCCGCCCTCCATGCCACCAGGTGGCCGGATGATGAGAGGCACATGGAGCAGTTCCTCACTCATGTGGAGCCGATGATCAAAGAGGCCGTGCTCGCCGAGCTCCTCGCCATGATCGGAGAGCACAATCACCCACGCGCGATCGAGCAGTCCTCGCTCCTCCAGCTCTCCCATCAGGAGCCCAACCTGCAGATCGGCGTAGGTGACCGCTCCGTCGTAGACCGCTCGGACCCGTGCCAGATCCGCCTTCGATAGCTTGATGGCGTTGGCATCCGGCTGGATATGTGCCCGCGCCTTCGCAGTGTGTGGACGGAGGAGATTCAGGGCGAAGAGCTGTTCGAAGCGCCGGCGCGGATGCCAGATGCCATCGACTACCTGTCCGGTGCCGTGGATGCTGCGGACCAGTGCCTGGCCGTGCCCCTCGGACGTGCCGCTGGTGTACAGATAGCCCGCAGGTGCGGGCTTCAAGTAGCGGGCGTGGGTGTCGTAGCCGTGGACAAAGAGAAAGAAGGGCTGGGAATCCAGGCCATCCACCCAGCGCAGGGCTGCCGGAGCGGTATGCCACAGGCTTCCCCACTCCTCGGGTCCCTCGTAGTGCTGAAAGCCCTGGCCCAGGCCAAATGCTGGGGAGAGATGACCCCCAGCGACAGCCGCACCCGTCCAGTATCCGTACAGGCCCAGCACCTCTGCCATGGTGGGTACGTTGTCTGGATAGCTGAAGTGGTAGTCCACCGTGCTGAGCTCAGAGGCATAGCGTCCGCTGAACAGGCTGGCGTGGGAGAACAGGGTCTCGGTGGACTGCGCATAGGTACGAGAAAACACCCATGACTCGGCTGCGAGTCGATCCAGGTTGGGCGTGTGTCCCGGGGGGCCCCCGAAGGCACCCACCCGATCCGCTCGGAGAGTGTCCAGGCTGATGATTATGATGGACGGGCGCTGAGCTGGGGCCTCTGCGCCTACCCGGCAGCCGCCGAGAAGCACGAGGAAGAGTGCAGCAAGGAGGGGACGCAATCCCATGGGGTCATTGTCCCTCAGATCCACTCCGATCTGTCCAGATAGCCGAGGTCAATGGCCGTTTGTGCCACGGCCTCTCGCTCCAGCACCGGCTCGATCATCTCTGCCCGTGAGAACCATCTTCGCTGTCTGGGACGAGCAGTGGCCATCACTGGGGGCAGGCCAGCGGCGACTACACGGTCGAGCTCAGGAAGCATGGGCACGCCGATCCACTGGCAGATCCGAGCGAAGGTCTGCCGTCGGTTCTCGCCGACCACATCCTCGAAGCGCACCGCGAGAGAGTCGATGGGGTCCTGCTTCAGTGCCGTCAGGATGGCGCGATGTGAGGAAGACCACTGAAATCCAGCGACCTCCACCAGGGGGCGACCCCTCCACGCCTCCCAGTCGGGCGGGAGGTCATACTTCCACCAGCCCTCGTCTTCTGGGTGCGTACCGCCAATCCGGAGTGGCGCATCCATGCGGTGCGCGTGGAATCCCCGAAACTGCCAGCCGTCCACCAGGCCGTTGATCGCTGCAGCCGGATTGCGACGGAGGTGGAGGACGCGAACCCGGGCTTGGGGAAAGAGCGCGCGGAGGAACGGCAGGCGGTAGGCATTGGACGGGGTCTTGAAGATGAGCGGCTTGGTGGCGAGTGCCTCTGGGCTGGCGTGTGTCCAGGGGCCGGTCAGCACGAATGGGGGCTCCTCGATGACCAGTGAAGATGGAGGACCCTTGGGGATCTGGATGTCCGGGAACCACGCGGCCACCAAGGCTGGGTCCAGGTCGTAGTACCAGGGGTTCACCTCGGGGTGATCCTCCCGGATGGCCAGGAGCAGGCGAGCGTGGAAACGCTGGCCTGGTGAGCCGTCCCCGCTGGGCTCACGCACCTCGAGTGCACGACCCACGGCGCGGCGGACACCGTCGAGCTCGAAGTGGATCAGCGGCCACTGCGCGCTCAGCCGCCAGCACAGCTCCGTGGCCAGCGCCTCTCGGTTCTCGATGCTCTCCTCCCAGGCGACGGGGTGTCCGGCGTCCTGGGCAAGCCCCTGGTGGATGATCGAGCGGGCGGCCTTTGTGGCGTGTGCGGCTTGCAGCGCGTCGGAGCCAGTGCCGCTCTCCGGGTGGGTCAGGCCAGCCATGGCCAGCACGGGATTGATCTCACCGTGCAGGTGGTTCAGGCCGCTGTGATGGCGGAGGAGCTCCATGAAGACGCTGGAGCCTCCCCGGGAGCTGCAGAGCACACACACGACCTCTCTTGCCTGTGCGAGATCCCTGGGCCCCCGGGCAATCGTGAGGCTGCGGAGTCGCTCCAGGGCTTGAGCACGCGCGCTCATGTGGTCGGCTCCACGCGCCACCAGCCCAGCCACCCCATCAGCCAAGCTCGCCGCCAGCGGCGCCAGTGGTTGGCATCCTGGGTGAGGGATCGACCCTCCACCTTGAGTCTCCAGGCGGTGTCCAGGAGGTGGATGCCGGCCTTGCCCAGCAGGCCGGGTGCGGGTGCGGGCTCCGCGTCCCGCTCATAGCCGAGGGTGGCCATCATTGTGCCAGCCACCTCCTCCACCTGGCGGATCTCAGCTGGGCTCAGGGCGTCTTTGTACTTGCCTGCATTGGACTTCAGGATGGGTCCGCCGGTGTTGCGCCATGACTCGGAGAGGGCGGCGCCCTTCTGGGCTGCAGGGGTCTGTTCGTGTGAAAGCAGGGCTGGCTCGAACGTCTCGTCCAGGAAGTCACACACCGTACGAATCGTGGCCTCGGGTGCATCCAGCAGATCCTCGTAGCGAATCCGGAGGATGGCCTGGGGCCAGCGCTCCTGCTGGTCGAGTGCCTCTTGCTGCTGCTCTGCCCACAGCCGAGCTGTGAGCCAGGGGTGGCAGGGGGAGAAGACACTGAGTCGAGAAGAGGCTGCGACATCGCGAGGATCCCGGACCAGCCAGATGAACTTCGCTCCCGGGTCGCGCTTGAGTGCGGCCTCGACGTGGTGGACCATGAAGGTGCTCTTGCAGCCCCAGCGCCGCTTGGAGCTGGCCAGGAGGTGCTGGTCGTAGATGGCCGCCGTGATGCTGAGCAGATCATTGGACTCGGCCACCACCCGCGATGCATCGATCTCGACCTCCCAGGGGTAGATGTGTACCTCCAGGAGCCGCAGCACGTCCCGGACCAGGCGCTGGCGTGGTCCTTCCTCGGTCAGATCCCCGTAGCCGTCCGCGAGGTGCGCGAAGTAGCGCATGATGTGCGGTGGATGCGGGATGTCGATGCCGGAGTGGGCATTGAGGATCACCCGGAGCAGGTTGGAGCCTGACCTCTCCGTCCCGATGATGTAGATGGGGTCGGCGCTCAAGGTCCTACCGTGTCCCGATGACCACGGCGAAGAGCATATGGTCCACGAAGCGGTTGCCGTCTTCGGTGGCCACAGCGTGCCGCTCACGGAAGGCTGTCGATGCGTTCCGGTAGATCTCTCTGATCCCCTCCCTGTTGGACTCGGGGATCGCCCCGTTGTCGGACCAGGCATCCACGTCCTCGATGGAGCTGTAGGTGTGCAGCTCTACCTTCGCGCAGCCAGCCCGCTCCAGGAGCCCGACCAGGTCCTCGCGGAGGTAGAAGTTCTTCCGGGCGGGATTCCTCAGGCGCAGGATCTCGTGGTACTCGGCACGGTCTTCTTCGCCGACCGCGCACAGCTGCACCAGGCAGACACGACCTCCGGGCTTGCAGACCCGGACCATCTCCCGTGTCGCGGCCTCATCGTTCATGAACTGGATTCCCTGCCGCTCCACCACCAGGTCGAAGCGTGCCTCCTCAAAGGGCATCTCCTCTGCGCTCGCCACCACCATCTCGTCGATCATCTGGTCGGCCTGGGCGAACATGGCGGGCGTGATGTCCAGGCCTGTGATGTGGCCGACATTCCCAGCGAAGGACTTGCTCACCTGTCCGGTCCCGCAGGCCACGTCGAGCAGGTGGTCTGTGGGCCTGGGCTGGGTCAGGCGCAGGATTGTGGCACCCAGATCAGGGTCCACTACCCACTTGCTCGAGCGATTGTATCGCTCGGCGCGGTCGGTGAAGTGGGCGATGACAGGGTTGTCCTTCCTCACTCAGGCCTCCGGCTTGACAGCGGAGAACACGACCCAGCGCCAGCAGTCGCGAATGCTTCCATTGGGGAGGACCTCGAAGGGATGCACAGCCCGGACTTCAGCAGGAGCGGTGTAGTACAGGTCCCGGATCTCGTGGCGGTGAAGGTTGGGGGTCTCGTGGGTGTCGATCCATAGATCGATGTCCTCCCACTGAAGGACCTCGCGCTCCTCCACGACCTCAAAACCACATCCGGTCAGGAGGTCCCGGAAGCGCTCGGCGGTGAAGTTGTTGAAGAAGAGCGGCTGCTTCTTCTTCACGATGCGGAAGAACCAGGGAGCATCCACGGCGCCATAGGGCACCAGCTGTCCCACCACGAACTGCCCGCCGGGCTTGAGCACGCGGAAGATCTCACTGACGGGGCGCTCGGGTCGCGGCAGGAGGTGGAGCACCTCTCGGTTCACCACCATGTCGTAGCTGCAGTCTTCAAACGGAAGATCGTAGACATCGCCCCGGTGGACCTTGTCCAGGCGGGTCTCCGCCATGGCGATCATCTCTGGCGTGAGGTCCAGGCCCTCTACCGACCCGACCCGGTCCTTGAATGCCGCCCCCACCACTCCGCTGCCGCAGCACACATCGAGAACCTTGGCATCCTCTGGCATGCGGGTGAGGTCCGCGTGGCTGCTGAGGAGCTCCTCATGGGTCAGCCAGATGGCGGACTCGTGCCAGTTTCTCGATCGGATTCCGAATTGGGCGAGGTAGACCTCCTTGTCGATGCCAGCGTCGGCCAGCTGATAGCGAGCACGCTCGCTGGCCCGACGTGCGGCGGCGCGCGCCCGGGAGGCCTCGAGTGCCTTGCCCACGATGGTCGCGGCGACACTGGGGTGGTCGTTCATGAAAGCGGAGAGCGCCTGGGAGACAAAGCTCTCCACGGCGGGGGCAGCACCCGCTGAGGTGAGGGTGGTCTTGGTCTGTCCCTCGAACTCAGGCTGTGCCATCTTCACGCTCAGCACACAGGTGAGCCCCTCGCGGATGTCGTACCCGGCGATCTCCTCATCGGCATCGGGATTGAGCAGCCGGTTGGAGTTGGCGTACCGGTTCACCGCGAGGGTGATCGCGTGCTTGAGGCCGTCGAGGTGGGTGCCGCCCTGCGGGGTGGGGATCGAGTTGACATAGCTCGAGACTGCCTCGGCATAGCCACCGGTCCACTGCATCGCGACGTCGATCTGGAGGGAATCGGCTTCTCCCTGGAGATGGAGCGTGGGGTGGAGGGGAGAGCGTCCCTGATTGAGGTACTCCACGAACCCGACAATCCCGGTGTCATAGGCGTAGGTCTGGTCGAGCTTGGAGGCCTCTTCTATGAGCTGTATCTGGAGGCCTGGGTGCAGGAATGCCTGCTCCTGGAGGCGTCGTGCCAGATCCCGGGTGCTCAGCTGAGCACCATTGAAGATCTCGGGATCGGGAAGGAACTGCAGCCGGGTACCTGTGCGGTCCTCGCTGCCGACGACTTGAACGTCCTGGTCCGGGTCGCCGCGGGTGAAGCGCTGGCGATGGTGGCTTCCCTCGCGCCAGGTGTCCAGGGATAGCCAGGCGCTCAGTGCATTCACACAGCTCAGCCCCACCCCGTGCAGTCCGCCTGCTACGTGGTAGCCCGCTCCGCCGAACTTCCCGCCAGCATGAAGATGGGTGAGGACGACCTCGCAGGCTGGCCGACCCAGATCAGGATGTGGGTCCGTGGGGATCCCCCGTCCATTGTCCTCCACGCTCATGGAGCCGTCGGCGTGCAGGGTCACCAAAATGCGGGTGCATGCACCGGCCATGGCCTCGTCCACCGCGTTCTGCACCACCTCGTCGACCAGGTGATGGACTCCCTCTGCACCAGTCGAGCCCACGTACATCGCGGGCCGGTGCCTGATGGCCTCCAGTCCGCTGAGGACGGTGATGGTTCCGGCGTCGTACTTCACTCAGGCTCTCCCTGGGCATCCTCCAGATCACCCTGGAGGCGGGCGATCCGAGCCCGCTTGGCATCGGAGAGAGACTCGAACCAGCTGGCGATGTCCGGGAAGCCCTCCGCGTGGGCGGTTCGGGCCATCTCCTCCAGCCGGCTGGCCGCATCCAATTGCTCGATCGCAATTCCTGCCACCAGGTTCTGCTGGGTCTCTCCCATGCGCTGGCGAGCCAGTGGCTCGCCGACGCGCTTCAGGAAGTCGAGGTGCCCGTGGGTGAACTGATGCTGGGACTCTGCCAGCTCATCCCAGGTCCGAGCGGCATCCGCAAAGCCCTCAATCCGGGCGATCTTGGCGAAGTAGCCGAAGAGCTGGATGGCCTGTGCATCCTGGGAGAATGCCTCCTCCAGGTTTGTCTGGGTCCGGCTCCCGCTCAGGGAGGGTGCCTGGCCGCGCTGGAGTTGCTGGGGTGTGTCGCCGTTTTTGGACATCAGGTTCCGTGGGGTGAGGCGCAGTCACTTAATCGGTGGGGCGGTGGCTTGCTGCTGTGCGAGCTTTGGAGGGCCTGGCTCAGAAGGCGGCAGTCTGGAGGCGGGCATCACTCGTCCAGGGCCATGGCCGGTCTGGCGCCCGCATCGGGCAAGCGGCACCCGCGGGGGAGGCTCGGCTGACCCCGCCGCCGACCCCGAGATTGGCTCGGGCGAGGAAGAGAGGCCCGTCTGCGTACTGATCCCTGGGCCATGGCAGGAAGTCGGGGTGGTAGAACTGGGTACAGACTTCGTCGGCAAAAAAGCGCCCCAGTACCGTGAGCTGGATGCGCTCTTTGTCCTCGACCAGGAGCCCGTGCTCCGCAAGCGCGTCCAGCTCAGGACGGAACAGCTGCTCGGCTGACTGCCCCGTTCGGAGTCGGTACAGCGACTTGGACACAAAGCTGTTCTTCAGCGGCAGCACCATGTGCCACCGCAGATCATGATCGAGGGTTCGAACCAGGCCACGGGTCAGCGGGAGTCGGCCACCACGGACTCGCTCGAACCACTGCTGGAGATCTGGGGTGTTGATGGAGAATCGGTCGTGGAGGCTGGAGAACGCACTCTGACCAATACCGATGCAGTCGAGAAGCTGGCAGCACTGATCAGTGGCGTAGTGCGAGATGCTGGTCGGTTTCTTGGTGAAGACCCGGGTCAGGTTCTCGTGGTACCCGTGATCCGCCAGCAGGTCGATGGCTGCCTGCTTCTGGATTGTGGCCTCCTCGGCGGAGGGGAACCGCTCGGGGTGCAGCGCAAAGAGCCGCTCGATGGGTCCCGGGGAGTCGCCATAGGCCTCGATCTTGAGTCGATACAGCTGAATCTCCTGCACATCGGTGGCGATGGCCTTGTGCAGGGTGTCCATCCAGGCCTGGTAGGGCACATCCGGGTAGCCATAGATGAACTCAATGCAGACATCGTCGATGCCGTGGGCGTGCAGCGCGTCGATGGCCTTGTAGGCATCCTTAGCGGTGTGGCCGCGGTTCATGGCCTTGAGCACGCCATCGTCGAGGGACTGCAGTCCCATGGTGATCCGGTCCGAGCCGAAGTCCCGCATCATCTTGATTCGGTCCGCACCCTCCGGGCCCAGCAGGTCCTCGGGGTGCACATCATAGGTGACCTGTGTGCAGCCGGACATGTCCACATGCTCAGCGAATACATCGTGAAAGCGGCGGAAGGTGCGCGGGCTCAAGAAGCTCGGCGTTCCGCCGGCGATGAGCACGCTGCGGGCCTTCAGCTGGCTGACACCGATCTGCTGCTTCCACAGCTGTAGCTCCTGGCCCAGCAGGTCCACATACTCGACCATCTCGTCCTCGCTGCGCCCTGTGACCACCGGGTAATGGCAGAAGACGCATCGTCGGGCGCAGTAGGGGATGTGGACGTAGAGGACGAACTCGCCGCTCTCTGGCGGCTGGTAGCTGGCCAGGAAGTTCTCCGGCTCGTCATCCGGGTACATGGTGATGGGCGGGTAGTGGATGCCGGCTGGGAAGAAGCGGCCATTCGCAGGGATCAGGCCGAGGCTGCGCAGCCGATCCAGATCGGCGAGGCGGTGCCTGGCCTGAGCATAGCGGGCTGTGTCGTCCATCTACCCTTCCCGTTCCAGGGATTAGTCTACCTTCACCCAGCAGAAGGGTCCACGTCCCTCACCCGGCTACGACGATGAGAGCAACACCACCCACCGCGATCAGCGCCCCGAGGGCTGCCTGGAGGGAGATCTTTTCCCGCAGCAGCCAGGCGGCCAGCGGGAGGATGAACAAGGGCTCAGTGGCACACAGGACGCTGGCCAGTGTGGCATCGGTGAGCGTGAGCGCCAGCATGCTCAGGTAGAAGCCCCCGCCGATGATGACCACATCGGCCCACAGCAGTCGCACCAGGTGAGTCTTCTTCAAGAGCGGTCGAAGCCACTCTCCGAGGCTTCCGCGGGCGACTCCGACCACCAGCAGGCCGGCCATGCCAGCGGCCATTCGGACCATGGTGGCCTGCAGCGGCGGGACCTCGGCCACGCCCAGCTTGGCCAGGATGATGCCTGCCGACATGCACGCGGCGGCAGCCAGGCCCAGCCAGATGCCGGAAGCTGTGCCTGCCCCGTCTGTGGGACTGCGCTCCTTCATGACCCAGGTAACGCCGGCGAGGATGGTGATGATGCCCAGCCAGGCGTAGACGCTCGGACGTTCTCCGAGGACTCCGAGTGCTAGCACCACGGTCAAGGCCTGACCGGCCGTTGCCAGCAGCACGGTTCGACGAGGCTCCAGGCGGACGAGCGCCATGAAGAACAGCGTGTCGCCCAGCGCGATGCCGATCAGTCCGCTCAGGGAGAGGTACCAGATGGACCGGAGGTCCATCGCAGTAATCCCGACCAGCGCCAGGGCAGCCCCTAAGTACACCAGCCCGATGAGCCCCTTGGCCAGGTTGAGGCCGAGCGCTGAGGTCTGGTCCGCCAGGTTCCGAAAGAGGATGGACCCCAGTGCCCAGGCACCCCCTGAGCCCAGTGCGGCAAGACAACCCACAGCGTGAGCACTGAGTTCGGTCACGGGAGAGTCCGGTGGCCGCTACTTGGCAGTTACGGGAGCGATGAGCTTGGCCCCGCAGTCCAGCAAGGCGCCGCCCTTCTCGACGGCACCGGGGACTCCGACCTTGTCCAGTGTGAACCGATCCGACCCTGGCACCAGCGGGGGTGCCGCGCTGGAGTGCTCAGCCCGCCACTTCTCTCCTGCATAGTCAGTGCAGTGGGTCTGCCCATCGTCTTCATTGGGGTGGTGGTACTCGAAGTGTGTCGGGTAGTGCTCAAAGTCCATCACAGGTCCGGGCTGGTAGGCGTCATAGATGCGCTTGTAGGCATCTCGCATGACTTGCTCGGGCAGACCGTTGACATTGATGAACTCATCCTCGAGCAGGGCCTGCTCGATACTCAGCCAGTTGAGGTGGTCGATCTCGCTCTTGAGCAGACCGGTCTTCACCCCGTCGTTGTAGACGGTCGTACCTGGCATCAAGGAGAGGTACTTGACCCGGGTGATGTGGTGGTTCTCCTCGGCCCACTGGCACATGTGGTCCAGGGATTCCGCGGTCTCATTCTGCAGGCCCACGATGGTCAGCCCACCGAACCGGACACCTGCCTCCTCGACTGTCCGCTGGGCCCGGATGGTCAGGTTCTCGGAGTTGCCCTTCCTGGCCTCCTTGAGCACGTCCGTGCCCAGGCTCTCCACCCCGAACAGCGCGATATCGCAGCCGGAATCTCGCATGGCAGCCGCGCGCTCCTTGTCCATGTCTGAGCATCGGGTGAGGCACGTCCATCCAACATCGTGCTTCTGCACGACCTCCATGATCTCCAGGGCCTGCTTCTTGTGGGAGGTAAACGTCAGGTCCACGAAGAATACGAAGTCGATGTCGTGCTTGGACTTGAGCTCGCTGAGCTCGGCATCGAGCTTCTCTGGGGACTTGGCTCGTTCCTGCGGTGTGGTCCTGTAGCAGAAGCTGCAGTCCATCTTGCAGCCGCGGGAATACGAGCTGATGATCTGCTTTTGTAGACCCTTGGGGCCCTTGGACTGGGGCCAGAGATCCAGGTTCATCTTGGGAAGAGCATCCAGATCCATCATCTGGCCTCTGGGTGGGGTGGCTCTCACACGGCCATCGGGCTCGCGGAACCAGATCCCCCGCACCTGCTCCAGACCCGGGGTGTCCCACTCGCCAGCCACGTACTTGTCCATCAACTCGAGGATGGTGATCTCACCCTCGGAGATGACGGCGATGTCGCAGTCGGTGTGGCTCATGAAGACCTGGGGGACGCTGGTCACCAGCGAACCACCGGCGATGATCGGAACGGAGGGAAGCTCCGCCTTCACTCGAGCCATCAGCTCCTGACACCAGGGGAAGTTGTCCTCGAAGGTGCACAGGCCCATGACATCAGTGCCGGCCTTGATCTGTCGAAGCGCCGCCTCGAGGGGATCGGGCGCGTAGCGCACATCCACAATTCGGACCGGGTACCCGGCATTGTGGAGCACCGTGGAGATGTAGCTCGCACCCTCATAGGGACTCGTGAGGAAGAACTCCCAGCCACGCGGCATGGAAAACGGCGATGGGCCCACCACCAGGGTGAACCGAGGCTTGGAGGCATCCGTCGATTCCGGCGTCTGGTCCTGCCCGCGCATAAGCTCGCGGTACATGACATCCACCTTGCCATCCGCGTTGGCGTACAGAAACTCAGCCAGGGAGGGCTTATAGGCCATCGTTGGTCCTCATCCGTGTTTGTCTCGCAGGTCCGCGGCGCGGGTCCTGCAGGTCCCGCACCATCTTACCCGATCATGTGTCGGATCGCCCGCTGTGTGGCCGGGGTCAGAAGATAGAGATCGGAGTCTCTTCCAGGCCCAGATAGTCCTGGGGATTGGTCTTGGACGCATCCATCCGCTTGCGGAGGGCCTGCTCCATCTCGTAGGTTCGGCGCGGGTCTCCGGAGCTCAGATCGCGCTTCTCCCCGGGGTCCGCCTCCAGATCGTACAGCTCACGCTTGCCGTCGAGCAGGTCGAGGATGATCTTGTACTTGCCCTCCCTGAGCATGCGCAGGTGAACGAACAGTCGGTAATCGGACTCGGCGAAGACGGGGAGGTCCAGGGACTGGCCGCGCATCAGGGGCAGCAGGCTCATCCCGTCCACCGTGCTCGGCCCATCCAGCCCCAGTGCGGCGAAGACCGTGGGGAAGATGTCCAGGGTGCGGACCGGCGTGTGGATATCCTGGCGCCGGCCATAGCCCGGGAAGCGAATCATCATCGCGACGTGCAGCTGCTCCTGGTAGAGGCTGGCGCCGTGGTCCAGGCCTCCGTGCTCCATGAACTCATCGCCGTGGTCACTCATCAAGATGATGACGCTTCGGTCGTACAGCCCGAGTGCCTTGAGCTGGCTCAAGAAGGAGCCGAGGCGCTCGTCCGCGAGCCGGACCTTGCCGTCATAGACCTGTGCCAGGTAGGCGGCGTCTGCATCATCCAG
>PVBE011385154.1_pt1 | contig 15907 bp, 8 predicted proteins | sample 1631181 | NCBI WGS metagenome assembly PVBE01 (sample SAMN08397723, study PRJNA350692) | Marine metagenome, whole genome shotgun sequencing project. | isolation source: water | place: Pacific Ocean | collected 2012-04
CCGGTGGAGCGTCCTTGGCCCTGGGTGCCGTCTGCTTTTCCAGGAATGCGATCAGTGCCTGTGCGACTATTGGCTGAAGCTCCAGCTTCAACCTGATCGGAAGTTTGTCCAGGGCCGGGACCATCTTCTGATCGGGCTTGTCGGTTGGGGGCGCCGGCGTGACAAAGTATTCGAGTGCGTCCATCATAATACTAACGGCCATGGTCTGGTTGGGCCCGGCCTTCGTGACGTGTTCGCAAAGCAGTGCCACGGTATCCTGGTCAATCTGGGCGGTCAGCGGTTTCATTAACCCGGCGAGAGCAGAGGAAACCGGCCCGGCCGGTGCTGCGGCAAGTCGTGTGACCAGGAAGCCAGGCACCTGTGGAAGTCGACCTTTCACCAGCACTGTTGTGACGCGTGTCACAGCTGTCTTCTCAGCCGCCGAGGGTTGAGGAGCGTCTTTCGGCCGGGGCGCAGCCTGGCGTACCACGAAAGCAACCAGCCCATTGACGATGGCCGACTGCTGATTCATATCCAGCCGGGCAGGCAGGTGTTGCCATGCCGGCGTCATTTTCTGATCCGGTTTATCTGCCGGGGGCGCCGGTGTAACGGATATTTCGAGTGCATCTATCATGATATTGACGGAGGAGATCTCGTTGGCACCACCGCGGATGGCATAGTCCGCAAGCTGTTTGAGGATTGCCATATCCAGCCGGCCGGTCAGTTGCTTGAGAATCCCCGCAAGTTTTGCAGACACCGTGGCTGCCGGATCTCTGGCCAGCTTCTGAACCAGGATGTCCGGCAGACATAGAAACCCGCTTTCCACCAGGATCTTCTCGCATCGCTTCACGGCAGCCAGCTCCTCCGGCGTGGGAGGAGGTGCATCTTTCGGCCGGTCGGCCGCCTGCTGTTCGATGAAGGTGATGATGGTGTTCACCACCTGGGGCTCAAGATTGCCGATACGTGCCGGCAGCCTGTCCAGCTCAGGTACCGGCTTCGCTGCGTTCTTGTCTTCCGGCTTCGGTTTGTCCGACGGAGGGTGTGGCGTAACTGACTGCTCCAGCGCATCGAGGATTATGTTCAGGATAGTGAGACGGTTAGGGCCCTGTTTGGCGGCAAGGTCGCAGAGTTCCATGATGAGCCGGTAGTCGAGTGCTGCTTCCGGAGACTGGAGCAGACTTATCAGTGCCGCAACTACCGGGCCTGGAGGACTGGTGCGCAGGCGTTCAATGAAGATGTTAGGTACGGATTTGTCACCCATGTCGGTGAGAAGGGAACCCGCTTCAACAACGGCAATCTCCGTGCCTTCGCGCACCACCTTCCGCAGCAGTATCCGGCCCGTCTCTCCGCCGGCCCTGAGTTTTGAACGTGAGACGGAGCGGGTGGCCGATGCCCCATCGGCAAGAGATTTGGTTGCGAAGGAGAGCTGGGTCGCTTCGGTGCGTTCGTTTCGCAGCCGGTCCAGGACTTTTCCCAGGAGATCAGCCTGCGCGGGCTCGTTGAATGTGCGCACAACCTTTCGACACAGCTTGTAGGCCTCGTTGAATTGGGCATCATTCTCGAGTTCCAGGATTTTCAGGAGCGTTTGCTCAAAGGTCTTGTTGGCTTCCTGCTTTTCAACGGCCGGTGGCGTTTCTATCCTGGCTTCGCTGTTTGTGCCTGGGTCGACGTTCTTCTCAGCTGTTTCTTCGGGCGCGCCGGCGGCCGGTGTGTTCGTTGCTTCAGCGGGAGCATTTGAAACCGCCGCCGCTGGAGCAACCTGTTCCGGGGGGGCTGCGGGAGGGGTCTCCGGTGGGGTCGATGTGTCATTCCTGCCACATCCGAAACATAGAAGACCTGCCGACAGTACTGTCGCGATTCTCGTCGTCTTCATGATCGCAGTCATGCACCTTCCTCCATTACCTTTTCAATCCGTCGCACAGGACACAATGCTCAGTGCTCAACGCTGGTGAACATCAACGCGGGCAGGCCATCTTTGTTGAACAGGTTGGCGAAATTGTGCCTTCGGTTGAAGGCATACTGAACATTGACGGGTTCCGCAATGTTCTCGCTCGTGACCACAACCGTGTTGCCGTCTATCTTGGCTTCGGCCCAATCCCATTTGCCGTCGGCGCCGACAATTTCGAAGCCCTGCAGGGTCTCAGCATGTTTGAACGCCAGGCCCTTGCCAACATGATTATACTCAATGCGGATGGTCTTTCCCTCTACCTTGTGTGCCTTGTAGACCGGCCCGCAGATCGCAATGTCTTTGCCGTATACCGCACCCAGCGCCACCCGGCATGCACGTTTGCCGTAACCGGACTTGTTTTGCGGATGAATGCCGCCTGCCAGATCGGATGCCGTCACTATGGGCGCGTTCTTGATAGTGGCAATCCTGATGTGGTCCAACTGGTATTTCAATGCACTTGGTTTGTCCACATGCTGCGTAGGCAGCTTGTCGAATTTGATAGCCAAACGATTAACCGGATTCTCATAATCCCATGCACATCCCTCACCACTGGGTTTCTGCACATGCAGGAAATGGAAATCCCTACCTGGCGCCCCGGAGCCTTCGGGCGAAGACGGCTGGTTCCATGTATTGCGCCATCCCTCAATCAAAGCCCGCATGGTTGTTATCTGATCAACCCCGGGGATCTGTGTTTTTGATTCGCCCTGGTCCCAGAGTACTCCTCTGATCCCGTACGGAACCTTCTGCGCTATGTGCCGCTCGTACAGGTCTCCTATCACTGCCCGCCTCGGAGCACGCCCGGGCTTCTTCCCTTCGGCCTTGGCCTTCTCGGCTTCAGCGTCATATTGTTTCTTAAGCTCTTCGTAATTCGAACCAATATCGGCAACGCTGTCGCAATCAGTATTGTCCTGCAGCATCTTGACCAGGGCTGGATCGGCCGCAGCCATCTCTTCGGTCAACCATCGTCCGGACGGCGTACCACCAACAGCCCCCACCATAAGGCCAACCGGAACGTTCAGTTCCTTGTGAAGGTTTCGTCCGAAAGCAAAATGTATTGCGGAAAAGCCTCTTATCGAGTTCTCATCTGCAACTTGCCAACCGTTCCTGCCGTAAAGCCGCAAGGTCGGATACGGTCCACCGGTGGCCATCTGTTTCAGAACCGGATCATTCTTAGCGTAACCGCCGGTGCCACCGGCCATGTTCGATTGTCCCGAGCCAAGCCAGACTTCGCCGACGAGGACATTCGAAAAGCTGATTAGCGCTTGCTGAGCATCGGTGCCTGACGTAACCGTCAGGACACCCTCTTTTGCCGTTGTCTTTACCAGGTCAAGACGCAGCATCCATTTGCCGTCCTTGTCGGCCACCGTTTCTTTCTTCTGGCCTGAAAACTCGACGACGACTTTCTCGTCTGCATCGGCGGTTCCCCATACTGGTACTTTCACATCGCATTGCAGCACCATGTTGTCGCCAAACATCCCGGACACCGCAACCTTGGCCTCAACGTCCCGTACCGATCCCATAACCACCAGCACAGCCAACAATACACAAATCCGCCTCATCATAGTTGTCTCCTGTCTTACGTAGGTTCTCCGCCTCGGGCGGACATTGGAACCATGGTCGTACAAACACCAAAAGATCCCCTTAATGAAAGGAAGATTACCAGCATAATGGTAACGAGGCAACATTACGCCACATGGAGCATTTACCGCCGTGGGAGTTCTTTGACAGGATTTGGGATGATTGAAGATGATGGGATTGTGTCATGAATGTGAAGGTGCTTCCCGTCACGCAGAGGATGTGCTTGGCTTTTATCTCTTCTCTCTATCCATGCAGAAATGTGGCAGAAACTTGATGCTGGTTTCGCAAACAGATGACCCAAGACTGTGCCCGTCTTCAGTAAGAATGAAACCGGCGTCAAGTTTATGCCGCCTCACATCCCTCTCATCATCTTCAATCATCCCTAATCCTGTCAAAAAAATCTTTAGGAATATAGCCGGAAGCAATTCTACAGGACTTCTAGAATGCCTGCCGCGAATGTGAAGCCGCCGCCGAAAGCGGTCATTCCCACCTTGTCGCCCGACGGGAATTTGCTCGACAGGGCTTCGAGGCTGAGGGGGATGGTGTTGGATGATGTGTTTCCGTATTCCTTGATGAAGTAGAACACTTTGTCGGTCGGGAACTTGATGGCTTTTCGAATGGCTTCTATTATCCGCTCGTTGGCCTGGTGAGGTACGATCATGGCCAGGTCGTCCACTGACATGCCCTCTGTGCTGCAGGCCCGGTCGAGCATGTCGATCATCTTGCGCACGGCGATCCTGAACACCGGTTTACCGTCCATCTCCAGGAACTCTCTGCTCTGGATCGAAGGTACATACAGGATCTTTTCCTCTGCACCCAGGGCAGAGACATGTGGCCGTCTGACGATCGTATTGATGTTGCCAGAGCGCTTCTCGCAGGAAATCAACGAGGCCGTTGCTGCATCACCGAACAGGAAGAAGGTCTGCGGATCTTTCGAATCCAGTACGGGTGAAAGCGTTTCGGACGTTACCACTAAGATCTTGTGACCCGGATTGTGCTGCAGAAGATCATAGGCGCCCTGCAGGGCATACAGGTAGCCGGAGCAAGCCGCATTGATGTCGTGGGCCTGCATCATGAGCTCACCGCTTTGAGGGCTCAGTTCCTTGAGTATGCGACAAGCCAGTGAAGGTGTCGTCGAAAGCGGGGTGCCGGTGCTGCAGATGATAGCGTCGATCTCCGAGATATCCAGGTTCTCCGCGGCGAGTAATCTACGGCAGGCGTCGACGCCAAGCGTCAGGGCCGACTCGCCTTCGCCGATCCAGTGACGATGCTGAATTCCGGTGCGTTTGACGATATCCGCGGAGGACCAGCCCGGGCACATCCGGACCAGATCATCATTCTTCATTTCACGCGAACCCACGGCAGAATGGATAGAGGAAAGGATGACTTTCTGTTTTGTGCGGATGTCTGCCTCGGGCAGGGCCGGCCGGCCAGCTTTCGCCGAGCGGCGTTTCTCAAGTTTCGGGCGGCCGGGCTCCTCGTACGCCGTTGACTGCGCGACGGATTCATCGCTGGCCTTTATGCGTATCAGCGGTGTACCCACACGTACCACGTCGCCCACGCTCAAGAAGAATTCGTCGATCGTACCGTCGACGGGCGCCGAAATATCCATCGTGGCTTTGTCGGCTTCGACGGATGCAATGAGATCACCCTCCTTAACGCCCTCGCCATCCCCGACATGGAGTTCCGTGATCGTGATGGTCTCGTCAGAGGGGCTTGAACCAATCGCGTTAACGACAACATGGCCGGCCTCGGTTTTAACCGCCTCTTCCCACTCGAGATCCATGTCCAGCATCTCCGCAGCTCGTGTGAGAACGCTTTTGAACGAGGGAAGGACATCCATCTGGTTGCCGAAGTGGTACGGCACATACGTGTCGGCTTGTGCAACGCGTGCAACCGTCACCGGCTTGGCGGCTTCTTCCGCAACCGTTGCGACTATCTCTCCGCCCATTCCGCACGTGTGGTTGTCCTCGTGTACGACGAGGAGACGGCCCGTTTTCTCGGCAGAGGCGAGGACAGTGTCTTTGTCCCAGGGATAGACGGTTCGCAGGTCGATCACTTCGGCATAAACACCGGTCTCATCGAGCGCCGCCGCAACGCGTTCACAGATAGGCATTGTGCTGCCCCAGCTCACCAGCGTGATGTGCCGTCCCTGGCGGGTCACACGCGCCTTGCCAATCGGGACGAAGTGTTTGTCGATGTCGTCGGACGTGACCACATCGCGGTCGTTCAGAAGGTTCTTCGGATAGAAAAATATCGATGGCCGTCCGGAAGCGAAGGCCGCGTTGAGCAGGCCTGCAGCGTCGGCCGCGTTTGACGGCATGAAAACATCGACCCCAGGCACGTGCGCCGCCGCGGCAACTGGAGACTGCGCGTGGAATGGGCCCAGACCCGGACGGTATGCGCCGGAGATGGCCATGACGATGACGGGGCAGTCACAGTTCCCCGCAGTTCGCCAGTGCATGCTGCCCAGTTCGGTCAGAATCTGGTTGTAGGCGAGGGGAAGGAAGTCCGAGAACTGCAGGAAGGCGACCGGCTGTTCACCCGCAAGGGCGCGCCCGATGGAGACGCCGACGATCGTCGATTCCGTAAGTGGCGAGTTCCTGACCTGGCCCGGGAACTGATCCGTCAGCCCGCGAGTCAGACCGAACACATCGCCTTTGGGATCCTCAATGTCCTCTCCATACAGCGAAATCTTGCCGTTGGCTCCGAGGTGATTCCTGAGCGATTCGCGCATGGCCTCCAGCATGCTGAGTGAGAGGTCGTCGTCCTTGCCACGGTATTCTGCCGCTGCATCGACGGACGAGGGTGGCAGAGGCTTTTTTGCATCAAGCACGGCCACTGGTTCCGTGCCGGCGCGTGCGGTCTTGAGCGCATCCGTCACGGTCTGTTCGACCTCGTGCTCAATAGAGTTCAGATCCTCCTGCGAAACCCCTTCCTTCAGTAAGCGCTGCCCCAGGTTGCGGAGCGGATCCGCGTGTTCCCTGATCCGGGCAATCTCATCTTCCTCACGATACATGCGATGGTCGTCCGAGTTCGTGTGACTTACCAGGCGCTCTACGTTGAGAAGAACTACCTGGGGTCCGCGTGTCTTTCGCGTGGCCTCCACGACCGCGCCCATTGCCTCGTGGGTGGCCACCGCGTCCGTCCCGTCGACCCGGTGGATCTGCAGACCGTAGAAATCTTCGGCATCGCCGTCAGGCAGGGAGTAGAATGTCTTGCCTGCGGTGGGAGTCGAAAGAGCGAAGCGGTTGTCCTGGATTACGAAAAGAACCGGGAGTTGCGAACGCACCGCTTCGGCGATGGCTTCCAGAACTTCACCTTCCTGCGTGCCGCCGTCTCCAAGGGCGCAGTAGACGATTGGCTGTTCGGGATCGTCCTTTATGGCTGCCGCGACACCGACTGCCTGGAGGGCATTGTTGCCCACGAGCGTGCAAGCGCTGAGCACATTCAGTCCCGGATCATACGAGAAACCGGGCATGCGGCGTCCGCCGGAACTTGATTCTGCCCTGCCGAACAAGGTGTGGAGGAAGGAATCGACCGGAATGCCGCGCGCCAGCAGAAGGGCCTTGTCGCGATAGTGGGGGTGAAGCCAGTCGGCCTTGCCGAGGTGTGGCGCAAGCGCCGCCATAGCTTCGTGACCCGATGAGGAAACGTAGAAGGGGACCTCCCCGCGCTGAGCGAGGGATTTCTCGAGTTCGTCCTCCTTGCGGGCGGTCAGCATGAACCGATACAAATTGAGAAAAAGCTCTGTCTGCACTGCACAATCCTTTCAGGTCCAAGCCCTGAATACGGTGTCCAAAGCCGGCGATACTCTAAGCGTGGCCGGAGTCAAGGTCCATCAGATTGTACAAGTATTTCCAAGCATTGAAAGCCGTTTTGCTTTTCTGCCGGGCAGATCCTCGGGTGGTACAGGTGGAATCACGCTCAATGCCCTAGAAACCGTTGCTTTCCAGCCATACGGCGATGTCCTCGAATTCTGGAAACGCGGATGTTCGAAGCGCTGCGGCCATTTCCCCGGAGCAGAAGCGGAGGCCGGCCAGGGAGGAAGGCAGTGCCCCGGCGGGTTTGTTGTCCAGCGTGCTTGGCTTGAGCACGAAGACGTCGTGAATCTGCCCATCCTCCACGTGAATCTTGAGATCAAGGCGACCCCAGTCGAACCCGCCGTTGAGCTCAATGTCGAAGGCGGGCGTGCGCCCGAAGGACCACTTCCAGGATTCGTACTTCTCCCTTAGTTCCAGGATGGTGGCTTGATCGAGATCTGATACAGGTATGGACTCTGCCTGCCCGCCTGCGAAGCGTTCGGCGATGACCTTTTTGAGTCGGGCAACCGTCAGGTCGGCCGCTACTTCCGAGAGGTTCATCACGCTGGCCGGTTCGGACGGAACAGCGCGTGAGTGGATGCGTTCGTCAACGGGGGAGAGGACCGCGCTCAGGCGATCTAGATCGGCTGTTACCAGGAGCGTGGCATGGTGCAAGGCGCGATCGCTACGGAGGCAGAACGCATTGCCGGACATTTTGCGCCCATCGACCGTTAGCGTGTTGCGGTTTGTTAGTTGGGCCTGGACGCCGAGATCAGCGAGACTGTCGATCAGGAGTTGATAGACATGCTGCTCGTCGTAGGTGTCACGCGGTACGACAAGCGTGCAATTGAGATTGCCCCGATCGTGGTAGACCGCACCACCACCCGACAAACGCCTCGCCAGCACGCCCGAGTTCCGGCGGAGAATTGCGAGCCGGCATTCCCGCCACGGGTTCTGGTTCCTCCCGACCAGCACCGCATTTTCGCTCTGCCAGAGAAACAGAATGGGATAGCGCTCCAAATCCATGGAAAGCAGATACTCCTCCACGGCCAGGTTATAGAATGCGTTAAGGTTATTGGATTGTAAGATCATCGTGGTATCGAAGATTACAGGACACTGGCCATCCTGACAACGCGGAACGGGGGAACTCGGGTGGTTACGTTTTCTGATTCTAGCCCCAACTCCATATAACAGCGGGATTTCCTATTTGTACTGCCCCTTGTTGACCTGACGGAAAACCCGTAGTATTACGAACGGGCAGGGTCACCGTCTATCTGGAGAGACCGGATGTGGCAGCTGAACGAAATCCTATAGAGGAGCAGAAGATGAGAAGAATAGTAATATGTTGTGCAGTGTTGGCGGTCATGGTTGTTTCTGGGTGCATGACAGGGCGGGGTGTTGTGTCAAAAGCTGCCGTGTCGTTTGAAGACGGCAGCAAATACGATGGCCAGCTGGTGAACGGAGTACCCGAAGGGCATGGGTCCATAGTCTTCCCGGAAGGGGGGAAGTACACCGGGGAGTTCAAGAACGGCATGATGGACGGAGAGGGAGTCTACAACTATCCCAACGGGTCCACGTATGAAGGCAGTTTCAAGAAGGGATTGAGGCACGGCAAAGGCGTCTACACCCGGCCGTTTCAAAACACCACATGCGTCTACAGGGGCACATTTGTGAAGGACAAGGGTGAAGGTAAAGCCGTGCAGGTAGTTAAGGGCTTGTTCACAATAGTGTGTGACTGCAAAGACACCATGGCGTACGGGCACGGGGTACGGACCTACGTTAACGGCGACAAGTATGTGGGCGAGTTCAGGAGGAATCATCACTACAAGGGAACCTACACCTGGGCCAATGGCGACGTGTACAAGGGAGAGTTCAACGGTCGTCATCCGCACGGCAAAGGCGTGTTTGTTTTCGCAGATGGAGGTAGGTACGAGGGAGAGTTTAACAACAGGAAGATGCACGGTAAGGGCGTTTTTGCGTTCGCCGACGGAAGCCGTTACGAGGGAAACTTTGCAAACGACATGATGGAGGGCAAAGGCGTCTTCATTTCGAAGGACGGAGTTAAGACGGCAGGAACGTTCAAGGCCGACAAGTACATTGGGGAATAGCCAGATGTGAGCGGTGTCGGCCCTCTGAGCAGTTCAGGAGACCGTTGATTCATAATAAGTCGTATGGGTTAGTCCGGACCAAGTGCGTCGGGGTTGCCGCGAACCCGGATTGGGCGGAGGACGAACATCCGCGCCACGAAATCCGCCTCACCAGCGCCTCCTGTTGCCCTATGGTCCCGCGAACCCAGTGTACAAACCACCGTAATCAACCGGATACGGCACCGGCTTTCCACCCTTCATGTCCATGCGCGGCTTGGCATAAAGCGCGTCCCGGGCCTCTGTTATCGCCGTCAACGCCGCCTGGTACTGGGCATTGTCCCTGCTTTCAAACAAGGCCTTATCGTCCTCGGCCAGCCCGCCCCCGGACTTCGCCAGGTTCGCGATCAGCACCTGGCTATACTCAGGATGTGTCAGGTTGATGTCCCTCTCTCTTGCTCTGGGTGCTCTAAGCTTCCTGATCTTCGCCTGGGCGTTGAGCGCGTTGTTGAACTTTCCCACCCACGGCCCGCTCCAGGCATCACGTGACCCGTCCTTACCAGGGCGGGTATTCTCGTAGGTGCTGTAATACGGACAATTTGCGTCAATCCAGGTGTAGATGATCCGTCTATCATTGTCGGAGACCTTAAGCGGCTTCTCGCCATGCTCCTTGCTTTCGAGAATCTTCGTAAGCTTGCTCACGTGTGAACCAGTAGTCATCGGTTTGAAATTATCGGTGAGCCCTCTGTTGATATAGATGTAATGCACATACTTTCCTTCCAGGAGGCTCTCGTAAGCCATGTTGAAGAACTTTGTCTTGTCATCAGAAAGATCAAGGCCTTTCTTAGGCTTCTCGCCGCTGTGACACTTGACACAGTACTTGTCGAAAACCGGCTGAACATGCTTAACGAAATCAAGAGGCTCATTGCCCCATGGCGGCGGAGTTATTTCCGACGGGCCCCTTGCCAGCGTCTTGGTGCTCATGGGCCGGCGCGGCGGAGCAGTCAGCCTCGGTTCATGACATCCCACGCATGACTGGAGCTCACCCGGCATGATCTGGGTGACCGATCCCATTCGCGAAACCTCCTTGCCGTCCTTGTCGAGCGCTTCAAAGTAGAATTCGACTCCTGCCGGCGCCTTGAAATAAGCGGACCCGTCCTCCTCAACCGGCACGTTGCCATGGACAAGCTTTACGTAATACGAGCCGCGACTGATAAGCGGATCATGGTCCCATGCCCGCCTGCCGCGCATGTTGCAACGCTTCGGCACCTGCGAGATTATCCTGATTTCCTTGACGGCACCTCGCTCGATACCGTTGTCAAGTAGTCCCTGGTAAACATCTGTCAGAAAAAACGTGCCGTATTCTTTGTCTGATTCAGGAATAGGTGGAAGGACAGGGGGGGGCTTGCGTGAAGTAAGAGGTATCGGGTTAAAACAGGAGATCTGTTTGTCTTCGCGAAGTAAAGTTTTGTTGCCCTTGTAATCCATCACGTAAATCCGGTACCTGGCACCGTCTTCATGCGGCAGTCCGCCATAGGCTACAACACAAACGTCCTTGTTAACCGGCCACGGGTCACGATATGCCCAGTCCCACTGTCTGTCACCGGGCCCTCCACCCGAGTGCTCTTTCTTGCTGGGAGTATAATTATACTCAGGTGTAATGTTCACCAGGCCCTCAACGTTTTCCACTCCGTGCCGGCGGTCGACTATTCCGATGGCCCCTACAGGTTTTCCATGATGGGGGCCAAGTGTGCACAGGACCTTGCCTGTCCCGGGAATCTGTTTCGCCTGCCAGATAACATTCGGGTTGGTAATCGTGTTTCCGTAGAACAACTCGAGACGCGTTCCGTCCGGGTTGATAGTCCACAGGCTCTGCAGGGTAAACAGGCTCTTGTCCTGGTATTCCCAGCGCATGAACAGGATCGTACCATTGTCCATCACGTAAGGAGATATGTCGGCCAGTGTGCTGAACTCGATGCGCCTGATATCACTGCCGTCGCTGTTCATGGTAAACAGGGCGGACGAGAGCCCCGGCTGGCACATCGAATAGCTCTTCCCGCGAGTCGAAACGAAACATATCTTCCCGTCGGGCAGGTACACCGGGTGTACATCGTGAAACCGGCCTTTTGTAATCTGCCGCAAGCCTGTCCCATCAACGTTTATCTCGTATATATGAAAAGAATCCGGGTTACCCCGGTAGCCGGGCTCCTGGTCTCCTTTCTTCATATCCATGTAGGAGAACATCAGCTTCTTCGCGTCATACGATTTTTCCATGTCGAAAATGACACCATCGTCACTTTTGAAGATTTCCCTGTCGCCCTCTCCGGGCTTTGCCGGATCATGAATGTATATTCCGCAACCAGGTCGATATATCTTCCAACAATATATCGTGCCGACGCCAAAAGGCTTGCCGAAATGGTGTCGTTTCACGTAAGCAACAGGCGGGCATTTGCCGATTGCCGCTTCGGCGTCGAATGACGGATCGTTCTCCCGCGGCTTTGGACCACCCCTCGCTTCGGCTTCCCGGGGAACGGTAAGCATGACAAGGCCGAATAGAAATCCGGCAATAGAGGCTGTCTGAAGAAAACATGGTCTTGAAAACATAATCATCATTCCTTCCGGTGAACATACGGGATACAGGAGCTCACGTTTAGAATATCATGTGTGTTTTCCCGCGACAACCCCAAGGAGGACTTCAGCATGAAGGCGAGGCCTTGACCATCGGTGTCCGTGCCTGGTGCTTTGGGATTACTGCGACAACTCAATGAAACGCCCCCTGCTACTGCACAATGAGGGTCACGGCTTTGTCGGAGTAGCTGATATTGAAACACGTTCCGTTGGCGTTTACCAGGTTGCCCGCGTTCGCGAAGGTTCCCTTGATGTTCCCGGCGGTCAGGATCGTGATCTTGTCACCGGACACCGGTTTGAATCCCCTGGCCACGCTCACCCCGAGCGCACCAGCCAGCTGCACATCTCGGTCAACGAGCAGCCGGGTGCCGTCGGCGCGAAGCGCGGCGAAGTGAAGGGTCGATCCGGGCTGTTCATGGTAGTGGCCGCTAATGTTGAACGCACCCGTTACCTCGGTGCTGCCGGCGTTGTAGAAGGAGGCTTCGACGCTGCCTTGCCCCCGAACCGTGCCGCCCTTAACTACATCGACCCAACGCAAGGATGAAAACGTGCCGTCTTCCAGAGTCAGGATGCCCTGCCCGGCCACCCGCAATTCATTGCGGCATGTCAATCTTGCGCCGGCAGCAACGACGAGTTCCTGGGCGGCATCGGACTCGATATTTCCTCGGATTTCGAGGCCAAGGAACTCGATGTTGGAATTTGCTCGGGCGCTGTTGGCCTTGTTGGCAGTGTTTTGCATGTGCGCGGTCCAGGAGGCGCGCGGCGCACCAGCATCGGCCATGTAGGTGTCGCCGGCATTGGCATAAACGTAATCTGACCAGTTGTTGGCGTCCGCGGCATCAGCACCATTGGTCCCTGTCCAGCGGTGATAGGTATTGGCAAATCCCGCCGGCTCCGTGATTCGTTCTCCCAGAAGCAGCGCCTCCAGTTCATGAACGAGGGCGGGATTGGTCTCGGCAATGTTGTCGGTTTCGGCATGATCAGTAACCAGGTCGTAGAGGGCCGGCACCGGCCGGGAGGTATTTTCTTTCCTCGTTTTGTTTCTGCGGCTCTTGCCCGCCTTGCCGCTTCTACCTCCCTTGCTGCGGACCAGCTTATAGCGGCCGCGGATTATGGATCCGTAGTTGCCCGCCTCATGAATAAGGAACTCACGCGTCCGCTGGTGACCTGAGCCCAGAATGGTTGGGGCCAGAGAGACACCGTCGAGTCCGACGGTGGGGGTCGCACCGGCGAGCTCACAGAAAGTTGGAAGCAGGTCGGAGACGTCGAAAACCATGTCGCTGGTGGTTCCGGCCCTGAGTCTTGATCTGCCGGTTATCTTTGCCGGCCAGCGCATGATCGTGGGAACTCGGATTCCCCCTTCGTAGATACTGCCCTTGTTGCCGCGCAGACCGCCGTTGGCATCGTACTCCTTGCACGAGCTACCTCCCGGGCCCCCGTTGTCGGACTGAAAGATCCCCAGGGTGTTGTCGGCGACGGAGTCAGAGTTGTTGCCGTCACCGTTGGGATCCTCCAGGACGGCGAGGATATTTCCAAAATGTGCATCGATGCGGGTCACCATGGCGGCCCATTGTTTCGACTGGGCCGCGAGTTTGGCGAAGTGCGGATCCCTGGCATAGGCACTGTCCCAGCCCGGGAGTCTGCTGATTTCAGCAAATGGTGCGTGTGGAATCTGGACCGCCAGCAGGCCGAAGAACGGTTGTCCGGTCTTGTTGTAGTGCCTGGCCTGGGCACGGACAAACTCGAGGGCGGCAAAAGCGTAGGAATCGTCACAGTAGGCGGTGGCCGGATACTGGGGATGGTTGTGATTGGAGGGGGACTCCGGGTACAGGGGGTCGTTGATGAAGGGCTTCATGGAATTCGGGATGAGCTCGACCCCACCGGTGGCCGCTGCCCTGGCCGGGGCGCTCCAGAGCGTGGGCTGAAAGAAGGTATGGGCCCGGACATGGTGAAGCTCCGCGAGCACATACTTGTAGCCATGTGACGTAGGCAGGGTCTGAATGTTATCGATCACCGGGTTCTGTTTGCTTGCAGATCCGCCATACCCCCATTTACCCCAATAGCCGGTGACATAGCCCTCGGCGGCGAGGGCATCGCCCATCAGGATGTCATCAGCCCGCATCGCTTTCTTGGCGTTGTTCGGATCGTTCCGATCAGCAAACGTGTGTCCCTGGTGGAATCCCGTCTGCTGAGACGACCGCGCCGGCGAGCAGACGGTAGCGCCGTAGAACCGGGAGAAATTGACGCCCGCTGCCGCCAGCTTATCTAGGGTCGGTGTCTGGACATAGGGCTTGCCAGCCGCTTTCCGGGCAGTCTGGCCATTGGGACCGATGGCTCCCCAGCCCATATCGTCGACGTAGAAGTAAAGAATGTTGGGGCGTGGGGCGCACCAGGCGCATGGAGACAGGAAGAAGACGGTAAGGAAAGCCATGGCAAACAATCGGTTCTTCATAGATATCACGTTCCGGGTTTTCTGTTTTGAATCACCCCTTGGACTATCAGGAGTCTATTCCTCTGCTCATCCCTAACACAACTCCCAATGCAACCAGGAACGTTCCCCGTCTTTTCGGCGTGGTTCTTTACCACGCTTAACTAATGAAAAACCAGAGGATCGATTCGCACTACTATCATTGACGACAACGACTGCGCAGAAGGCTCGGTTCGAGGGGTCTTCTTCTTCCTTGATGGTGCCTATGTCGAACTGCCTATACGCTACTCTAATGGTATGCGCGAATAACTCAATTCTTACGATCTGCTTCTTGACACTGTATTCCGCCGGTCTTAGCATCGGGTTGAGGGAGCGCAGGACGGTCTGGCTCCCGGTTGAGAGGAGGCGGAGTGATGAAGGCGGAACGTAGAGACACGTGGGCGGCAAGCATCAAGGACAAACCCGGGGCGCTGCAGGCGAAACTGGATGCCCTGACGGATGCCGGAGCTAACCTGGAGTTTGTCATTGCCAGGCGGGAACCCGGGAAACGCAAGGCAGGAGTTGTGTTTGTGACACCACTCAAGGGCGCCGCACAGTGCCGCGCGGCACGCAAGGCGGGTTTTGACAAGACGGACTCCCTGCACACGATACGCGTGGAAGGACCGGACAAAAAAGGCCAGGGATCGGCAATCACGGCCGCCCTTGCCGGAAAAGGGGTTAACGTCAGAGGACTGTCGGCCGCTGCAATCGGCCGCAAATTCGTCGGCCACATTGCCCTCGATTCATCCGCCGATGCCACGCAAGCAATCCGCGCTCTGAAGGCGCTGTAAATTCGAGGGAACAGGGGACAGGTAAGAAGTTGCAACCAACAGTGGCTTGGCGCAAGAAGGAAAAGGAGGGGATGATCGAAAGGTGCAAGTTTGCCTTTAGTTCGAAGTAGTGGCGCGCTGCGCCTCGGCTTCGCTGAAGGGCACTGCATTCGGATCGAGATCGAACGTGACCGACTCCTGTCCCATGGGGGCGAGGCCCTGGTTTATCACGTGCATGAGCAGGGGAGTGATTTCTTTAATTGTTTTCGCTGCGTAGAGTTTGACTAGGCCGATTGTCGTTGGTTTCGCAAAAACGACAACAATTCTGAATTCTTCTGCGACACTGTGGATGTAGATTCCCTTTTTATGCCCTTGGTGGTGCACTGCCTCGAAGCCACCTTCTCCGAGGACGCGTGACAGTTCGTGCGTAGCGGCAAATGAACCAGCCGAAAGCGCGGATACGGTGTCCAGAATATGTCCCTCAAGAGTACCTGCTTGCCCCAGGATGGCGCCAGAGCAGTCAATGCAGAGGACGGTCTCGGCTTCCGCCTGGACCTCGAGTTCACACATGGCGCTTTCGATCGCGCAGCCCTGCTCTACAGTTAAGGAATAGCCTGTCATGCTCATGCGTCGCTCACGGCCAGGTCCTC
>PVBE010969284.1_pt1 | contig 15905 bp, 15 predicted proteins | sample 1631181 | NCBI WGS metagenome assembly PVBE01 (sample SAMN08397723, study PRJNA350692) | Marine metagenome, whole genome shotgun sequencing project. | isolation source: water | place: Pacific Ocean | collected 2012-04
GCGTCCCCGTAACAGCACGCGGCAGTGTCTTCTGGTGAGCAATCAATGTTAGTACAAGTTTCTCCGTTGTGCCAAGTTCCACCTATTGCATCGCAGAAGTTTTCTGTAACATCTTGGCATGCCCATCCGTCAGCGCTATCCGAACAACATGCTCCAGTATTTGAAGGCAAGTCGCCAAAAGGAACTTCTATAACTTCCCATTCCACTTGGGGTTCGCCTCGAAGGAAAGAATCTTGATAACCAGCTAAATGTAGCATCCCAAATGGTGGAGAGGGTGCGCCGTTTGCATCGTTTGTTGTGAATTGACCGAGTAGTACATTGTAGTTTGGTAGCCCACTGACGGTGACTCCATAGTTGAATGGATCATTCACAGGAGTGGACAACTCGGTGAGGTGCATAAAAAATCCAATATTAATTGGTGCTTCAAATAGAGCAAAGTCGACATTGCTTGTTACGCTCGGATAATCTTCTGGACCTGCGCCAATCGTCACCCAACTGTCGTAGACCATTTCTGGAAATGTCGCCCAAAGAGCAGGATTACTATGTTGGGCAAGTGGTCCGCAAAAAGGGTTTTGATAAAACTCATTTGGGGCGACCCCAAAACTGATTTGTGATTGTGGAAGTGTATTCCCATGTACACTTGTGAGTTGATCGTTTGGATCATCAAATTCTGCGTACAATCTGTAGGTGGTGTATCCAGTACTTGGCGTACCGGTGCTTATTTGGACAAGATGCAAATCAACAAAGGTAGCGGGCGCTATACTTGTTGCCGCGAGTATGACACTCGTAACAATAAAAGAAAAAGATACTTTGGTGGTTGGTAATACCGCTTTCGCTACTTTATATATAGAATCGAAAAAATTCAACTCACTAATAACTTTGTACATGTTTGCTCTCCTTCTCTTGAGCATTTCTCAATACAGGTTCCGATAATAGAGACAAGTCATGATTGGTGCAAGATTAAAAAGACCTAATTGGATTGTTATTTGCTTCTTTAAACGTGGTTTCTTGGTTGAAAAGTTACCTATAATCCCACTTTAAGAAGATCTAAACAAAATGCCAAAGTACAAAATTGCATGGATGCCAGGAGATGGCGTGGGAAACGAAGTGATGGACGTAGCGAAAATCGTCCTTGACGCTTGTAACCAATTGCGAACTCTTGTGATGAGTATGGAGAATGAAACATCTATGGAACGTATGTTTGGGCTCATCACAGCGAAGGAAACAGCAACTTGTTGATAATTCCAATGCTCGTAATTGTGATGGTGGGGGGCGATCGCCTTGAAGTAGCTTTGGAAAAAGCAGGAGCTAATCGAAGCGAATTACAAGCAGTATTGAATCATTATCCTGAGGGATCTCAAAAGCACGCCGCAGCGTGCTTTTTGATTGAGAATATGACTGGGCATAATTATGCCGAGTTGATTTTCTTTGACCCTCAAGACAATCACGTGGAGTTCGACGCACTTTCGTACGAAAATTATGACAAAGCATCCGACGCAATGCGTGCAATTGAAAAGGAACATGGCGAACTGCATTATGCAAAAGGCGAGGTTGTTGAAGATACGCAATGTATTACTAGTGAATACTTAATAGAAAACATCGATCTAGCCTTTCAAGGGTGGAAAACAAACCCATGGTCGAAGAATGTATCTTTTGAAGATTTTTGCGAATATGTTTTGCCGTATCGAGGAAGCAATGAGCCGATCGAATCTTGGCGGGGAGAATTGATGCACCAGTTTTCTGGGATTGCCTCCGAGATGGAAGATCCAACTGACCCAGAAGAAGCGGGGCGAATACTTGAACAAAGAGCAAACGCGATCATTGGCTTTGATCCGATCTTTTATCTACATCCAACAGATCAAGGCTTTGCTGAGATGAAAACTCGCGGCCTTGGTAGATGTGAAGATATTACAAACATGCAAATTTATGCACGTCGCGCAGGCGGTGTTGCTGTAGCAAGCGACTACACGCCGCACTGGGCAAAGTCAGGAAATAATCACGCATGGAGCGTGATTATCGACGCTGATGTCGACGGATTTTTGCCAATCTCAGGGGTTGCAGCGAAAGTCTATAGAAAAACGTATTCCGAGCAGTTGGATTCACTTGGAGCAAAACTCAAAGAAGGTGAAGATGCGCCAAGGTGGCTCAAGAAAAAATATTACAATGATGTCACTGACAGGTATGTCGTGACGTCGGACGTCATTGTCGCTCTTGATTGCGATTTAGAGAATGATCGCTTCGCATATTTGTGCGTGTTTAATTCAGGGCATTGGAAAGCAATTCAATGGGGTGAGCTTCAAAAGAACGCAGTTATTTTTGATGGGATGGGGAGAGACATTCTCTACTTACCAGCTTTTTATCGCGATGGTGAAATCGCTCCAACTCGAACTCCTTTTGTGTTAGAAAAAAACGGCGAAATGCGATTTGTTGCAGTTGCAGGTGAGGAAGTTTCTGTCATCGCTGACGAAACGACAGGCAGCGAAGTTGCTTATGAAGATTGGACAGATGAGACGGTCTCGCTACCTTTGAAGGCTGGGAAGGAATACGAATTGAAATCATGGACTCCCGAAGGTTGGCTAGTGATCATTGGCAAAACAGGTGATGGGAATCCGATGGAGTTTTCAAATCTTTCTACAAATGGACTGTATTGGTTAGTTGAAGTTGATGGTGATCACGAAGAGCGACCCTTCACCATCGAAGATGGTTCCATTGTGTATTGGTAGAAAACTATCTGCGAGGTAGTTTCCTTCAACCTGTAGCGTGTATGCTAAGTTCTGCAGACGAATTTGTATGATCTTGACAGAGCGAACTGCCTTCACCTGAATCAATAACTTCTTGCAGCGACATACTTGACAAACTTTTTTCAAGTTCTGCAATCGCGTTATCTATCTGCTTGTGGAGTGGGCATAATGAATGTTGATGGTCAGCGCGACCGAGGGGGCATTCCACGATTCTTGCAAGGGGATCAATGACATTCACAACGTCAAGCAGATGAACTTTTTCGGGATCGCATGCCAATACAAAACCACCGTTTCGACCTCTCTGCCCTTTAGATAATCTCGCTCTGCCAAGTTGTTGGAGAACTTTTACGGTGTAACCTGGTGGCACTTGGGTGGCTCGTGCGATTTGTTTAGCGGTTTGAGAGGATTCTTTTCGCTCAGTGAGCAGAATCATAATTCTTAGAGCATATTCAGCGGTTTTTGAAAGCATAGTGTATTTAATTCCTAATTAACTTAACAAAGATAATTATATCATTTAAAAGGTTTTTAGGGATGTACGCCATGGAAAGAAAAGAGAAAATCCCCCAGGCACCTCGCCGAGTTCCCGCCGAGGTGAGGCAGAGGGAGGGTGGCGGAAATGGCGAGGTGCCTGAGGGATTCTTGAATGAGGGAGAAGAGAGATAAAGAGAGAGTCAAGAATGTTGTGGACTTTCTGCCCACAAATGAAGAATAACTGTTTAAAGTAAAATGTCAACCCATTTGTCCCAATAAAATGTGAAAAACTTCACAATAGTTAAAATTTCGCCTAATAGATTAGTCTTAACGCAAAATCAGTGAGTATTAGACATGTTTTTTACAGTATTGAGTCTACTTTTCCAGACTTCGCTCTCTGGCCAAACCTCCACAAGGTACTCAAGGTGTGGGATTGCTCGTTGTGGTTCACCGACTCCAATCCATAGCTCGGCAAGCATTCGATCGGCGTAAGGAGGGTGATAAAGTCCATAATCTATGACGATATAAAGATGCTCAGTCATGGATTCAATTTGCGTATAGTCGCCTTTTTGAACTGTAGCCCATGCTTTTTGTCCATGGTGTTCATGCCAACGAATCCAACCGCTGTGGGCTATTAATCCTAAGGAAACCGAAACAATGAAAATCCAGCTAATTGAAGTTGGTTTGTAAGCACCATGGAATTTCAACTGTGAGCGACCAATTCGCAAGTTAGCATCGGTGAATAATTTGAAGGTAGTAACTGCTCCCCAAGCGGCGATAACTCCTAACGTAATTGCGAGCAAGAATGGAATTTCTCCATACAGTTGTCTCGTAGCGAGGAGGGTTCCGATACAAACTATAACGCCAAGTATTTCTTGTGGCCACGTCCAAGCCCAGTGCACATCTGGTTTAGTAAAGTTATCGAAAGAGGTGAAAAGAGGTGGTTTGCTGTATCCAAACGACAATGCATCTCGAGGGCACGACGCAATGCAATCTAAATCTTTGAGACATCCGGGGGTAACGACGCGTCCATGGACTTGTATTTCATGATGTACGCGAATATGAGAAGTACACGCTGAGGTGCATTCTCCACAACCGTCACAATCACCAGTCAGTTGAATACCAGCTGGCGAAAAACGATCAATTCCTGCAAAGAGTGCACCGTAGGGACATACATACCTGCAAAAACCACGTGAGCCCATAAGCCAGACAATTGCGCCACCGACAACTATAAAAGTTACTGTTGTCATAAGTGGGCCTGGTAGGTTACGAGTAAATTGTTCAGTAGTAAAAGATCCAAACCCTTCTTCATCAGTAAGAACGCGAAATCCCGGCCAACTTTTACCTTCGTAAAGGCGCAGAACGGTAGGCCAAACAAACATGTAAAGCAGTGCAGCAAGAGCAGCAAGTGGAAGTAATCTAGAACGAACTGGTTTTGGTCTAATTCCGAACTTGCCTAGAATCCAACTAGCAAGATCTTCAAGTGCAAGAATATGACAGCCCCAAGAACAAAAGAACCGTCCAAAGATAAGAACACTCACAAGAATCAGCCCAAGCAAAATTGTGCCGACGGTGACAACTCCTTGTTCAATGGTGAACATCGTTTCATTAAGTTCAGCTGGGGCGAGCGTTCTGCCAGAAACCCACCAGTGAATCAGGTGTACCATGAATAAGACATAAAGTGCAATCAAGATAATTGCACGTCGTCTACTGAGTCGGTGACTACGCTTTTTGATTTCTTCGGGGGTTGGAAAAGTCTGTGGCATAGAGGACAATCTTGTCAACTATCTCGGTTATTTCGCAATCTGTCAATCATTATTGCCACGGAGTAAGCAGTTAAAGTCGTTATCCGAGATGTGCGATTTGCCTGAAATCGAGCATGCGTGCTTCGAGATCTTCGCGGGTTGTGGAGCAGAGTCCATCAAGCCCAAAGGAGCCAAGTGTAAAGGAGGCAGTTACCGTTCCCCAAGCCATCCCTGCTTGCATTGCAGCAAAATCAAGTCGCCCTGAAGCAGCGATGTAGCCCATGAAACCTCCTGCAAAACTGTCGCCAGCACCAGTTGGATCGATGACACCATCTTGGTCAAGTGGAAACGCTGGAACAACCGCAATGCCATCTTGATGGACTAGGACTGCTCCATGCTCACCTTTTTTGACAATCACAAAACTTGGACCCATCGCAATGATGGCCCGAGCCGCTGAAATCGGATTGCTGATTTCTGTAAGTTGTTCTGCTTCGGAATCATTGATAATAACGCCATCAATTTCTTTGAACAATGCAAGTAATTCATCCCGTGCGATGTTGATCCAGAGATCCATGGTGTCAGCCACGGCGAGTTGTCTATCTGGAAATTTACCTAGTAAATCCATTTGTACAGCAGGGTGTGAGTTTGCGAGGAAGATTAGCCTACTGTCAGCGTACGAAGCAGGAACTTTCGGGGGTGCTTCTTCAAGGACACCAAGTTCGGTAAACAATGTTTCTCGCTGATTCATGTTGTCGAAATATCGTCCGCCCCAAGCGAACGTTTTTGAATCGCTTCGTCTTTCTAGACCATCAAGGCAGAGCCCATCGATTGATTCAAGCAGGGAAGCGTGGTTTTCTGGCCAATCGCCACCGACAGCACCTACGATTCGCACAGGAGTATGATGAAACGCTGCGGCAGCAGCGAAGTACGCACAAGATCCGCCCGAGACTTCTTCCGCTTTAGCAGTAGGTGTATGGACAGTGTCAATTCCGATTGTTCCTGTGACGAGTAATGGCATGGAGAGAATTATAGTGCCGAGCGTAGGTTCCCACCTACAGCATCGAGTTGTTGCTCTGCAGTTTTCGGATTGACTTGTTTGCGGTGCATCACGATTGCAACTTTTACTGCTCCATTTGCTTGTTCTAAGAGAGCGTGTGCTTCTTTGCGGTCGAGATTGCAGGCTTGGCAGAGAATGCGAATTGCTCGGTCGAGTAACTTCGTGTTGCTTGCACGGAGATCCACCATAAGATTTCCATGTACTTTTCCAAGACGAGTAAACAGGGCTGTCGTGATGATGTTTAGCGTTAATTTCGTGGCAGTTGCCGCTTTCATTCTTGTCGAACCTGTAAGTGGTTCGGGCCCTGTATTGAGCGTGATCAAGTGATCGCAAGTTGGAGTTTCAGAACAACATGTAAGAAAAGCAGTGTTTGCACCCATCTCTTTTGCAATTTGAATTCCCCCAACGACCCACGGCGTTGTGCCGCCTGCTGCAATGCCAAGAACAGTATCGTGTTTGGTGAGGTTCAATTCAGTTAGTGCAAATTTTGCACCATCTGGTTTGTCCTCTTCTCCTTCAGATGACACTTTGAGTGAACGATCTCCACCTGCAATTAGTCCAATGACTAGATTGGAATCAGTTTGAAATGTTGGTGGGCACTCAGCAGCATCTAGGACACCGAGCCTGCCGGACGTGCCACACCCGAGGTAGATGAGCCTGCCTCCTTTTCGTACTTGCTCTGCGAGCGAATCTATAAAATCAGCAATTTCGTTCGCAACAACTTCAACGGCACGAATTGCTTGTTGATGGTCTTTTGCAAGTAAGGCAACTAGCGATGTTGTCTCAAGAATATCGAGTTCCATCGTGTGCTCATTTTGGAATTCTGTTTCAATGTGGCTTCGATCTTTTGGCAACGGCATGTACGCAGAATAAACTACCTACGAGGTAGTTTCTATACAGTTTATTATCTCAGAGCAATAAATTATGTTGTTGCAATTGTACATACGTACATGCATTGCTTAAATGAATGGCCTACGAGGTAATAAACAACGCCCCGCAGAAGCGAGGCGTTGTTTGAAATTCAAAGTAAAACTAGGTTTAGACCATGTCTTTGAGTGCTTTGAGTGGTGTAACTTTTACAGCTTTGCGTGCTGGCTTCGCTGGAATGTCACGGAACTCTTGCATCAATGGAAGCCATACGTTTTTACGAGCAGGGCGTTTTTTGACGATTTTCTTTTTGACTTTCATGAGACCTGGAACAGTAAAAGTACCAGGACCACGATTGCCGAGGTCTTTCTTAATCATTTTGGACATGCAGTCGAAAACAGATGCGACTTCTTTACGAGTCAATCCGGTATCGTCAGAGATGCCTGCCATGATTTGTGTTTTTGTACGGGCTTTGACTTCAGTAGTCTTTTTAGCCTTTTTAGTGGTTTTCTTCTTTGCTTTCTTTTTGGCCATGGGATTCGATTCCTTTCTTGGTCCTACAGTTATTTGTGCTTTCCCGCCAACACTTGGCGAATCACATGCACACGTTATTCGGAAATCGTAGTTTGTAACGCGACGTTCTACAAGGCGAAAGTACAGGAAATCACAGTGTTTTTTGCAAAAAAAAGCAAAAAAAGTTGCGATTTATGGGGGTTTTTATGGAAAACGCTAACTAGTTTTTCACGATTGGAAAGTTCTCATCGCTCTCGACCATGTCGTCCATCAACGTTTCGAAGGTGTACTTAGGGTCCCATCCCAATTCAGTCCGAATTTTGGTGGAGTCACCTTTTAGATCTTCTAGTTCCTCTGGGCGTAGGTACCGTTTATCTAAAACATAGTAATCTTTGTAATCCATGCCAAGTTTACTAAAAACATATTCACAGCAATCTTTAACACTATGTGATACTCCAGTCGAACAGCAATAGTCCTCAGGTTTGTCAGCTTGAAGAATCATCCACATCGCTTCAACGTAATCTTTTGCATGTCCCCAGTCCCTGCGTGCATCAAGATTACCCATCCGAATTTCGGATGCCTTGCCACTTGCAATTGCAATTGCACCTTTTACAATTTTACTCGTCACGAAGTTAGATCCCCGCCTAGGAGATTCGTGGTTGAAAAGGATGCCGTTGCTGATAAACATGTCATAAGAATGACGGTAGTTTCTTGCTAGGTTATACGCAAATACTTTCGCGCATCCGTACGGACTCACCGGAAGCATTCTTGTGCTTTCTCGTTGAAAGCCATCGTCATCCATACAGTTGCCAAACATTTCGGACGAAGATGCTTGATATATTCTTGCATCTGGTTTGATAAGTTTTACAGCTTCGAAAACATTGAGCACGCCAACTGCGTCTGCTTGGACAGTGTAAATTGGAACATCAAAACTGATTCTCACATGTGACTGAGCTGCCAAGTTATAAACTTCGTCAGGCATTACATTCTGCATGATTGAAATCAATGAAGAAAGGTCGCAAAGATCTCCGTAGTAAAGGTTCAAATCTTTAAATACAGCATCAAGACGAGCAGTTTGATTTTCGGCAACGGAGTTACGTTTCAGAATTCCATGCACTTCATATCCTTTTGCAAGTAAAAACTCTGCAAGGTACGAACCGTCTTGGCCATTGATTCCAGTGATGAGTGCTTTTTTCATGTTCGAATTACTTTCTTGTTATGTCTGTACCAATCGATAGCTTTTGAGAGGCCATCTTGAATGGTAGTAAATGTGAAGGATGGCATGTACTCCTTGAGCACACTGTTGTCGGACGGTTTTTTGAGTTGTCCATCTGGGAAGGTGTCATCGTACACAATCGACCCTTCGAAGCCCATAATAGAGGCTATTACTTGAGCAATTGTTGCGATTTGGACTTCTTCGTCAGGTGACATAATAAAAGGAACTGGGGAATCATAGTTATTGAGTACCCAAGTTGCTATTTCGGCTACATCACCCGAGTACATGAACTCTCTCCATGGTTTTCCTGATCCCCAAATGACAAAGTCAGTGTTATTTTTCATCGCATCTTCGCATTTTCGGATGAGCGCTGGGATTACATGACTATTTTCAAGGTCAAAGTTGTCGTGAGGACCATAAATGTTGCAGGGGATGACAGTTACGAAGTTGCACCCGTACTGATCACGGTACGTACGGCTCTGAACGTCGAGCATTCTTTTGCGTAAGCATATGCATAATTCGAGGGATGTGGTTCGCCATTATGTACTTGGTCTGCGGTGAGTGGGTACGTTGCATCGTCTGGAAAGACGCATGTACTCATAAATGAAACTACTTTTTCTACGCCGGTACGGCGAGCAGCTTCTAGGACATTTGTATTCAAGATTGTATTTGCATAGAAAAACTCACCAAGTTGATCCATATTTGCCTTGATTCCCCCAACTTTTGCAGCGCAGTGGATGATCTTCGTCACATTGTTGGCTTTGAGGTACGCTTCAACTGCGACCAAGTCCATCAACTCTAATTCAGCGTGGGTCGGTTTGAGGTCAGCTTCGATGGCCGATCCTACTAGTCCTCTCCCACCAGTCACGAGTAAAGACATGGTGCGTTCCTTATATATAGAATAAATTTAACTGGCATACGTCGGTGTATCTTATTCGCGATCGGCCAGTTCTAGGACATCAAAATACGCTTTACCAGATTTTTCTACAGTGTATTTTGTTTCAAGGAGGTTTCGAGCTCTGATCCCGGCAGCCTTCGCCTCGGCAGGATTTGCGATCATTTTTCTGATGTACTCGACGAAGCCATCTGCATCTGTGATTTCGAGCCACGTGCCAATTTCATTCTCTTCAATAATGGGTCGTAGTTCGGACTTCGGTGTTGAGAACGCGATGATTGGTCTTCCAACTGAGAGGCATGTGTAAAGTTTTGATGGAAAACTAATACCATCGATTCCCTTAGCGATCGTCACGATGAGAGCGTCGCAACAGTTCAGTGCATCGTTAAATTTTTCTTGTGGGGTGTAGCCAAGTAGCGTCGTATTTGTCAGTTTTAACTCTTCGATTTTTTTCGCGATCTTTTCCTTGCCGCCACCAGCGCCTGTAATGACAAGCCGAAAGTTTTCTCTAAGTAGTTGCCTAGCGCCTTCAAGAATCATGTCAAACTCATAGTACAAACCTAAGTTTCCTGAATACAGCACTGTGAATGGTTCTATCAATCCATGTTTTATTGCAAAGTTGCTATCTTCTTTTGGCTTTGGCGTTAAATCATTTGGATCAGCCCAGTTAGGGATAACGTGGACTCGGTTTGGCTCTGGTCCGTAGTTATTCACGACAAGGTCCTTCGCCGCGTCACTCAAAACAATAATTTGATTTGCTCGCCTGTACATAATTTTATTGCACCATTGCCAAATGCGATCGATCAAACCACCTTCTTTTATCTTACCAAGCCAAACCCCAATTTCTGGATAGGAGTCATGCAGTAACACAACGTATTTGTGTTTGAAAACGTACGAACAAAAACCACCGACGAAACCAAGGAAGGGCGGATTAGTTGTGTACAGAAATACTTTACCTTTTCGTTTTGGAAGGACATGAAAGAGGGTGAGAGGTACCATGAAACTCACGATATTGACGAGTCTCCCAATGATCGAGTCTTTACTAAACCGCGTCGCATTCATCCGCAGTGTTTTGACTCCATTTTTCGTTTCTTTTCGTGGGCATTTTTGCCATGATTCAGGAGGACCATAGGAGGGGCGGCATGTCACAACTGAAGTGTCTGCTCCGAGGCGAGCAATTTCTTCTGCGAGTTCAAAAAGAAGGTGCCCGGAGGAAGCGACATCTGGAGCGTAATATTGGTTGAGGATCACAACCTGCATAGGTTTTTCGGATTTGGGTTGTTGGTTCTGGGTGTCGTCAGTCATGGTTTTAGGTAATTTCCTAGGCGAGTGCAAGAAGTGTATCGGCTCAAACTATTAATATGAACGATTCTGGGCAGAGTTCATAGTTTCTTTGTAAATTCAACCCAAAGTGGCATATAGAAGAGCATTCTGAATGTCGAGGTTTTGCTAGGCATGACCACTCCGACGTGTGAGAATGGACATTATGTGACGGCAGCGTGGTTGCAGAGGAATGTCCCATTGATTTTCATGCAGACTTTGATGGTAATGGCGAATTAACGACGCATGACTTGCTACTACTTATGACTGCTTGGGGACGATGCGAGTAATAGCAGGAGAAGCATTCACATCCAAACCCTGCATTTTCCTAATCTAAGTCACACATGTATCTATGGTAAACTTCCCGTTCAAGAAACGAGGATTTTTCGTCACTATTGGCACTTTTTTGTCACTTATGCAGAAATTTCTCCGGAGTTGATATGAAAAAAGTTTGTTTTATTGTTAGCCTGATCTTTGTTCTGGGATGTCAAACACAAAAATTCGAACGACCAAACGTCGTATTTATTCTTGTGGACGATCATGCATTGAAAGCAGTCAGTAGTTATGAAGGTTCACTGATAGAAACACCGAACCTCGAACGCATCGCAAACAACGGGATACGTTTTGATGCGGCGTGTGTTACCAATGCAATTTGTGCCCCAAGCCGTACAGTCATTCTGACGGGAACGCACAGTCACATCAATGGGGTTGTAGATAATGGCTCCAGATTTGATCCTTCCCAGCCGACATTTCCACTTCTTATGCAAGAAGCGGGATACCAAACTGCAATGATTGGCAAATGGCACCTGAAATCAAATCCAGTTGGTTTTGATTACTGGGACATTTTGAATGGTCAAGGTCAATATTATTCACCTGTATTTATGAAAAGTGTCAATGGCAGTGAGCCGGTCAACCGAACAATAGATGGATATTGCACAGATTTAACAACAGACCTCACAATTGATTGGCTTGACCAAGAGCGAAATACAGATGAGCCATTCTTGTTGCTCTGTCACCACAAGGCGCCGCACCGAACTTGGATGCCAGGACCAAATCAGTTAGAACTTTTTAAGGATACTCAATTCCCAGAGCCAGAAACATTATTCGATGACTTCAGTGGAAGAGCGAGCGCTGTTTCAACTCAGGAAATGACAATCAGTGATCACATGTATTTGTGGCATGACCTCATGGTTCCGCCTCAAGATGGTGCAGAATTAGAGGGCCCCGACAAATGGGCGCAAGGGAATATTGATCGCATGAATGAAACGCAGCGAGCTGCGTGGAATGAAACTTTTGATGCAGACAACGGCTCGTTTATTGAAAGTGATTTGAAGGGTGCAGAATTAACTCGCTGGAAGTATCAACGGTATATGCAAAACTATCTTCGATGTATCAAGGGAATTGATGACAATGTCGGTCGCCTTCTTGATTACTTGGAAGAAAACGATTTGGCTGACAATACGATTATTGTGTATATGTCTGATCAAGGTTTTTTCTTGGGAGAGCATGGTTGGTATGACAAAAGATTTATGTATGAACCATCTCTGCGAATTCCGCTACTCATTTCATGGCCTGATGTGACAGATAAAGGTTCACATTCAGATTTACTTGTACAAAATCTTGATCTTGCACCAACGCTTCTTGAAATCGCTGGTGTTGAAGTACCCAAGCGAATGCAAGGTCAAAGTATGGTTCCTATTCTCAAGGGCGATGCGACCCCATGGCGAGATGCAATGTACTACCACTATTATGAATATCCAGGAGCGCACTCAGTTCAAAAACATGAAGGTGTTCGAACTGAGCGTTACAAACTCATTCATTACTATGAGATTGATGAGTGGGAGATGTTCGATTTTAAATCAGATCCAAACGAAATGATTAATCTGTATGACAATCCAGCATATGCTGGAATCCAAAACGAATTAAACCAAAAACTTAAAGCATTGAAAGTGCAATACGAAGTTCCATCAAGTTAAAGTCTATGAAACAAATAATATTTCTCACTTGTCTTAGTTTTATGCTCTTTGGTTGTTCAACTACAAAAACATCTAAGGTTCAAGCATCTCCAAACATAATCATTGTCTTTATAGATGACATGGGTTGGGCAGATGTTGGATTCAATGGTGGTACGCATGTCAAAACGCCACGGCTTGACCAAATGGCAAAAGATGGCATGGTACTGACAGACTTTTATGTCGCACAGCCAGTTTGCTCAGCATCACGGTCGGCATTATTGACAGGCTGTTATCCAAACCGAATTGGAATCAGTGGAGCGCTTGGGCCACACGCCAAACATGGGCTCAATCGAGACGAAACTACGATTGCTGAAATTTGTAAAGAGCGCGATTATGCAACAGCAATTTTTGGGAAGTGGCACGTCGGGCATCTTGATCCATTTCTCCCCACGAACCATGGCTTCGACACATTTGTTGGCATTCCATATTCAAATGATATGTGGCCAATGCACCCTGAAGCGCCAAAAGGAACTTATCCGCCTCTCCCTTATTTTAATGACGACAAAATTGTTTACTCGCAGCCGGATCAAACACAATTTACAAAAGACTTTACGAATCTCACCATCGACTTTATCAAAGAACACAAGGACGAACCATTCTTTGTTTATCTTCCGCATCCAATGGTGCATGTGCCACTGCATGTTTCAGAAGAATGGGACGGCGCAACGGGTTTAGGTTTGTATGCTGATGTTGTTGCAGAAATTGATGATGGTGTTGGACGAATAATCGATACGGTCAATGAACTAGGAATTGAGGAGAACACTCTCATCCTCTTCACTTCGGACAATGGTCCTTGGCTTAGTTATGGAGACCACGCTGGGCAAACAGGAATTTACAGAGAAGGAAAAGGAACTACTTTTGAGGGTGGTGTTCGAGTTCCATTTGTCGCTCTTTGGCCCGGAACAGTTCCAGCGGGCACAACAAGTAGCGAACCACTGATGACAATTGATATCTTGCCGACCATCGCCCAGTGGCTTGATGTGCCATTACCATCGCATGCAATTGATGGGAAAAGCGCAGTTGCGATTTTTGAAGATGAAGAAGACGCCGCATCTCCTCAAGAGGCATACTACTTTTACTACCGGAAAAACCAACTCGAAGCAATTAGGTGGGGGCAATGGAAATTACATTATCCCCACAATTATAGAAGCATGCTTAATAATCCAGTTGGGTCAGGCGGCGTTCCTGGCAAGTATGATTGGTCTGTAAAAATTGGTCTTGAGTTATACAATTTAGAAACTGATCCAAGTGAAACAACGAATGTTATTGACGACCATCCAAAAGTGATGGAAACAATGCATCGATTAGCAGCTAGAATTCGTGCTGACTTGGGCGACATTTCAACTGAAGTTGAAGGCGCTAATAACCGTGAAGCGGGCAAAGTAGCACCATAACTATTTTTCTAAGTTGAGCGTACTAGTTAGGTCTTATGCTGAGCTATGCCATCCACTGTCTTTTTTTCTAAGAGAGCCTTAACCAAGTCAAGTATTTGGTTATGCTACTTGGAGGTGAAACAGTTATTTTTATCTTGTCTTTGTGCTTTTTGCATTAGTAGCAATGCAAGCAGTGGTCAACCCAACGTCATCATTCTCTTTGCTGACGATGCTGGGTATATGGATTTCGGTTTTACTGGCTCTGATGAATTCAGTACGCCTCGCATCGACCAATTTGCAAACGAAGGAGTTATATGTACACAGGGATATGTGACTGCTTCGGTCTGCAGCCCATCTCGTGCGGGATTACTTACCGGTCGATATCAACAGAGATTTGGGCATGAGGCGAATCTGAGGGGGATAGATGCAGGACTTCCACTCTCCGAAAAAACGTTAGCGGATCGATTGGGAAAACTCGGTTATACAAATTGCGCTATTGGGAAATGGCATCTTGGTAGCCAAGAGAGTATGCATCCTCTAGCAAGGGGATTTGATGAATTTCACGGTTTCCTATTAGGGTCTAGAACCTATTTTTCGATTCCAGAAAATACCAAGCAGCCGCAACGGGCTCTCATGCACAATCGTGAGATTATTCCAGAGGAGGACAATTTATATGTAACAGATTGGATGGCAGAAAAGGCAATAGATTTCATCAAGAAGCAGGATGAAAAACCATTCTTCTTGTATGTCGCATTTAATGCTGTACACACTCCGATGCACGCAAAACCAGAAGATCTTTCTAAATTTCCGAAAATAGAAAACCAGAAGCGGAAAAAACTTGCCGCCATGACGCTAGCGCTTGATCGTGCTGTCGGTAATATCCTCGACACCGTGCACGATGAGGGTTTGGATGAACAAACAATTATCTTTTTTATCAACGATAACGGTGGTGCAACTATTAACGCTTCAAACAATGGACCACTTCGTGGAATGAAGGGGTCAAAATGGGAGGGGGGCATTCGAGTTCCATTTGTAGTAAGTTGGAAAAATCACTTTAGCCCGCAGAGGTATAACAATCTTGTGAGTGCACTAGATGTTGCTGCTACTGCAATCGAGAATGCTGGCGGAGAAGTGGGCGATGATCTTGATGGGGTAGATCTTTTGCCGTATTTCAATGAAACTGTTGGGTCTGAACTTCAACCGCATTTGTCATTGTTTTGGCGGCGACATATGGCGGCAGCTGTTCGAGAAGGAGACTGGAAGCTCATTCGTGTCGAAGAAAGTTCGCCAATGTTGTTTAACATTGAAGAGGATCTAGGTGAAACGACAAACCTCGCAGAGAAACATCCCCAAAAAGTACAGCACATGTTGGATTTGTTAACAGCGTGGGAATCAGAAATGGTGGACCCGCTTTGGGTTGCTGATGGGAAGTGGCAAGAAAATCAAATTAAGAAGCACAGCATGGATGTTATTGGGAGGGATGCTGAGCGTAGTCTTCCATGAATCTATGGTAAAACTTCCCGTTCACGAAACGAGGAGCTGTTGTCATTTTTGTTGACACTAGGTCAAAAACCGTGTTAGCGGGGGCTGTAGCGGTTGAAGGCGCCGGTCTTGAAAACCGGTAAGGGGTTCGCCTCTTCATGCCTTTCGAATCCCATCCCCACCGCTTTATGAAACGTCCTTTCTCAGGAA
>PVBE011680693.1_pt1 | contig 15903 bp, 15 predicted proteins | sample 1631181 | NCBI WGS metagenome assembly PVBE01 (sample SAMN08397723, study PRJNA350692) | Marine metagenome, whole genome shotgun sequencing project. | isolation source: water | place: Pacific Ocean | collected 2012-04
GGTTCGACTCCGGATGTGCTTCTTTCGCGCAGTGGCACTATCCTTTCGAGAACGAGGAGATTTTCTCCGGCGCATTCCCAGTAGACTACATCTGTGAGGCAGTCGATCAGACTAGGGGGTGGTTCTACTCTCTTCTAGCAGTCGCTACAACGGTATTCGACGAGCCTTGCTTCAGACGCTGCCTTTCACTCGGGCACATTCTCGACAAGGACGGAAAGAAAATGAGCAAGTCCCGAGGCAATGTAGTCGACCCCTGGGATCACTTTGGAAAGGAGGGAGCTGACTCGATCAGGTGGTACATGACCACTCAGAGCGCCCCCTGGTCTCCTACCAATTTCGACCCCAATGGAGTGCGCGAGTCATATGCCAAGATGTTCCTGACCCTGTGGAACGTCTATCGCTTCCATGCCGATTACGCAGCGCTCGATGGCTTCGATCCGGAAGACGAATCCGGGATGGTTAGAACCACAGACAGAAGCCCTTTGGATAGGTGGATCCTTTCGAAGGCAACAGAAATGGCAGACGATTTCCATCAGAACTTCGTATCTTGGGATTTCCACAAGGCGGGAAGGGGTTTGGAGGAATTCGTGGTCAACGATCTCTCAAACTGGTATGTCAGGAGGTCTCGAAGGAGACTATGGGAAGAGTCCGACAGTAATGACAAGAGGGCCTGCCAGCATACTTTGCACGAAGTTCTCCTGATAGTTTGCAGGCTAATGGCACCGATATCCCCATTCATTCCCGATGAGATTCACCGGGGCCTTACTGGCTCATCAGTCCATTTGGCAGATTGGCCTGTTGGCTCGGATCTCGTAGAAAGGAACCTTCCTGACCGTGATTTCGGAATAGAGCAAGAGATGTCACTGGTCAGATCACTGGCTGAGGCTGGTAGGAGGATCCGTGTAGAGTCCAACAGGAGGCAGCGGCTCCCATGCCAAACAGGATGGATCGTGGGAGGCCCCGACATCTCCAGATTCAACGACATACTAGCCGAGGAACTCAATGTCGAGGTGCTGAAAACCGAAGCCGACCTAGACTCCTTCCAGAAGATAGTTCTGGAGCCGAATAGGAAGGTTTTGGGGGCAAAGTGTCGCTCCGACCTACCCTCTGTTCTAGCCCAGCTAGATTTGGCCAATCCGGAGGAACTCCTGCTAGAGATAGAGGCAGGCATAGCAGCACTAGGGGGTTATGAGATTACGATGGATGACATCGAGATTAGAAGAGCCGAGAAAGAAGGGTTTGCCGCTAAGACCCTTTCATTCGAAGAAGGGGATGTTTCCATCGTCCTTGATATGCATACAGACTCGATTCTTCTGTCCAAGGGCCTGGCAAGAGATATTACTCGCAGAATCCAAGCCAAGCGCAAGGAAATGGACCTCCAAGTGGAGTCTTCAATCAATCTGTCAGTATGGGTCGAGGGAATGAATCTGGAAGAAGGCGACTGGGAGCACGTAGTGACAGAGACTAGGGCAGGAGAGAAATCCCTGAACGAGGGAGAGCCATCCAGTGAAGCCGACGTCTTTGAGATCGATGGAACCACCGTGTATTTCGAGATTCAATAACCTGCTTTCATCCCATTAGGTATGATTGCGGCAACAGCATCTCGACCCCGAAAAGAGGGTCTGGATCAGTAGAATCGTGGTACGCTATGAATGAACCTCCGTCAGGGAGGATTCCCATGCTGGCAAAGTCGAATCTGATGTCATTTCCCGCCCCAGATGTGGAGTCTAGATCGCCCTGTCCTAGGTAGGTTAGCATGTCTGGCTCCAGGCTTTGCGAGAAATCTCGCACATGATAGGCTATGTCGACGTCTGGACCATCAGCGCTCTGAAATCTCACATTTAGTACGAAAAGGTCGTGCACACCGCTGGAGTGGAACTCCCACTCCTCGATTTCCGTAGCCTTTTCTGAAAGGTTGTAAGTTCTGTTCTGCCAAGTCTCCCCTCCATCCCAGGACATCATGTGTAACAGGGATGTCTGTCCTGCAGTGACACAATGGAGAGCAGTCGAGGAGTCGAACGCGCAGTATTGCGATGGTAGCGAGGATCCGTTCAGAGTTACTCCAGTCCACCAGTTTAGCGAGGTGTCCAGATATGCATCTCTGCCGTCCACGAAATAACTTGGGAAATAGAGTCCCCCAGATGGGACGGGAAACGCTCGCATCTCTTTATGCGGCTTCGTGAAGTCCCACTCCTCGCCTAGATTCTCGGGATTGAGATTGACCTCCATTACATCCAGGTTTTCATCCCTGTCTGGGAACCCGAAGTAGTCGTAGTTTAGGCCATCAGTAGAGATCTGCCCACCAATATTCTGAACCTGGTGCCAGAAATTCGAAATCACCAAGCTCGCCCATGGTCCATTGCCGTACAAACCCCCATTTATGGGGCCGACAACCTCAACCTGCCAAGATCGATCGTAGAATGGCTCCGGAGTCCTATTGAAGCACCAGCTCCACTCCTGATCCTCAGCATCATAGAAGAATGCATAGAACTGATCCACTCCACTGGTACTGGGATAAGGGAACCATCCCATGGAAATCAGATCGCCATTGGTCGCTTGCACTATGCTACCCTCTCCCAGACCCTCTTGCCCAGGGACCGTCGGCTTTGGCTCCAAGCATCCTAACTGGGAGAATATTGAGGGCCGATACTCTTGCCAGGTGATCCCCCTGTCCTCCGACCAAGTGGGGTACTCTCCTCCGAAATTCAGAATCCAACCCTCTTTAGTGGCCGCTAGGTAGTGCTCGCAGCAATTTCCTCCATGCTCGTTTCCAAAGACCGTCCAAGTCGCGTTACCCCATGTTTGGTTCTTGACTGGGTTTGCCACAACGAATTCACGCGGATCTTCATGGCCACTTGGGTCGATCAGGTAGTAGTCACGATCCCAGTCTATGCCTTCTTCCTCTGAGTAAACTTCCTCTAGACACCCGGGTATGGCGAACATCAACGCGACGGTAAGGGAGGAGATTAAACGACCCGACCTCGTTGATGGCACGAACTCCCGTGATGATGGTATTATATCGCACTTTCACAGAATTGATGCTCACTCAATCCTCCAAGAAGCCCCTTCTGGACCATCTTCCACGACAACCCCCATCCCTGCTAATTCGTCCCTTATTTCGTCAGCTCGGCCCCAATCCTTGCTATTCCTAGCATCCTCCCTTTCGGCAAGAAGACTCTCGACCCTTGGAGCAATTTCTTCTTTCACTTCCTGATTGCTTTCCATCATTGCCAGGACTTCGACATCAGTTGGCAACAATCCGAGGACATCTCCAGCGAACTCAGAAATCCAACCCACAGCCCCAGATATTCCTTCTTCGGGACCTCCTGACTGGAGCTGAACTCGTAGCCATTTAGCCACGGCTTGAACTTCCACCAGTGCAACTCTGGTGTTGAAGTCATCATTCATCCCATCTTCGAGCCTCTTGGCCGCGTCCACCAGTTCGGGGAAGCCGCCCCAATCTCCCCTACCATGTCTGGCCAATCCCTCTCCATAGCAACTGAGTAGCCTGCCTTGGTGGTTCTCTGAGTCGTCAATCATGACTTGGTTGAAGTCCACAGGTTGCCGGTAGGGAGCGTTAATCAGAGTATACCTCAAGACTAGAGGGTCTACACGTTCCAATGCATCAGAGATAGTCCAGAAGTTCCCGAGAGACTTGCTCATCTTCTCGCCATCAATATTTATCATCCCATTGTGGATCCAATACTGAACTACTGGATCGTGACCTAGGCAGCATTCAGACTGGAATATCTCAGCCTCGTGATGAGGGAAAATTAAGTCAGAGCCACCTCCATGGATGTCGAACCTCTCACCCAGGTGCTTGAGTGACATTGCAGAGCACTCAATGTGCCAACCAGGCCTACCATCGCCCCACGGGCTTTCCCAGAACGGCTCATCAGGCTTAGCCATCTTCCATAGGGCGAAATCTCGGTGGTCTCTCTTACCAGAACCGGTCTTATCGACCCTCCCACCGGCTCCTGACCTCACCATCTCCAACGTTTGACCTGTCAGCTGCCCGTACTTGTCTGGCGAGGTGTCAATCTCGAAGTAGACCCCGTCATCGGCGAGATATGCATGCCCCTTCTCTATCAGCTTCTCTATCATCTCAATTATTTCCGGAATCGTCTCTGTTACTCGGGGGTACGCATCGGCTCTAATCACGTTAAGTGAATCCATTGACTCGAAATAATCGTCAATATTCCTGTTTGCTACTTCAAGGAAATCAACACCTTCGTCATTTGCTACAGCAATAATCTTGTCATCCACATCCGTGAAGTTGGTGATGTAACTAACTTCGAACCCACTCTTTCTGAGCCACCTCACTATTATGTCGAAGGAAATGGCCTGTCTGGCATGTCCAATATGACTTGGAGAGTAGGGAGTAATTCCACATGCGTAGAGTCCGACCTTGCCTTCTTCGATAGTCACCAATTCTCTCTTTTTTCGAGAACGAGTGTCGAAAACCCTCACTGCCACTACCTATTGACGTAGCACTTCGAACATCAACCCCTCGCTGCTTCGATAAGGCCAGAGAACAGTAAGTCATGTCCCTTCCGTTCGGGGTGCCACTGGACTCCGATGCAGAATCTCTTGTCGCGCCTCTCCACTCCTTCTATCAGGCCATCATGCTCTGCCCGTGCAGAAACCTCCAAACTTCCCGCATCTGAAACCCCTTGGTGGTGTAGTGAGTTTACGGTAAACGAATTCCCCATCAGGTTTGACAGGTGGGTTCCTTCCTCGACAACCACACCATGCTCAGTAGACTCCCCTCCGAATCCACCGTGCCCTTCATGACCGGGCGTTGTGTCAAGATGCTGATGCATCTTGCCACCATGGGCTACGCTTAGGATCTGCATCCCTCTGCAAATCCCCAGTAGTGGAAGGTCCCTGTCTATTGACTCCTTGATTAGCCCCATTTCTGAGAAATCCTGCTCAGGGTAGAACTCTGTTGTCATGGGTCCGGGCTCTTCTCCATAACTACCCGGGGAGATGTCCGGCCCTCCAGCAACGATCAGGCCGTCAACAGAATCCAGGAGAACAGTCATGTCTCCAGCTGGAGGAATGATTAGGGGCACTCCTCCTGCCTTCCTGACCATTGAGATGTACGCAGAAGGGAGAATTGCAGCGTCCCTTGTCCAATTTCCATATGAGGCCTCCTTGACGAAGCAAGTAATGCCAATCACGGGTTTCATTCGACCACCGAGGATTCTCGTTGTATACGAGCATGCCTGAATGACCTGATTCCAACAATTGTGAACGATACTCCCACTTGTAGGAGGAGAAGGTGTGAAACAATTGCCAACCACGACATCTCATCGAATCCATTTGCCACCCTTGCTCCTCCCAATGCCATGAGAAGAGCCAGAACCATGCAAGCGTGCATGTAGTGGTGCCGATTGGATGGGTTAGTCTGGGAAAGAACACCAAGGAGAAGCATGGGCATGCCCATGAATGCAGGAATAAGGGCAGTAATCGATGGGGGGTCAGAACTTTGGAGGAAGTAAGCAATCAACCCCCATGCACAGAGAACTACGCCATTTAGAATTGCAATACGGGGGACAGTCATTCCGAGCATTCTGAACTCTTCAGTCATGGGCGACCCTAGAAGAAGAGACTAATCATTGTCACGCTCTGAATATCTGCTCAATTTGTGTTCGCAATCTTATCCTGAATTTCAACGTCCTTGGCGACAATTTGCTCCCAGAGGATTTCTGCCACGTCCTTGACATCCATTTCCGCTCCTACCGCGTCTAAACCATCCTTCACCATTATGGAGCAGAATGGGCAACCGACGGCCACGGTGTCGCAACCCGTTTCGGACAATTCTTTTGCTCGGATCTCGTTTACTCGCTTGTCCGCCTCCTCTTCCATCCACATCTGAGCACCCCCTGCACCACAACAGAACGAATCTTGGCCACTCTTCTCGGTTTCAACATCTACGCCACCTATTACATTCCTAGGCTCGTCTATGATTCCTCCAATACGGCCAAGGTAGCAAGGGTCATGGAATGTGATGCTCTGCCCGTTCTTCTCTACTTGTGGCAACCTCCCTTCCTCCTGCAATTTGGCTAGTATTTCCGAATGGTGGAAGACTTCCAGATCTTCCCCGCCGTAATCTGCATACTCTTTTCCTAATGTGTGGAAGCAATGTGGGCATGATGCGATTATTCGCTTCACTCCCAACTCTTGGAAAGTCATCATGTTTGTCTCGGCGAGCATCTGAAACAGATATTCGTTCCCGGCTCTACGTGCAGGATCGCCGGAGCATCCTTCTTGCATTCCCAGTATCCCGACATCAAGATCCGCCTCCTTCAAGAGGGAAATTGTCGATCTCGCAACCTTCTGATTTCGCTCATCGAAGCTTGCTGCACACCCGACGAAGTAGATGTATTCCGCTGGCTCGCCTATTTTCACATCTAGATCAGAGGCCCAATCGGCTCTTTCGTGCTCGCCATACCCATAGGGGTTCGAGGCTGACTCTATGTTGCCCATGGCAGTATTGAGGACGTCAGGATACTCCATCGTCTCCATCATGGCATTTCTACGCAGATCCGTTAGCTTAGGCACGTGCTCGATGTATAGGGGGCAGACATCAACACAAGCGTTGCATGTCGTGCACGCCCATACTGCTTCTTCCGTAATCCTCTGCATCATCGTCTCCTCTGGATTTTCACCAGATAGTAGAAGTGGTGCGTGCTCATTCGCATAGTCCCTAACATCATGTATCACCTGCATTGGATTGAGGCCCTTGCCAGATGCATACGCCGGACAAACATCTTGGCATCTCGCGCAAGAAGTGCATGACCAACCGTCAATCAGTTGCCTCCAAGTGTACTGTGTGTAACTACTAACCCCGAAGGAATCGATGTCCAATTCCTCAAGCGGAACCGCCTTCCCATCTTCTCCAACCGCGAGAGGACGCATCTTTGCAGCAGGTCCGGTGTCGTGGAAGAATACGTTTGGAACGGCCATGACCAAGTGCATGTGCTTCGAAAGAGGAATTAGAAACAGAAAGACCGAAATTGCCAGCATGTGGAGCCAGTAAGAAACCACAACTGTCCTATCCGAGAGGCCTATCTCGCTGAACTGGTGGCCAATGGGCTCCCAAAAAGGACTAGGATCTTCTTTTGACTCAATCATGAATGAAGTAGTTGTAATGGTGAAAATCAGCAATAAGATCACATTTCCTTCTAGTTGTGATTTCCCCTTGAGCTTCTCAGGAGTGAAAGCAACACGCCTAACTAATGCGGCGACGCACCCAATTAGTGCCATTGTGTAACCCAGCTCAACCATCCCATTCCAAGGTCCGACGATAAATTCTGGAAGCAACTCTCGAGAGAAGTAATTCGCAGTTGCCAGATCAAACATATCGGATGCCAGCATCAAGAAACCCCAGAACATCAGTACATGCATTGTGCCGGCTACCCTGTCCCTGAGGACCTTCTTCTGTCCAAGCCATCCTACTACGAACTCTCTGACCCTGGGCCCCCAAGAGTCGAATCTTGAGTCAGGTGAACCTATCAGAACCAGGCGCGTAGCCTTCTGAACTTGGTAAGCGAAGAATCCTCCGGAAACCGAGGCCATAATCAGAAGAATCATCCAGCCATCCAAGGGCCCGTAAGTCTGCAAAAGAGGATGAATCATTGGTACTCACCAGGGTGTACCCGAACCTCTCGCCCACAAACAAGACCTTGAAACAACCGCTAATCAGGCCAACACTCATGTCCTAATGTGCCAGCCACCAGTCATGCCGAGTGCCTTTGCTCCGGGGAAATGCATCCTATTTGGAGAGCATGCAGTAGTATTTGGCCATCCGGCCGTAGCCGTAGCAATAGAACAGGGAGTAAGGGTATCTATCGAAGAATCCGATAGTTGGAAACTGGAGGGTGCATCATTCGAGCCCTCGAGACACCCTCACATCTCCCACATAATTCAGAATATCTTCCAGTATTCGGGCCCGCCTCTAGACATCGACGTGGATAGCTCGCTATTTTCAGCAGCGGGAATGGGGTCATCAGCAGCACTATCGAATGCTTTCGGAGCCGCAATGCATGCCTATGTTAATCCGAAAGAGGAATTAGATCCAGTAAAGCTGGCTAAAATCGCTCATTCTGCAGAGGCAACCGCACAGAAGGGAAGAGCTAGCCCAACAGATACAGCAACCAGTGCTCTCGGGGGGTGCGTAGTCGTATCCGGCTCAGAAGTTCCCGGGACCAGTCATGTTTTCGACACAAGTCTTGAAACGCCAGAGGGATCTAGGAAATGGTCGATAAATGCCGTCGAAATACCCCGAGGAATAGTAGACGCATGGCTGGTGATAGGGTACTCGGGCACCGGCTCTCCTACCGGAAGAATGGTAGCCAAGGTTGCAAAACTCATTTCCGAAACTCCTGAGAAGATGGGGGAGATGGAAGCAATTGCAAACATAACTAGGGCTGGTCTAGCGGCTCTTTCAGCTGGAAACCTAGACGGACTCGGGATGGCCATGGATGCATGCCACGAAAGTCTAAGGAAACTCAAAGTGAGTAGCAGTAAGCTAGACCAGATGGTAAATGCAGCAAGGCCCCACTCGCTAGGGGCAAAACTGACTGGTGCTGGAGGAGGAGGATGCATGGTGGCACTCACACACGATCCAACCAGGGTTTCAGAGGCGATAGAAGTAGCTGGTGGAAGGCCTTTGATGACCAGATTGGGCGCACAAGGAGTCAGATTAGTATAGCCATAGGAACTACAAAAGCAACCCAGAATAAAACCTCCCAGACATATTACCATTTATAAGGGGACAGACGGTCGACAACCTATGCTCAGCGATGAAGAAAGACTCACCGTAGTGAATGTAGTAGCCTCTACCAGGGTAGCGGAGGAACTGGACCTCCCAGACATAGCAATCCAGTTGAATTGCGAATATGAACCAGAACAGTTCCCAGGTGTTGTCTACAGGGTAGTTGACCCAAAACTAGCAATCCTGATGTTCAGGTCAGGTAGGGCTGTCTGCACCGGGGGTAAGAACGAGGACAATATCCAGACCGGTATCGAGAGGATGATCGGGGACCTCAGAAATGCCGGCATTGAAACGTGGGAACTCAAGGACGTTGAGATAGAAGTCCAGAACATGGTCGCAACCTACTCTCTTTTCTATCCAGAGGACTATGGGGAGGTAGCCAGAATGGACGACATCAACACCAAGGTCATTGACGAGGAAGGAGGCGGAATTAGAGCCGCTACTGATGAAGAGGTTGAGAACGAGGATCCACGAATCAGAGGCATTCTGAAGGGAGAGCCCCTAGCCGCACTTCCCAGGAAACTGAATCTGAACAATCTGACATTCCACCTTCCCTTCGATAAGGTTGAATACGAGCCAGAGCAATTCCCAGGACTGATCTACAGGCTCGATTACCCGCGCGTGGTGTGCCTGATTTTCGGTAGTGGGAAGATGGTCATTACCGGCGCCAGGCACAAGGATGAGATCCTCGAAGCAGTCGAGCAGATCAAAGACGAGCTTGCAGACCTGCTCTAGTGGATGAACCAACGTTATTGAGCAGACGGGGCATGCGAAAGCCATGCGCAAAGCCTCCCGCGCCATGCTGATGGTAGCAGCCTTGGCCCTAGCCCCGTTGGCCTGCTCTCTGACTATGGCAGACATTTCCCCTCTAGAAACACAGTCGGATGCAGCCTCAGTTCAGGTAAGAAGCACTGGTTCAGCCGACATTCCAGACTGGAGGGTCAACGACAACTGGATGTACGACGGGTACCTAGATGTGGCAGATTTCGTGGCCGACTCAGGGGTCTCTACGAATGTTGAGACCCTCGAGGGCACTCTAGATCGGACAGTATCAGACATCTATCTTTTAGACATCGAGGGGAATGAGACCCTAGTCTATGAGGTCGAGTCAATAGGCGCTTACGAGTCAGCAGGCTCAATCGAGATAGATGGAAACAGTGGCTGCCTATACGTGGATATGGAGACAACCGAGATTATTCGGGCATCGGACTTGGCCACTTACTCTCAGGATGTTACAGTTGACGTATACTTCGATCCAGACTTCCTATGGTGGTCCTGTTCGGATGACCTAAGGCAAGAAATAGGGGTACTGAGTGTAGATAATACATATAATCCACCACTGGAGAACTATGACTTCCCAATTTCAGTAGGGGAGACTTGGGGAATGGAATACAACCAGAACACGGAATACAGCGGTTCTAGCAACTACGTAGACATCCCTGACGACAGTAGCGATACAAACTCGACCAGTTGGTCCGTTGTTAGCCAAGGAAACTCAGGAGTCGCGTACCCAGGTTGCTACCAGTCATTCAACGTGACCTCATATGACTCGGATGGGGAAGAGGTCGGATACAACTGGTACTGCCCTTCCATTAGGGGGGAGGTGAAGAGCTCAATCGAACAGGCCTTCGGATTCATAGCAGTTCACGAGCTGGTTAGCTACCAACCAGTAATTAGGGGCAAGGAAATTACAATCGATATAGAGTATCCACTTTCACCAACTGACATTGAGATATCTGCATGGATTAATGTCACGGAGCAGGGACAAGGAGTAGCAAACGAGAACATCCAGTTCCGCTACGAGTCCGAGCATGAGGTACAGAATGTAACAACCGATGAAAACGGGTCATACCACTTGTCTTTCAATACCGGTGACAGACCCGATGACACCCATGGCTCCGGAGAACTAGGAAGCCACGGCTTGCTTGCGTGGACACACGTTGAGGGCAAGGTTGTGGGGTCAAAGACACTGGTGATAGATTCAGAAGTCCATGAGATCGACTTAGTCGCTAGATCATCAGCAGTAACCGTTCAGAGGCTCAGACCATCCACTGGGAGCCAGGTTAATCTGGTCTCTTCGATCGGATTCACCGCCATATCGGGAGACATTCTTACCTTCTCTGTGCCCGTTCTCAATCGGGGGCTCATACAATCCCCATATTCCACAATAGTCGTAGGAGCTCCAGACGGTTCAGAGGTTTCCAGCACCGTACCCCCCCTCGACAGCCTCCAGGAGGCCAGGGTATTAGTCAACTGGACTGTTCCTGAATCGCAAACATTTGGAAATGTCTACTTGTTCTTCGAGGTCGACCCAATGGAAGAGATCACCCAGGACGGTAACAGATCAAACAACCTCGGCTCATTCGTTCTCTATGTCGGAAGCCTTCCCACAGCCGATATCTCAATTCCGAATGAGGTATTGACTAATGCTGGAGCGTCCTTAGATGCCAGCACGTCTTATGACTCAGACGGAGGAAGCATAGAGTGCGAATTCAACATCGAAAGGGTGGATGGGTCCTTCGTACAGATTAACGATGATGATTGTATTGTGGAGTGGTCTTGGTCAGATGATGGAGTCTTTGCGGTTTCAGTCCTCGTCACCGACGAGGAGAACGATGAATCAACTGTGAACTCCACCATCACCGTACTGAATCGGCCTCCTGTGATTATTGTCGGCTCGAATGAAGACGAGGTCTTGGTGACCACACCCGTCACCTTCACCATCACTGAGAGCAGCGACAATGACACGCAGAATCCTTCCGCCCCAGTGGAAATCCTCTGGGACGCCGAGTGCTTAGAGGGGCAGGTGGGGCAATCATGCACCGTAACCCCAATGGTGGAGGGTGACCTTACTGTCGGGGTCTTGGCAACCGATGATGACGGTGCAACCGCTTTCGCAGAACATTCTGTACAAGTCTCAAACATCGCACCCTCCAACCCCGTGGCCGAACTCTACCGAGGAGAGGAGAGACTCTTCCCCGATAGCCGCGGAGTATTCACAGTCTACGAGGGCGACAACATCACATTCTGGGGTCAAGCAGATGACTCGTCAAACGACTTAGAAAGCCTGGTTCATGTATGGAAGCCGGATGCCGAGCACTATCCCGAAATAAACTCAACAAGTACCGGCGAAAGGAGCACACTTTCTGGGGTGGCATACAACACGTCGGGAATGCATCTAGCGACTCTACAGGTCTTCGACGACGACGGAGAGGCGACAGAACTGCTAATCGTTCCAATTCAGGTCGTCAATGTGATCCCGGAGATATCTCCGATGACGACCATTCTTGGCGATCTCGAGGAAGACGAGGAGTTCACAATAAAACCGGTTGTTTCCGACACCGGCAATGACTCCGAGTCCCTAGTCTACTGCTTCGACCTCGACCCAGCAACCGATCATGACTCGGATGGCGACTCGGGGAATGACTGCGACGTTCAGTCAGACATCCTGGTTCACTCATGGCCGGACTCTAATTCGGCCTCGGAATCGATAATTTTCCATGTAACTGACGATGACGGGGCATCAGAATCTATTGAGTTCACATTCGTTGTCATCAACTCTCCTCCAGCGGCCTTCGCTTCGGCTAGCGTAACAAATCCCACGGAAGGAGACTCTGTAACCCTCTCTGCCAACGGGACCATCGACTCGCAAGCAGACATGGAATCTCTGAAATTCCACTGGGACATCGACATCACCGTCGACTCGGACGGTGATGGAAACCCTGCAAATGACGTGGACTATACTGGCAGATGGATTGAGTTCTCCTATGACTCCGGGGGGCCGAAGAAGGCGCAATTAACGGTGCTGGACGATAGCTCCAGCCACTCTGTCATCATGGATCTGGAAGTGGCCGAGAAACCCATTACGATATCCGGGACAATCCAGTCAAATATCGGACTCATCATCGCCATTCTTGCCATAGTCTCTGTGGCATCATGGGCCTTGCTGAGGCCCTCTTCAGAAGATCAGAAAGAGGTGGCAAAAGGTTCCGAGGAGATTGACATGGACGCAGCTTTCGACGAGCCTGCAGAACCCCCCGTTACCACCAGCCCGTTCGAAGCGACCCCCGAGACAGCACAACGTCACGAGGACCCAACCTTGCTGGAGGGTCTGGACGAGGTTCTAGACGAACTAACTGGGCGAAAAACAGAGGAGGAAGATGATTTCGAGTTGCCTCCGGCACCAGATTTTGGCCAGCAAAAAGCCGATCTAGATCTCGAAGATATAGAAGCACTCTTTGAGGAGTAGTCCTCGGACCGCCCGTGGTAAACCTCTTCAGACTTCTCGGACTTCCCAATCCGAACACTACCCCGAAGGCAAAAACAGGATCTGGGTCAGGTGCAACCGAGCCCGGCCCGAAGGCTGGAAACAGGTTTCACGATCTGGGGGAATCAAGGTGGGCGGAAAGGACAGAGCGTGTTACTGAGAGGCCTTCTAGGAGGGTGATATACATGGAACCAGATGGCCTTCACCGACTTGAGCTGGATGGGATAGAGGGAAACCTGTCCGTGGGAGACATGGTAATCATCGATCTGAACTCACTTAATCACATGCCCAGCCAGCAATCGGTATGCTCCAGAAGGGCCCAGGAACTGGGCGATAGGACAAACCTCCCCGTCTTCGCCCTCAACGAGGACGACTCCCTTCTGATGATAGCCGGGGCAAGGATGAGGGTCGACACCCACAAGCACAGACTCGGATCGCCATCATTGGATAGGGCGATAGACAATTAGTAGTCGAGTTGCTCACTCCTCTTCCAGCCAAGAATCGAGATCTCCTCTGGAGACTTCCATTATCGCATGATCAGTGAAGTCACGATATGCGGACCACTTGGATATCTCCTCCTCATCCTCGCCTCTCTCTTTCTTCCTGTCGATGGAGTCATTCGCGTACCTGACGCATCTTCTGAGGAATGAAACCACCAGATTCCTCCGCTCTTCTATGCTCATGTCATCCCACCTTCAGATCCTCAATCAGCGATTCAACGTGCCCCTTTGCCCTAACTCCATATCCCGCCCATGCGATAGTCCCGTCTGACTCGATTGCAAACGTGGACCTGAGAGTCCCCATGTACGTCTTGCCGTACATGTTTTTCTCCCTCCATGTTCCATACTTCTCGTGGAGATTTGCCTCCTCATCCACTATCAGTTCAAATGGCAACTCGTGCTTGTCGATGAACTTTTGATGGGACTTTGCGCTGTCAGTCGATACTCCGATGACTCTCCAACCACTCCCCTCGAATCGACCGAAACTATCCCTGAAGTCGCAGGCCTGTGTAGTGCAACCAGGTGTATTGTCCCTGGGGTAGAAGTACAGAATCACCTTCTCTCCGTTGGATAGAATCCCAGAGAGGGAAACCTTCGAACCATCGGTAACCTCCTCTTCAAAGTCCGGGGCGGTGTCTCCAACTGCTAACTCTACTGTTGCCATGTTTTCGCGTGTCGAGCCAGACTCATGAAGACTACCATCACTCGATATAGGACTTCAGAGTGACCGAAGCAGGCATCGATGGAGGCTCACTGAATCCGAAGCATGCATCTATTTCGAACTCTTTCTTTTCTCCCAGATCAGCCCCTTCGTAACTCGCCTCTGCCTCCAAGATGCGGGAAAGTGACCTCACTGAGTACCATTCCCTCCTTCCATTCTTCGTCACCCCATGGGTCTTCGTTCCGAAGAGAATCCTCCCGAAAAGTGCCTCGAAACTCGCGATGAACCAGAGTGGCCTCCAGAATGGAATTGGTAATTGGGCCCCCCAGACAATTCTGACGAAGAGACCTCCACCTTCGATAGAGACCTCTCTCTTACCCCTCTCCACCGATATCTCAGTAACTTCGACATCTTCAAAGTTGTATAGTTCAGAAACGTACTCTGCATGCCTCTCAGATGGCGATAAAAGAACTCTGCTTCCATCTGGCTTTGCCCACATCACATTTGTGAAACTGCCAAGTGGGGACTCGCTCCAGTCACCGATGACGATCCTATCGCCGGTCGAGAAACCAGTAGATGTGATTCTCCCGGTAAAGACGTCCATTCAACCACCCATCTCTTCCCTGATTCTCTTCTTGGTGGCGGCCCACGAGCAAATAGGGCACTCACCCAGGTCGTGCCTTAGTGCTGGACAGTGATCCCTTCCGAAGTAGATTATCTGCAGGTGTCTCCTATTCCAAGTATCCTCTGGGAAGACTGCTTTCAGATCCCTCTCAGTCTTGACCACATTCCTCCCGTCAGAGAGCCCCCATCTTGCTGCCAGTCTGTGAATGTGGGTGTCCACGGGGAATGCAGGGACGCCGAATGCCTGACTCATGACAACGCTAGCAGTCTTATGCCCGACTCCAGCCAAAGACTCAAGAAATTCCCAATCGGGGCGAACCCCCCCTCCGTCTTCCAGAATCTGCTCCGCCATCCTTCGAAGGTTCTTCGCCTTGGTAGGCGCCAACCCAATTTCACGAATGATCCCGTGAATATCCTCCACTTCAAGCAAGGCCATTTCCTCGGGACTCCCGGCCGCCTCGAACAACCTGGGCGTGACCTCGTTCACCTTCTTGTCGGTAGTCTGTGCAGACAGCATTACCGCGACAAGAAGGGTATACGGGTCGACATGGTCCAGTGGGATCGGAGTCTCTGGGTACATCTCATCTAGTATGCCGCCGATAATGCCGGCCTTCTCTGCTCGGCGCAACCTCAGACCTCCAGATCCGGGCTCCTTTCATCCCTCCAGCCAATCACCACCCCAGCGGCAATGCACCCGAAAAACGGCACATAGCAGGACAACAATAGCTTCGTGCTCCACTCTTCTGGACTGCCACTCAGGATCCATCCGAACAGGGATAGAAGGGCACCTGGGAACATGGCGAGAGTGCCGAACAACACGGCCCTGCCAAGTCCCATGGCATTAACGAGGCACTACCAGACTTGACTCTAACGGGCCTTCTCCTTCACTACCCATTTCGCCATAATGCCCGTCTGGACCATGGAAAGCAACGCAGCCCACCAGATCCACTTGGGGAGGCCCCATGCCCATGTCTCGCTATCTTCCCACCACCAGAAGTCCTGAGCAAGGACGAAAACCCCTACTAGTCCCAACATAGGTGCAATTTCCCCAGAAAAAATTTGGCCAAAC
>PVBE012981474.1_pt1 | contig 15901 bp, 16 predicted proteins | sample 1631181 | NCBI WGS metagenome assembly PVBE01 (sample SAMN08397723, study PRJNA350692) | Marine metagenome, whole genome shotgun sequencing project. | isolation source: water | place: Pacific Ocean | collected 2012-04
AAGTCGGGCAACCGCCGCGCGGCTCTCGCCGATTACCGGGCGCTCGTTCGCCTCGGCTCTCCGCTGGCCGCCGATCTGAAGGAGGCCCTCGACCGGGCGGCGAAGAACTAGCTCCCCCACGGAGCTTGGAGGTCTTGGAGCGCTTGGGACGATCACGCGGGGGCTGGGCGATAAAAGCCGGCCAGTAATCTGGGACTGAAAAATACAGGAAGATTGCGCCGCTCACCGGCGGCGAGAGACCACTCTTTCATATTTCGAGAAAAGGAAATTTGACATGGCGATTACGGGATTTCACAACATCAGAGTCACCGTCAGCGACTCGGGCGCGGCCGCGAAATGGTACGGAGAAATGCTGGGTTTCGAGGTGCAGTCCGACTCCGAGCGCACCCCCGAGTTCTCCGAGGCAGTGACCGGCGTTCCGGGGGCCACCCTCCGCGTTGTCCACATGAACGGCCACGGAATGCATTTCGAGTTGATGCAGTACGTCGTCGGTAGCGGGTCCCGAGTCGAGACTAGCCCCAACAACATCGGCAGCGCCCAGGTGGGTTTTCTGACCGACGACGGTCCGGCCCTTTACGCGGAATGGAAGACCAAAAGGGTCAAGATGTGGTCGCCCGGCCCGGCCGAGGTGCCCAACGGTCCGATGAAGGGCAGTTTCATCTTCTTTTGTCAGGACCCGGACGGCAACGTCCTCAAGTTCATGCAAACTCCAAAGTAGGCCCGCCGGGAGAGACGGAATCATTTCGGAGAGCCTGGATTCCCATATCGTTGTATCGCCCGCCGGTGAGCTTTCCTGGCGCGGGAAAAAGATAAAGTGCGCGCTGGGGCGAAAGGGCGTTTCCCCTGAAAAAAAAGAGGGCGACGGGGCAACGCCCGCCGGCGATTTTCCGGTCCGGGAAATTTTTTACCGGCCCGATCGCGTTGACGGACTTGAAACCTCTCTTCGCCTCAGTCCGATTTCCGAGGATGACGGCTGGTGCGACGATCCCGGCGATCCCCACTACAACAGGCGTGTGAAGGTTCCCCATCCGGGAAGCCACGAAAAACTCTGGCGTGCGGATAATCTCTACGACATCTTTATTGTCTTGGGCCATAACGACGACCCACCGGAGCCGGGCAGGGGAAGCGCTATTTTTCTTCACGTAACGGCGGAGAATTACCCCTCGACGGAGGGCTGCGTCGCCGTCGCTTTTGACGATCTGGTTTGGCTGGCGCGGGAGCTTGGGCCCGAAACGATGGTCCGGGTTCTGGCGGTGGCCCAAGATTTCCCCGCCCCGGGCTAGGGGCGGGGCTTTTCCGAAGGCGGCCACACTCAGCCAGCCGATGGATATCCGGAATGCCCCGGCGGGGAGGCTGAGGTATGATAAAAGCCATCGGAGAAACGATTTCTTTTATCCAGCGCATAGGGAGACGAAATGCATCCGTTCGATCTGAACAAAGAGCAGGAGTGGGATTCCGAGAGACATGTGGAAAAGATTTTGGGTAAATTCGGCGAGGGCGACGTGACGGTCGCCTGTTGGGAGCCGGGGCAGATTAGCCCCTACCACGCCCATCACGACTCGACCGAGATTTATTTCTGCTATACGGGCGGAGGCGTGATGACGACCGACGAGGGGAAAATCGACATTACGCCGGGCTCGTTTGTGGTTCATCCGCGCGGGGAGTTTCACGAATACGAAAATGGCCCGGAGCGGACGATGCTCTTCCGGGTGCGTTTCGGCGAGTGCATGAAGTCCTCCCGCCGGCACTGGCGCGGCCACCCGGATCACAAGCCCTCGGAGTAGGGGCGGTTTGAAGGTTTAATCCCATGGGCATCCGGGGTCTGAAGGACCGGCTCGTCGCCCGTTTTCTCACGCGTTATCCGGCGCTGGTGCGCAGATGGGCCGAGGGGCGGAAGTTTACGGCGGGCGACGCACTGGGCGATCCCTGGGCGGATCTTGATAAGCCTCTGGCCGAATGCCGCGTGGCGATAGTGACGACGGGGGGTGTGCACCTGAGGGACCAGTTGTCCTTCGACATGAAAAACCCGAACGGAGATCCCACCTTCCGCGAAATACCGGATGGCTCGCCGCGGGGCGATCTCACGATTACCCACAACTACTACGATCACAGGAGCGCCGACCGGGATATTAACGTGATCTTCCCCCTCGACCGGCTCGGGGAGCTCGCCGGAGAGGGCCGGATCGCGGGGCGGGCGCCGCTTCATCTGGGTTTCATGGGCCATATCGACGGCCCGCTGGTCGATCGGCTCGTCAAGGAGACGGCGCCCGAGGCAGCGCGGCGGCTCATCGCCGCCGGGGCGGACTGCGTACTTCTCACCCCCGCCTGAGGGCTCTGCAACCGCTCGGTCGGGCTGATTCAGAAGGTCATCGAGGGGGCGGGTCTGCTCACCGTTTCAATCAGCCTTGTCCGCGAGATTGCTTTGCAGGTGCACCCGCCCCGGGCGGTTTTTCTCTCCTGGCCGCTGGGGCACCCGCTGGGGGAGCCTGACCATCCCGCCCAGCAGCGTTGGGTGCTCCTGAACGCCTTTGCCCTCCTGGAGTCCGCGAGCTCTCCCGGCACTCTCGCCGAGCCCGGCTGGGAGTGGGGGTCGAACCCCTTCGGGGGATGAAGGCGAAAATTTCGATCGCGCTGGGATGAGAAGATGTAAAGACAAGAATATCAATGAATTACAAGAATTCCGGATACCCAGGTTCCGGCCTGTAGCCGGCTTCTGGAGAGGGGTTTCCCCCTATTGGCAGCGATAATTCGCGGCGGCGGCCTATTATCGCCGGAAAATCTATAAATAATTAATATTCGATGAGTTACAGGCTATCTGCGACCTGTGCGGGGGATGATTTCGCGCGTACTTATTCTCGACATCCCAGGCCACATATGCTCCAATTGGGGCCAGTTGGTTCCGTCGGAGCCGCGCCGCAAGCAAAGCCGCACCGCAAGGGGTTTTTCTTTGACCAAATCATCAACGGCCATACCCATCACCGCTCCCGTCGCCCGACTGGCCCGGGAGCTTGAGTCGATATCCGGGCAGGGGCTTGGGGATCGTAAATTCATCCAATTCGCCGAGCCCGCGCTGCGCCGGCTGCTGGCCGGGGAGGACTTTCTCCCGGCCGAGGCCACGCGGCCTTCGGCGAAAAGCTATGCGCGCCACCTCCTCCACGCCGACCCGGAGGACCGCTTTTGCCTGGCGGCCATGGTCTGGGCCCCGGGGCAAGGCACCCCGATTCACGATCACGACGGGACCTGGGGGATGATCGGCATGATCCAGGGAAGTCTCGAGGTGGTGGATTTCTTCTCCGCCGGAGCCGAAATCGCCTCCGGCGAGTTGGCCCTGAGGAGCGAGCCGCCGCATGTTCCCCGCGCGGACTCAAGTGGATGCGTGTGCGGTTGCGCCGATATCCATTCGGTCAACAATCCGTTTGGCGAAACGGCGATTTCCCTTCACGTCTACGCCCGCGAACTCGAGAGATGTCATGTCTTCGATCCGATTTCCGAAAAGGATGGCCGGTACATGGTGAGCGAAAAGACCCTGACGTATACGGACAACCCATCTTCGTAGGATAACTTTCATTGCCAAAATAAAACCCGTTTTTTCTTTCCTGCCGAGGCGCGGCGGGAGTTTTTTTGTGTCCGCCCGGAACGATGGCGCGTTGACGCACTGGAAATGAAAATAAGGAAACGATTTTGATGAAAAGCAAGGGAAACTGGCGTAGCGGATTTGAAACGGTATCGAACATCCGGATGTTCTACCGCGATTGGCGCCCGGCCGGGGGAGAGTCGCTCCCGCCCGTGATCGCGCTGCACGGCTCCCTGTCCCAGGGCGCCATGTGGCTCGATACCGCCGAGAAAATCGGGAAGGTCCGGTTCGTTTGTCCGGATCAGCGCGGCTACGGCAAGAGCGAAGATCCCGGGCGGGGAGACGCGGCAGTGGACTTCGCCCAGGACGCCATCCGGCTGGCGGACGCGCTGGTCATCAGCCGCTATACGGTGATGGGCCATTCGTTCGCCGGGTCGATCGCCCTCAAGGTCGCCGCGATGGACCCGGATCGCGTCGCGAGCGTTGTGCTCGTCGACCCGACGGTCCGGAGCACGAAGGGAGCCCGGGGCAATCTCGACCTGGTGCGGAAGCGGCCTTACCGGTTCGATAATATCGAGGAGGCCCTGCGATTCTGGAAAGAATCCGAGGAAGGCCACTGGCCTGCTAGCAATCTCTCCCGGTTCGTCCGGTACATCATGGATATCAAGGGTGAGGGCGCGGCCTGCGAAATGCCCTTCGAGATGGAACGCCTGATTCGCCTCCGGGAGTTCCAGGCGTCCGCCGCGGGCGATTATTTTCCCGAAAAAATCGCCAAAAAAGTGAAGGCGCCCGTCCTGATCTTTCGCGGAGGTGTGAGCAACCGGCTTTCCAGCGAGGGCCATAAAAACCTCGAGTCGGGCTTTTCGAAAAAACCGAAAACCGTGATTTGCCCCAAATCGGGTCATTTTCCTCCGGTGCAGGAACCGGCGATTTTCAACCGTGCCCTTACCCGATTTATCGGTGGGGTGAATTGAGCAATGCATAGGATTGGACTTGATAAATCAGACGCGACCGGACGGGGGTCCTGAAATGGCCGAAGTCCAGGAAGCCTTGCAGCAGCCGGGCCTCGAAGAAGGTTCCGAGACGGAGGCAAAACAGGGAATAAAGCTCAAGGCCCATAGGCTGGGTCAGCTTTCCGCCACGGCCATCTGCGGAAACGACATTACCTCTTCGTGTCTCTACGTTTCGGCGCTGGCGATTATCTACGCGGGGAAATGGGCGCCTGTTTCGCTTTTGATGGTCGCTGCGGTTTTGTACCTTTACCGCTCCATCTACGCCGAGGTCGTCGGCGCCCTGCCGCTCAATGGCGGTGCCTATAACGCCCTGCTGAACACGACCAGTAAATCCCGCGCCTCTATCGCCGCCTGCCTGACCATTCTCTCCTACATGGCGACGGCTGTTATATCGGCGAGCGAGGCGATGCATTACGTCCAGTCGCTTTGGAGCGGCTTGCCGATCATCCCCGCCACGATTGCCCTGCTGGCGGTGTTCATGATCCTGACGATAGTCGGAATCACCGAATCGGCGATCGTCGCGGTGGTGATATTTATCGTTCATATCGTCACCCTGATATTATTGATCGTGGTCGGTGGGGGGTTCTTATTGACGAACGGGCTGAGCACTCTTTTCGAGAACCTTCAAACGTCCCCGCCGGGAGGTCTGACGACGGCGCTGGTGTTCGGGTTCGCCGCCGCCATGCTCGGCGTTTCGGGGTTCGAGAGTTCCGCTAATTTCGTCGAGGAGCAGGACGAGGGCGTATTCCCCAAAACCCTTCGCAACATGTGGGTTGCCGTGACCGTGTTTAACCCGGCCATGGCGCTTTTGGCCCTCGCTCTCATTCCCATCGGCGAGGTCGACTCTCATCAGGAGGCGCTTCTTTCCTACATGGGAGCGATCTCCGGAGGGGCCTGGCTCTCCTGGTTGATCAGCATCGATGCGGCCCTCGTGCTCAGCGGAGCCGTGCTGACCAGCTACGTCGGCGTGAACGGCCTGATTCTCAGGATGACGCTGGATCGCTGCCTGCCCCAGACACTTCTCAAGACGAATCGCCGCCACACTTTCCACCGGATTATTATCGTTTTCTTTTTGCTGGCCGTTTCCGTTTTGCTGATTACGGAGGGCGAGCTGAAAGCGCTCGCCGGGGTGTACACCCTTTCGTTCCTTTCCGTCATGGCGCTGTTCGCCCTCGGAAATATTTTGTTGAAGGTGAAGCGGACGCGCCTCCCCCGGCCTTCCCGGGCGGGATGGACCACCGTCATCGTCGGCATCGTCGCCGTTCTCGTTGGCCTGGTCGGCAACGCGATCATGAACCCGCCGTATCTGCGCGTTTTCATCAATTATTTCATCCCTTCGATGCTGATCATCGCGATTATGCTCACCCGGATCAAGCTCTTGAAAGGATGCCTGTTCCTTGTGCGCATCATCAGTGCGTCGCTTTATAATTTTCTGGGCGGAGTCACCGACTCCATCAGGCACAAAATCGGAGAAATCAACTCCCAGCAGGTGGTTTTTTTCACCCGTGGAGATAACGTAGCCAACCTGAATAACGCGGTTCTTTATGTTCGGGACAACGAGCACACCAACCGTGTGAAGATTGTCACCGTTGTCGCCAACAAAAAAGAAGTTCCCGATAAACTCAAGGACGATCTAAAATTCCTTGACGAAACCTATCCTCACATCGACATTGATTTCGAGATTGTCGAAGGAACTTTCAGCCCCGACCTCATTCAGGAATTGTCCAGAAAATGGAACATCCCGGCCAACTTGATGTTTATCGGGTCCCCCGGCGGCAAGCTGCATTACAGCCAGGCCGAGCTGGGCGGAGTCCGGTTGGTCATTTAACGGGTGAAAATCTTCTCCAGTCTTTTGTCGGCCGGGTCTAGATTCCGCCGCCTGAGTGGGCACGCCGCCAATTTCACGCCAACTGAAATTCCGGTTATGATAGTCATGCGCTGGCGTTGGGCGAACAAATTTTATCCCTTGATGAGGACGCGCGCCGGGGAGGACCCCTTCCGGACTCATCTGGCCGTTTTTCGGGAATATGTCAAAAATTTTTAAAAGTGCTACGGCTGCCGTCGCGGATATACCGGCCGGCGCCAGAGTCTTGATCGGTGGCTTCGGCATCTGCGGCATGGCGCACAATTTGTGCAAGGCGCTGAGCGAGCGGGACGGGGCCGGGAACCTCAAGATTGTCAGCAATGCCGGGGGAGTGAACGGTTGGGGCGCCGGGCTTTTGTTCGAGGCGGAAAAGGTCAAGAGCATTATCGCCACTCGGGTGGGTCCGGCCTGCAAGGCTTATGAAGACCAGATTCTGAGTAATGAGATCGAGATTGAATTGATCCCCCAAGGAACCTTCGCGGAGAGAATCAGGGCTGGTGGGGCAGGAATCGGCGGTTTTTTCACGCCCACCGGCGCGGGCACCGTTGTCGCCGATGGAAAGGAAAGCCGCACCATCGATGGGCGCGAGCATATCCTGGAAATGCCCATTCGGGGGGATTTCGCGCTGATCAAGGCCTGGAAAGCGGACGAGGCCGGAAATCTGATCTACCGGATGAGCGCTCGGAATTTTAACCCCGCCATGGCGACGGCGGCGGAGGTGACCATCGCCGAGGTCGAGGAGATCGTCCCGGTCGGAGAACTCGATCCGGAGCGGATTCATACGCCGGGAATTTTCGTTCAGCGCCTGGTCCTCGCCGAGGACAAGGAAAAGCCTATTGAAATCAAGACCAACAGGCCCCGGGCGGACCGCTAACCGAGGACACCGATGGCTTTGACAAGAGAGGAAATCGCGCGACGGGCCGCCCTGGAGGTCCCCCGGGGGGGATATGTCAACCTGGGCCTGGGGATTCCGACCCTCGTGAGCAATTTCATCCCCCCCGAGGAGGAGGTCACGATCCATTCCGAAAACGGGATTCTGGGCGTCGGGCCGTTTCCCTACGAGGGAGAAGAGGACGCCGATCTCGTCAACGCCAGCAAGGAAACAGTGACGCTGATGCCGGGCGCGTCGTTTTTCGACAGCGCCGCGTCGTTTTCGATGGTTCGCGGCGGGCATATCGACGTGACGATCCTGGGCGCCATGCAGGTGGCGGCAAACGGCGATCTGGCCAATTGGGCGGTGCCGGGAAAGATGATCTCCGGAATGGGCGGGGCGATGGACCTCGTCGTCGGGGCCAAGAAGGTAATCATCACCATGAGGCACTGCACCCGGAAGGGGGAGCCCAAGATTTTGAACGAATGCTCTTTCCCGCTGACGGGAAAAGGGGTGGTGGATATCGTCGTTACCGAGTTGGCCATGATTTCCGTCGAGGAGGGCGGCCTCGTTTTGCGGGAGCTGGCCCAGGGCGTCAGCGAGGACGAGGTTCGCTCCAAAACCGAGGCCCCGCTCGCCGCCGCCCCCGATATCAGGGAGATGTTCGCGGCGGCCTGAAGCCGCGCCCCTTCGGCATGAGTTTCCTCCGCATGAGCCCCCCCGCCTCCCTCCGCCATGAGCCCCCGGAGGGCGCCCCGTGATCGATCTCGATGAATTCACCCACAAGTACTGGGGGCTTTTGAGCCAACACGCCTATCGTCTCACCGGGAGTATTCTCGACGCCGAGGATATCACCCAGGAGACGATGCTCCGCGTGGTGGAGATGGGGCCGTCCATCGAAAATATCAAAAATAATTACGAGTGGCTCCACGTCGTCGCCACCGAAGCGGCGGTGGGCATGATGCACAAGCCAATCCCGGTCGAAGAGTTCGATCTTCCGGATCTGATACAGACCACCGGGGCCGGGGCGGACCCCGACTCGCGGCCGGTGGGGGGCGAGGCCGGCCGGCCCGGCGTCACGCTCGATTTTCTGTTTCCGCTTCAGTATATGGCCCCCGAGCAGCGGGCGGTGGTAGTGCTCCGGGACGGTTTCGAGGACGGGGACCGCGTCGCGGCATCCGCGCTCCAAGTCACCATCCAGGAAGTGTTCAAGATCGCCGGGGAGGCCGAGAAAACCCGCGCGGCGGTCCGCAAGCGCTGGGGCTCGACGGTGCCCTTCGTTCCGCTGGCCGGCGATGGAAAAACCGAGAAGGTGTTTGACCGGTTTTTAGAGGTGTTCCGGATGAAGGATGCGGTTTTGCTTCAGCAGCTTGTCTGGAAAAACGCCGAGATGGTGCTCGAAACGGAACGGACGACCGGCCAGGACTTCGTGGCCAAGGAGCTTTCCGCGCTCTCGAAGGGGATGGGGAGCAAGCTCAAGTTCGATCCGATCTGGCTGAACGGGTGCCGGGGCGTTCTCATCTCGGATTGGCGCGCGCAAAACTCCGAGTGGCTACGGATGGCGCTGGGCCTTGTTTTATGCAACGAGCGCGAGGTCAGGGCCCTCAAGTGGTATCTGGACGGACACATCCTGCGAAAAATCCAGGTCGACGAATCCTGATCCGAATTCGAATTTGACTCCGATTTCGCTCCCGTCCCCGAGGCCGGCAAGAAAGGAAAAGGACACAAGAAAGGATAGCGAAGAAATAGCCGCCGCTTGAAGTGGAAGCGAAATTCACGAAGATATATTGGGGGGCCTCTTCGGGGGCCCCCTTTTTTTCTTCCTGATTGGAACATCCGACCTTAAATGGGAAATCCGGGAACAAATAGTTTATCCGGGCCTAGAGAATCTTTCTTCTCTTCAGGCGCTCCTCGCACGGAATAATATCGGTGTTGCCCAGCCAGAGGTCCCATGCGCCGTGGTGGCCGATGTCCACCCCCTCGGCCTGGGCTTTTTCCTGGAGGGCGCTCTGGAGGTCGTCGAAGAGGCCGCAATCCATCAACTCGAGATTCTCCCGCAGGTGGCGGTGGAGGGTCCTGTAGACCAGCTTCATGTCATCGAAAGAGGCTTCGATCCGAGCCGAGCCGTCTTTTGGCGTAAAAGCCATCGGCGAATTTTCCTTTCCATCAATGAGATTTTACGGTCCGATGTTTCGAAAAAAGAACGCCTCATCGAAGCGGGCGCAGTCTAGCCGATCGGCGCGAAGGATAAAATCTTTATTTTGGCCCGGTGTCCTAAAAAGGAAAGGGCCGAGGGCCCAAGAAATTGCAGGGGGATGGGCCCTCGGCTTTGGGGAGGGGGCTTGATTTCCTTTAATTCAGGCAGACCTTCTTCAGGTCCGCGAGATTATCGAGTACGTATCCTGTTCCCCGGACGATGGCGGTCAGGGGGTCCTTGGCCCGGAAGATGGGCAGATCGGTTTCGGCGTGAAGTCTCGACCCGAGGCCCTTGAGCAGCGAGCCGCCGCCGGCCAGGACGATGCCCCGGCGCCGGATGTCGGCGGCGAGTTCGGGGCTCGACTTCGAGAGAGCGTTGCGTATCGATTCGACGATTGCCCGGATTGGGCTGTCTAGCGCCTTGCGGATCATGGCGTCTGACAGCCGGACGGAACCCGGCATGCTGGTCGCGGCGTCAATCCCCGTGGCTTCTCCCTCGAGCGGCTCGGACAGGGGAGCCGCCGAGCCGATTTCGATCTTGATCCGCTCGGCCTCGAACGATCCGATGGAGAGGCCGTGCTCGCGGCGCACGTAGCGCTGGATGCAGGTGTCCATCTCGTCGCCCGCCACGCGCAGCGACTCCGAGTAGGCGACGGCGAACTGAGAGATGACAGCTACTTCGGTGGTTCCGCCCCCGATGTCGATGATCATGGAGGCGGCAACCTCCTGGATCGGAAGCTTCGATCCGATGGCCGCCGCCATCGGCTCCTCGATGAGGTGGACCTTCCCGGCGCCGCATTGCAGCGAGGAGTCGATCACCGCCTTCATCTCGACGCTGGTGATGCCCGAAGGGACGCAGACCATCATCGTCGGCTGGCTGATCCGCTTTTTGGTGACGACCGAGCCGATGAAATATTTGATCATCGCCTTGGTCACGTCGAAGTCGGCGATGACGCCGTCCTTCATGGGACGGATTGTCTGGATGCTCTTGGGGGTCCGGCCGTACATTTCCTTGGCGCGCTTCCCGACGGCGATGACGTCGCCGCCGTTGTCCGAGCTGAGCGCGACGACGGAGGGCTCGTCGAGAACGATTCCGCTGTCCTTGGTGTATATCAGCGTGTTCGCGGTTCCGAGATCCATGGCGATCTTCGCACCGAAAAACGATCTGAAGCGGTTAAGCGAGAACATTGGATGTCATCCCCCCCGTAAGACACATTTGGTTGATTCCTGAGGACTTGGCTGATTTGAGAGCTTTCGATGCGGCCAGGAACAGCGCTTCCGCGTCGCCGGCGTTTTCCGGGAAACACGAGGCTCCTACGCATGCGCTGAGAGATATCTCCCTTTGTCCGAGCCGAAGGGGGTTCTCGTTGATCGCCATCAGAATGTGATCGGCCACCGCCTCCGCATGCTCGGTGGAGGTCCCCTCCAGAAGTAGGAAAAACCGCGCGCCCTCGTAGCGGACCAGAATATCCCCGTCCCTCGCGAAGGGCTTGAGCAGTTCGAACAGGTGACGGGTAAGCTCCTCGGGGCCGGCCGGCCCGTATTCGCTCCGGATGAAATTCACATCGTCGGGCTCGATGTCCAGCAAGGCGACGTGCCGCCCCCGCGGGCCGGCGTACTGGAGAATTTCATCTATCCGGGTACGGAGAAATTCGAAGTTCCGTCCGCCGGTGGCGGGGTCGAATTCCGCCCGCTGCCGCCATTTTTTCTCCCGCCTCACGCGCGCGACGGCGTCCGCTACGGGGACCGCGATCACTTCGGCGCGTTTGAGCGCATAAGGGTCGAACTGGCCCCGCTGGCGGTTGGTGAATCCGAGGACGCCAATCGGTTTTCCGCCGACGATCAGCGGGACAGCCGCTACCGAGTGCGCGTCAAAACCCGGCTCGCCTTCTTGGAACAGGGGCCTTCTCCTCAAGTCGGGGAGCCTCAGGGACTCGTTTTTGGTGAGGACGTAGCCGGATACGCTCGAGCGGTCGCTTATCTTGATGTCGTCCATGAAAAGTTCACCGAACCCGGAGGTGCGGACAAGACGCGAAACGCCTGCTTCCTCGTCTTTTAAAACGAGGAAGCAGGCGGTAAAGGGGACCAATCCGCGTGGTACAAGGCAGATCGCGTTGAGCAGCTGATCCTCGCTGTCGCAGGAGTGCAGCGAAGCGAGGTAACTGCCGAACGACTCGACGTTGACGCTCCGGCGTTCTACTTTCGCCGCCATTAAAGCGCCGTCCACCAGATATGCGAATTGCTGGGCGAACCCTGCTAGAATTTTTTGACTTTTGTTGGTGAAGGACCACCGTTTTTTACCGTCCACGGCGAGGGCCCCTTTCGTCATCGTCGAGGGAAGGGGGGCCGCCATGAAGGTCTTGATGTCTTCGTCGCGGCTGTAGTAGCCGAGAACGATGGTGTCCTTGTCGAATTGGTTGATGCTGAGCGGTTCGTCGTTCTCCAGCACCCAGCCCATGAAACCCTGGCCGTGTTTGATCGAAGCGTTGGGAGTGATGTGGGGGCTCAGGCTGTGAAAGGTGGTCAGTTGGAACTCTTTTCGCCGCTTATTTTCGAGAAACAGACAGGCCGAATAGGCTTCTGTCACATTGCTGACCAGGGTAATGAGAGAAAACAGGTCTCTTTCCAGATTGGTCATGAAAAATCCTGCATGGGGCGAAGCCGGGAACACCTTGTATATTACATAGAAAGAGGCGTTGTCTCAAGTAAAATTTTAAATGTCCCGCATAACTATTTGATATATATGCGAATATTCGTGAAAATATTTTTCGACTCCCAAAATACTCTAATGTTGTTTATGCGGTAAGGATTGCAATTTATTGTTTTTTAAGGAGTTATTTAACGAAAACGCGAAGGGTGTGAAAATCTATATATGGGGAGCCAATCAGGAAATCAAACTATATCTGGGGTTAAAAAAATTCGAGGCCGAACGATGGAACGATCACGCGCCGGGAAGCTTTTCACCGATCCAGGATCGCCAGTCGCGGAAGGCGGCGCGCGTGGTGTCGAAGGCCAGGTCATCGAAAGGAATTTCATCGGGCCCGACGAGCCGCAGTTCCGTACTCTCGTCGAGGGCGCGCGGCTCCCCTCCGGTCACCTCTCCCGCGTAAACGATCAGGATCGTCGGATTCCCCGGGAAAGAGTAAACGCCCAGAAGCGGACCCACCCTCACATCGACGCCGGCTTCCTCTTTTGTTTCGCGGGCGGCGGCTTCGCTGACCACTTCGCCGCGATTGACGAAGCCTCCAGGAAAAGTCCAGAGACCCTTGCCCGGGTTGTACGCCCTCTTGAGGATGATGGCTTTTCCGTCGATGGACGGAATGACGCCGGCCGCGACCTTGGGGTCGAGAAAATGAACGTGTTTGCACTTTGGACCGTCGCAGCAAAGCTGCATCGAGTCATCGCCCTCCGTCCAGGCGCGATAGACGAGTTCCGAGCCGCACGAAACGCAGAAACGGATGTTTCCCCCGAGATGGGGATGGGCCGCGGGAGGGGGAGAAATTTCGCTCATTGAAGAAAGTTTTCGGCGTCTTCCTGGCAAAACGGGTTTGTTTCTTTCTCGCGTCCGATTGTGGTTTCGGGTCCGTGGCCGGGATACACCACCGTATCGGCGGGGAGGGCGAGCAACTGCGTCCGGATGGAATTCAAGAGGGTTTTGGCGCTTCCCATGTATAAATCCGTCCGCCCGATCGAACCGGCGAAAAGCGTATCGCCCACGATGGCATGGCCGGTCCCGTTTTCGCCGCCCGGCCAGTACAGTGTGATGTTTCCGGGGGCGTGTCCGTCGGTCAATCTGATCTCGAATGTAATTTCACCGACCGTCAGACTCTCGCCGGGAGTGAGAAACCCGTCCACTTCGGGAACTTCCGGTTCCGGAAACCCATACCCCTGCGCGACGGCGGGCATGCTCCGGAGGTTGTGAAGCTCCGCTTCGTGAAGAAGATAGGGAAGGCCGAGCTTTTCCTTTGCCTCGGCGACCCCCTCGGCATGGTCGAGGTGGGCGTGGGTGCCGACGAGGCGGGTCAGGCGAAGCCCGGCCGCCCGGGCCGCCTCGATGACGCGGCCCACCTCCGCGCCGGGATCGACGTAGATCCCCTCGCCGGTTTTCTCGCAGCCGACGATATAGCTGTTCATCTGAAACGGGCCGACGGCCAGGCGTTCGATAATCATCGAATGTTTCCATCCATGAGTAGTGGGGGATTCGGCGGAAGAGAGCGAGGCGAGGTTCCCGCATGACGTCTCAAGGCTCTACGGAACCCGCGAAAGCGTTCGGAAAAATCCGGTCAGGATGACGGCGGAGAAAGAACGATGTCGATGCGCCGGTTCTTATTCCTTCCCGGCTTGGTCGAGTTGTCCGCGATGGGGCGAAATTCGCCCATGCCCGCCGCCGATATCCGTCTCGGGTCGATGTTTCCGATCTCGACCAGGAACCGCAGAATGCGTGTTGCCCGGGCCGCCGAAAGCTCCCAGTTGGACTCCCAACGCTCGGTGAGCCTGTCGCTGATGGGGATGTTGTCGGTATGGCCCTGAACCTGGATTTCACGGTTAAGGTAGCGGTTAAAAATTCGCGAGATTTTTTTGAGATGGTTTTTTCCGCTGGCCCGAATCCTGGCGCTCCCAGAGGAAAACAGAATAGTGCTGGCGAGACTGATAACGACATTTTCCTTGCGGCGGGATATGGAAACCGTACCCGACGATGATTCCTTCGAAAACTGCGCGGCCATATCTTTTTTCAGTTGCTCCTGCAGCCGGAGACGGTCCTCGAACCGGTCCAGCTTTTGGCGTATCCCGGCGAGGGATTTCTCGAGGGTCCGCTCTCTGTCCCGGCTTTTCTCGATAGCGTTTTTGAGCCGGGCGCTTTCTTTTTGGGCCGACTTGCCTTCCTGGCTTTGAAAGGAAAGGCGGGTCCGCGTATCGGCCAAGCTTGACTCGAGTTTTTGCCCGTGGCGCCGGGACATGGTGAGCGATTGGGCGAGCTCTTCGTTTTCCAGCCGGCCGTCCCCGATCTGTTTTCGGAGGTCGTCGGTGCTCCTGCGAAGGGAGGCGATCCGGGTCCGGGAGATGTCCAAATCCTTCCTGAGACCCGACGCCTCGGAGACTTTCTTTTCGTAGTCCTCGACGCTCACGCACCCGGAAAGGGCAAGGAGGCAAGCCAGGGCGAGGGCCCCGTACGGTTTGTTCATCGTCCCAGCCCCTCCGAAAGAAACCGTTCGGCGTCCGCCACATCTTCCTTGCAGCCGACGAAAAAAGGAACGCGCTGGTGAAGCTCTTCGGGCACGATGTCCATAATGCGGTGTCTGCCGTTGCTCGCCGCTCCGCCGGCCTGCTCCACGATGAAGGACATTGGATTGCACTCGTAGGTGAGGCGGAGCTTTCCGTTCGGGTTCGCCTTGTCGCCCGGATAGAGGAATATGCCTCCCTTGAGGAGGTTCCGGTGAAAGTCGGCGACGAGGGAGCCGATGTAGCGGGCCGAGTAGGGGCGCCCGGACGCCTTGTCGCTTTCCTTCAGGTGGGCGATGTAGCGCGCCACCGGCTCGTCCCACTTCCCGGAGTTTCCCTCGTTGATGCTGTAGATTTTTCCCCGTGCCGGAATCTTGATGTTGGGGTGCGACAGAAAAAACTCACCGACCGAGGGGTCGAGGGTGAACCCGTTCACGCTGTTTCCGGCCGTGTAAACGAGCATGGTCGAGGAGCCGTAAATCACGTACCCGGCGCAAACCTGCTCGGTTCCGGGTTGCAGAAAATCCTCTATCGTCGCTTCGGGGTTCGTGGTTTTTCTTTTCAGGATGGAAAAAATGGAGCCGATGCTTACGTTCACGTCGATGTTGGAGGAGCCGTCCAGCGGGTCGTAGACGACAACGTACTCCCCATCGTCCAGGTAGTCGCCGGAGACGATATAGGGATCGTCCATTTCCTCGCTGGCGAGGGCGGCGACGGACCCGTGGTGATCCAGGGCGCGGCGGAGCACCTCGTCGGCGTAAGTGTCCAGTTTCTGGACTTTCTCGCCCTGAATGTTCGTATGGCCGGTCAGGCCGAGAATGTCCACGAGGCCCGCCTTGTTCACCTCGGCGTTGATGATTTTAGCGGCAAGCGAAATCTGGCTGATCAGTGTGGTGAAAACGCCCCGGGCCTGGGGAAATTTTCTTTCCTCTTCCTTGACGTGCCGCTCCAGGGTAATTCCTTTTTCGAGCTCGGCCTCGGCCGTTGCCGCTTGTGGACTCATGGTCTCCGCCTCATTTCGGGAGAGGGTGGTGGACGAACGATGTTTTAACACAGACCGCCAAAAAACGCGGCGTCGGCCCTTATACGGCGACGACCTCCTTTTCCATGGCGGTGGAGTAGGAGCCCGACCGCGCGGCGCCGTTGCACTTGGCGCGATGATA
>PVBE010455330.1_pt1 | contig 15895 bp, 14 predicted proteins | sample 1631181 | NCBI WGS metagenome assembly PVBE01 (sample SAMN08397723, study PRJNA350692) | Marine metagenome, whole genome shotgun sequencing project. | isolation source: water | place: Pacific Ocean | collected 2012-04
AACTTACCATTTAGCCAGGCTGGCGCTCGATTGGTGGGGCATAATCGAGCCAACAATCAGAACAACGTGATCAACAAGGGTGCGATAAAAAAGTAGTTCCGAATCTTCCACTTTTCCTGAATTTTTTGAAAGTATAATTAACTTGGTGGGCATATTGTTATGCACGAGATTGAACCATTTTACCGGTGGCGCGACCACTACATTGCCAGCGAAGATGACAGGTCCCCTTTCTTCGAGCGGCAATACGATGAATTTCAATACTCCCAAAAGATATACAACTACTTCATCCATCCGCAATGGGATAACATTGGCTCACCAACGCTTTACATCAAAATTCTTTATACTGATTATTTACAGGAGTTTGCCATCATTGAAATGATTGGTGAATGGAACGATTGCATCAACAACGATATCATGTTTTTAAAACGAGATGTCATTGATGTGCTAACCCACGAAGGCATTTCGAAATTTCTGCTGATAGGTGAAAACGTGCTCAATTTCCATGGATCGGATGATTGCTACTATGAGGAGTGGTACGATGATGTGGCCTCAGAAAATGGTTGGATCACCATGATCAACCTTCGAGATCATGTTATCAATGAAATGGATGAACACGGTCTTAGCAATTATATAAACTTCGGTATGCATTTAATGGATTTGAACTGGCGATTGCTAAAACCTGAGCAGGTGATAGATTTGGTGGAGAATCGCTTCAGGCGGGTTCTGGCTTAAGTTTAGACTATTTGTCCAATACTTCGAATTCGGAATTGTTGCTGACATATTCCGGCACCATGTCTTTCATTTTGCGAACGATCTGCTGGTTGTCCTGGTCTTCAAACAACCCCGTAAGCGACTCAATTTCTTGTGCCACCAAATCATATTCATATTCACGCACCTTGGCAATCATAATCTTAGGATGGTGTGTTGGAATGGTGTTTTCCTGGTCGGCCAACAATTCTTCATAAAGTTTTTCACCGGGTCGCAATCCTGTGAAAACAATACTGATGTCCTTACCCAGTTCCAATCCTGAAAGACGAATCATTTTACGGGCCAAATCAGCAATTTTCACCGATTCGCCCATGTCGAAAATGAAAATCTCTCCACCGTTCCCCATCGTTCCCGCTTCCAGTACCAATTGACAGGCTTCGGGAATAGTCATGAAAAAACGTGTAACATCCGGGTGGGTGATGGTGACCGGTTGTCCCGATTGAATTTGCTTTCTGAAAATAGGGATCACAGATCCATTGGAGCCGAGCACATTTCCAAAACGAGTGGTCACAAATCGGGTGTGGCCATTATTTTCATAATCGAGGAGATGATTGAGCGACTGCACATACATTTCAGCAATTCGTTTTGAGGCCCCCATTACGTTAGTGGGGTTCACGGCTTTGTCAGTGGAAATCAAAACAAACTTTTCAACCTGGAATTCCACAGCAAGGTCAGCGAGGATTCTGGTACCTTGAATATTCGTGAGGATTGCTTCCGAGGGATTTTCTTCCATCACCGGCACATGTTTATAGGCGGCAGCGTGAAAGACAATTTCGGGCCGAAATGTGGCAAACAGGTTTCTCATCCGGGCGGCATTTCTGACATCGCCAATTACCATCTTGTAGCACTTTTCTCGGAAGCTGGTTCCCAACTCTACGCCCAATTCGTACAATGGGGTTTCGGCTTGGTCTAACAAAACAACCTGTTCAGGATGATAACTCAACACCTGGCGGGCAATTTCGCTTCCGATGGAACCTGCCGCACCAGTAACCAAAATCCTTTTACCGTTTAGCTGTTTCTTTACTTCCAATACATCAAGCTGAATGGGCAGTCGTTCCAGCAAATCCTCAATCTTTACCTGCCTTATTTGTTTGAAACTCAATTCACCGTTTATCCAGCGATTCATCGTTGGAACTGTTAATACTCTGACCTTGTGTTTCAAGCAAGTTTCGATCACCTCTTGCTTTTTCCTTAACGGCAGATCTAGTATTGAAATGGTAAGCAATTCAATACTTTGTTCATTAAAAAGTTTTTCCAACTCATCGATCGATCCATACACCGGAATTCCTTCTATTCTACTGTTTTTGAGTTTTGGGTTATCATCGATAAATGCAACCAGGCTATAATTGTTCCCCATGTCACGGGTAATGATTCGCTTGGTGAGTAGCCCCGCTTCACCTGCCCCATAGATTACCATCTTTGGCGAAGTTCCTCCTACTGAACGAAAGTGTAGGTATATCCGCTTACCGAACAGGCGATAAGCTGTCATAAAAAACCCCGAAAAAATATATTCGAGAATAATGATAGACACCGGGATCACATTGAAACCAAGCAAAGGATTTGACAACAGATCGCATAGGATGAAAACGATGGTTCCCGCTGTGCCAGCAACAAAAATCTTTAATGCATCTTCAATACTGGCATATCGGATGAGGCCAACATGGGTTTTCAGGAAGTAAAAAGTTAAAACCCTCACGGATAGAATCAAGGGAATGATGTAACGTAACGATTCAATCTCCTTGTGAGGAACTTCGAAATTGAAACGCAAGAGATAGGCAAATGCAACCGCGATCAACGTTATGAAAACATCGAGCAGCAAGATCGCTTTACTCGATATGATACCAAATTGCCTTGGTGTCCTGATCTTCAATCGATTTGTTTTCCGGTAAAAAATTCGTTCAAATCCTCATAAGTCGCCATACCGTTCTCGCCAAAATTTTCACATCGGTCCACATTCCCTGGTTTTCAATATACATTAGATTCAAACGCAACTTATCGGGCATTATGTGTTGAATGTAAGCTTTTTCAGGATCATCATACTGTTCAAGCAACTCATTTTCATCGGCATATTGAATCGATGCATAATCGGTGAGCCCTGGTTTAACTGTTAGCACTTGTCTTTGCTCTGGGTTGTATTGATCCACATATTTAGCAACCTCCGGTCTCGGACCAACCAGGCTCATTTCACCTTTTAATACATTTATCAACTGTGGCAATTCATCTATTTTGAACTTCCTCAGGTAAAATCCTGCTCTTGTGATCCGGTCATCGCGAGTACCCACGGTTAAAAGTTTATTGGTACGGTCGGCTTCCTGGATCATGGTACGAAACTTATATATCATGAACGGGCGACCATTGTGCCCAATCCGCTGTTGTTTGTAAAACACCGCACCCCGGGAATCGACTATAATTAAAACTGAGATACCAATCCACAATGGCAACGTAAGCAGGAGGGCAATGGTAGCAGCAATAATATCAAACAATCGTTTCATTTTTATCCGAATGCACTGATGATGAAAGTGTGCTTACTACCTCTTCAATGTTACTATTACTCAATCCATAGAAAACAGGTAAGGTGATCTCGGTACACCAATGTTCGTTTGCCACTGGAAAATCTGCTATATCGTAACCAAGTTTTTTGTAAAATGAGAGTATTGGAAGTGGCTTGTAATGTACATTTACTGCCACTTTTTTTGCCAGTATCTTTTGAATGATCAAGTTGCGCGTTTCGAGATCGATATTCTTCAATTTCAACAGGTATAAATGGCAAGCAGATTTTTTCGAATTTGAAGCTAAAGGAGGTATAGTAGCCCATGGGAATTCGGCCAACGCTTTGTTATACTCTTCAAAGATGGCACGCCTTCGAGGCAAAGTTTCCGATTCATAAACTTTGAATCCTGCAATTCCCAATGCGGCTTGAATATCGGTGAGGTTCATCTTGTATCCAGCCTCAAAAACATCATACTCCCAACTTGACTTTTGAAATTTTGCCAAGGCATCGTTGCTCTGCCCATGTAATGATTTCGTACGCAAGGAAGTATAGATTGCTCCATTGTCAAAAGGTGAAGGTAAGTTGAGCGCAATGGCTCCTCCTTCGGCAGTTGTAAGGTTCTTCACTGCATGAAATGAAAATACTGTTGCGTCCGCCAGGGAACCGGAAATCCGTTCTTTATAACGCGCGCCCAAGGAATGGGCTCCATCGGTGAGTACCAAAATACGGCCTAACTGCTCTTGTATTTCATTGGCTGGTTTGAAGGGGGCGTTTCGTGCGATTTGAAGAATTTCATCATAATCACAGGGCCAGCCTCCCAAATCAACTGGTAAAATGACTTTGGTTTTTGCACTAAGGGCTTTTGCAATACCCTCAACATTGATGTTAAAATCCGGTCCTACATCCACCATCACCGGTTTGGCGCCACAATGAATCACCACATTAGCGGTAGCACAATAGGTGTAAGCCGGAACTATAACTTCATCTCCAGGTCCTACCCCAAACCAACGTAGCATCAGTTCCAGACCTGCAGTTGCCGAATTTACCGCCAGAACGTCTTCGACTTCACAATATGTGGCCAATTGTTGTTCGAAAAGACGGGTTTTTGGGCCAGTCGTGATCCATCCTGATCGGAGTGTGTCAACAACTTCGTCAATCATTTCCTGGTCAATTCTGGGTGGGGCAAAAGGTATCAAAGGCAGGTTATTAGTTTCTGTTGATTAATCGCGGCAAAGTTAACTAGTTATCCGTTTGATAATCAGTTTCACAAACAGCTTCAAACGGAATGACTTAAAGCTTGAAAGGCAGAGGAATTCTGAGTTTAAAAGCTTTAGGGGAAAATGATGTTGCTATTATTTCGAGTTTTCACCCCATATGAAAATCGAGACGAAATAAACGGTAAACAGCACCCCTGCCTGACGCTCGATCACAGATTCTGTAAAAGCATACAAAGTGAAAAGAAACAATAAAAGGATCATCAAAATATTTCGTTGCCTGATCGCCCATTCAAGTGGATTGAGGACTATAAGAACCAGTAATGTTAAACCCATGAGACCAAGTGCAACCGCGGTCTGAATGAACTGATTGTGTGGATTGAAGCGCTTTTCAACCAAACCGGAATAACCCATGGCCTCGTATTGTTCAACCAGGCAATCCTTTACATCCCCAGTACCCACGCCAAGAATAGGATTGTCCGAGAAAACTTGCCAGGCAGCTTGCCAGGCAAACTTGCGGGTAGTGGTACTTTCAACCGATGATTTATCCAAGTCTGACTTGAATAAGTTTTTCAAAGCCAGTTCAAACCTTTGATAAGTTGCTGTTCTGGCCGTTGTATTGTACACAGTGGCCATCCCGGCAAAAAGCAAGGTAAGCAGCAATATTCCGTGGATCCATTTTTTTGATTTCGCAGTCCAGAAAAACAGAACGCCCAACAACATCAAGACAAGAGAAATCAACCCGATTTTTGAGGTGCTGAGAAAAATAGCGATCATCATTAGCAAGAGAGCCAATGCAAGCACAAGTCGCATAATGAACGAAGTAGCCTTGTTTGAAAACAAGAGTTCATGCAAAACAAAGGCTATAGCCAGGTTTATATGTAGAGCGAAGTAGCCTAAATGCATGTGCTTTGAAAAATTACTGCCATAGTACAGCAACCAATTATTATGCTCTATGAATTCAAAGTGGCAATCAACCAGGGAATAAAGAATCGCCAGTATGACGGACAGTGTAAAGGCCCGCATTATAAGGTGAAGTTCACGACTGGTAAATCGGTGCGATGTCGCATAAATGATGGGAAGTATCAGAAATGACAATTTCACTTGAAGATCAAAAAGGCCATGTTGAAGGTTTTCAGAATAGATCATTCCGATGATGTGCACCAGATAGAACATACCAAACAGGCCGGCAATTCTGAGATTCCGGGCTTGTTGAAACCGAGTTTTGAATCTGCCCTGAACCAACCAATTTAGGAAAAGAACAGCAATGGTAATGGGAACCAGATTCTGAAACACTGGCAGAAATGCTGCGATTGCACCGGTTAAATAGAAGTGATTTTTTTCAAATGAAAAGCGCATTTCTATTCAATCAAATCAAGGTGCTTTTTCAAGAAGGCAATCACCATTTCGGGGTTGTCTATGTCTGTGGGCAAGTTGACAATTTTAGCAGCAATACTATCTGCGTTGGGGAAATGATTCCTGTTCATCCCCCATGGGTTGAGATCACTCTCCACGGGATGTAAAGGTGAGTTGAACCAATCTCCCAAAGCTATTTGTTCCGCCTCAGCATGTTGCTCAAAATCTCTACGGTTACCGACTATCAAAGGATATTTCAGAAACGAATGGTTATCAAAGAGTTGTTCAGGCACATGAGTCTTTTCGTTGCCAAGCAAATATTCCGAGTACATCTCGGCATTGCGCTTTCGAAGCCTGAGTAGATCATTCAAATTCTTGATATTATCCAAACCAGCTTCGATTTGAACGCTAGACTGATTTAAAAAATAACGAGACGGCATGGCTGTTCCAGAAACTTCCCCACCGCTGGAAGAACCAATAACCAAGTTATAATTGCTCAACATTCGATAAAGGCGTAACATCCGCCAATAATTACCTGATGTCAACAGGTGTTGCCTGGCAAACAATTGAGCCTTCAAGCTCATCTGTTCTCGAAAATTCGGTTCGACCAATTGTAGATTCACCTTTTCCAGCTTCTCGAGAATGTCAGGATTGTTGACGGCTGCGAATCCACCAATTCCGGTCGAAAACGGTTTGTTCCATTGAGTTGAATAAAACGCAGCATCACAATATGAGCCATTCGGTCTCCCTTGATAATTGCCACCGAAACCATGCGTACAGTCTTCAATTGTTTTAATTCCCTTCGATTTGGCCATTCGTACGACTTCATCAACATTTGTGGAGAGTCCAAAAGTGTTTTGACAGATAATGACCTTCGTTTTATCGGTGATGGCCCTTTCAATGGACTTTTGATCTGGGTTGTAAGTAACCGGATCGATGTCCACGTAAACAGGTTTGGCGTGGAGGTATAGAACTGCGTTTGGCACCACCACACATGTAAATGCTGGAATAATCACCTCATCGTCTCTTTCAACCCCAATGGCTTTCAATAACGCATAAAGAGCAACCCTACCTTTCCAGTAAAGCTTTATACCATCCGGTGAAATTTCAAGGAATTTGGATAGCTCTTGTTTGTAACGATTTGCAGGGTTCACTTTAACTTGTTTGTTTTTGAAACAATTTGTCAAGTCTTAGCAGACCAAATAGCGAACCGAAACCATAAGAAAAGTGTAGAACAAAAAAAGCCAATGCCAGATAGACATAATTGGTTTTGCTTTTATCCATAGTTGAGGAAGCATAAAGAACTACTGAAAGATAAGCCCCTAACGAAAACAGGGCTATCCATATAACAGGAAAGAAAAACAGGGCAACACAAAGTGGCAACAGTAGAGAGAGGACAAAAATCAGAGGGATGAAATGGCGCAGACTCAAAGACCTGAATCGCTTTGTAATATATACGGTGAGAATGTTCCAGTATCCATTTTCAAAGTTGTTTTTCGCAAGTCCAGTAAATGTTTCTCTGGCAAAATATGTACAGCTTACATCTGGAACTAAGTGAATTTTCCCACCTTTGGCCAGGATCCTTTTCGACATTTCTATGTCATGATTACGCCTCAAACGCAAATCGTATCCTCCAATTTCTTTTAATAGCTTTTTTCGATACAATCCAAATGGCACGGTATCAACCAGTGTTGGATGATCCACGCCCAAACGGAACATAGAACCTCCAACACCAATTCTGCTGGACAACACCTGTACAATGGCCTCTGAAACACCGTCCGAATTCTTGATACAAGTTTCCATTACACCCCCAACCACATCTGTTTTCAGATCGATTAATTGCTTGACAAGAATTTGAATGTAGTCACTGGGAAATTTGGAATGCGCACTGGCAATCATCACCAATTCGTTCTCAGCACAATCGATCCCCAGGTTCAGACCATACTGGGTGTGCACTTTTTCGTTGTCGATCAGTTTGATGTTTGACGACTGCTTTTGATAACCCATTACAATTTGACGGGTACCATCTGTGCTTCTCCCATCAATCACCAATATTTCAATTTTATCAGTGGGATAATCACTATTCAGAATGGAAAGCAGGCAATCAGCAATATGCTTCTCTTCATTGTGGCAGGGTATTATAACTGAAACGGAGTTAAGCATATTACACGGGCAGGACACTTGAGGCTAACGGGCGTAAAGTTGATGAAAATACTGCAGGAATTGGCCACCCCGATTTTTTATTCTGATTTTCGCAATTGATTCACATTGGAGTCAGTTGTATCCAAAGAATTCATCTCAATAAACCCAACTCAAACAAACCTGAAACAACAAAATTCAAATCTCAAGAGACCAATCAATTGACAATTACGAAAATTATACAATCTAACCAGTTATGTCAGGTCAAAAATTATGTTGTCCTGAATTCTTGCGGTTGGTCCGCACATTATTGCGATTTCTGCAAAAAAAATACACGAAAATGAACGGTAAAGGACTGAACGATGACATCAATGTAGTAGAACTTGCGATTGCCGTTTATCGGTATGTTCGAAAGCAATTCATGCTGTTTTCGGTATTTCTGTTTTTTGGCTTGTTGGCCGGATTGGGTGTTTACATGGTTAAAGATGCCAGATTCAGCACAGAGATGCTGGCCAACTCACCCGTGATGAATAATCGAATGACCAGCATTTTTAACAACCTTGCGTTGCTGGTTGAAGACCGACAGTATCATGCGCTTGCCAGGGAATTAAATGTCCCGGTTTCGGTGGCAGAAAACTTGGTAGCAATTAGTGCTGCTCGTAACGAGATTGAGGATGAAAAGGAAGAGGGGTCAGAGCTTCTCAGTTTCACAGTGCGTATCACTTTAAGCGATACATCATCTGTTAATGAACTGCAAAAAGCGATGATCTCTTACATTTCAAACAATGATTTCGTTCGTTCTAAAATTGACCTCAGAAGACGACTCATCGAAAAATTAATAGTAAAAATTGATGAAGAAACCGCTGAACTTGACAGTCTTCAACAACTCGCTTTGCAACCCAAAAATGCCGGACAGGTTCAATTGTATGTGAGTAAAAGTTCGCAAAACGATCTGGTAGATTTATTGACTGAAAAGAACAGATTGCTGGAGGTTTTGCAGGAAACACAAGCTGTCAATGTTATTCATCCGTTTGGGATTTATTCCATAGAAAAGACTTCTTGGATCATCCTGATGGCTTCATTTGGGTTTGTGTTCTTGTGTTTGGGGATACTGAGATCGTTGTTTCTTGAGTTGCGAAACTTGGCGAAATCAGAAACATAAAAAAAATAATATCCATCAGCGATATTCCCCAAAATATGCCGTATTGAGCCATGGAATACAGGCAAATGGCAACCACAAACACCAGATTGCGTTTTGTTAGATTTCGAACGATTAAGTACAAATAGGCCATTGTAATAATTAAACCATGAGTTGCAAGCACTTGTAAGAAGGAGTTATGAGAATGAGCCAATTTTTGGTGGTAAGGGAGCATCAGTTTATATGAGCCGTTTCCGAAAAACCAATTCTCCTTTATGAAAGATGCAAATTCAACCCAGATCAATTCTCGACCGGCCAATTCTATCTTTCCCTGGTTTCTGGTAAGCTGAACATATACCTCCTCAAAATTTAAAGCAAACCAGTAAACAGCCAGTCCAAACATCACCATACCAAGAGTTGAAACGAATACCACTTTATAAATCTTCCACCTCATGGATAAAAAGCCAGGAAGATAGCGCATGGCGAAGTAGGCTGCCAAAACCACAAATGCCGTGCGGTTAAAAGTCAGGAACAACGCCACAATCATGACTAACTGCATCACCCGGCTCCAGGTATTTTTCCAGTTGACAAAATCAATCAGAATCAACCCCAGAATCAGTTTTCCAGCAATATTGCTCGAATTTTCGCTCAGCCCTAACGGTCGCTTGAAGTAAAGCAACTCTCCTGTGTCAAACTCCATGTAGTTTCCTAAACCGGTGAAAAAAGTGCTCACTCCGGCAGCATACTCTGCCATCACCACTATGCCCTCAATGAAAATGAGAATGATCAGAACTTTTAAATCGGTTCTATTCAGTTTTATTGCGATAAGGTAAGTAAGTGGCAATAGTAGAATAAAAGGAAAAAGATTGCTGATGGTGGCTGTTTGGAAAGGATGAATAGCCCTGTTTATCAAAGCCAACAAGACGATCAAAATCACGATTATGAGATTTGGCGACAACCTGACCTGGCCGGTACGATGAATGTTGGATACAAATTGTACTAATTCCCCACGATACTTAACTAGCAAATAAATACCTGCTAACAAGAATGTAAAATGGGGTACAAATGCAATCGTAGGCAGATATGAAAAAAGGCCAAGCACGCTTTTTTAGTTTAATACTGATGTTTTCTTACGTGTATTTCTGGACTAAGATTACGAATTAATGCATGGAACACTTCATGTATATCAATCACTGTTTCGGATCATAGCGAACCATGGCATTTTAACTTTACGAGCGCTGATAATCCACACAACTACAAATTGAATGAAAAATGAAATGGCCGTTGCCTGAGCTGCCCCAACCGGACCGTTCCATTTAATCAGCAGATAGTTCAGCCCCAGATTAAGGAGGGCAGTGAAGATGGTTATGATACCCACAATTTTTGTTTTTTCCAGGAAAAACAGATAATTAACCACCATCTTATACATTCCGTTGAAAGCAAAACCGGTCGCGACCCATGCCACAAAGATTTGGGCCATTTCGAAATCTTTTCCGAGGAATAAGTCAAAAAATGGCCCTACCAGAAACAGCAGAACAAAAGTGATCAGTAAAATGACCACCATATAAATATATGTGATGTTTACGATCTGCCTGTTGGCGGCTTTGCTTTTCAGTTTGAGTTTTTCATAAAACCATGGTAACCAGGCCTGGTTGAAGGAATTTTGGAGTAAATAGACAACCATTCCTACCTGATGCCCAACACTATACAAGCCCATTTCTGCTTGCCCAACCATTTTGGTAATAAATATTCGATCGGAGTAAAAAATAATGGCAACACCCAGGACGTGCGGAATCAGGGGGCTTCCGAAATTCAGAATGTTCTTCAAATACTGCTTATTGATATTCAAATTTGCCCCTTGATTGCGAAATATGAAATAAACCGCAATGAGAAAAAAGATTGAGGCTGCAACCACTTGTCCCTCAATTCTACCTTCCCATGAATGCCTGAACACAAGGATCAGGAGAATAGACAGGCCGATGTCGAGTAATGTGCGGGCAATCCGGAAAACTCCGTACCGAACGGCTTTGTATTCCATCCTCCATAAAGTGAGCGGTATTTCAATGGCCTTATGACTGAATGCGTAAATGACAACTGCCCACAACCAGGCTACGGGAAAATCGGTAAGCCCCGCAATCGAATGTCGGAATAGATAAAATACTATTGCAACCACTAGGGCACTGATAACTAACAGCAATACTACGTTTCCCACGTATTGCCGAATATCAATTTTGTCGCGTTCGAGATATTGCCGACTGAGGGCTCCTTCAAAATTAAATCCCAAAAATGGCAAAACCGCCATGATCAATACCTGGAACATAGCCACCAATCCATAATCGGCCGGTGATAGATGGTTGGTAAGAAATGGCAATAAAAGAAAAGGGATCGCGGCATTCAAGAAGTTTGTTGTCGTATAAATTCCGACTGTCTTTATGAAAAAAGAAGTGCCCTTAGTCATACCTGCCATTGAAACCACTCACTACCTGGTGGATTGCCTGAGTCTTAAAAATTGCTTGATGTGATCTTGTGTTTCGAAGAATTATTCAGTCGAAAAATAGTCTTTGTTGCTCGGATTAAGTTACTCCTGTAATCTGGAACAACCACTTTCCGATTGGCGTTCCTGATCTGCTCTTTGGGGAGTATTTCAAATTCATTAAGCAGATTTAAATATTCATCTGCAGTATTTGCAAAAACGGTCACCCGTTCATCATCCAATGTAGATTGGTAATAGGCTTTTGCACGATTTTCAACATTAAACAACAAATTGGGAGTGCCCAATGAAGGGGCTTCCAGGGCGGTGGTTGAATTAATTGTTGAATGATAATCGCACAGTGCAATCACCTCGTAGGTATTGAGCCAAGGTGCAAAAACAACATTGCCCGGAAATCCGAATTTCTCATAGTAAGTGGGCGTTTTGTGTCGGGGAGCCACCACATATAAGTTCTGGTTATCACGCTCCGCCACGATTTTCAGGAATGGTGTCCACAATTCTTCCAGGGCATCCTGAGCTGTGACAGCAATCACTTTATTGAAACCTGCAGTCAATTTCTGAAACGACTCATCGCCTGAAAACTCACCTGCCAAGTAATCGAGGTAAAACGATCCCACTGCAATCACGTTTTCCTGGTTGACGTAGAAATTAGATTCATCAAACACTTCCTTCTCATTTTCACCAAGGGTTAAAAGATGTTCAGGGTAATATTCCTCATCAATTTTTTTAGGGATGTAGTAAGCGTAATGGTTTTTGCTGATAGTGCCATGTTGCATTTCAATAACCGTTATGTCTCTTTGCCTGAGCGCTTTCACATGGCCCATAAAATTATAAGGAGCCACAAAAAAAGCCGCTTTGGGCTTCCAAATGGCTGCGAAGAAACTCATCACTTTAAATTGGGCAACCAACCGCACTGCCAAAGACCGATATGCCAACTGGATACCTGTTTCGGCTTCTATTTTCGAAATAACATCTTCACCTTGCAATTTCATACCTATAGAAAATAACTGTGCATAGATGATTTCGAGTACGTAGAAAATTATCTTGGAAAGCACAAAACGGGAGGCTACTTGTTTCTGTGGAAAATGACTTGGCATTGGAAGTTCAATGAAAAGAACCTTGCCAGATTCTGCAGGAAGGTAATCGCACCGGTCGTATCGTTGTCCCTCAATTTGTTTGCGTTGCTCACTCGTAGAAAAAACGAGGCAATCGTAGCTTCTGAAAAAATTGAAGAAGCCGTAAAACGCTGATCTTAGAGACGAGATCGCTTTGCCAGGGCTGATTTTGACTCGCCTGTCTTGCTTGAAAACAATTTGGTCTGAGTAGTAAATCCGCAGGTAGGGCCACAATTTAAATCCGGCAATGGAAATATATTCAACCGGGTACTTTTTTTCTAATTCCCGGAAATGCTCAAGTTTATTCATCAGAAAAGAATCTCACTAACCGTGGCGTTTATGTTCACCAATTCGATCATCGCTTTTCTATTGCCGAAAGAAACTCTTCAATTGCCGAATCAAGCAAGTTGTTTTCTTTCAGCAATCTTTCTACAAATTCCCTGAAGGCTCCCTGTCCACCTCTTGTTTCAAGCCGCCAATCAACCCATTTCTTTACATACTCGGGAGCGTTGGCAGGCGCAGCACTCAAACCGACCTTGCGAAGCAAAGGAACATCAACCAAGTCATCACCAACGAAGGCTACTTCCTCGAGGTTGATCGCGAGTTTATCGCAAAGTTGTTTCGCGATTTTGAGTTTGTTGCCTACCCCTTGAAACACATAATCTATCTTTAATTTTTCCGCCCTGCGAGCCACCATTTTGGTGTCCTCTCCGGTAACAATGGCCAATGGTATTCTCAACTGCTTCAAAAAAATTACACCAGCACTATCAGATGTGTTGAATTTCTTAAGCTCATTTTCAAATGCATCATAATACATTCCCCCATCGGTCCAGACTCCATCAATATCGGTAATTACAAGTTTGATTTTCATAATTGAAGCATGTGAGGGTAAATGATTTCATCCTTGGCCACATCGCAGACCAGTATTTGACCCAATAGTTTAGATCGCTCATTCCAGCGAAAGCCGTCACCCGGACTCAATAAGTGGATTTGCTCTTTTTTGATTTGTTCGCCTGCTTTCAATGCTACTTTTGTTGCAATCGATCGCTCGAGTTTCATGCGTGTTTCCTCAACATTTCGGCTAATGAAAATGTCATTTTCCCCGAGAGCCGATTCAATGTTTCTGATGTCCCTCACCATCCGGACGATACCATCAGGTGCAAGCGAGCCCTGCTGATCTGTGCCTTTCATGTTTCTGTCGAGTGTAATGTGTTTCTCGATAATTTCAGCACCAAGTGCCACGGCAGCTACAGGCACTACAATTCCAATGGAATGATCGGAATAACCAATTACGCATTGCGGATAGTTTTCCTTCAAATAGGAAATAGACTGTAAGTTGATGTTTTGGTATTCAGAGGGATATTGAGAGAGGCAATGCAAAATGGCAATTTTATCATGCTGTTTCTGGATAATCTCCAACGCAATGTCCAGTTCCGCCCGGCCTGCCATGCCAGTTGAGAGGATAATGGGTATTCTGGTTTCGGCCAGGGCCTCAAGCAATGGGATGTTTGTTAGATCGCGAGAGGCCACTTTGAGTTTGTCGGGGGTGAACAGTTTTAACATATTGAGGCATCCTGTTGCACACAACGTTTCAACAAAATCTAAACCCTTGCTTTTGGAATATTGATACAGGTTGAAGTGGTCTTCTTCGCTGAGTTCGAGCATTGCACGGTGCTCGCCATAGGTTTTCCCAAACGAATGAGGACTGTTGTAAGGCTTTGCCATGGCAGATGCTGACAGTTCTTCCTTGAGGTCACGTTTGGTGAACTTTACGGCATCCATGGGTTGCAAAGTGTTGTTGAACAAATTGTCAACCACCGGCTGGCTTACTAAATCGATCAATTGTCGAGCTATTTCCAATGAACCGTTATGGTTTTGTCCTATTTCCCCAATTAGGTAGGTAGATTGCATAACTACTTGCTGTTCAGTTCTATTTGCTCATTCATTACTTCCAGGTATTGTTGGTGCCTGTCTAAATATGCAACTATTGTTGCAAGATCAAAGGAATCATCCATATCTACTAACTCGGAATAAATATGCTTTGAAAGTTCGAAATCAGCAGGCGTATCAACTGTCATTCTAATGTCTGTACGTTCGGTCACAATTGCAGGTGCTGGTAGGAACCGAAGATTGAATTCATGTTCATTCTCATAAATGTAGTTGGTGACATGCTCATGGTAAAGTGCAGCATCGGTTTGTTCAGCGATCCTTTTCAACGCAGAAAGTGTTACCACTTCTGCCCAAAATCCCAGGTGTGATTTGATAGCTGGAAGTCCATTCTTCATTCTGTAACTGACATAATCAAAAGATTTCATTCTCCATTGGTCAATCAATGCCATGGTACCTGTAATGTCCAGAAATGGGTTGTCAGCACAAACCCTGACAATTGTATCCACATTGTACTTTTCAGCGCCATCAATAAATCGCTGTAAAACGTCATGTTCTGATCCGCGAAATGTTCTGACGTTGCAGTCATGTGCAATATCAACAATTACATCATCGGTAGAATCCAGGGTAGTTGCAACAAGAATCGGAAGCTCAAGAGTTTTGAGCTTTTGGATAAGTATCTCTAAAATAGTTTGATTGACATAGAAAGGCTTCACCACCTTACCTGGTAATCTCCCAGATCCTGTTCTTGCCTGTATAAATACCCCGATTTCGCTCTTGGCCATTCGTACCTAGACTCTCTTTGATTTTACGTCAAATAAATGATGAACCAAGAATCTAATTCCCCGACATTTTGAACGGTGGAAGGATTGTTGGCCGCATTTGATATACCTGGAATCGTTTTGTGGATTTAGCAGTTGGTGCTCAGACACAACATCTTCATCATCTGTAAAGGACCTGCAAAGATGTGATTAATGGCGGGAAGGAGCAAATTTCAACTTTGTCGGAAAGGCTGATTAAAGCCAATTTAAGGCATGAGTAAATCTTCAAAAGTTCATTCTGCTTCCTTTTCATCTTTCCATTTTTCAATCATTAATTCAATCATCATGGCAGTAATCAATCCTTATCTCACTTTCGATGGTAATTGCGAAGAAGCTTTCAACTTTTACAAAGAAATTTTTGGTGGCGATTTTGCTTTCATCGGCCGCTTCAAAGACATGCCTTCGGAACAACCTATTCCAGAATCGGAAGGGAAAAAATAATGCATGTTTCATTACCAATCAGCAGTGAAACAGT
>PVBE010162282.1_pt1 | contig 15892 bp, 12 predicted proteins | sample 1631181 | NCBI WGS metagenome assembly PVBE01 (sample SAMN08397723, study PRJNA350692) | Marine metagenome, whole genome shotgun sequencing project. | isolation source: water | place: Pacific Ocean | collected 2012-04
CGCTTCATCTACGCGCTCAAGCAGTCGAACATCGAGATCGACCGCAAGATCCTCGCTGACATCGCCCTCCGCGACCCGGACGGCTTTACCACCATCGTCGACGCGGCTCGTCAGTACGTCTGATTCGCCTGCGCGCCCGTCGACAAGGAGGCTTCCCGGACCCCGGGGAGCCTTTTTTCGTTCCGGTGCGCCCCGGTCGCCCGACTGGCGAACCACTCATGACACTGCTATCGCGCCCTTGCCCGAGCCCCTGCCCGCACCCCGACCCCGCCCCATGGACGATCTGAACCGCAAGCTGGAGCAGCTGGTCATCGACGCCGGCGACGCGTTTGCCGCTGTCGAGGACGAGGACACGCTCAACCAGGTCAAGGCTCGCTTCGTCGGGAAGTCGGGCGGGCTGACGGCCCTCATGAAGCACATGAGGGACCTCGACCCCGCCGACCGGCCCGAATTCGGACGCCACGTCAACGAGGCGAAGTCGCGCGTTGGCGATCTGCTCGAGGCTCGGCGTGTCGAGCTCCGCGACGCCCGGCGGCGTGCCGACCTGGCCCGAGGCTACGTCGACGTGACCCTTCCCGGGCGACGCCCCCCCCGAGGTGCCGTCCATCCGCTCAGGCGGGTCGAGCGCGAGATCGTCGGCGTGTTCCGCGCCATGGGCTACGCGGTCGCGACCGGGCCGGAGGTCGAGCACGACTTCCATAACTTCGAGGCGCTCAACTTCCCGCCCGACCATCCGTCGCGCGACATGCAGGATACGTTCACGGTCGAGGACGGGCGCATCCTGCGCACCCACACCTCGCCCGTGCAGATCCGGACCATGCTCGCCAACGAGCCGCCGATTCGGATCTGTGCGCCCGGCGCGGTCTACCGATGCGACACGCTCGACATGACGCACAGCCCGAACTTCCACCAGGTCGAGGGCCTGGTCGTGGACGAGGGCGTGACCATGGCTCACCTCAAGGGCAACCTGCAGGAGTTCGCGAGCCGGCTCTTCGGGAAGCGTCTCGAGATCCGCCTGCGGCCGAGCTTCTTCCCCTTCACCGAGCCGAGCGTCGAAGTCGACGTCGAGTGCCCGTTCTGCGAATCCGGCTGCCGGATCTGCGGGGCGACCGGATGGATTGAGATTCTGGGCGCCGGCATGGTCGACCCCAACGTGTTCGCCGCCGTCGGGATCGATTCCGATCGGTACACCGGATTCGCGTTCGGCATCGGGATCGAGCGCGTCGCGATGTTGAAATACGGCATCGACGACATCCGGCTCTTCTACGAGAACGACCTGCGCTTCCTGGCGCAATTCTCCTGAAACAGGAGCTGTACAGATGCGCGTCAGCTGGAACTGGCTGAAGGACTACGTCGACGTCGACGGGCTCACGCCCGAAGAGGTGGCCGAGCGTCTCACGATGTCCGGAATGGAGGTCGAGGGCGTCGAGACGATCGGGAGCGACCTGGACGGGGTCGTGGTCGGCCGTGTCCTCGCCTGCGAGTCGCATCCCGGGGCGGACAAGTTGTCGGTGTGCACGGTGGACGTCGGCGCGTCCGAGCCCCTGTCCATCGTCTGCGGCGCACCCAACGCCGCGACCGGGATCGTCGCACCGGTCGCGCTCGTCGGCGCGACCCTGGGCGGGACCTTCAAGATCAAGCGCACCAAGATTCGCGGCGTCGAGTCGCTCGGGATGCTCTGCTCGGCGTCCGAGCTCGATCTCGACGAGGACGCGTTCGGGCTTCTGCTGCTCGATCCCACCGCCGACCCCGGTACCCCGATCGCCGACGCGCTGGGGCTTCGGGATGTCGTGTTCGACATCGGGCTGACACCCAACCGGGCCGACGGACTCTCGATCCGTGGCGTCGCCCGGGAGGTCGCCGCACTCTTTGGCCGCAACTTCGTCGACCCTCCGGGCGTGACGATCGCCGATCTCGCGACCCCCGGCGCTCCCGATGTCGCCGACATCGTCTCGATCGACATCGACGATGCCGAAGGGTGTCCGCGCTACGCCGGTGCCGTCGTCCGGGGACTCCGGATCGGCCCGGCGCCGGGCTGGATGCAGCAGCGGTTGCGCGCCGTCGGACAGCGGCCGGTGAACAACATCGTCGACGTCACCAACTACGTGCTCTTCGAGCAGGGCCAGCCGCTGCATGCGTTCGACCTGCAGCGCGTCCGCGGCGGCAGGATCGTCGTTCGGCGCGCCCACGACGGCGAGACGATGGAGAGCATCGACCACGTCGAGCGTGCCCTCTTGCCCGGCGACCTGATGATCTGTGACGCCGTGGGCCCGGTCGCCATCGGCGGCGTGATGGGCGGTGCGGAGTCGGAGATCGCCGACGACACCACCGACGTGTTGATCGAGTGTGCGAACTTCGAACCCGCGTCGATCCGACGCACTTCGAAGCGGCTCGGCATGCACACCGAGTCGTCGCATCGATTCGAGCGAGGCGTCGACGTCGAGCGGATCCCGCTCGTGATGCACCGGACCATCGAGCTGCTCGTCGCCACCCAGGAACACCTGGGAGCGACCTGCGAGGTGCTGCCCGGAATCGTCGACACGGTCGCGAAGCCCTACGTTCGCGAGGTGATCCGGCTTCCGATCGGCATGCCGGAGCGGATCCTGGGCCAGGCGCCCCCGCGCGACGAGATGATCGCGGCGTTGGAGCGACTCGGCCTGGAGGTCGCGTCGGAACCGGAGGCGCTCGTGGTCACGGTCCCTGCGTTCCGTCCGGACCTGGAGCGACCGATCGACCTCGTCGAGGAGATCGGCCGCCTCGCCGGGTTCGATCGCCTTCCGGCCGCGGACCTGCACGGCGCCCTCGGGCTCATCCATCGCCCGCGGACCGATGCGCCCGTCGACCAGCCGTCGCAGCCGATCCGATCGGAGGCCGAGCTCGACGCCTGGGATTCGCTGCGTGACGCGGCGGCTGAGGCCGGGCTCTTCGAGGCGGTCACCTGGGCGATGGTGGATCCGGAGCGGACGCGTGCGATCGTCGGCGACACCGAGGCGATTCGGCTGCGCAACCCGCTCGGCGAAGAGCGGTCGGTCCTGCGTCGCACACTCCTCGTGGGGCTCCTCGACGGCGTCGCGTACAATCTGACCCGAGGCGCTGATCGGGTCGCGCTCTTCGAGCTGGGTCGGGTGTATCCCCCGGTGCAGCCGACGATCGAGAACGTCGAACCGGTGCGTCTGGCGGCTGTGGTCACCGGCAGCGCCGGCACCGGGTGGACCGCCGACGCCCGCGACGTAGACGTCCACGACCTGGTCGGCATGCTCGACTCGGTCTGCGTTGCGATCGGCGCGAGCCTGTCCGTGCAGTCCGGAGAGGCACCCCGCTGGTCCCATCCGGGGATCTCCGGCGTGGTCGAGCTCGACGGGACCCCGGTCGGTTGGATCGGCGCGTTGCACCCGTCGGTACTGGATGTGTGGGAGATCGAGCAGCCGGTGTTCGGGTTGGAGATCGAGATCGGCGGCGTGCTGGAGCGGGAGCCGGTCGTCCAGGAATATCGGCAGATCTCTCGGACGCAGTCTTCGGTGCGGGATCTCGCGATCCTGGTCGATGCGGGTCTCCCCTGGCGCGACGTCGACGACGCTCTCGTCGGGTTCGAGCACAAGTATCTGGAGTCGCTGGATCTCTTCGACGTGTACCAGGGGCGAGGCGTCGAGGACGGCTCCCGGAGCCTGGCGATCCGGGCGACGTACCGGAACCCGAAGGACTCGTTGACAGACAAGCAGGTCGACAAGGCGCAGGCCTCACTGCTGCGCCATCTGGAAGCCCGCGTCGGTGCGCGCATCCGGTGAATCTGCTCGTGGTATCGTCGAGAGGCGACTACCCGGTTGCATCGTGAGCACGGGTTGGCTATAGAGTGCCTCCGCTTGCCCTAAAGGGTTGAAACAAACGCCATTTTTCCGAAGATCGAGATGGGCCGGACGACGACCAAGGCAGACATTGCGGAAGCGGTGTACGAGAAGCTCGGTGGCTTCTCCAAGCGCGAGAGTTCGTCGCTAGTCGACGATACCTTCGAGATCCTGAAGGGGGCGCTGGCTAACGGCGAGAAGGTCAAAATCAGCGGATTTGGCAATTTCGTCGTGCGCTACAAGAAGCCGCGCATCGGACGGAACCCGCTGACGGGCGAGGAGATCACGATCTCGGCACGCCACGTGGCGACGTTCAAGGCGTCGCCCGTGCTCAAGGGCCAGGTCAACAACTCGGTTCCGCGCCGCGACGACTGACGGCGCGTCGTGCTGCGCGCCCCGGTGCGTAGGACCGAGCCGGGTATCGTCGGGGAGCATGCGGGCCGGTGATCGCTGGCGGCGCGCGCGGAAATGGCGCGCGTCCCGGTGCTCGCTTTCCAATCGAGCACCGCTGTGGCACCATCACCGCTTACCCGAACGTAACCGGTAGAGTGCCGTGGGCACCACGATTCCCGACAAGACCTACTTCAAGATAGGGGAGGCGGCGTCGCTGGTCGGCGTGAAGCCTTATATCGTCCGGTATTGGGAGAAGGAGTTCCGTGGACTCCGACCGTCCAAGACCAAGTCGGGCCAGCGGCTTTTTCGGCGCAAGGACATCCAGCTCCTCTTCGTGATCCGGGCGCTGCTCTACGAGCAACGGTTCACGATCGAAGGTGCACGACGTCGGATCAAGGAGATGGCGGCAAGCGGGCTCGCCGTCGAGGACATGCTCGAAGCGATGGAGCGGCCGTTGCCGGCCGCCCCCGATGGGCAGGGCACGTTGCCGATCGGTGATGCGGGCGCCGCTGTCGATGAACTCAGAGGGGAGCTCGATGCCGCCCGCAGTGAGAGCGCGCGAGCAGAAGCGGAGCTGACGTCGGTGCGCGAGGAACTCTCGCGTGCAACCGCAGCCCGGGCTGAGCTCGACGAAGCACTCTCGGCTGCCCGGCGCGACCTGTCCACCGAGGCCGACGCCCGGGCGCAGCTCGAGGTCGAGCTCGCGTCGGCACGCGACGCGAACCGGGAGCTGGAAGAGAACCTCGAGTCGGTCCGGTCCGGTCTCGCCGATGCCAACGAAGGGCTCGCGCGGGCGCGCGAGCAGGGGGAATCCGCGACCGTGGGGCGCCTCGCGGTGTTCCAACAACGCATCGAGACGCTCAACGAAGAGAACGCGCGTCTCGCCGGCGTCGTGGATCACGAGCGCGCCCGGGCCGGGGAGCTGACCGCGGCCGCCGAGCGCGCCCGGGCCGAGTGTGCCGAGGAGACGGCCACGCTTTGGAAACTGCGCCGCCAGATGGTCGAGGCGTGGAAGGGGGTCGCCGCAGCGGTCCGCGATGACCCTGCCAGGGATCTGGCTGCGAACGACGACTCCGCGTGATGGAACCCTTCCGTGTGAAAGGTCGTCCGATGGCGCCGACCGTGTCGTCTGCGCGCGCGGATGCGGGAGCCCCAATCCCGTGGCGCGCAGCGCTCGCGCATCGCCGGCTCGCCCGAGCTGGGCAAGCCCACAACCAGCTGGGCCGTCGAATCACCGCATGAGTCGATGCGACGTCCTCGACACGGCTCTGAACGCCGATCCGGGGCGGTGGATGGCGCTCCTGGCGGTCGCCGCGCTCTGCGGATGCATCGACATCCCGGAGTTCAGCAACGACGCGGGACCAGACGTCGCGGCGGTGCCGGACGTCGGGGAGCTCGTATTCGAGTGCGCCGACTTCACCGGAGACTCATTCCAGTGCGGAGGCGATCCGATCGGAGATTGGACAATCACGCTCGGGTGCCCGGCCGCGTCGACGTACGATCCGCTCGCCGGGACCTGCGAGGAGTTGGAGGCGTCTGGAGCGGGTTCCGCAGAGGGGACGCTGTCGATCGACCGATTCGGTGAGTACGAGCTGAGGCTCGACCGTCGGGACCTCGACGTGGAGTTCTCGTTTCCCCTGGATTGCTACGGCGGCAGCCGCGACCCCTGCGACGGCGCCGTATTCAGCGGCCAGTGCGAAGTCATCGTCGACGAGGAGCGCTGCCAATGCGGCGTTCGGTCTGCGCGAGCGCCGCTCGCAGAGTCCGGCACCTGGCGGCGGCGCGAGAATGTCCTGACGTTCACGACCGACGATGCGGCGTACTCGCTACAATACTGTCGAGTCGCGCCCGACGCCCTCTACGTGTTCCGATTCCCGGTCGGCGGCGACGTGGGATGGGGCTTCGCCATGCAGGCGCAGACCCCCTGACCGGCGGTCGACTGCGAGCGGAACACCCGACCGCCCGGTCTCAGAACTCTCCGTGAATGCCCACCCAACGGCCGGTCGTTCGGAGAGACCACCTGGAGTCATCGCGACCGTCTTCCTGAATCCGATCAACCACCACCAGGGTGACGCCGGTCGCCAGCGCGGTGCCGCCGAGCGCGAAAAACGCGTTGGCCATGCGCTGCTGTCGGCGTCCCTTGCTCTGGAGCGAGTTCAGCTCTCCGCGGGGGTGTGGCTCCCCCTGGATCTCCTGCTGTGTCTCATCGGCGCCGAATCCGAGCAATATGCCGCCGGCAAACAGACCTGCCCCTGCCCCTGCCGTGTACGCACCGGCGCGACCCATCGTTCCGAGAGAACGCTCGCGGGAGGGTCGCCGTGTGACCGGCATCGGCGTCGGCTGTGATGGAGCTACTACGACAGGAGGTTGCGGCTCGGGTTCCAGCCAATCCGGCGTGACCTTCAGTGCGTCGTGGCACGGCACGACCAGGTAGTCGAACCCGACTGGCCCCGGCAGATACGCGAATGTCTCGGCGACCAGGATCCCCAGCGCGAGGTCCACGGTCTGGTAACGGACCACGAGGTCTGGGGCCCGCCAGTAGATGCTGACCAGGAGCGCGTACTCGAACGACGTGCCGTAGAGCGCGTCGACGTAACAACGCACGTCGGATCCGCATGGCTCGATCGCCCGACGGGCCGAGGTGCCCACGACCTCGTCGAGCTGGTAGTGACGGGTAACCGTGAAGCCGCCGAAATCCTGAACCAGGTACGCAGACTCTTCGACGAGATCCGACGCCTCCTGGTCGCTGATGTCGTAGATCTCGGCGGGCGCAACCAGAATCTGGTACGTGCGTTGCGCCAGGGCGTCGGGAGCTGCCAGTGCGATGAGCGCCGCCGCCATGGCAACGACGCGCAGGGCGTGTACCGGAGTATCGACCATCGGTGCCGGCGTCCTCGGGAGAGCGAACGGGTTTGGGGACCCAGATACTCGAATCGGGCCCATTATGCGATTGTTCGGTCGTGTCGAAACCTGAAAATTCGCTGAATTCCCGACCCACGTTGGCATCCGCGACGCGATCACAGACAATCCGGACGCGGCGTGGAGAGCAGATGGAACCGAGCCGAAACACCCCACCAGGACGAGCGTGCCGGCGCGGCAGACCGGGCGTCGCGGGAGCGGTGCCGATCGCTCTCCGCGCGCACCGGGCGCGCGGGTTTTCCGGGCCCCGCCGCCACGCTCGGGGCTGGTACTTCCTCGGCGTGACCGCCTTGCTTGTTGGACTCGCAGCATCGGCGGACGCGGCGACCATCGAGGTCGTCACGACCACCGGGCTCGACATCGAGGTCGACTCCCACGGCCGCGAGCTGCAGGTCCGCGGGGTCGTGCGCGACGACGCGGCGCTGGGCGTCGCCTTTCGGCCTCTGCGATTGCGCGCAGGATCGGGCGTCGGCGGGAGCCTCGATGTCGAGGTTCGCACCGACCTGCACGGTCGATTCGCGTGGAGCCGAGTCGTACCCGAAGGTCAGTGGTGGGTCGAAGCGACGTTCGCCGGAGACCCCTACCAGGTGCAATCGTCGGCCCGAGCCGAGCGCGAGGTGCGCCGGGCGCCGGCCACGCTCCTCATGCAGGTCCCCCGAGTCGTACCCGGATACGTCGAAGAACTGCCGGTCGTCGCCGTCGTTCAGGCCGACGGTCGTCCCGTCCGGGAGGCGACGGTCCAGATCACGCCGGGCTGCTACGAGTCGTCCGGACCGATCACCACCTCCGCCACGGGCGTCGCGAGGTCGGTGCTCCGGCTGAGGCCAGACGCTGCGCGCGCCAATTGCTTCGTCGCCGCCGCGGTCGCCGAAGACGCTCGCTTCTCCGCGACGACCGCGGCCCATGGCGTGCGTCGCGTGGGCGCTCCTGTTCTGCGTGTCGACGCGCGGCGGGCCGACGTCGGAGCGTTCGGCGCGGCGACGTGGCGATTCGAGGTAACCCTGCGCGACGAGTTCGGCGGTATCGAGGGCGGCCGACTCACCCTGAGCGTCGGTCAGCAGGCCGTGGCCGAGGGTGTATCGGGCCCGCGCGGCGTCGCTGAGTTCGATGTCGCGGCGTCGGCGCTGGGCAGCTCGCCCGCCACAGTCTCGGTGGCGTTCCGCCCCGATGTCGGCGACGTGGTCTTCGAGTCCGACCCGGTCGTGGTCCGGACGCCCCCGTCGCCGACCGCGGTGCTTCCGTGGTTCGCGGGTGTGGTCGCATGCGCTCTTGGTGCGATGCTATTCGTGGGGTTGCTCTCGGAGTTCCGTTGGGGGCGCGTGGTGCGCCTGCCGACGTCGAGGCCCCCGGCCACGGCCGGCGTCGAGGACGAGGTCGTTACGGCCGTCGGCGAGCGTGGCGACGCCACGCGGGTACTCGGAGTCGTCCGCGACGCCAGCTCGGGCGAGCCGCTGTCGGCGACAGTCTGCGTCGACTGGCCGGACGGGACATCGGAGCGGGTGACCGCCGGCCTCGACGGTCGGTTCGAGGTCTCCCGCCGCGCCGGCTCCTGGCTCGAGGTCGACGTCCGACATCCGGGGTACCTGCCGCACGTGGAGCGCGCCCGGCCTCCGGTCGCGGCGAGACGCCTCGTCGTCCGGGTCGTGTCGGTCCGCACGGCGGTCCGCGACGTGTTCGCGGGATTGGCGGAAGACCTCGGCGTCACCGCCCCAGCCTGGTGGGGGCGCGCGACGACCACGGAGATTCGGCGCGAGGCCGTCGGTGCACTCCGCGTTCTGCGCCGCCGTCCGGCCCGGGATCCCGTGTTCCGCCGCGAGCTGCGTCGCCTCGTCGCCGCCGCGGCCTCGGAGGTCGACGATGGCGGGATCCCGGCGGTCGAGGCCCTGGCCTTGCTCGTCGATCACGCCTACTTCTCCGACCGCCCGCATCCGGTCGCCGTGGTCGAGTTCGCCCGCGCCCTGGCCGACGAGGTGCGGGCGCTCCGCGCCGCGGGGGTCTCGTGAGGTCCTCACCGCACGGGCTTCTGGTCGCCGCTCTGGCGGCGGGTATCGCGATGGTCACGGCGCTCGCCTGGCCGCACGTCGCGTTCGGGAACCCCCTCGCCGCCTACGACCTCGACGAGGAGGAGTGGAACGGCCTGTCGTCCTTGCGGCTCGTCGCGCGGGCAGAGGGGATCGAGCTCGAGCAGCGTTCGTCGGTCGCATTGGATCGATCGGACGACTTCGACGCGCTCATCATCGTGTTCCCGACGGCGCCGCTTCCGGCGCATGGCATCGCCGACCGGGTGGGCGAGGGATTGCGCTTGTTGGTCGCGGACGACTTCGGTACGTCGGGTCCGTTGGCGGAGCGCTTCGGGATCGTCCGCCTCGCCGAGGAGCCGACGGGCGATGCGCTCCTCCTCGACCACCCCGGCCTGCCGCTGGTCGCACCGGTGGGGCGACACCCGCTGTCAGAGGGCATCTCCGACGTGGTGACGAATCACCCGGCCCAGCTGCGCGGCGAGGGCGTGCCGGTTTTCGAGTTCGCGGCCGGAACCGGCCTGCTCTACGACATGTCCCTTGGGGACGGGGTCGCGGTATTCCTCGCCGACCCGAGCATGCTGACCAACCTGATGCTCCCGCTGCTCGACAACCGGGCACTGGCCGCCAATGTGTTGCGCTACCTGTGCAACGGCGCGCCTGGTTGCCGCGTGGCGTTGGTGACCGGGGACGCCGGGATCGAGGCGCCACCGGTCGCTCGGGGCTCGGCTCCGCCACGGGCCCGTTCGATGGCGAGCGCGCTCAACACGCTGGTTCGGCGCCTTCGGGACCTGAAGATCGACCCGCGGGCGCTCTATTTCGCGTCGGTGATGCTCCTCCTCGGCAGCCTGGTCATCCTGGCCGCGATCTTTCCGTTCCGTCCGCCGCGGTGGCTCTCCCTGCGACCGATCCCACGGGCGATGTCACCGGCGAGTGAGTTCGAGTTCGGCCTGCTCCGTTTCGAGGGCCGTTTCGGTGAGCGTTCGTATACGCTGCCCGCGGCGATTCTGCGCGGCACGTTCGAGCCGATCTTCTACGGCGCCCTGGGACTGGAAATCCCGCCTCCGGACACCGGCGGCGACGTCCGACGAAGCCGTGCGTCACAGGATTACGTCGCCCGATTCGAGGGTGTCCTCCGGGGACCCGCCCGCGCTCGCCGTGCTCGCGCCGTGGTCCGCTTCCTCGACGAGATCGGCGCAGTGGCGCCCCGCGACCCGTTGGTCCAATCTCGCAACCAGCCGATCGACGCTCGCTCCTTGCAGCGGCTCTACGAGTCCGCGATGGAGATCCTCGCCACCATGAACCTCGATGACGATTTCCGATCCCGCGCCAGCCGTCCCTGAGCGAATCGACGACGACACCCTCGCCCGGGTCGTCCGCGACGTCGGCCAGGTGCGCGCCGAGCTTCGCCGCGTGTACCAGGGACCGTCGTCGGTCATCGACGCGCTGCTCGTCGGCCTCGTCGCCCGCGGACACATCCTCTTGGAAGGTGTGCCGGGCGTCGCGAAGACGACGCTGGTCAAGGCGTTCGCCGAGACGGTCGCCGGCGTCTTCCGCCGAGTGCAATTCACCCCCGACCTGCTGCCCTCGGACATCACGGGCACTCACGTGCTCGACATGCGGACCAACGAGTTCGTGCTCCGGCGCGGGCCGATATTCGCGAACGTCGTGCTCGGCGACGAGATCAACCGTGCGCCTGCCAAGACCCAGAGCGCGTTGCTCGAAGCCATGCAGGAGGCGCAGGTCACGATCGAAGGCACCACCGTGGTGCTGCCGCAACCGTTCATCGTGCTCGCCACGCAGAACCCGGTGGAGCAGGAGGGCGTATATGCGCTGCCGGAGGCGCAGCTCGACCGCTTCCTCGTCAAGATCCGCATGGGCTACCCGGACGAAGCCGACGAGGTGATGATGCTCGCGGCGCACGGCGCGGGCGCGCCGACGGTGCGACCGGTGTTGAGCGTGGACCGTGTCCTCGAACTCTCGACCCTCGCCGAGGCGGTGGGCGTGTCCGATACGATCCGACGCTACGTGGTCCGCCTCGCCCAATGGACCCGGGAGGCGGCGCCCGTGGTCCTCGGAGCTTCGCCGCGAGCGTCATTGGCGCTCATGCGGGCGGCCCGCGCCCGGGCCCTGTTGTCCGGGCGCGACTTCGTGAACGTCGAGGACGTGCGTGCGCTCGTCGGCGTCGTTTACGCGCACCGGCTCGTCCTCACATCGGCGGCCCTTCTCGAGGGCACCGAGCCCGGCGATCTGCTTCGGGCGGCCGTGCGTGCTGTGCCCTACGACCCCGCGTGACTCCGCATCTCACCGAACGGGGACGCTTCGTCCTCTACACCGCCGCCGTATTACTCGTCGTCGGGGTGCTGCGCTCGTTCGTCCCGCTGTTGCTCGCGGCCGAAGCGGTACTGGCTCTGGTCGCGGCGACCTATCTGGTCTCGACGCGCCGACTGAACGCCGTCGAACGGCGGCTGCTGACCCTGACGCTCGAGCCAGAGCACGGCGCCGCCCGGAGGCCCATCGCGCGCGGCGACGGGCTCGCGGTCGACCTGCACGTGGTCAACCGATCCGACGTCTCGATGCCCCGGCTCGACATCGCGCCGGTCGCTCCCCCCGGCATCCGCTTCGCCGAGCGCCGACTCCAGGTCGCTGCGGTCGGTCGTTCGTCTCGTGTCGTGGTCGGGGTCGACGCGGTCGCGACCCGGACCGGCCGTTGGACGGTGCCGGGGTTCCGAGTAGGGCTGGAAGACGCCCTCGGCATGGTGCGGCTATCGACCTATGTCGCCAGCGCCACCCACGTCGAGGTCGTCCCTCGGCGGAGTCCGGTGGCGGCGGCCCGCATTCCCGTTCGCCTCAAGCAAGACGCGCTCGCCCCGTCGGGCGGGCACAGAACGCGTCGCCCCGGGCACGGCTTCGAGCTCCGCGAGTTGCGGGAGTACCAACCGGGCGACTCGTTCAAGCACATCGCGTGGGGGGCGACGGGGCGTCGGCGGCGCGTGATGGTGCGAGAGAGCGAAGACGAGGTCGTCTTCAGCGGCGTGTTGGTGATCGACGGGTCGAGCACGATGCGTGGCGGAACCGACGGAGCGAAGTTCGAGCACACCCTGGAGGTTGCCGCGGACCTGGTCCACACGGTCTCCCTCTCGAAGGACCGGCTGGGCATCGTGTCTTTCGACGATGAGGTCTACGGGCATCTGCCGTTGGGCGCCGGGGCCGGCCATTACCGAAGGCTGATCGCGCACCTGGTCGCCCTGAACAACGTCGTCCGCGAGGGGTGGACCGAGAGCAACAACGCCGACGTCATACGGGCGATCGTCGACCACGTCATCCTGCAGGATCGACTGGACTTCCGAAGGCGGCAGGCCCGCCAGGCGGAGATCGACGAGTTCGCGCCGGTCGACGAGATCGTCGACGTCGACCTGCTCGAGCGCTGGATCGCCGCGCGGCTGGAGCAAGAGGTCGGGCGCCTCGAACGCGAGATCGAAACCGCGGGAATCGCCGTCAGGCGTGAGTCCGTGTTCCGCCGATTCGCGCTTGGCAGGGGCATCGCGCTGCCCTACCGGGTCGAGTCACGCATGGGGCGGAAATCGACCGGCCTCGCGAGCGCGGTGGAAGCGGCGATGGACATGAGCCGCGATGGTCTCCTGATCGCCATCCTCACCGATCTCTGCGGCCTGATGTACGTCAGCGACGTCTGGCGGACGCTCGACCTGGCCCGCGCTCGCCGCCACCGCGTGGTCTTCCTCGTCCCGTTCACGCCGGACTACGTCGACACCACGTCGCCAGGGGCGCCGATGCGGCCCATCGTCCACGAACTCCTCTCGATCTCCGAGCGACGGGAACGCGACCGTGTCATCGCGGTGTTGCGCGGTCGCGGCATCCCGGTCCTGCCCTTGGGGCCCGAGGTCGGCAGTGCGCTGCTGACTCGACGAATCGCTGCGTTGCGGGTCTGAACGAGCGTGGTGCCGCGCCGATCGTTCCGATGCGACGGCCGAACCCGAGCGCCCGGGACCGTCAGGCGGCGCCGTCAGCTTGGGCGCGGTCTATCCCCTCGAGGAAGCCCTGGAAGTATCGCCAGCCGCTGAGGAGGCTGTAGTAGAGCGACACCAACATCAGCAGGAGTCCTACCTGGCTGAGTCGAGCGCGCAGGTCGAACGGGCCGAAGTGAAGCGTGTACTCGTAGTGCAGGAGCAGGCAGGTGAGCCCCACGAACTGGAAGCCCGCCTTCCACTTGCCGCCCCAGGCCGAGCCGATGATGATCCCCTCGCCGGCGGCGAGCGCCCGGAGGGCCGTGATCGAGATCTCCCGCGCGAGCATGACGATAACGAACCAGACGGGGATCCGTTCGAGGGGGATCAGGGTGATCAGGACCGCCATCACGAGGAGCTTGTCGGCCAGCGGATCGAGGAACTTGCCCGTCAGCGACTCGAGGCCGCGCTTGCGGGCGATGTAGCCGTCGAGCCAGTCCGTGATCGCGGCGACGCCGAAGAGGACGGCCGCGAAGACACAGTCTACCGGGCGGCCGGTCGTGACCAGCCAACAGACGAGCGGAATCACGGCGATGCGGCCCATCGTGAGCACGTTGGGCAGGTTCCAGATGTCCCGGCGCACCGTCGAACGCGCCCGACCCGCCTCGGAGCTGCGGCTCAGGGCTCCTCCGCGAGGTACTCCTCGTAGTACTGGTAGACGCGCTCGATGTACCGCCGGGTGGCCTCGTACGGGATGCCGTCGTAGCGGCTGACGGTCCCCGAACCGGCGTTGTAGGCCGCCAGCACGAGGTTGATGTCGCCCGAGTACCGGTTGGTCAGAATCCGAAGGAACTGAGCGCCTGCCAGGATGTTCTCCCGCGGGTCGAATGGATCGGAGCAGTTGAGAGACCGCGCCGTTCTCGGCATGAGCTGCATCAGACCCTGTGCTCCGGCGTGGCTGATCGCGTGCGGATCGAACGCCGACTCCACCCGGATCACCGCCTTGATGAACGCGAAGGGAAGGGCGTAGATCTGCGCGGCCTCGGCGATGATCGGGTCGAACGCGTCGGGGCTGCGGTCAGGGTTCGGATTCGGGGCATCCGGCGCTGCCGGAATCGGCCGGCGGTCGCCGTCGTCATCGTCGACGACGTCGCCATACACCTCCGTCGCGTGTTCGCCCGACTGCGGCTCCGTCGTGAACATCACGGTGCCGTCGGGGAGCTCGTACCGGTAGATCTCCGCCCGGGCGTCGTCGGTCCGGGAGGCGATCGCGATCAGCGCGAAGCTGAGAGGGACGATGAGGCGCGAGACCTTCATGGGCGCGAAGGTTAGCGTGAACGCCACGCGGCTGACAAGTTGCCAGCCGCGCCCGGGGCCGCGAGGGCGTCCGCGGTCAGCGGGTGCAGAACCCGAGGTCGCACGTGCCGGTCCCGCATTCGTCGTTCGACCAGCACGGCATTCTGCACGAGCCGTCGACACATTCCGCGATCGACGGGCAGTCGTCGGACAACCGACACTCGGGGCCGGGCCGGATGTCCGGCCTGCAGATGCCGTGGTCGCACATCTCGCGGCGGCCGCACTCGTCGTGTCCCTCGCAGCGCTCCGAGCAGAGCGAGTTCACGCAGACCCCGTCGCCCGGGCACGTCGCGTTGTACACGCACTCGCCCGCCGAGCCGAGGTCGTCGGCGCAGAGCCCGTCGATGCACGATTGGCCGTGCGGGCACTCGTCGGACCGGTCGCATTCGAAGGCGCAGAACCCGTTCGTGCACTCCTTGCCGTAGCCGCAGTCGTCGTCGACGAGGCAGAAGTACTGCGTCACGCTGCAGATGCCCCGGATGCACGCCTCACAAGGCTCGCAGTCCGTGCTGGCGGCGCACATGACCGTGTCTCGGTCCGGCGACGGGTCGACGCAGCGCCCGTCGTCGCACACCTGGTCGTCGCGGCACTCGTCGTCGGCGTCGCAGAAGGGGCGGCATTGCCCGCGCAAGCAGTAAGCCCCTGCGTCGCAGTCGCCGTCGATCTCGCAGATCACGTTGGTGACACAGATGCCATCCTCGCACCGCTCTCCCTCGCGGCAATGTCCGGCGACCGTACATGCGCGAATCGGCTCGCTGCAGGCACCCGACAGGCACACGAGGTCATCGATGCACTCGCGGCTGGCGGCACATCGGTCGCCGAGCTCGCCGAGCGTCGGTTCGTCGCCGCCATCGGAGCCTCCGCCGGTGCCGGGATCTTCTCCCGCCGCGCTGGTATCGTCGCCTGCGGTTCCTGCATCGTCTCCCGCGCTTCCGGCATCGTCGCCACCACCGGCGCATGGGCCAGCGCCCGCGTCGTCGCCACCACCGGCGCATGGGCCAGCGCCCGCGTCGTCGCCACCACCGGCGCATGGGCCAGCGTCCGCATCTCCTTCGTGACCCGCGCCACCGTCGTCGCCGCCCGCGTCGGCGGGCGAACCATCGGTCTCGGACGACGCATCGGTCCCGCCGACCAGCCCGGCGTCGGGAGATCCGGTCCCCGCGTCGCCGCCCGCCCCGTCGCCTCCGTCCCCATCGGACGACGACTCCGGCACGTCCAGCGCATCGAGCGGGTCCGGCTCCTCGCCGACGCAGAGACCGCGCCAGCAGAAACCGCCCGGGCATTCCACGTGGAGGGCGCATCGGTCCATGCACACGCCGTCGTGTCCGCAGAAGGCGTCGGGTCCGCATTCGGCGTCCTGGGTGCACCGCGTTTCGCAGACGCCTTCTTCGCTACAGAC
>PVBE010390278.1_pt1 | contig 15891 bp, 12 predicted proteins | sample 1631181 | NCBI WGS metagenome assembly PVBE01 (sample SAMN08397723, study PRJNA350692) | Marine metagenome, whole genome shotgun sequencing project. | isolation source: water | place: Pacific Ocean | collected 2012-04
GCTCCCCTGGGGTCCGTGGACCGGCGCCACCATCGCCATGACCGCAGCAATAGCCGCGGGCTCCGCCTCCATCGCACTGGCGGCGGCGATCGCAGGCGCCCAGCGACAGCTGACGCGCCGAGCCGTCGCGATGAGCGCGGCGGTGCTGCTGATGCACGCCCTCACCTGCCTGCTGGCAACAACCGAGCCCTGGCGAGTGCTACCCCGCGTATTCGGTGTTCCGGCGGCTTGGCCTCTAGCGGTTGCGGCCTCGCTCACAGCGCTGGGGGCTCTGTTGGCCACAGGACGGAAACGGCGGAGCCAACAGTCCCCCCCGGGATGGCTGGCGGTCCCCGAGCGGCCGCTCCTGGTGGCCTGTGCACTGGGCTGCCTCGTTCCCGCCATGCTGCATCACGCAGGTGCGACCACGCTCCTCGGGCTCGGCCAGGCCTCGCTACACCCACTGTGGCACCACGGCCACCTGGCGCTGCTCCCGCTGGTCGCCGGCCTGCTCGCGAGCCTGGCCGGCCTGGCCCTCCTAACGTCCACGGCAGGGCTCGCCCGGCCGACCGTCGGCGCGCTGTTCGTGGTGCTGGTCTTGCGGCTGACGCCGCTCCTCGAGGGTGGCGGCGCGGCTGGGTTGGCGAGCCTGGGAGGGGCTTGGTGGACGCTGGAGATGCTGGCGCTGACCGCACTGCCCGCCGGTCTGCTCTTCGCCTCGACGCGCTCGAGCAACAGGCGCTGGAGCCGAGCGGGCAGCTGGCTCGCCCTCTTGGGGGCGCTGCTGCTGCCTCTGGACCACTGGGTGCTGGCCCGCCAGGGCTTTGCCTCGATCCCCACCCCGGCGGGTGACGAGATCTGCTTGCTGGGTCTCGCCCTGCTGGTGACTCTCGGCGTCGCGCAGATGGTGGCCCCACGCTCGGGCCTCGCCGCGCCGCGTTCTCCCTCCGCCTCGGCGCCACGGAGATCCGCCTGGATCGGTGCTGGGACCGCCGCACTGGTGACCCTGTGTGTGGCCATGGTGGCGAGCACACTCCCCGCTCGCCAGGCGCAGGCCTGGTCCCACCAAGCGGACTCGGAGCTGCCCACCATCGCCGCGGTATCCCCTGGGCTCGCCGACAGCTTGCCCGTGGAGGCCGCCACCAGGGTGCAATCCGGCGGCGTGATGATGAGCGAGGTGCTCCACACCAAGCACTACGCGAAGGACGGGGTCGGAGGAGCCGACATCTACTGCGCGGCCTGTCACCACAAGTCGAAGGGCACGGACGTCACCGAGGGTTGCCGAACCTGCCACGGAGAGGAGCGCGATGGCGACGTCCTGAGCGTCAAGGAAGCCCAACACCGCACGTGCTTTCGCTGCCACCTCGAGGTCAACAACCGGCCCACGAACTTCCGCGGCGCCACGGGGCAGCCCACGGACCAACCCACCAGCTGCCTGGGCTGCCACGAAAACCGGGCGGAGCCCGTGGAGCGCTGGCACGGGCTGGGCGAGCGCTTCCCCATGGTTCCCGACCGCCTGTCCTGCATCAACTGGTAGCATGACCCCGATGACGCGATCGGCCCTCCGACTCCTGCCCGCCTTGGCGATCTTCGCAGCCACCTCCGCCTGCGATCCGAGAGAGCGATCCGAGACCCCGACGCCTCCGACACCCGGAGACGCACCGACGATGGAAACCACCCCGGAGCCAACGCCCGCCGCGGCCAAGCGCACCCCCGAGCAGCTGGGCCGCGCGGTGATCGCGGGCTTCGAGGACCTCGACCTGGTCGAGTCGCTCTACCCCACGGACGCGCTGCTACGAGCCGCGCTGAACTGCCCCAACGACGAGCTCTTCGACGGCATCGCAGCCATGCGCCGGAAAGCCCCCACCGAGATGGGCTCCCGCCCGGCGGGTGTCAGGATGGTCTACGTGCTGACCAAGGACGCCGAGGGCTACGGGGAAGCCCAGCAGCTCGCGCCTGGAGACGAGATCAGCGGCTGCACGGTCCGCATGGAGCTGGAGATGAAGGTCTTCTCGGTGGGCTACTCGCGGATCGAGCCCGGCGGGACCAAGCTGGGCGCGCTGGTGCTGCTCTTCGTACGACTTGGTGACGAGGGCTGGTTCGTGTTCGAGTAGGGTGGGCGCTACCGCCAGGCGATGGGCTCCCACCAGCCCTCGCCGGTGGTGAAGTCGTCCTCCTCCTCGTCGGGCGGCTCGGACTCCTCGGGCTCCGTGGCATCGTCCTCGCCCTCCGCGTCGCTGACGGGCGGGACGATACCCATGTCCAATTCGTCCAGCGGACCGAGGATGCCCTCGAGCCACTCGCGGTTGGTGTCCACGCGGGTGTAGCGGTCCTTGCCCAAGCAGTCGTTGTCGCCCCAGCTCAGCGCACCCGCCACCCCTACGGTGCCCTCGCTGTCGATGACCATGACCGGTCCACCCGAGTCGCCGAAGCAGACGCCCCTGCGCCCCTCGCCGTCGATGGTCATCTCGTGCCCGTCCAGATCGACGATGGGCTCGGCGGAGAACTCACGCTCGCCATAGCCTCCGTCCTCCTGATCGCCGTACCCGGCGGCCTCGGCCTTGACCCCGATCCAGTCCTCGTCCAGATCCTCGGTGAACAGTGGGATGGGCTGCAACCCCGCCGCGGCCTCGGTGGTGGATCCACTCAACTTCACCAGGGTCATGTCGGCGCGGGGGTTGCGGTGGACCTCCTCGGCCCGAAGGCAGGCGATGGGCTCGTCCGCGTCCTCGCCGATGCAGAACTCCTGCCCCCGCCGGATGCGGCAGTGGTTCGCCGTGAGCACCCAGCGGTCCGCGATGACCGTGCCGCTGCAGCCGTCCCAGCTGCCCACGGCCATGATCTGCCCGTCGGTCAGCGGCACGTGGGTGGGTCGCGAGGTGCCGTAGTAGACCTTTGGGACCTTACCTTGGCCGCGACCGGGCTGGGCCGAGGTCACCGCTGACTCGAGGTCGCCGGCCAGACCGGCGTCCCCCGTGGACTGGCCACAGTCACCCTCCGCGAAGCTGGGAGCGGGAAGGATGAAAAAAACGAAGAACAGGAACTTCATGACACCTCCGGCAGAGGGGTTCAACGCAAGAACCGTTCCAGCGTGGGAGGGGTCAGAGCGCCGGGGGAACCGTGCCCCATTCATCCACGTGGGGCCCCGTTAGGGTCGCGGTGCGACGAAAAGTCCTCACGTCACGGGCAGCCGAACAGACGCTGGACCGTCTCCTGGTGCCACGGATAGGTGTGCGGCCCCACGGCCTCGTCGACCGAGCGCATGATGCTGTCCTCGGGCCCGATGTAGCGGTCGGGATCCTCGCCGTCGGTGTACTCGTCGAACAACCCGAGCTGATGCCCCACCTCGTGGGCCACCACGATCCCATCGTCCCCCACGAACCAGGTGCCGGCGTTGGCCCAGCCCTCCCCCTCGCGGACCTCCACGGTGCTGTGGCCCTCGTAGGCGTGATCGACGAAGGTCACGTCCAGGACCAGGTTGTCGGTGGTCCACACGTCCTCGATGGCGGTCTCCCAGCCGGCCTCGCGCCGGCCGTCCCGGGGGCCGTCCAGGTGGATGCTCAGGTCGGCCCGATACTCGCCTTCACCCGTGGTGGTCAGGGAGAAGGCCGCGGTCCAGCTGTAGGTGCCGTCGGTCCAGGGGTACTCCACGTCCACCGTCACCGGGCCGTCAAACTCGGGATCGGCATTGTCGCCCAAGCCGTCGCAGTCCGAGTCGAGCCACTCCTCGGGATCAACCGGGAACGCATCGGCGCGATCCCCCACGCCATCGCGGTCGTGATCGTGCTGCTCGTAGAAGTCGTAGGGGAAGGCGTCGTGGTCGTCGTCGACGCCGTCGCCGTCGGTGTCGGGGACCCGCCGCGGACCGCGCAACACCTGGAACGCCCGCTCTTGGGCCAGCAGGTCGTCGAGGGAGATGACCAGCTCTCCCAACTCGCCGGGCATGATGGGTAGACAGGTGAGGTCATCCCGAGCCGCTGCCACGCCCGGCCAAGCGAGCAGGCCTGCCATCGCGAGGATGCAGCGGATCATCGGGGGACGAGCTCCGACATGAGCGCGCTGATGCGCAGCAGGCGATCCCTCTCCCCCATGTCGTTGTACCACTCCCAGAATCCGCCCTCGGCTTCCCCGAGCTGGATGTCCAGCACGGCCTTGCCTTCGTCGGGTACGGCGCGCCGATCGGGCACCCGCTGCTCCCAGGCACGCTCGTCGACCAACAGGTCCATGAGCTGCAGGAGATCAGCCTGGGTAACCGTAGTTTGCCGGATCTCGGCCTGGCGCCCGCCGCGGCGGCGGGTGGTGCGCTGAGCCAGGCCGTCCCCCCGGATCTCCACCACTGTGCCGCCGTACAGGGGGTGCATGGCGGCATAGGTCACCACGAGATCCGCAGGGACCTGCCCGATCTCGCTGGCCCGTTCGAGCTCGGCCTGCAGGCTGAACCCCGACCCCGCCATCAACACCGGCAACAGGACGCAGAGCAAGGTCGCGAGCAGGTAGCGCGGTCGGTTCGTGGGACAGCGAGCCATGGCTCCTCTCCAGCGGGTCGGAGGGGAGAAGCCGCAAGATGCGTGCCACGGCCGAGGGGTGCTTAGGGGGCGAGGTCCTCTGGGGTGGCCGCCAGGACGTCGAGCCGGCGCTTGACCAGGTGCCAGGTGTCCATGGGCAGATCGCCCTCGGGATGCTCGACGCGGGCGTAGTGGGCGCGGGCCAGATCGTGCAGCTCGAGCTGCTCGGCGATGCGCCCCAGGACGTACCACCAGTGGTCACCGAGCGTGGAAGCGTCCAATCCGGTCACGCTCAGGGACTGACGCAACACCTCGTAGGCGGGCAGCACCTTGCCCTGCTCGGCCAGGATCGAGGCCAGGGTGTGCAGGGACGGCTCCGCTTCGTACTCGCCCGCCTCGGCGGAGCGCTGGGCGAAGCGCAGGGTGTCCTGGTCGAAGCGGCCCTCGACGAGCCCAATCCAGGCCAACATGTTGAGGTCGCCGGCCTGGGCCTCGCCGTCGCGATCCAGCCCTCCGTACAGCTCGATGCTCCCGGGAGCATCCCCGATCTCGGCCAGGGCGTTGGCCTTGCAGCGCCGGGCCAGGGGATCGTCTCTCTCGACCGCGAGGCGGCTGTCCGAGGCCTGGACCAATTCCTCCCAGCGATCCTGGGCCATGAGGGACCAGCGCAGCTTCCAGAAGGGCCACTCCGCCGCGGGCTCGTCTTCCAGCATGGCCAGCAACACGTCGGTCTCCGACGCCCGCTCGTCCTGGGCGCGGTAGGCGACCTGCAGCGCCCGGCGCAGCTGGCGCAGGGTCTCGGGCTCGAGATCCTGCTCGCCGCTGGCCTCGAGAGCTTGGGCCAGCTCCTTGGTGGCCTTGGGGGCCAGGCCGCCCGTGGCCCACAGCGCCGCCGCGGCCATGCGGATCCCACGCTCGTCGGTGTCCTCGAGCCCATCGAGCAGGTGCAGCCAGGGTTCGCCCTCCCATGGTCCGGTGTCCTCGTCGATCTCGCGCTCGCCCCGGGCCCAGTGCATCCAACGGAGGGCCTCGTCGAGCTTGCCCTGCTTGGCTCGCTGGAAGGCCTCCGCCCCGGCTTCGGGCTCGAGCAGATCCACACCACCGCGGACCTTCCAGCTCTTGCCTTGGCGCACCAGGAAGATCCAGGTGTCGTAGGTGCCGCCGCGGGAAGGATCGCGGACGGAGACCTTCACGCGCATGTCGTCGCCCACCTCGTCCTCGACCTCGCCGCTGGTCAGAGCACGGAAGAGGTCGACGGGCGCCTGATCGGAGAGCAGCTCACCGGAGACGAGCTGCGCCATGCCGCGGCCGAAGTTCCGCCAGTCCCCGTCTTCGAGCAGGGGCGCCGGATCGGTCCCGCGGCTGACCAGCTGCTCGATGGATTCGACCTCGGCGTCGGGCGCCAACACGCGGCTCATCAGCTGCAGGCTGACATCCACCGGGTCGTCCGGATCGAAGCCGCGCTCTTCCCAAGGCACCACCTCGGCGAGCAGGTTGGCCAGGCCCCGAGCCTGCACCGGGCTCTGGGACTGCGCGGCGGTGGCCAGCACCACCTCGGCCGCGTCTTGGTAGCGACGCTCGGTCATGAGCTGGACAAACGTCACCCCCAACGCCTGCTGCCGCTCCTGGGCCTGCAGCTTGCGCCACTCTGGGGCCTGTAGGGCCTGGTCCACGCCCTCGAGCATGGACAGCGCGCTGACGATGGTGCCATTGCGAAGCGGGCTGGCGGGTAGCTCGCGAGCCAGTCCGAGGGCTTCGTCGTAGACCTCGTCGGCCACCAGGGCGCGCAGCAGGGAGTCGTCCACGTTGGGATCTCGCTCGGCCGTCTCGCGGAGATCGCGCAGCAGCTGCAGGCCTTCCTGGCGATCGGGGTGGTCCGAGGCCAGAGGCTCGCCATGGGCATCGTGACGCAGCGTGATGGCCAACGCCAGCTTGCTCTGTACGGCTTCGTCGTCCTGCTCGACCGCCGCGCGCCACGCGGTGACGGCACCCTCGCGATCGTAGTCGCCCACCATGAACTGTCCCAGCTCGTCGTGGGAGTGGATCCAACCCGACTTCGTATACATCAGGTGTGCCCGGGTGACCCCCACCTCGAGACCCTGCTCGGCAGCCTGTGCCGCCAAGGCCCTGGCGGGCTCCACGAGGCCGATCTCGACCAACAGCTCGGCCAGGTGGCCCTTGTGCAGCGGCTCGTCGGGCCAGTCCTGGATGAGCTGCCGGTAGGTGGCCGCCGCCGCCAGGACGTCACCAGCCTCGCGCTGGATTTGCGCGCAGTGCTTGAACACCAGGCTCTCGGTGGTTTCCTTGCCCAGGGCCTTGTAGGCCTTCCGCGCCTCGGCCACCTCTTCGGGCGTCCAGCGCGCCCGGTCCCAGTGCAGCGCGAAGGTGACCACCACCGCGTCCTCCCCCACCTCGACGGTGCGTCGGTAGGTGGCGGGACCCATCGATCGTTCGTCTTCCTTTGGCTTGTGGACCAGCTCGTAGCCATCCGGAGGAACCACCTCGTAGCGCAGGTCCAGGTGGAAGGGCAGCGTGTAGTGGTCCAGGTCCCGTTCGGGCCCGTCCGGCGGGGGTTCCACCAGGATGACGTGGGGCGTGTGCTCGAAGATGGTGTTCTCGAACAGGTTGACGTGGGCCTCGCCATCGGACACCACGGCCACGTTGGGGTCTTCCTCGCGGGTGATCATCTCGAAGGGGACGGTGAGGTCCTGAGGGTCGGTGTGGTCGATGGACTCGAGACCGGCCTCGTCCTCTTCCTTGGCGGCCGCCGAGGTGCGGACGTCCTCGAGCGTGGTCTGCTGGAACTGCAGGAAGTTTGCGCGCAGATCCACCTCGGTCGGGCCGGTGCCGGACAAGGTCTCCACCACGTGGCCAGCACCGAGGAAGGGCAGCTCGACGCGGATGTTGCGCCGGAAGACGTTGCCCTGACCGGGCGTGATGGGTGTGCGCACCAGGTCCTTGGCGCCATCGTCGACGATCAACACCAGGCGGTCCTGATCGGGGGCCGGGAGCTGACCGGGGGGGACCAGCTCGTGGGAATGATCGATCCAGACGAGCTCGTCACCGAGCACCACCACGATGGCGTGGTTGAAGCCGTCCAGCCCTGGCATGCCGACCGTCTGATCGGGGCCCGGCCCCGTGTTGACCAGGGCCACCCGAGCTTCGATGCCCACATGCGCCAGCAGGGCCACGAGCAGCGTGGACTGGTCCTTGCAATCCCCGTAGCCGCGACGACGGGTTTCAGCGGGCGAGCGCGGCACGATGGCTGCATCACCGAGGTTCAACCCTGTATACCGAACCTCCTCGCGCAGGGTTGCCAGCAGCCGGCCGATGATCTCGAGGGGCTCGAGCCCCGCACCGTTGTCGGCACCGAGGGACTTGTCCGCCAACTCGCGGGCGGCCTGTTCGGTCCCGGGCTCCGCGAGAGACGCGTCGACCTGGGCGAGGTAGTCGCGGGCCACGTCGTTCCAGCTCGAGGCCGTGCTGTACTCGAGCACGGGGAAGGCCCGCATGTCCGGGGGCACGGACATCTCGAGGTCTTCCCACGCGTGAAGATCCCGCTTGACGAAGGTGCGCCGACGCCGGTCGTCGGGCAATCGCTGGACGTGGTCCTCCACCTCGTCCTCACCGTGGATCATCCAACCGAACTCGTCCTGCTTGGGCTGCTCGACCCACAGGCGCCCCACCGCCACGGGCACGTCGTACTGGAGGCCCAGGCTGTGGCTCCGGCCGGCCGCGCAGTAGGGCCGATGTTCGGCGACGATCACCAGCTGCTCGACGATGGCGCCCACTTCGAGGGAGGGCAGCGGCGCCACCAACTCCCGGGCGTCGGAGTAGACCTTCTGGCCCGGCTCGGGCACGCCGCGCACCACCACGGCGTCGGGATCCAGCAGGTGCACCTCGCCGTCGGCGTGGACGACGCGGGCCTGCACCACGGGGCGGTCTTGATGCCAGGGCTCCCAGAAGGCGGAGAAGGCACCCATCCCCTCGAGCCCACCGTCGGTCAGCACGCGAAAAATGCGGTGGTGGGTCATGGTCTCGCGGCCCTGCTCGTCGTAGCTGAAGCCGAACTCCTCGAGCAGAACGGCGATCTGGTTGGCGCGCGCTTCCTCGGTGCCCTCCACGCGGGGCGTCAGATCCTCGATGCGGCTCTCGAAGTCGTCCAGGGCCGCGTCGAGCACCTCGGGGGGGACCTCGAAGGGTGGCGTGTCGATCCACGCGTCCCCCTTCGCGAGAGCCCGTGGGGCCGCAAGGAGCAGGACGAGGGGAAGTACGGAAGAGACCACACGCAGGTCGGAAGAAAAGGACACATCCCCTCCAGGCAGCCGGGGTGGCGTGCGTGAACGGACAGTCTAGCTGCTGCAAGGTTCCCGCGCCCGCACACCAATCCTCAGCTCTCGACGCCTCGTGGAAAAGCTCCCACCTGGTAGAAACGTTCGAGCAACGCGTCCTTCTCCTCGAAGCGGTCCATGAGCCACTTGGCGAGGGCCTCTGGACCTTCCGGAAGATCGGCCGCGGGGAAACGCCGCACGTGTAGGTGGGCCACCCGGGCCAGGCCCCGGCTGTACTGCCAGAGGCTCGGCACGCCACCCACGTAGCCGATGGTCACGTCGTAGACGGCGTCCAGGTGGCCCTGGAGCCCCCGGACGGATGCGGTGAAGCCCTTGGGTCTGGGCACCAGCACGTGCCGTGGCACCGCGAGACCCCGCTCCCTGGCGAAGGCCTGGGCCGCGGCGAGCTTGCGGGCTGTCAGGCGAGTGCCCTCGGAGAACGAGATGAGCCAGATGGGAACGCTGGCCTGGACCACCCGAGCGAAGGTGGCCTGGATGGACGCCGCGTCTCGCGCCCAGTCCCGCTCGACGTAGATGCAGTCCAGGAACTGCATGCCCCAGCCGATACCCGGCACCCACTTGAGCTGCTGCTTGACGAAGTACTTCATGTCCCCCAGCCGCCGCTTGGTCTCCGCCAGGAACATCAGGAAGGTGATGTCCGACATGGACTGGTGGTTGACCAACACCAAGGCGTTCTCGTCGGCTGGCAGGTCGTCACCGGTGATCTCGATCCGCACGCCGTAGTACAAGCGCGCGCCCCTTACACACCAACCCCACCAGGTGTCGGCCACCGCACGGTTGATCCTGCGGAAGGTGCCCCGCGAAAAGGGCCAGACGAGCAGACTGGAGGTCTGCACGACGTTGACCACCATCAGCGACGAAAACAGCGCCCCCAGCAGCGGGAGGGCCTTCACGGTACAGGCCAGCCGCTCGGCTCGACTCGCGGGCTCGGGCAGGGGAGGCAAGGGCATGCCGAGGTCCTCGGAGGGGAGAGGATCGGCTAACGGGTTGGGATCACCCGGGCGCCCTCGTCCGTCTCCACTGGGCCAGCACGATCAGGGCCATGCCGGCGACGAGGCAGGCGTCCGCCACGTTGAAGACCGGCCAGTGGTGAACGTGAATCCAGTCCACCACGTGGCCCCGGAAGAGACGGTCTCCATGGTTGCCGATGGCCCCAGCTAGGGCGGTCGCGTAGCCCAGCCCCTCGATGCCCCGCACCTTTCCGGTCAGGATCACCGCCGAGAAGGCCAGCACCAGCCCGAAACCCACCGTCAGCAAGAAGGGGCGCCGCACCTGGGGCGGAATCCAACGCAGCGCGCCGAACGCCATGTCGGTGTTCTCGGCGTAGGAAAAATCGAGCACGCCCGGAACGATCTCCATCGTATTGCCGTGGGCCAGCTGGGAGACCGCAGCAGCCTTGGTGGACTGATCACAGCCCACCAGACCGAGCACCAACACGACGAAGAAGATCAGGGACAGCTTGCGGGCCATGGGTTCCTCCGGCCGGTGGGGAACCCCTCCGCACCGAGACTTCATCCCCCCGCGAGCGCCTCCCGCACACAGGCTTCTGCCAGGACAATCGTGCTGTCGTAGGCTGGGACGTCGAGCGAGAGCCCTCGGACGACTGGCCCGAGATCGGTGCAGCCGAGGATGACGGCCTGGGCGCCCGCCCCGGTGAGATCGTCGATGAGAGAGGCCGCAGTTTGTTTGGCCGCCGTGAGATCCTCACCCGCCAGGACCGCCATGATGACGCCCGTAACCGCCGACCGCCAGGCGTGGCTGGGTTCGAGGATCGCGATGCCGTGTTGCTCGCAAGGACCCCGGTACAGACCTCGCTCGAGCGTGAGCCCCGTCGCAAGCAGCCCCACCCGGTCGTGGCCGTTCCGCGCAACCGCCTTGGCCACCTCGGACGGCAGGTGCAGCACCGGGATGGCCACGGCCTCGGCCACCCTGCGGTGGACGACATGGGCCGTGTTGCAGGCAATGGCGAGGAAGTCGGCCCCCGCCGCCTCGAGGGTGCGAGCCGAGCTGACCAACATCTCGGCCAGGGCCTGCTCGTCTTCGAGACGCTCCACCAGCTCCGGTGCAGGCACGCTGTGCAGCAGCATCGGAGGGAAGTCGGCGTCGTAGCGTGCTCCGAAGCGGTGCTGGAACGTGCGCACGATGCCCATGTAGAGATCGCCCGTTCCTTGGGGCACCATGCCACCGATGATGCCGACGGTCTTCATGCCGGCCCTCGGTTCATGGCGTGCAGGGTCTGCAGCGCCGAGGGCTCGGTCTGCACCGTGAGCAGATCACCGCCGCGCAGCACGAGATCGGAGCGGGGAGCGGCGTCGACCGGACCCTCGCCACGCTGGTGCTCGACCACGTGCAGGGGTCGCTCGAGATCGATCTGGTCCAGTCGCGTACCCGCCAGAGCCGAGCCCCCCACCACCTCAATTCGAGCAACGACGAGCAGGCGCTCACCCAGCTCGAACGCGTGCACGATACTCGGGTCGGCCGAGGAGGTGGCGAAAAGGGGTGCGGCCAGGGCCGTGGTTGACAGCGCCACCTCGATGTCGAAGCTCTCGCGGATGCCCTTGGCCAGTTCCTGATCCCAGACCCGCAGCACCACGTGGATGTCGGGCCGCGCCCGGCGGGCGTCAAGGGCCATCTCGATGTTGGCCAGATCGTCGTCGGTGGCCAGGATGATGGACTTGGCGGCCTTTGCGTTCAGCTCGTCGAAGACCCCGTCGTGGCGGCCGGTGGCCACCACACAGGGCACCCCTCGCTGTCGAGCCCAGGGCAGGTTGGTGCAGGCCGCGTTTTTTTCCAGCACGCAGACCTGTTCCCCCAGCTCGAGCAAGACCTGCAGGGTGCGGAATCCGGCCTTGCCCAGGCCGCAGAGGATGACGTGGTTGTCCAGTGAGATGGTCATGGCTCGGTTCCAGGCGGGGCTGTCGGCGTCCCGTCGCAGCAGGTGCAGGCTGTAATGCACGATGCCGTCCAGGATCACCACGAGCCCCAGGGGCGGGAGCAGGAAGTAGAAGGCCTGCAGCACCCAGTGGTCCGGGAAGGGCAGCAGGTGCTCCATGAAGACCAAGGCGTAGGTGACGTACAACGCCCTCAGGAGAGACAGGTCCGCTTGCTGATAGAGCAGGTGAAAGCTCACCCCACCCGCGAAAACCAGCAGCCCGAACCCCACCAACAGCGGCAGGAAAGCCCGCGTGGGCGGCGCCAGGTAGTGCAGGTGAGCCTTGGTACGTTGCCAGCGGGTGAGCATGAACGGTGCCTCCCGCCAGAGGTAACGCGGCGCGAACCGCAACCGGGCCGACGAGGCCCACCCACGCCACCACGGGGGGGAGATGCGCCATCTGGACGCGCGGACCCAGGCCCTCACCGCACAGGGATCCACGAACATCTACGACTGACTGCACTGGGGGATCCAGGAGCTCTCGAGCGGCCCCGCGGGCAACCGCCGACTGGTGCTGATCAGCGACGGGCTGGCCACCTCGGGGATCACCGACCTGGACCAGATCGCGGGCCTGGCCAAGCGCGCCACGACCCAGGGGATCACCGTGAGCGCCCTGGGCCTCGGCGTGAAGTTCGATGGCGACCTGCTCTACGCCTTGAGCGACGCCGGGGGCGGCAGCTACCTCTACGCCGGACGCTCCGCAGCCCTGGCGGAGACCATCGACGCCGAGCTCGAACGGACCTTCCAGGTGGCCGCTCAGTCCGCCAGGGTCGAGGTCTCCTTCCACCCCGACGTCCAGCTGTCCCAGGCCTACGGCTACGAGGCTTGGGACGGAGAGGTGACGGACAACGGCTTCGAGGCTTTCCTCGGAGACCTCCACGCCAACCAGACCCGCAAGGTCGTCCTGCGCGTGAAGCCGCCCACGGCGCTCGCGGGCGAGCTGAACCTGGCCTCGATCCGTGTGACCTGGCGCGATCCCGAGAGCGGCGAGACCCGCACCCGCACCGAACGGGTCTCCCTGACGCTCACCCAGGACAACGCCTTGGTCGAAGCCTCCCGCGTGGACTGGGCCACCGTGCACGCCAGCCAGGCCTCGGTGGGCCAGAGCATGCAGCGCGCAAACGCATCGTGGAGGGCGGGCAACACCGAGCAGGCCACCGGCATCCTCGAGCAGGCGCAGCGCAAGCTCGCCCGCATCCGCGCGCTGGTGGACGCCCCGGCACTCTCCCAGTTGGACCAGGGACTGTCCGAGCAGACCCAGCGGTACGAGCAGGTCGAGCTGAACAGCTGGGAAGGACTGGATCTGGCCGCCGCCGAGTCCCTACGGGCCCTGGGGTATGTGGAGTAGGGCAGGACAGGGCTAGTGGACGGTTTTCACGAGGCCCCCCCCGCGATGATGGGCTGGGAGAACAGCGGCTCACCCGAGGCGTCCCGCGTCACCGCCGCCACCACCGCGATCTGAAGTCCGTAGCTCAAGCTGGAGTCGTGCACGATGACCACCGCCTCCTGCTCCGGGAAGGCCTTCTTCACCCGAGACAGCATGGCCTGGAGGGCGGGGATGTCGAAGTCCTCTTGGCTGGCACAGCCCTCCAGGCGGCAAGGCAAGGTGCATGGCGCAGGATCCGGGAAACAGCCGAGGGCGTCCTCCGCGCCCGTGACCTGGAAGCCCTCCCGGGTGACCATCACGGACAACATCAGAGGAGGAGGCTCCGGGCATGGTTCGGACTCTCGGGTGCCCGCTGCGAGCGTTGCCTGGATCAACCGTTGGGTCCGAGGGACGGAGGGATCGGGCTCGAGGGCGGCCTCTGCCACAGGGGCCTCCGACACCAGGGCCAGGGCCGCGTCCAGCTCCGCTGCGAGGCCGTCACCGCCGGCGAAGATGTCCGCCACGTCTCCATGGCGGGGCCCGGTCGCCATGGTGCGAAGGGACGAGCAGCGACCGATTGCGGGCAGCGCGGACTCCACCATCGCGAGCTGCCCGCTCACCGGATCGAGCACCACGAACTGGAGCCGCGCGAACTGGGCCTGGCCCGCGGTGTACAGCACCTGCCGCACCAGGGAGATCGGCAGCTGGCGATCCAGCTGGAGGAGCACGCGTCCATCGAAGGAAGCCTCGGGAACCCGCTCCTCGAGGTGCTTGGCGACCTCTGCTCTTTCCAGGAGCCGATCGTACAGAGGCGCGATCAGGAACCCGCGCAGATGATCGGGTGGCACGGCGAGGAGCTCGCCATCAGAGCGCAGCTGCAGCACCGGCACGCCGTCCACCTCGATCCTCGCGGTGGACACCACCAGGTTCACCGCCAGCTCCGGGGGTACGCCCCCGGCGACCACCGGCAGGTCCACATCGGACGACGGCTGGATGAAGAGGGTGTCCCCTGGTGCCAAGACGGGAGGATGCTCCTCCGGCGGATCGCAGGCCGCCAGAGCGAGCAGAGGAAGGAGCGACAGGGCACGGATGGCCATGGGGCAACCGGGGTTCGGAGGGGACCTTCAGTCTACCCCACCAGTTCTGGGGCAAACTGAGCGTCCCCCGGGAGCGCCCTCGCAATCCCGCCCCACTCCGCGTCATCCGGGGGCTCGGGCCCAGAAGGCGGGCCGTGACAGCTTGGATGTCAGCCCCAAAGGACGACGGGCCATGCCACCTGTCCGCTACCTCGCGATACACTCGAACGAGGCAACAGAGCGCATCACCAAGGGAGGCCCTCCATGACGGAAGCCGCCGGCCGGGAAAGACCGACGCTCGGCGCCGCCTGGCTCGAGACCTGTGTCCATGGCTTCTTGGACTTGGCGGTGTTGTCCGCGGCAGTGGATCTGGACCTGCCTCGAGCTCTCACCCAAGCTCGGCGCACCGACGAACTGGCGAATGCGCTCGGGGTGGAGCGGCGAAGGCTCGCCGCCCTGTTGGACTCGCTCTGCTGGCTGGGTGTACTGGTTGAGCGAGAGGGGCCTTCGTGCTCACGTCGCAGGGGGCCGAGCTGCTGGGTACGGGGTCTGGCTCCGGCCTCGCCTCGCTGGCCTACTTCCGCAGCACGGCCGAGGGCTGGCTCGAGCTGTCCGCCAGCCTGCGCGATGGCGAACCCAGGTGCGTGAACGCCTGGGCCCCAGGCGCGGCAGTGGGGAGCTATCCCTTCCGCGACCGAGCCATGATCCTGCCCGAGTTGCTCGCCAACCACCTCCCGGTGGCCGCCGAACGGCCCTGCCGCGTGGTCGACCTGGGCTGCGGCTCTGGCGCTGTCAGCGAGGCCCTCCTGCACCGCCATCCCACGCTCTCGGTCATCATCGTGGACAGAGAGCCGGTGGTGCGGCAAGCAGCCGTACGCCTGGCCGATGCGGGTTTCTCGGGTCGATTCCAGCCCATGGCTGGTGACGTGTTGGGGCCCGCGCCTCAGGTCGACGCCGACCTCGTGCTGCTCTGCAACCTGCTGCACAGCTACGGTGCGGACGTCGGTCGACGGTTGCTGGCGCGCGCCCACGACCTGCTGCGGCCTGGAGGCTGGCTGGCGGTGGCCGACCTCCGCGTGGACCGCAGCGGGCAGCATCCCCGCATCGGGGGGGACTTCTCTCTCTACATGTCCCTGTTCGCGCAGGAGGGCGGGGCTCACGCCTCCGACAAAATCTTGGCCTGGATGCGAGCCATGGGCCTCGTGGAGGTTGGAGAAGAGCGAGCCTTTCCGCGGCGTTCGGGCTGCCAGCTGCTGCTGGGGCGGAAGGCCGCCCGAGGCTGAGGGTTGGCCTAGTCTTGCGTGGAGCGAAGATTGGGCCGCTTTCCGCGCCCTACTCCCGGGAGTGACGTTGTTGTCCCACCACAGCTCGCCTGGGGAAGGGCATGGACCCGGCGATCGCCCGTGCCATGGCCCACGCGGCGAGGGGCGGCGGCACGGCGTTTCCGTACAGGGCGTACTGGTGGTAGACCGAGACGGCGTCGCAGTGGTCGTCGGGGAAGCCCTGCAGCCGGGCGTACTCGACGTTGGTGAGACGCCGGTACCGGTCGCCGATCCGGTAGCGCTCGTAGTGCCGGCTGGCGGTGGAGGTCAGGGTCGGCGCCACCCCCGCGGGGCCGAACACGGTGTAGCCCATGCGCGCCCCCCCGCGTTGGTTCGCGATGATCTGGACGCCGTTGACA
>PVBE011167381.1_pt1 | contig 15891 bp, 16 predicted proteins | sample 1631181 | NCBI WGS metagenome assembly PVBE01 (sample SAMN08397723, study PRJNA350692) | Marine metagenome, whole genome shotgun sequencing project. | isolation source: water | place: Pacific Ocean | collected 2012-04
CGCAGAAGCCACAGGACCAACTTGGGGAAGATAATGATCACCGCCAGCCCAATCGCCTGCAAAATTAGGAACGGCACCGTAGCGTAGAAAATCGTGGCCATGGTGATTTCCGGTGGCGTAACGCTCTTCAGGTAAAACAATGCGTAGCCGAAGGGTGAACTTAAGAACGACATCTGTATGTTAACCATGAAGACGATGCCGAACTATAGGGGCAGTTCGGCCGCCGACACACCGGACAAACTACGGTGGGTGGCGTATTGGGGCTCCGTCGGGGCATTTATTATTGTGTGCGCCCGTTACGCGTGCGGCAAGACGCGGATGCTACAAAACGGCGTTAGCGGCATTGGCATACCCAGTGGTAGGTTGTGCCTCCGGCTTGATCCAGTAAGTCCGATAATGGAGCTGACACGGCGCTATGAGGTCGCATCCAACCGGTTCCGGTACCGCCGCCGGTAATTTGCGTGGCATTGGCTGGATGGTTCTGACCGGCCTGTTTTTCGTCGGCGTGACCGGTGTTGTACGCCATCTCGGCACCGACATGAACCCGATCCAGGCCGCCTTCGTTCGCTATGGGTTCGGTTTCGTGTTGATGATTCCGATTTTCCTGCGCCTCGATACGCTGCGCCTGCCACGGCGGATATTCGGCCTGCATGTGATGCGTGGTATGATGCACGCCGTGGGCGTGGCGATGTGGTTCTTTGCCATGGCGCGCATCCCGATCGCCGAGGTGACGGCACTCGGCTTTACTGCGCCGATCTTCACCACCATCGGGGCGGCGCTGTTCCTTGGCGAGAAGTTACATTTTCGACGTATTGGCGCCGTGCTGATCGGTTTTGGCGGCACCCTGGTCATTCTGCGGCCGGGTTTTGAGACCGTTAGCGTCGGCTCTTTGGCGCAGGTCGCCGCGGCACCGGTCTTCGCTGGCTCTTTTTTGATTGCGAAAAAACTGACGGAAACGGAATCCAGCACCTCAATTGTCGCTTTCCTGTCGATCGCCGTAACTTTGGCTTTGCTGCCGCCCGCTCTGTTGGTCTGGCGCACGCCGACCGTGACGGAGCTGGCTCTGCTATTCCTCGTCGCGGTTTTGGCGACCGCCGGCCATGTCACTCTGACACAGGCCTTCCGCAGTGCCGAAATCACCGTCACTCAGCCGGCGCAATTCCTGCAACTGGTCTGGGCGACGGTGCTCGGCCTCTTGGTGTTTGGCGAGCAGCCGGTATTATGGACGTGGGTTGGTGGCGCCATCATCGTTGCTAGCGCCACTTATATTGCTCACCGGGAAACCCGGGGGGAAAAGGCACCGGACGTACAGGCGGCAGGACTGGTGGCGGATGCTACAGCAGAGACCGGCCGCCCTCATGGTTTGACAAGCTCACCATGAGGACCAAGTTAAAACCCCTCATCCTGAGCTTGTCGAAGGGCGAGGGGCGGGGCACGGTCAGTCGCCCGTTGCAGTTTTCCAGCCGTTTCGCATAACGTCGAATATCACCCAGTTGGGATCGCGGAACTTGATTTTTTAGAAGCCGCCGGTGCGGGGTTCCTCGCCCATTAGATACGTGCCACCCGCCGCTTCGACGCGCGACGATAATTCGGCGACGTCGACGACCTAGAAGCCAAAATGGTGGACGCCGAAATAGTTCTTGCCGCAGTCCTCGCTGGCGGCCTGGTTGGTTTTGTAACTTAGTAGCGGCGGGCCTCCTGACGCCGACAGGGCGGTTTGGCTAAAGAAGTCGAGGGCGAATTGGCGCCGATAATCGTTAAAATACTGCGCTGGAGCTGTAAATACGATCCCGCCACGGTGGTTTCGAAAAAAGTTAAGGACAGAATCAAGAAAGACCGCGGCGGGTTTATTGCTGGCCGCTACGATCGCCTGGAAGAGACGTAGCCGCGCCTGACCGTAGCCGGTCAGCCGCCGTCATATTCGATGGGTTCGGCGCCGTGGTAGGACATCAAAAAGCCGATGGGACGTTGCTGTTCCTCGGCCAGATGGCCGATCAGGCCCAGCGTGCGGGCGAGGATGGGGATGCCACGCACTGCGCCCTTGGGCACGTCGAGATCGAGCAGCACCGCTGCCATTGGCGCGGTCAGGTTCATCGGCAGCGGCTTGCCCCACACTTCCTCGACCACCGCGGGAAATTCGCGCAGCAGTGCTACGTATTGGCCGCTGACGCCGCGTTCGTCGGCCAGTTGCAACACGCGCTGGGCGCGCGGGTCGATGGGGTGGTGGATGGGGTGGCCGAAACCGGGCACGAACTTGCCCTCCGCTTTGTATTCGCGGCCGATCTCGAGCGCCGCATCGGCTGCCGATAGACCTCTTTTCTCTATGCGTTGGCGGGTTGTATCGAGCATCTCTGCGCCCTGTTCGGCACTGCCCAGGATCACCGAGCCGACGCCCAGAATGCCAGCGGCGACGGCGGCTTGCAGCGCTTCTGGCGCGGCGGCGAGCGTCATGCGCGCCGCCTGCACGCTGGGCACCAAACCGTGCTCGGCCAGGGCGACGACCAAAAGGTCGAAGAAAAACGCCTGGTCCTCGGTCGGCTTGTTGCCGGTAAGATGGAAATAGAAGAATTCAGAGATCGACACATGGCCCATCAACTCGTCGCATAAATCCTTGCCGCGGACGGTAATCGAGGCCGCGTCCGAGGTTTCGATGGCCGACTTGGCCTCTCCTTTTTTGCCGATCAACATGGCTGTATCGCTTTCTTTTAATGTTATCGCCGGGCAGCCATAGGGCCGCAAGATTACAGGTACGGAACGACGATAGCGGGTTTTGAGCAAGGTGAGAACGTTTCGCATACGTGAAATTACTTTTAACGGCATGAACGGTTCTTGACTCCTGCCTCTCTCTCTCGCGTAAGATAATCATCGAACGAACATAACGAGTTGCGGCAGACTGTTCGTAACCGGCACAGGAGAACGACGCTATGGAATACGGCATGTTTTCGATGCCCCTCCGGCCCCCTGGAGGTGATGTTACAAAGGAATACCATCAAGACGTCGAGACCTTCGTGCTGGGCGACAAGCTCGGCTATTGCGAAGGCTGGATGGGCGAGCATTACACCATACCGTGGGAACCCGTTCCGGCGACTGATTTATTCGCTGCTACCGTAATCGCGCGCACCGAGCGTATCCGCATGGGCACTGGCATCGTGTTGCTGCCGATGCACGATCCGCGCCAGGTGGCGATGCGCATCGCCTACCTCGATCACCTGGCGAAAGGCCGGCTGAATTTTGGTATCGGTGCCGGCGGCGCGCCCACCGATTTCAAATTCTGGGATATCAACTACCAGGAAGGCGAACACCGTGCGCATATGCGCGAGTCGATCGACGTCATCCTGCGTCTGTGGGCGGAAGACGAACCGTTTGAGCACAATGGCAAATTCTGGCAGTTCAAGGTGCCGGAGCCGATGATGCAGGTGCCGCTCTATCACCACATGCGGCCCTATCAGGATCCGCACCCGCCGATTGCCGTCTCCGGTTTGCACAAGTCGTCGGAGTCGCTGGTCACTGCCGGCGAGCGGGGCTGGATTCCCATGAGTATCAATTACCTGCCGGCGCGCAATCTGATTACCCACTGGGATGCGGTATGTGATGGCGCCAAGAAAGCCGGCCGTCCGGCGCCGAACCGCCGCACTTGGCGCATCGCGCGTGAGGTCTATGTCGCCAAGACTGACCAGGAAGCGCGCGATCACGTGCTCAACGGCCCGATCGCCGCGGCCTACACCGACTACATGTACAATGTTCTGAAATCGCTCGGTGTGGTCGATCTGTACAAGGAAGATCCGGAAATGCCCGACGAGGCGCTGACGGCGGAATATGTTTGCGACAAGATCTGGGTAGTCGGCAGTCCCGATACGGTCGCCGAGAAACTCGAGACCCTCTACAACGATGTTGGCGGTTTCGGCACCGTGTTGCAGATCCAGTACACCTACGAGCCATTCAAGCAGTGGATGGACAATATGGAGCTGTTCGCCAAGGAAGTGATGCCGAGCCTCAAGCATTTGGTGCCGGAAGATGAGACCGCGGCAGCAGCGCAGTAAACGTAGAACCGGAACCTACGTGTAAGGGGACGCTCATATGTCAGTTGCCGCAGAAATTGAGTCTGTCGTCTCGTCAGAGATTGCCCGGTGTATTGCGGAAGAGGAAATTCCTATCGTCGATGTTGGCGCCTATCTAGCGGGTGATATCGATGCGCGCGAACAGCTTGCTGTCGACCTGCGGGCCATTCAGGAGAGCCTCGGTTTCTACGTCATCGTCAATCACGGTGTGCCGCAGAATTTAATCGACCGGGCGTTCGATCAGGTGGCGCAACTGTTTATGCTACCCCTCGATACTAAGATGAACTACCGGGTCGACTATCACCATATCGGTTACATCCCGGACAAGGCGACGGTGCTGCGCTGGTCGAAGATTGCCAAGAACGAGAAGAAGGACCTCAACGAGGCGTGGGCGTTCATGCGCGAGCGCACGCCCGACGATGCCAAGGTGGTCGCCAATGTGCGTCATCGCGGCCTCAATAAGTGGCCGGAGGAACTGCCGGACTTCCGCTCGATCTTGCTCGAATATCAGGAGACGATGGCGGTTCTGGCGCAGAACATGCTGCCGGTCTACGCGCGAGCGCTCGAACTGCCGGCCGATTACTTTGACGACAAGTTCTCGCACCCGGAGTATTATAACCGCTGCGCCTGGTATCCGCCAACCGATGCCGAAGAGGGACAGTTCTCACTAGCACCCCACGCCGACCACAGCTCGATCACCTATCTGCCTCTGATGGACGTGCCGGGCCTCGAAGTGATGGCGCCGTCGGGCAAGTGGATTGAGGTCGAGCCTCTGCGCGGCGGCGTTGTCGTCAATACCGGCGAGTTCCTCAACCGCTGGACCAACGGGCGCTTCATCGCTACGCCGCACCGCGTGTCGCCGCCGAAGAAGGACCGCTACGCACTAACTTTTTTCTTTAACGCTAACGACGAGACCATCGCCGAGCCGATGCCGACCTGCATTGTGCCGGGTGCGGAGCCCAAATACGAACCCATGTCATTCCACGATTTCTTCATCACCTACATGGACGGTAATTATATTTACCGGACCGCAGAAATGGATGAAGATTAGAACTACCCGACGCTTAAGAATCGGGGGAACACTGGGGGACGGGCGCTGTCTGGCGTCCGCCCTTTTTTACAGACGTGAAAAATTGATGTTATGAGCGAAAATCATCTTCTTGTCGAAACCCGCGACCGGGTGCTCTATGCGACCTTGAACCGTCCGGAAAAGCACAATGCGTTAAGCTTGGCGTTGCTGGCCGACTTGCGTGCGCTGTTCGAGGAACACGCTGGTGACGACAGTCTGCTTGCTGCCGTGCTCACCGGGACCGGCGACAAGACCTTCGCCGCTGGCGGCGATCTGCGCGAACTGGCGGCCCTACGCAGCGAGGCAGAGGCCGAGCAGATGGCGCGCGATGCCAAGGCGACGCTGAATGCCATTCGCGACTTTCCGGTGCCGGTGATCGCTGCGCTCAACGGCAACACTTTCGGCGGTGCGGCGGAACTTTCTGTTGCTTGCGATTTCCGCGTTGCGACGCCGCACGCACAAATCGGTTTCGTGCAAGGCCGGCTGGCGGTGTCGACCGCTTGGGGTGGTGGCCCTGATCTGTTGCAGCTGCTCGGCCGTGCGCGCGGCCTGCGCCTGATGGTAACCGGCGAGATGGTGCCCGCCGACGCGGCCTTGGGCATGGGCCTGGTTGACCGGGTCGCTGGCGAGGGTGAGAGTCTGACCGATGCGGTTGAGGAATTTCTCGCGCCTATGCGTAAGCAGGCACCGCAGGTGATGCGTGTTTTCAAGGCGCTGGGCCAGGCGCATCGACACGGAGAAACACGCGAGGCGATGCAGGAAATCGAGACTAAGATGTTCGTCGGCACCTGGGTTCATGATGACCATTGGGCCGCCGCCGAAAAAGCATTGCCGTCACGGGCCTAATGTCATGAGCAAAGCAACCGAAGCCCATAGCGAACCGGCAGGGCCACCCGAGCGCCCGCCGCTCGACAAGCCCAACCCGGTTACACCGTCAGGCATCGAGGTTCCGGTAGTTGTCACGCCGGATATGGTCGATTTCTCTGACATCGACCAGCCGGGCCAGTATCCCTTCACCCGTGGCATCTTTGAGAACGGCTTCCGTGGCCGGTTGTGGACGATACGCCAGTATTCCGGCTTCGGCACGGCGGAAGAATCCAACGAGCGTTACCGCTTTCTGCTCGACCAGGGCCAGACCGGTCTGTCGGTGGCGCTCGATCTGCCGACCCAGTGCGGTTACGATCCCACCGACCCGATGGCGCGGGCCGAGGTCGGCAAGGTCGGTGTATCGCTGTCGAACCTGGCGGAAGTGGAGCGGCTGTTCGACGGCATCGATGTCGGCGGCATCTCGACCTCATTCACCATCAACGGTACCGCCTCGATCATCTATGCCATGTACTGCGCCGTCGCCGACAAGCAGGAGGTGCCGCGAGACAAGCTGACCGGCACCGTCCAGAACGATATTTTGAAGGAGTATGTGGCGCGCGGCACCTGGATCTTCCCGGTCAAACCGTCGATGCGTCTGATCGCCGACACTATCCTGTTCTCCAACGAACAAACGCCGCGCTTTAACGCTATATCCATCGCCGGTGCACATGTGCGTGACGCCGGCTGCACCGCGGTCGAGGAGATGGGCTATACGCTTGCCAACGGGCTAGCCTACACCGATGAGCTGATCCGCCGCGGCGGCGATGTGGAGAAGTTTGCCCGGCGTTTGAGTTTCTTCTTCTACGTCCACATGGATTTCTTCGAGGAAATCTGCAAATTCCGCGCTGGCCGCCGGCTGTGGGCCAAGCTGATGAAACAACGCTACGGCGTGGAGGATCCGAAGGCGCAGATGTTCCGCTTCGGCGTAGTGTGCGGCGGCTCGTCGCTGATCGGTGCCCAGCCGCACAACAATATCGTGCGCGTCGGCACCGAAACCATGGCCGCGGTGCTTGGCGGTGCCCAGTCGATCTTCACCTGCGCCTTCGACGAGGCGTTCCAGATTCCGACCGAACATTCCGCTGAGATCGCGCTGCGCACCCAGCAGATCATCGCCCACGAAAGCGGCATTGCCCGCACCGTCGACCCGCTGGGCGGCAGCTACTATGTGGAGTGGCTGACCGACCAGATGGAGGCTGGCATGGTGCAGGTGATCGAAGAGATTGAGGCATATGGTGGCGTCGAGAAGGCGGTCGAGGATGGCTGGCTGCAGATGAAGATTGCCCAGCGCGCGTCCGAGCGTAAACGAGCCGTCGATGCCGGCAAGAGCGTCATCGTTGGCCAGAACTATTTTCGCCGTGACGACCAGAACGAGGGCGTCGGCGAGGTGTTCAAGCTTGATCCCCAGGCGACCGCGCGGGTGGTCGAGAAGTACGAGCGGGTGCGCGATGAACGAGACTCTGTGGCCGCCGAACAATCGCTGGTGGCGCTGGAAAAGGCAGCCTCCGACGACGACAAAAATCTCATGCCCTATCTAATCGAATGCTGCCACGTATACGCCACCGTCGGCGAGATGGTTGCCACCCTGAAAGGCCAGTGGGGCGAGTTCGAGGAGCCGGTGCGGTTATAGACGTGGAATTGTCATGAGCCTCAAAGGGAAACGCATCCTCATTGCCAAGCCGGGTCTCGACGGCCATGATGTCGGGGCCAAGGTCATTGCGCTGGCGTTGCGTGATGCTGGCGTCGACGTGATTTACACTGGTTTGCGCAAGAGCCCCGATTACATCGCCCGCGTTGCCGTCGACGAAGATGTCGATGCGGTCGGCTTGAGTATGCTATCGGGTAGCCACAACGAGATTGTCGCTGAGACGGTGCAATGCCTGGCGGCTCTCGATGCGGCCGATATCAAGATTTTCATCGGCGGCACCATCCCCGCCGAGGACCATAACGGGCTGAAGAAAGCCGGCGTCTGTGGCATTTACACAGCCGAAATGGCCATCGACGACGTGCTGGCCGCGATCGACACGGAACTAGCGGCATGAGCGCCCCGCTTTTCGGTATCCGCATTCTCGAGGTTGGGCATGTCCTTGCCGGACCGTTCGGCGGCATGGTTCTCGCCGATCTTGGCGCTGATGTGATCAAAGTCGAAGCCCCTGTGGGCGACATGGCCCGCACTATGACGCAAAATTTCACCGGTCCGCACAACGACTACTTTGCCAGTGTCAACCGTAACAAGCGTGGCATCATTCTCGATCTTGGCACCGATGCCGGTCAAACGGCACTGCACGAGTTGGCGGTGGGGGCGCAGGGGCTAATTACCAACCTCAAGCCGGGAACGATCAAGCGCTTCGGCCTCACCTACGAGGCGCTGAAGGGGTACAACGACAAGCTGGTCTGCGTCGCGCTGACCGGTTACGGCCTCGAAGGCCCCTATAGTGACAAGCCAGCCTTCGATTACATCGCGCAAGCGCTGACCGGGGTGATGGAACTAACCGGCGATCCCGGCGGCAAACCGACCAAGGCGGGCTATTCCGCCGTCGATAACTCGACTGGCATGCTGGCCGCCATCGGCCTGTTGGCGAAGATTATCGAGGGCAAGGGCGGCCAGGTTGACGTGTCGCTGTTCGATTCCGTGCTGGCGCAGCTTAACTACTTGGCGTCCGCCTATCTCAACCACGGCATCGAGGCGCAGCGCGTCGCCAGTAGCGGCCATCCGCACATGGTGCCGGCGCAGGTGTTTGCCACCCGCGATGGCTTCGCCGTGTTGTTTATTTCCTCCGACAAGTTTTGGCGCGCATTCTGCAACGTCGTCGGCAAGCCGGATTGGGCCGACGATCCGAAATACGCTACCATGGTGGCGCGCAGCGATAACCGTGACGAGGTTATCGCCATGACCGCCAAGCTCATGAAGATCCGCGGCACCGCTGAGTGGGTCGATGTGCTGGGGCGCGAGGGACTGGTGATCTCCGGCGTTGAGACGTTGGCGCAGGCGCTCGATGGCGAACTGGCGGCGAGCCGCGACATGATCGCTGTGATCTCGACCCCGGACGGGCCGCTGCGCGTCGTTGGCAATCCGATTAAGCTGTCGGGTCACGAACAGACCTACACTGCACCGCCCTTGCTCGGAGAGCACACGGAAGAAATTATAGGGGGGCCGGTCGCAACGGCGGTCAAATGAACAAAGCGCCGAAGAACCCCCAGCGTAATGCAAGACGCGAAATGAGCCGCGCCCTATCGCACGTCGCTAACGCGACGGTCTCCGAAGCCCTTGAACATCAGGGCGAAGCGTCCGATCAAGCCCTCTACCGCATCGGTGTTACTGGTGCACCGGGGGCAGGTAAGAGTACCCTGATTAGCCATCTGGCATCGCGGCGGGCTGAGTGCGGCGCGCAGGTCGCGGTAGTCGCCATCGACCCAACCAGCCCGGTCAGCAAAGGTTCCATTTTGGGAGACCGCATCCGCATGGACGCGGTGTCGGTCGATCCCAACGTGTTTATCCGCTCGATCCCCAGCCGCCGCGCCCATGACGGGCTGGCCGACAATACCGCTGACTTGTTGGGGGCGATGGAAGGGCACGGCTTCGACGAGGTGATAGTCGAGACTGTCGGCGTCGGACAGGCGGAATATTCCGTCCGCGCCATCGTCGATACCGTGGTGCTGGTTCTGCTACCGGAATCAGGCGACGCTGTACAGGCGATGAAGGCGGGACTGCTCGAACTGGCCGATATCTACGTGGTTAACAAGGCTGATCTGCCCGGCGCTAAGTTGCTGGCCGGCGACATTGCCCAGACTGCGGCACGCCAGGCGAACGGCGCCGATGGCTGGCTGCCGCCAGTGCTGCAGACCTCGAGCCGCGATGCCGGTAGCTTCGCCGCGCTCGATGACGCCATCGAGGCCCATCGCACCTGGCGAGCTGACCGGCTCGACGGCGACACCGTACGCCGCACACGCAACCGCTACCAGGTGCAGGGGCTAATCAGCCGCCGTGCCGAGGAACTGCTGGAAGCCATGCCGGAAGCTGACCTTGACCGCTCGTCGAAGGAAATCTACGAGGCGCTGCTGCGGCAACTGTCGACAACGCTTGGCGACGGAGGCAGGTAAGGACGGGAGTTATTAGAACGAGGAGTTAAATAATAATACCGCCACCGCACAAATATTTCCTCCCCCCTGGAAGGGGAGGGGTGGGGAGGAGGGAGTGTTTCCCACGCTTCAACAAGCCCAGGATGAGGCGCTTGGGAATAGGAGTCCGAATCTACTCCGCCGCCGCTTTGATTTCGCCTTCGAGAATCTCGAAGACCACCGCGCATTCGTCTTCCAAGCGGTCGGCTGCGGCGACCTTCTTGTAGTACTGATTACAGATGCGCAACAGCGGCGCCGACAGGCCGAGCGCGTTGGCCTGTTCCTCGACGATGTCGAGGTCCTTCCACAGCAATTTGCTGGGTCCGGCGCAGGGTTGCCACTTGCGCTCGGCGATGATGCCGGCGCGCATGCCGAACACCGTCGAGCCGGCGGCGCTAGGGCCGACGATGTCGAGCATGGTCTCGTTGTCGAGGCCCATCTGGGCGCCGAATAGCATGCCTTCGGCCAGCGCGACAGTATTAGCGCCAACCATAAAATTGATCATTAGCTTGAGCTTGATGCCGGTGCCGAATTCGCCAACGTAAGAGGTCTTCGGTGCCACATGCTCTAACATCGGCTTGACCCGTTCGCAGGCCGCTTCGTCGCCACTCATCATGATGACACCCTTGCCGGCGCGGATCACCGGCTGGGTGCCGCTGATTGGGCAGTCGATAACCACCGCCGGTGTCTTGTCGATCTCGGCTTTTAGCTCTTCCTTGATAGCGACCGGGAAGGTGTTCATTTCGATGATAATCAACCCGTCATAGACGCCGGCGATAACACCGTCGTCACCATAGAAGGCATCACGGGCGGAGGCGACTGTTGGCAGTGCCGAGAGCAGGATATCTGAAACCTCGGCGAGTTCGCGCGGGGTATCCACTAGCTTGCCGCCCATATCGGGAAAATCTTCGGTGCTCGGCCGGCGCACGGCGTAACATTGGTAGCCGTGCGGCATGATCAGCTCTGCTGTCAAACGGCCAATAAGACCGAGACCGAGAATACCGATTTTTTCTGCCATTGCTTCTCTCCCGTTTTATTGTTGTTAGGGTGCTTCGCCGAGTACCGCTTTGCGAAAGCGGCTACGTAGGTAGGCGCCGTCGCGCGACGGCAACACCCGTTTGGCTTCGCCCGGCGCGATTTTAATATTGGCGAACAACGGCCCGCCGCTGGTGTGCAGGCGCGCAGCCAGCGCGTCGACCCCAGATATTTTAGTGATCTCGTCGACCGTATTCATACCGCTGGCGCGGGCAATACCCGTGAGGTCGGTACCGTATGCCGTGGCGCTGGGTTGCGCACCGGTCTCGCCGTAGACCTCGTTGTCGAGGATTACGATCGATAGATTAGCCGGCGCCTGGACGCCGATGGTTGACAGCGCCCCCAACCCCATCAACATGTCACCATCGCCGGTAATGCCCAACACCGGCTTGTCCGGTTGCGCCAATGCGAGACCGAGGGCCAGTGGCGTGGTGCCGCCCATGGCGCCCCACAGGTAGAAATTCCGCGGGTCGTCGCCGGCGGCAGCGCAGTCATATGTTGCGGAACCCAGACCCGAGACGACGAGCAATTCGCGGCGGTCGGCAAGTAAGTGGGCGACGACGTCGCGGCGGTCGAGCAGGGCATTAGCGCTCATTTCAGCCCTCGCCGGTAAAGTCTTTACGGCCGATCAGTTGCTGCGACAGTAAGACGGCGACGCCGACCGAACCGTCGAAAGCAAGGCGCAGCGCCGCATCGACGGTGTTTGCCACGTTATTGGGTTCGTCGACACGGTGGACGACAAGGCCGGACAGTTTCAGTGTATCCGGTGTGGCTTGGCCCATATGGACCTGCCACGGATTAAACTCGCCCCACTCGCCACGCATGGTGATCAGGCTCACAAACGGCAGCCGGCAGGCCGCGAGTAGCGAGAACATGTTGACGCAGTTGCCGACGCCACTCGACTGCATGAGCATGGCTCCGCGGTCGCCGCCGAGCCAGGCGCCGGCCAGATGGGCGACGCCTTCTTCCTCGGTGGTCAGCACCACGGCATGCATGCCGGGGTCGGCATGGCAGCGGTTGATTAACCGGCTGTGGCTGGAGTCGGGCACGTAGACAACCTGGCGCACGGCGTGGCCGCGAAAGACCTCATAGACCGCGTCGCGCCAATCGTTGGGATCGCTGTCCGGCAGAACCGTGGGTTGTGTCAAGGTCATGGGTTTTCCATCTCTACCAAATTCTTGTTAGTCTACCGCGCCGCCGAGCGCTTCCAGCGCTGCCAGAAAATGTGCCGTGTGAGCAGCTTCGTCCCTTTCGATGCGGGCGAGAGGACCCGCCAGGACGACGCCGAGGACTTTGCCGTTGACCATGGTGGTTATCGCAATTGCCATGACGTCGGCGACATTTTTGCCATGGGTAACAAATGCGCCGCGCTGCCGGCTGTACCGCAAATCTTCCTGCAGCGCTGCCTTGTCGACGATTAGTGTGGGGCGTGTAACGGGCCATGTCGAGCCGCGACAGGGTGTCGGCCAGAGCCGCGGGGTCGAGGCGGCCCAACAGCGCCTTGCCGATGGCGCTCGAATGCAGCGGTTTGATGTCGCTGCTGCGCGCCGAATAATGCACTGTGTGGCTGCCTTCAAAAGCTTCCAGGTAAAGCACGCCGTCGTTCATGCGGCGGCCGAGAAGCACCGTCTCGACAGTGGCGTCGCGCAAGGCCGTCAAGATGGGTCCAACATTCTCGAGGATCGGGTCATGGCCGGCGATCTCGCGGGCGATTTTGGACAGGCGTTTGGTGGGATAAATCGAGCGGGTCTGTTCGGAGGTATATAAATAGCCGCGCGAACTCAGGGTATGCACCAGCCCATGACAACTACTGATCGGCGCATCGAGTGCGTTGGCCAACTGGGTTAGGGTCATCGGCGTCTTGCGGTGGTAGAACGCCTCGAACAGGCTCAACGTTCGCCCGGCCGTTTTGACATCTTTCTTCACATCCATGAAATCGATTTTGTGTGGGTGAAAACGCCCCGTCAAGCGCCGCGGGATGATTTGGAGCCTGACGCTACAGCCCTTGGGAGATACGCGGACGCATGCTACGGAAATAAAATTGTGCGTAGTTAATTGCCTCCTTGGTAACGAATGGTTAACCATTTCCCGCATACATTTAGGAAATGTTAATCGACCCTATAAGTTGTAGGGGCTCGGCGAACGAGGCACCAAATCAGGGAAAAGAATATGGAAACGTCAGTCAGCTTCATGTCAGACGAGTTTAAGCTCGCCGGTATTGTGCACATACCAGCCGATCTAGCACCCGGCGACAAGCGGGCTGCGTTTCTCGTGTTGCACGGTTTCGGCACCGGTAAGGATGGCTCGACCCCGGAAATACTGGCCAACATGTTTTGCGACTGGGGCTATGTGGCATTGCGCTTCGACATGCGCAGTTGTGGCGACAGCGACGGCGAGAAAGGTCTGCTGCGGTGCCTCGATCAGGTGGCGGATACGCAGAACGCGGTATCCTGGCTAGCCGAGCAGGATAGTGTTGACCCAGCGCGTATCGGTGTCATCGGCCACAGTTTCGGCGCCGCTGTGGCGGTCTATGCCGGCGGTGTCGATAAACGCATCGCCGCGGTGATTTCGTCGTGCGGCTGGGGCGATGGCGAGAGCAAGTTCAAGCTGCAGCATCTCGGTGCTGCCTGGCCGCAATTCACCGAAGCCCTGGCCGAAGGCCGGCGTCGGCGCAAGGCGGGTGAGCCCGACCTGAAGATGGCGCGCTGGGACATCGTGCCGATCCCGGAACATCTGCGCGGCAATATGGGCGAGAACGTTACCATGGAATTCGCCTCAGAGACGGCGCAGAGCATGTACGATTTCAGGGCTAACGACGTAGTCGGCAACATCGCGCCGCGTCCGTTGCTGTTGTTCCACGCTTCCGACGATTCGGTAACACCGACCGATCAGTCGCTGCAATTGTTTGCCCACGCCGGCCAACCGACCGACCTGTTGTTGCTGTCGGGCGTCGACCATTTCCCGTTTTCCATCGGCGACGACCGTCCGCGCGACGCTCTGCGCGATTGGTTGGGCACCTATTTCCCAGCCTAGGGGCTGACCTGGGCTATGCTCTGAACGACAAAATTTCTAATAAAAGGGGAGAAATATTCCGATGGGTTACGAAATTTACACGCCGACCGCCGAAGAGGTGGATGAGCGGATTGGGCGTTTTAAAGATCTGACGCCGATGTCGACGACCGATGACCTTGCCTGGGTGCCGCGCGACGCGTGGGAAATCTTTTTTGCCCAGACGATTAAGGCGGTTATTCTGGAAGACACCAAGAGCCCGTTCGGTAACGAGGCGCCGATTATCGGCGCCTCGGGGACGACTATGTTCATTTCGGAGATGCCGCCGGGACAAGGCCCTTGCCTGCATTCCCACAACAATACCTTCGAGACCTTCATGGTGCTGCAGGGCACGATCGAATACCGGGTTGGCGAGCCAATTATCCACAAGCGTGTGCTCAACCAGTGGGACGTGTTTTCGTGCCCGCCGGGGATTTACCGCGAATTCAGCAATGTCGGTAACGATACGGCTTTTCAGCTCACCATCCTGACCGGCCCGGTCGAACGCGACGACGTGTCAATGCCAGATTCGGTCAAGCAACGGGTCGCGAAAGAGTTTGGCGACGAGGTCGCCAACGCCTTCGGCGACCTCATGCCGTTCGATCCGCCGTCAGCCTGACCGGAAGCGCAGGCTATGCCCGTTGTATCGGCGAACGGCATCGAACAGTATTACGAAATCGTCGGGGACGGACCGCCGTTGGTGCTGGTCGCCGGCATGGGAGGAACCGCCAATTATTGGCAGGATACCGCCACGTTTTTTGCTGAGCACTATACGGTCCTAACTTACGACCAGCGTGGCACTGGGCGCAGTCAGCTGTTGCCTGTAACCAGCATCGAGCAACTGCGCGACGACCTGCTGGCGTTGCTCGACGCGCTGGATTTTGACGTTATCGATTTTCTCGGCCACTCGACCGGCGGCAATGTCGCCCAGATCTTTGCTATCGAGAACGCTGACCGGTTGGCCAAGCTGGTGATCTACGCTAGCACCTCCCACGGCGATGCCTATCGCACGAAAGTGTGGCAGGTGCGCCGCGCCATCCTGGAGAAGCTGGGCCCCGAACTGTATGGCGACATGTCGAGCATTATGCTCTATCCGCCGCGCTGGATCGTCGAAAATTTGGAAAAGCTGGAAAGTCAACAAGTTGGTCAAATGAGCATGCTGGCGACGCCAGAAGTGCAGACCAGCCGCATCGAGGCGGTGCAAGCCTTCGACCGCCGTAACCAGTTGAGCGGGATTACGTCGCCGACACTGGTGATTTGTGCCAGGGACGATAACCAGACGCCAGCGTACTTTTCCGAGTATCTGGCAGCGAACATTCCTTTGGCCAAACTAATCCTGATGGACTATGGCGCGCACGCCTGTTCGCGCACTGTGCCCGACGAATTCAACCAACACGTTCTGGAATTTCTCTGGAATAAATGAAAGGAGGAGAGAAATGGCACACGAAGCAGTAGTTCCGGCAGGCTCGGCGCCGCCACTGGCGCCCTATTCGCCCGGCGTGAAGGCCAAAAACACGGTCTATGTGTCGGGCGTGCTGGCGATGGACAGAGATGGTAACATTGTCGGCTCCGGCGACATCAAGGTGCAAACCCGCCAAGTTATAGAATCGATCAAGAGCGTGGTCGAGGCGGCGGGCGGCTCAGTGAGCGACATCGCCTTCAACCAGATTTTCCTGTCTGATCTGGCCAACTACGACG
>PVBE011155253.1_pt1 | contig 15885 bp, 21 predicted proteins | sample 1631181 | NCBI WGS metagenome assembly PVBE01 (sample SAMN08397723, study PRJNA350692) | Marine metagenome, whole genome shotgun sequencing project. | isolation source: water | place: Pacific Ocean | collected 2012-04
GGATTCAACAACAAACTAAAACTGATCACCAGAAAATCCTACGGATTTCGTACCCAAGAAGCCTACGAGACCGCGCTCTATCACAATCTCGGCGCGCTCCCGGAACCCAACTTCACCCACAGATTCTTCTAACGAAGCTTATTTCGTTGTTGCGGATGCCTCGCAATGCAGTGCCCCCTTGGGGAGCACCATGACCAGCCCACATTTCTATTGCATCAGCTGATCCAGTCGCTGATGCGCCGCGAGATACGCTTCGGCAGCCGCTCGTAACTTTGGCGGCAGCTGGCGATGCATTTGTTTCTTGGCCGCAAGCTGCGGATGACGGAGCAGCTGTTGCAGCCATGTGTCGGCAACTTTTGGTTTAACCACGTCCAGTAATCCACCGATTTCATGCAGCATGGTTGGATAGTTGTGTCGATGAAGATCTTCGCGACTGGCAGCGGCCAATTGGCGAAGTTGCTGCTCGGCGCGAACAAACTCTTCACCTAGCTGTTGGCTTGTCTCGTCACCAACACCAACCAGGACGACATGCAGTTGAACTTGGCCGCAGTCGGTCAACTCGTCTAACTGGCGGAAGACACCTCGATCGTACCCGCGAGCCCGGCAGTCGACTTCCAAGAGGCTACCCTGCCAATCGTACGGAGCGGAGAAGACGATCGAAAACAGTTTAGATCCCTCGAGGTTTTGTTGACGTGAGTTTCTCAGTTTGAAGTAGACACCTTGGGTGTTCTTCAGCGTACCGCTGGCGGCCACGGTGTCCATCGGCGCCACCAGTTCGTATCGTTCGGATTCCGTTTGCTTCGATCCGATGCTGCTGTTGCCGCTGGCTTGAATTAGATGGTCCCAGGCACCGTTGACTACGACACCGGTCGACTTGGTCCTCTCGCCTCTCTCTTCGATGTCGATCCCACTGGCGTAGTCCGAGGCGAGTGTCGTGCGAGGTCGATAATCCGTGACTCGAACAGACGTCTCCGGGCTGACGAATCGGTAAACGTATTCGACGAGGTCCGCTTCGGTGCCACGTGAAATCAGAGACGAGATTTCGAACGTCGCTTCCAGCAGGCGATGCTGCGGATGTTGCGCGCTGAACTCGTCTGTTGTGACGTCGGCACATGCGATCACCAGCGGTACATCGAATTCCACGCGAGGTGGCGAGGCGACCGCGATTGGACCGGATGCCAATGACAACAGTGCCATCACACCGATTGAGAACACAGGCGGGGCAGGGTGCGCGATGACGGGGAATTGATCCATGACAGAAGCTCCTGGTCTTGATGCCCTTGGTTTGGGCATTGAGAGTTGAAGCGACCCTGCTGGAGTGGCAGCTCCTGATGGCACTGCCAGCACTCCGTCATGGAGTTGCTTGAGATTTTGCATCGAGTTGACACAGCGCTTATTGGTGTGACTACCCCACGCAGCAGAGGAATCATAGAAGTGCTGGCGGGGTGGTCAAGTGACTTATCGTCGGGCGGCACGGTTTCCGGCGGTCGCGCGTCAGGACGTTTTCGCCACATAACGGATCTCACCGAATTCGCGAAGTGTGGCGAAATCGTGACCTGACGGTGGCTCGGCGTTACCGGGGCGAAGGCAGAGTGCGGTTTGCATGCCGGCCTGGCGCGCCGCCGCAGTCTCCCCGATGACGTCGCTTAGAAACAGAATCTCGGCGGGTTCAAGACAGAACGCGCTGGCGATCACTGTGTAGCTGGTAGGTTCTTTCTTCGGTCCAGTCGTCGTGTCGTAATGTCCCTTCAGGAGGGGCAGCAAGTCACCGACGATTGTGTGGCCGAAAAAGAGACGCTGTGCGGCGATGCTTCCGGAAGAATAGATACGCAGGTCGATTCCCGCTTGATGCCAGGCGTTGAGTGCGGGAGGCACGTCGTCGTAGACGTGCGCTCTCAATTCACCGCTGGCAAAACCAGACCGCCAAATCAACCCTTGCAGCTGTTTGAGGCCTGTGGCTTTGATGTCACCATCCATGAGCCGTGTGACTTCTCTGCTGATCAGCTGCCTTGCTGCGGTGTCGTCCGCGTCTCCACGCCATGTTGCCAGCGACGTGTGCCCGGCATCCATGGCGAGCACGTCGCAGGCTGCACGCACTTCCGCCGATTCCCAGTGGGTGTACAGGAAACCAGCGAGCTCTCGGCGCACGAAAGGAAACATTTCGTCGTAGACGAAGCGGATCGAAGACGTCGTGCCTTCGATGTCCAGTAAGATCGCCTGGCCTGAGAACTCGATCACAACTTTACCACGGGTTCCAAGTCGTCTGCCGGAGGAAGATAATCAGGTCCCCAGCAAACGGCCGTGTATTTGTCGTGGATTGGTTGATCGACGTATTCGGGTGCCCAGCCGGCTGGGTCTTTAAACAGGCGAATACAGCGGATCTCGCATTCATCACACAGATTAAACCAGTGCTGTATTTTCGCAGGGACATTGATCAGGTCTCCCGGTTCGACCAGGACGCCGAAGACGGGACCATCTTTCGGATTGATGTGGAAAATCCCACGACCTTTCACGGTAAAGCGGATTTCGTCTTCTCTGTGCGTGTGTTCTTGGGAAAACTTCGCGAGCATGGCGTCCAGGCCCGGGGTCTCTGACGTGACGTTGATCACGTCTGCGGTGACGTATCCACCCTTCTCTTTGAGTCGTTCGATCTCTGGGGCGAATGCGGCAAGGATCTCTTCGTTCGGAGCTTCACTGCCAACTCGGCCGTCGACATCCCACTTGTCATACCAGACACCAAATGATGTAAGGAACGCACTCATTTCTTGAGGATCTGTGATCGTGCGATTTTCGTCGGGAATACTGATGGAAGCCATGATCGTTCTCCGTCTGGGGTATACGTGTTCTGGATATTTGGTCGGATCAACAATTCGTGGCAGCGGGCCGCCGGTCTTTGACGTTCACAGTTTGCCAGTTAGTTGGATTCTTCGCGCTTTGCACTCTAATAAGAACTCTAGTACTTCGACGTGCCGGCGCGCCTCGTCTACGTCTTGGCCCCACGTGTAGAGACCGTGCCCACGTATCAAAAAGCCATATTGCAGCGGGTTGTCCGCGTCGGTCAATCGTCGCCGGACCTGATCGGCAAGCATAGAGACGTCCTGAGTGTTCTCGAAGATCTCGAACCGGAAGCGATGTTCGTGTGTCTTGATTCCCTCCAGACCTTTGAGCATCTCGTAGCCTTCGAAATCGATTCCACCTCGGTCACCATAAAGCTGCGTCAATTCCGTTGCCCACGGCGAATGAGTATGCAAAATGGCGCCGGCAGGCCGCGCGCTGGCGACTACGACATGCAGTAATGTCTCGGCCGATGACTTCAGTTGATTGGGAGCCGCCGGTTGGCCATCGGCCGCCACGCGGACGAAATCCGTACGAGCAAGACGCCCCTTGTCCTTGCCACTGGCGGTCACCAATAGTTCAAGTGGATCCGCGTTGAGCACGACACTGTAGTTACTGCTGGTGCCCACCGACCAGCCGCGTGTGTAGAACATCGCACCGGTCATCCGCAACTGGTCGATCTGCGGTTCGAGATTCGCCAGGGGATGACATTCGGCGATCGGCGCGGCTGGTTCGCTGAGGATTTCGTTACTGGACACTTGCGGTTCACAGGAATGAGATTCTGACTGCAACGGACGTGACATGTCGCTCGTCTTGAACCCATAGTCTAGCAAATGCCCCCGGCTGATCAATTCGCGGCAATAAGTGCCTATCAACAAACGACTCACCCAGGCGGTAAGGTCTGTCTGATCGCCAACGCTTCGCCAACTTGCCGCCGCCGATGTTTAACTATGCATTCGAGGCAGTGGATCACCTTTCGCGACAATTACAGCTTCCTGATCAGCAAGCTCGGCCAAGCGGCGGTGAACCAGTTCTTCGCTGCCGAAGGTCTTTGCCAGGCGAACGTATGTTGTGTGGTGGCGTGCTTCAGATTCAAACAGGCTGCCATAAAACTCGGACAACTCGACGTCTTCAACATGGTCACGCAACATGCAGAATCGCTCGCACGATCGTGCCTCGATCAAGCTTGCGACCAACAGTCGGTCGATGGCCCGCTGAGGCTCGAGCTTCTCGACGCATTCGTTGATCCTGCGTCCGTATCCACCGGGCTTAAGACGACGAAATCGAATGTCGCGACGTTTCAGAATGGCGAGAACCAGGTGGAAATGCTCGAGCTCCTCGTTGACGATCGTCGTCATTTCTTGGCACAGTTCCTCGTGATCAACGTACGCAAAGATCAGGTTCATCGCGACGCCAGCTGCCTTTTTTTCGCAATGCGCATGATCGATCAGAATCTGATCTAGATGCTGATCTACCTGTCGCAGCCAGCGGTCGGAGGTAGTTGATTTGAGACTGAGCATGATTCCGCCATCATAGGAGAACCAGATGGTCTTCGGCAAGGATTGTGCTGGCTGTCGGAAACCGGCGAGTCGAAACGCAATTGACGATGCAATATCGATACCGTCGGCGACAAAAGAATGAGATGTTTGTCGCTGTGACCAGCAACGCAAACTGCACCAAGACGCCTTGACGTCTCGGTGCAGCTGAGTTTTCTTGGCGGTGTCACGGAGGAAGGCTGCTCTCTTGTCAATATGGTGACAAGATCAGCTTCCTGCAGGATTTTGATCAAAGGCCCAATAGGTCAATCCGGTTAACAAGCCACCGGCGATGGCGCCCCGAATGGCCGGGCCATAAACTCGAGTGTCAATTTGAGCTCGCGCGGTGTTGCTGTCAGCAACTAGCAGAACCGCTTGCTGTGCAACAGGAGGTGCCGTCCGAGGTGCCCATAGTCGTACCGACTTGCTCCCGACGTCCGACTGGATCTGATATGCGCCCGGCTTCAAACCGGGAATGATGAATCGACCTGTGATGTCGGTTTTCGCGTAGCCAACTGCTTGCTGATTCTGCACTAACACAACTTTCGTTAGGGCTTTGGGTCGGCCCTGTTGATCCAAAATCTGACCTCGTAGTTCACCGCCCGCTTGCAGCGAAACATCCTCGGTTCGAAGTGACCTTGTTTTCGCGTTCAGACCCGCGCCAAAAACGGTGGATTGCGTCGCAAGTGCCGTGGATAGAGCCACTAGCAAACAGATGCCGCGATAAACTCGTGTGCGAAGAGGCATGGTCCTTTGACTCCCATTTTATGAGGCCAGCATAGATTGGCCCCTCTGTGAGCCAGCGGCGAGCGCTGGTTCGATTTGGATTGATTCTCTGTATTTCATCGGATGAACGGGCCAGGCAGAGTAGGAAAAAAATGTCGATTGGTCTGATTCTACGGTTTTTTGGCCGCCCACCGGATAGCTGCGTCAGATTCACAGAGTAGGTAGGTTTTGGCACACCGAGACGGCCGCAGGTAAGCTAGGGCTGGATAAGACCTGCGAGATGCGTTGGCATACCCACTATGGGGCTCAAGGGACCGGGCATCTTTATCAAGGACGATGCAAGACGTTTCCGCTTTAGTAGATGGAAATGCAAAAACCCCCAATACCTGCTGGTTTTGGGGGTTTTGACAAGCGAGGCCGACGGGACTCGAACCCGCAACCACCGGATCGACAGTCCGGTACTCTAACCAATTGAGCTACGGCCCCTGCAACGACTTAGGGCGATTGTGTTTTTAACACTACACCCGCTACTACACCTTTTGTCTGCTCTTGGGTATCACTTGGAAATCAAAGCCCGCCGCGTTTGTGGCGCGAATGGGGCGTCTGTGACACGAACGGGCGAAGTCGAGCCTTACCCTTGAAAGACGAGGCCCAACCATGGCAGATTCTACCCTCCGCAAATCTGTGGTAAAGACCCCAAAGCGATCTAAGCCTACACCCGCATGAAAGTCCAAACCCCGCTTCCCGTTGTGGCTGCATTCCGGCACCGGGCAATGGATGAAAAAAATCACGGGCCGAATGTTCTACTTCGGCACGGACAAGGACGCCGCGTTAGCGGAATACACCCGATGCCGCGAAGCACTCGAGGCCGGACTTGAACGGCCCTCCAAGCCCGATGATACGGCTGGGGATCGATTGACGGTCAAAACACTGTGTAACGCATTCCTGACTCACAAGAAATCGGCGGTTGCGATCGGTAAACTGACCCCACGAAGCTTCGCCGACTACCTGACAACCGGACACTACGTATCCGGCGACGTGCAAGAACGGATGGTCGCAACGGCGATCAAGCGAATGCCTTCACCCGTGCCGCCGTGTGCAGTGGTAGAGCGCGAGTTCATTGATGGACTGAGTTGCGAGGCAACTTGGCCACACCGTAGACTTGCGGTGCTTCCGTGACGCGACGATAATCCCCACCCGCGGGTCGTCGTGAGCCTCGTTTTCTTAGGCTGCGAATTGTCGTTGGATACTAAAGTTGGCTGCTTTAGAGGGAAGTCATGATCGACGGAATCGAACCGTTCTATCAACAGATCGCCGAATCAATCGAGGAAGCGATATCCGAGAAATGGACTACAGCGAAGATGGACGTTGTTTTCTTTTCTGACGCTAGTGAATATACGGGCGAGTATACACGTGCTGTGGACGGAGTCGCTAGAGGTTTCGCGACAACCTCGGCCGGTGAGCGCGCCTTCCGAGAACTTCGGAGGCTATTCAAGGAATGTGCTCAACCAGTGTGGGGTAGAGCATGTTTTGAATTGCAGGCGAACGGAACATTCAACATGAAATGGGGATATGACGACTGCGATGAGAATGGCTTCGCTGGGTTCGACGAGGAGGAAAAACTAAGAAGAATCGAAGAGCGCCACCAGCGACTGACACGTGCTTAAATCAACTCGCGAGTGCCCCAGTTCAGAACGTACTTGGCCAAAGGCGGTACGACGCTGGAGCAAAAGTGGCCGAGTAGTAACGGAACTAGGCACCAGTCGGTCGTGATCCACAATTTGTTGCTACCACGACGGGCCGAAGGTGCGTCGCGAAAGTTCCCGTTCATATGGCAACTTGACGACGTAGCCGAAGAGCCAGAAATAGTACTTTCTCTGACGAGGATCTGACCATTCGTTGACCCCAACAATCAAAGGGGCTGATACTGATTCGTTCGGCCAATACCCCGATGTCTGAAAGTACCTAAATTGCATTGTGCCGCTTCCAGGCACGCGATGAGTCAATCGCATATGTTCGCGGTGCCGCTTGCCCACGTATTCGCGTACATCTTCTATTCCCCGAGTCTTCGTTGGCCCCCAGCACGCCGCGTAGCAGCAGACCAGCGTGACCACGATCACCAACGTCCTGAGCGAGAACCTTGGCCGCCAGCGTTTCGGAGTGGTGGGTTGGGTTGTCATGATTTCTTCGGCCCATCGGGCGGGTGCAAAAGGCGAAGAGATTTCACCATTTCCTCCAACGTTTCGCCCAATGACACGCCGTTGCGTACAGAGAACCCACACCAAGGACAGGTGCCTATGACCAGTTTGGCGTGCGTTCGCTCGCAGGCTGGTGAGACACCCCCAGCCAGCGCCTCAAGACGCAGAAGAAGCGCGGACGGGTCCGTTAGGTTGATTGTGTCATGAAGATACGGAAGCGCCTCCGAGAGCTTTGGCGGCTGCCTGCTCGATTTCGATTCTGGTTCTCGCTTGCTGGGCATGGGATTATTGGGTCGTGACCCTAAAAAGGTGCTATTGGGTTGTTTGTACCAGCCAACAAACAACGACGAACACCGCGATGATTGTGAGCGCAACAAAAAGTAACGCAGCCCGCAGAAACGCAGTCAACTCCCGCTCAGTCGGTCCCTTATCCAGCGTAATATGCACGAAGCCCTTTGGGGCAAGGGCTGGGTTGCGCTCTGGAACACCAGCCAGCAACTTGGTGTCTTTGCGTATATGCCAGACTGTTGCCCCCTCGATGTGTTCGCTTGTTGCAAATTCAATAACTTGTGCGTCCGTCCAATCGCTCGGCACGCAGACTTGCATCTCCTGGGGGCAACGATAGCCACCTCGGTCCTTTGTGACGCGTGGTTTGGGAGGTAATGGCGCAAAGGGCCATTCGACTTCGGTTCTCGCCATATCCCCAGTCGTAATGCTGGCTGGTTTCGCTTTCTCTCGCTCGCTGGGCATGGCAGCATCATAGCAGGATTAGCCAAGTTGACGACGAACTAGGCACTGAAGGGTCTTCCATGAAATCGATTCAGGTGGTTCAGGATCAGACCGGCCGTGGCCGATACGCAGGGCTGACGGCCTACTTGTCAAATCGAAATCTGCCGGTTGAGAGAAACGCATCGACGTGACAAGCGACTGTGCCTTGAAACAGCAACGAGTTGTGAGTAGCTGCGACACAAACGTGATCGGTTTGGCTGTTGAGCATTGTACTGGCAACTGGAACGGTCAGGTCAAATTGCGCGCCAATTACGCCCACCTGAACGTCAAACAACTCATCTATCTGATTCACATAACTATCTGGATGACTGGAAAGTTCCGACGCTGCCGGGCAGATGGGCCAGACCAACGGCCCAAGAATCCTAGCGACCGGACTACCATGATTGGGCGGCGCGATCAGTACGACGTGACCCAAGCTCGAAAAGGGACCATAGGACAATGCCAGCCGCACAATAATCGCACCCATGCTGTGCCCGACGAGATGAACCACTTCCTGGTTTGGCACCAACTCGTCAAGCACAGTGCGAAGGCGACGGGCGTGACCTTCAAGCGAACCGATGAGACTTACGTAACTCCAGTTGTGTGTGGCGTAACCATACCCTTTCAACCGTCGTTCAAGAATCCGCATCCAAAGACGTTTGGCACCGAATCCGTGCACCAAGACAACCATCTCATCTCGCCCGGTCGAATTGACGTTTCCGTTCGCAGATTCGATCATTCTGGGCATCCTATCGGTTTGAATGCCCAACCGCCGTTGGAAATCGACATGTTACCGTTTGCACGCCGATTCCCAGCCGTCAACAAAAGCAACCCGTGTTGAGCACGAGTTTATTCTCCAACGGGACGCGGCTTGAAGCAAGAACAGATGTGTCGTCACGGCGGCATCATAGCATGACTAACCAAGTTCTAACGATACTATGCACTGGAGGCGATGTCGTGTTGACCGAACAGGCGGGATTACAGGCGCCTTTACTGCTTCGGGCTCGAGAGTCATCGGTCGCCTGGCTCTAGGCCGTCAACATCCAAGTCGTCCGCTGAAATCCGCGCCTCTGCGAAAAGTTCGTTTAGGACACTTCCATGGATCACAGCGGCGCATGCAGTCAGCATCCCCAGCATAAAGGAGAGCAGGACGACAATACCCCCTCCGACTATCCCAAGACCCAACCCACAACTGCCACGCCGAACGATTACGATCACCCAGCGGCGATCAGAGGCTGTCCATTTTCAAAACACCCAGGATGTCCCCGCTTGGGTGCACCGTTTTTTTCGTCGACGTTGTATGACCAGCGATGGACCATCCCGGTTGACTTTGGGTCATCCGGCACGCTCATTTTCTCGATCGACGATTTCCCACGTATCATCATGGTAAATGAGAAGTGTGTGCTCTTCTTCGGTGCCGTCAGGCCCCAAGATTGACGTATCGTACCATACGCACCCGTCATCATCGATTCGAGATACCTGAACGACTGGCGATTGAGCGATAATCCGTTCAATACTGTCGGCGGTCCATCCCGGCATCTCTGCATTTGACGCTATCTCGTTCTTGCGCTGCCGTAAATCAGCTTCCGGAACGCCTAAGATACGAATGTGATCGCCAATCTGTAATGTATTTGGATCAGGCAATGCAACGAAGCCCCAGCGGTGAATCGAGTCGACGAACAACAATATCCTGTCACATTGGTCGCACCAAGTGAAGTACGAACTTGGGACAGTTCATTCGGGGGCGACGAGGAATTCGGCGTTTAGCGGAGAGTCGCTCACACCGGAAGACGCGGACCGTGCCCAGTATACCCACTACTGAAGTCCTCGAATTGGGTATCACTTCGCCGCAGGCAGTCCTTTCATGCGGCGCAAGCGGCAACATCGCTTGTATTTCTTTCCACTGCCGCAAGGGCAGGGCGCGTTGCGACCGACGCGTTTGGGCCGTCGAAGAAAAGACCGCGCCAATAACGCTCGCGTATTCTGACGATACATCGTCTGCATCATCTTGTACGTATCGGGCGCTCGCTGAGCCAAGATTTCGGGTGCTTCGAAAAAGTACTCCGTTAGAACGGCGAAATACTCTGCTTCGTTGGTGAAGGCATAGTCATCGATGTGGTCGTTGCCATCGACCGGTCGCCTTAGCTCACCCCCAACCCACTCAATCCACGGTCGCACGACGTTGCCAGGAATACCCGCCGGTAGCCCGTCGACCACTCCGTCTGCCTTGTCGACCAGATGAGCAAATTCGTGAATCCCGACGTTTCGCTTGTCTTGCGAATTCGCAAACCCGGCGAACAGGGAGGGTTTGGAGAGAATCATCACGCCACTGAGATGGCTGACCCCAATCATGCCAAGTGTATTCTGATCGGCACCGCCATCGGTCTGATAGTTGTCGTCGAATGCACCTGGATAAATCAGAATCTCTCCCAGACGTGAGTATTCCCAATCGTCAAACCCAAAGATTGGGATGACTGCGCTGGCAGCTACAAGAACGCGACATTGTTCGTCGACAACTGTGCGGACACCCGTGATCGGCACTTCATCCAGAAACACCTTCACAAGGTTGCGGAAGCGCTCCTTTTGCGACTCGTCCAACGCTAGATAGAAATCGACATGTGACTGCAACCCATGTTCCCATTCCTCTGGAAATGGAGCCTGCATGACAGCCAATCTCCGCTTGGTGCGCCAACGGGCAAACCAGTAGACAGCAACGGCGAGCGGAAGGGCGATAAAGAAGTAGTGATTGAAGTAGCCAGCCACGGTGAGCAGTAAGCCGGTGATTCCGGCTTGGGTCAACGCCGCGTTCCGATTCCTACGATTTGAATCGGAGGTTACAAGCATGAATTCGCTGTTCCATTGCTAAGCGACACTACATCTTCATCATCGCGACATGAAACGCAGGTGTCGACTTCCCAGCGTTTACGTCTTTCGATTATCTAGTTTGGCCAAGTACACGCAATACTTGGCACGAATGATGGTTCGACACCCACACCGCCGCGCAGCGCCGCACGTAACAACCAACACTGATCCCGGCGGTTCACCCTGTAGGCAAAGCTCGCTCTGTCAATTGCGATCCAGTATCCTGCAAAAAGACACGCCGCCGACTAGATGTACCACACTTATCGACACTTTGAACAGTTAGAACACCGTTATATGCCAACACTCAATGGCTTATCCGGCGCTAGCGGCCACCCTACCGAGTGGCAGGCACCTAAACGCAGAAGCACCGCCGACAGTTCAATTCGTCATGATGTCATTGCCATCTAAGGCTTGAGTCTGGCCGTCGCCGTCCGAGTTTCCCCAGTTGACTCGGATTGGGTGCCGAGAAACGTGTCCCGCCTTGCTCCAACCGGTCAGCCGACTGGCCCCCGGGACGTTCACAAAACGGTCGGATTGAACGGGCGCTCGTCCGCCCTGGCGAGTTGATTGGCCTCGTCGTCAAAGATCCATGGTGGCTTCTGTCATCTGGCTCTGGCCGAGTTCGGTCAAGAGCACTTCATCCATGGTCCTGTTTCCACAACGGGGACAGATGATTGGCTTCTCGAAGTCCGGGCGCATCGTCTCCTCATTGATTCCTATCTTCCCCATCTCGCAAACGAATTCTTTTCGACACTTCTTGCACTCGAAGCTGATTTCCATTTCTTCTCTCTCACTTGGTAGCTGGCACGACGGTATATGATCTTCACAGCGGTCAATATGTCCGGCGCCGCCGTTATGGATACGACCGACGTTGAGAAATGCCTTTGGCTGGCGCACACTCCAGCACCCGAAGTGCTGCCGGGAGCGACCCGGACGAGGCTGCAACCAGCCAAAGGCGTTTTTTCCATATTGTGGTGATCGCACAACGGTAGTTGTTTACGTCGCCGCCGCGAACGAAGGCGACGTTTTTGAAACACGAGTGATTTCACCAATGGGACGCACGTCAGACAAAGAGCGAAGTTGATCCGTTTCTTTGTGACGCGACAGTGCGAGTACTTAGTCTGTGTCTTGCAGCAAGGACAATGAAATTCACCAGCGCCAATCTCCTTTGTTGATTCATACGGAATCGAAAAAAACATCAGTGTGGCTCAATTGAGATGGGTTGTCCGCCAACGGGAGGTTTTGCCGCCGCCGCACACGAAGCGACAGCCGTTAAACAGCCAGATCATTCTACCAATGCAAAGCGGGATCACCTACAATACAAGGCGTGCCGAAGGCCCTTGCGGCAAAACCATGTTGGGCGACCGTCGGTGTCAAATGACCTTCCAAGGTAGATAACATGAGTACCGGTATTCCAAGTGACATGGCACTCTTTGTGCAAAGAATGATATCAGGCAAACGATTTCTAAGCGAAGAGGATATCTTGGCCGAGGGGTTGAGGCTGCTACAGGCCCGTGAAACGTTGCGTGATGAGGTTGTCAAAGGATTCGAGCAACTTAATGCTGGAGAAGGCGTTCCAGCCGAACAGGTCTATTCACGCGCGGAACAACGAATCGCCCAGATCGAACGCGGAGAGTTGTAATGCCATCGGTCATCTACGCACCGGAGGCGGATGACGACCTTGAAGGCATCGTGGACTTCATCGCACGTGACAAGCCGACAGCGGCAACCGAGTGGTTGCAAAAACCACGGGCAACATGCGAGACGTTGTCAAAGAATCCTGGAATGGGCAAAGCGCGCGAAGGGTTTGGCGTCGTCGGCTGCCGTTCGTTTAGCGTCGGAAGTTACGTTGTGTTTTTCCGGCCCGTAGGCGATGGCATCGAAATCTCGCGTGTGATTCACGGAAACCGTGACATGCGAAATCGTTAGGTCACCCAACGGTTGGCACGGCCGTCACCGCCCGTGCCGAAGGGTTTCGGTTTCAATAACGGTTGATTGTACCAACGCTCTCGCCCGTTGCACTACGGCGAAGGTGACCCGCGCTGCGGCCGTGCTCCAGTTGGGCGACCAATCGGGTCTGGTGTCGGACAACTTCTTCGCACGCCACTATTTGGCGAGAACGTCCATGTTTGGGATCACGGTCGTAAAGTCCTGATTCGGGTTACAGACATCAACATCGCCGAGGTAATGGCCTTGCTTGAGAGCCGTGAGCGTGAAGGTCACATTCAGTGTCTCACCGGGAGAAACACTTTCCTCAAAGTCTCAACTCCGCAGGCCAAAAATATCCGTGTGGTCCGCAGGCGGTGGATTGATCGAGACGACATCGAATCCACTCAGGAAATCAAGATCCACGTCAATGCTGTCCAAACGAATGGACTTAGAATGTAGATTCCTGGTTTCCAAAACGAGGTCAAATCTCTCACCCACGAACACGGATTCGGGACACCTCAATCTGACATCCAGTGTTGGCTCTTCAATCAAAATCAAAGCGATTCCAAGCGCGGCCATCAAGACGATGACGAGCCCGGATATCCCGAAGAACAGCAGAAATTTGTTTTTCATGTCAGGTCTGGATATCGCGTGCGAGCGTAAGTGGATCGCCCAACGGGTAGTTTGGCCGACGCCGCCCCGAACGAAGCGGAACACGTTGGCCAACTAGAAGATTATACAATCAGCGCCCTCGTGGATTGAAGAGGGAAGGCGTTTGCGGCATGGATGCCACAACTCAGCGGCCAAACTGTGTTGGGCGACCGTAAATGAGCAGCTACCGCACCATTTGAAGAACCGCGATGGCGAAGCCGAGTAGGCATACAAGCAGCATTGCGCCAGAGGGCTGGTGAACATACCCAAGACCATCGATTTCTGAGTTGTTGACGAACCGGATTCTTGGGAAGACAGCGACGACGAGACTCGACAATAGACAGCCCAGAAGGACAGCGGGAACGGGAACGATGAGCAAAGGCCACGACAATTCGGTGACCATCCGAACGAGCACGATGCCACCGAGAAGCGCCCCGAAGCACGCGAGAAAGTGAATGATGGGATAGACCCTGTAAACCATCGCCACAATTCGGCTGAGGTTGCCCAACGGTTGGTGTAGGCCGACGCGGAGGTTGCGTCCACTAACGCCAGCCGGAACTAGAGCCACTGTATCAAAATGATCAGTCGTAAAGCAAGCTTGGAGCGTCCCGGCGCAGCCGGGCCCTGCGGTCACACCGTGTTGTGTGCCGCTGGGCTGCGTGCAGAGTCTGCGATATCATGTGTCTATGGCGAAGAAGAGAACAAAAAAAACGTCACTGGCGATCGAGCCGGAATAAATCGAGCAAGCAATCCATGTGGTGCGCGGCCAACGCGTGATGTTCGATTCGGATTTGGCAAGGTTGTATGACGTCACGACATCCGCACTGAATCAAGCCGTGAAACGGAACTCTGAGCGATTTCCGGACGATTTTGCGTTTCAGGTGACGAAACGGGAGTTTACAGGTTTGATGTCACAAAATGTGACATCAAAAACCGGCCGTGGTGGACGCAGGAAATTGCCGTGGGTCTTTACAGAGCAGGGAGTTGCCATGCTGTCGAGCGTTCTAAAGTCGCCCACAGCGGCTCGTGTCAACGTCGAGATCATGAGGACATTTGTGCGTTTGCGGAGGCTTATGGCGACACCCGGGGAATTGGTCGAACAATTGACGAAGCTTGCCGAGTCCGTGCAGTGGCACGATGAACAAATCCGAGTGGTACGACAAGTTCTGCAGCAAATGATGGAGAAGCCGGCAAAACCCGAACGTCGAATCGGGTTTCATCGCGATAAAGACGACGCCAACGAGTGACTCGCGGCACTCAACGGTACGCATGCCCGACGCCGCCCCGAACGAAGCGGACAACGTCGAGCAACCAAGCACCATTTTTACACACCGGCGGTTGGAAGTGAATCCGGAGGCGTATCCGGCACGGAAGCCGGATCTCAGCGGGCATGCGATGTTATGCGGCCAAAATCGTGACGACGATCCAGACGACAACAGCAACGAATGTCGGAAGGATTAAGAGGCCGAAGAACATGAACGTGACAAGCAACCCGCGCCAACCACGTGTCCAGATCAGATACCAAGGGACGGCAACAAACCAAATGGCCAGAACAAACGTGCCGAAGTCGAAACATGGTGTGCAGCAGCGATCGCGAGCATCAGCCTGAACCCAAGTCACGAAACAAATCGGCAATGTGTAGGAGGCGATCAACTGCGCGGGAGTTGACGGCGTGACGCCAGCCATGACGTACACCGAATTGAACACCGCAAGCATTGCGGTGACAGTCAACAACCCGCCGTAACATCGCGCGAACTCGGCAATCTTCGATGCTCCATCGGAACGCAACGTAAATTTCCTACGACTACCTGTCGCAATGAACGGTTAAGCTAGGAAAGCTGGCTCGCGATTTCGGTCGATGAACCTGATTATCGGCTCACCGCTGTGGCTTGGCAAGGAGAATCGCGCCTTGGAAGTCTTGGGAAGCGTCGAATTCTGTCATAGCGCGCGGAGCTTGATCGACGTCGCCGGGCGACCGGTACATGAGACCAAGTAGCAGTTTGTCTCGTAGCGAAGGTGCAGCTTGCAACAGCGCGATGACCTCTTCAGAACTGAGAATTACTGGGAGTCTCTTCGGCTTACGTGGCACTACCATTCCGAAGGTAACTTGTCGGAGGCAGAACTTGTCGAAGGCGGTACGGATCGCCGCCAGGTGGTTGCTGACCGTCGATGAGGAAAGCCCCGCATCAACAAGGTAAAGCAAGTACTCGCGAACATCCTCACGAGTCAACCGATGGGGTGGAGGGAGGTGCGCGGGGTTTTTAGGACAGTCCGACTGCTTATTTATGTTGGGGCCGAGGGGTGGGAACAGCGGCCCTCGAGGCCCTTCGTAGGCCTCGGGGTGGCCGCAGTAGCGCATCCCCGGTGTGGGTTCCGTTTGA
>PVBE011145377.1_pt1 | contig 15883 bp, 14 predicted proteins | sample 1631181 | NCBI WGS metagenome assembly PVBE01 (sample SAMN08397723, study PRJNA350692) | Marine metagenome, whole genome shotgun sequencing project. | isolation source: water | place: Pacific Ocean | collected 2012-04
CACCGGCCCCTTCGTGACGGTATTCGCGACCTTGGCGGTGATCGTGACCTGCACACCGGGTTTCGGTTCGATTGGTGTCACCACGACATTGCTGATCGTGGGGGCCACGGCCTTGAACTCAGCCAGGCCGCGCAGATAGGTGTTCCGATCGTCGCAGAGCTGCTTCAGTCCGGGGACAGTCTTCAGGTAGGTCCCCGCATTGATCGTCACCGCCTTGGTCACGTTGTCGAGAGCGTTCTGGTACGTGTAGAGTTTCTTGGTGTCCGCTTTCAGCGCCGCGTCGATGAGCTTCCCGTGCGTCGTGACGATTGGACCGACCTTCGCCCACGTGAAGTTCTCGTCCAGCACTATTTTCATGTGGTTGATGTAGCGCGACCGCCACTCCGTGACGCCCCAAGTCTTGCCCAACAACGGACGGGATGACTTGCCCTCGTCCAGGAACGGCGACTGATCCGTCGCCTGCTTGACGGTCTGGTTCGAAGAGGCGCCGAACGCCCCTGCCATGTCCCACGGCAGGATGGTCACGATGTCGTGCTCCTCGTCGTGGTACATGTAGTAGTCGGAGCCGTTCGTGTTGTAGCCGTTGAGGTTCGCGATGACGCTGTAGTACGCCAGGTACCAGAGGGCCTGGTCGTAATCGAAGATCTTGGACAGATCCGTCGAGAGCTGCGTGCTGTTGTTCAAGACGTTGCAGAGTTCGCGCACGTCCTCCCACGGCTTGACCGCAGTCGTGGCGTTGTTCTTTAGATCGTACGAGTCCTTGTAGGGCTGCAGCGTCGCCCCTTGGTACTGCAACGCCGACTTGCCCCGCCCGGTCGGAACTGGCGCTTCCGCGAGGTACCGATTGCCGTCGTTCCCCGTGAACCAGTCGTCGATCATCTTCTTGTCGATCTGCTGGATGTTGACGTACAGGCCCCAGTAGGTGTTGTTGATGTACACCTTCATGAAGTTGCACTTCGGCGCCGGCATGTAATTTCGAAGGATCGAGTAGCCGATGACCTCCCGCATGAGCGTCGGGTCGTTGAACCCGTTGTGCAGGTTGATGTTGTCGTAACCCTTCAGGCTCTGACCGGAGATGAACTCGTCCATCCTGATCGACAGCGGCTTCTTCTGCGAAGTCGTGCCGAGGAACGCGTTGTTGCCCGTCATGCGGACACCGATCTGTTGGAACAGCTGCCCATCGATGGCGAGGTTCCCCTTCACCATCTTTCCCGAGAGACGACTCGCGACCAGATCGCCGTACCACGAACTCGACGAGAAGGTCAAGTACATCGTGCGGAGCGTGCCCTCATCGTAGAAGTCCGCCTTGGACTGAGCGGGCAGGAAGGAGGGCACGGCTGCCGCGAAGATCGCGGCGAGGGATACGGGAAGTCTCATCTTGACACCTCTCGAAACGAGAGAGCGGGTGACCTCGAACGGGGGAAGCTACCCAGTATCGCCCTTGCCCCCGGCGAATCCCACCCCCGCAGCTGTCTGAGAGCCTCTCCTAGCGTGCCGGGATCTTGATCTCGCGACCGACGGCTATCCGCCGCACCTGGGCGTCGGCAAGGCCGTTTAGCTGAGCAATTTCGCGCCACCGTTTGCCAGCGCCGAGATACCGAACGCTGAGCCCATAGAGACTCTCGCCCTTCTGCATCCGATGCACGCGGGAAGCCGTTGTCGGCGGCGCTTCGACGGGATCGGAGATCGGGACGATGGGATCCCGTTCGGGCCGTCGCGGCACGATCGGTGCCGACGCCTCCATCGGGTCACCGTTGCCGGAGTAGTAGTCGAACTCCAGGGGATCGACCCGGGTCGACGAACAACTCGCCAGCAAGAAAGCCGCGGCTATCGCGGTCGATACGGAGAGCGGGCTGCTGAGTAGAACCAAGGGAAACCTCCAAGTGGCCTGTCTGACAAATTCCATGCACCATTGGACGGATTCTCCGGCCAGCGGTCAACAGAAACGTCGACGTTCGCCGCCTCTAAAACCGTTCCCTGGTCCATGCGCGACGCCCGGCGTAGAGTCGGACGAGCAATCTCTTGCGGCCCATGGGCTACTACACCGACTACACGACGCGCTGGCTCGACCGCCGTTACGCGGAACTCGACGATCAGGGGCGGTACTACGCCCACATGCCGATCTACGGTCTGAATCACCCGTGCTGCGAAAACGGGCACCTGGCGCGGTTCGCCCGGCTGTTCCAGGTTCTCCGCGAACTGAACCAGATCGACTTCGAGTCCTGCCTCGATATCGGTGGCGGCGAGGGCTATCTGTCGCACGTGGTAAGGCAGACGTTTGGCGCGAGCGTGGTCAGCGGCGACCTGTCGACCGAGGCGTGCACCCGGGCGTGGGACCTGTTCGAGGTCGACGCGGTGGCGATCGACAGCGCGCGGTTGCCCTTCCCGGACAACTCGTTCGACGTCGTGATCTGCAGTGAGGTCGTCGAACATGTCGAGTTCGCGGTCGAGTGCCTGCTGGAACTTTCGAGAGTCGCGCGCAAAGCGGTGATCCTGTCGACAGAAGAACTCGAGCAAGACCGCGCCGAGATCGAACGCCATCTGTTCCGGCGGTGCGGGTATCCGCACCACGAGCGGAACCTGTTTCACCCCGATGACCTGCGGTTGCTGTTCGGGGAGGGCATCACGATGCGGTCGCAGTTCATCGACCGCGTGCCGGCAGGCGAGCTCAGCATCGAGGAGGCCGGCGCGTGGATCACGGAAGTCACCGCGGTGGACGAAATCGTGCCGGAGGGGCGCGGCGTCGTCATGCGGTACGAGCTGGCGGAGGGATGCCGACGTCCCCAGCCGCTTCGCTCCGACGCGGAGCTCCTCGACGGGATGCTCCGCCAGTCCGACGTGCCAGACGCGCCGCTGTCGACCGATGCCAGGGCCGAAGTCAGGCCCGAACTCGTCAAACGCTGCGTGTGCCCGATCACCGGCGCGCCGCTGCAAGCAGAAGACGGCGCGCTGGTGACGGACGCGGGCCGTCGCTACGACGTCCGGAACGGAATCCCGTTGCTCTACGACCTCACCGCCGCAGATCCCACCGAGGCCGATCTTCGCGAACGGTTGGCGACGACGTGGCCCGATGCTCCGCAACGGATCGACCGGGCCGTGGCATTGCGCGCGACGCTCGTCTTGCCTTTCGACCCCGAGAGGTTGGAATGGAAATTCGCGAAGATGGAGGATCGACGCGGATGGATGCCCGCGGAATCGATGACTGGACGCGACGGCGACGTCTTTTCGTTCACTGCGACGGATGACGACCCTTCGTTCGCTAGCCCTGGACTCCGGATGTTATCCGAAGAGTTCGCGGTGCTGAACATCCGCATGCGCACGTTCCACCCCGGCTTCCCGGTCGACGCCGGAGTCGGTCAAGTCTTCTGGATGACGGACGAGGACACCACGCTCACCGAAGATCGGAGCTTCACGTTTCCAGTTCGCAACGAAGACAAGGTGAACGACTACCGGGTCGATCTCTCCCAGTCTCCGAACTGGCCTCGACACGCCTGCATCCTGTTCCTCCGCATCGACCCCGCGAACGGGCCGTGTGAGATCGACCTTCACGCGGTCTCGATTGAACGACGCTGAGGTAGAGGCTGGCCGGATGGTTGTCGTCGCGTGGCGCTCCCTCGACCTCAACCAGCTCAGCGACCCGCGCCGACCGTCGTCGTCCGCACGCGCAACAAGTACATGTCCGCAGTGATGTAGAGGGTCGAGCCGTCGTCGCCGAAAGCCACGTTGCTCGTCCTCTCCCCGGTGAGCAGCGTGCCCAGGTGCTTGCCCTCGGGAGAGATCACGAGCACTCCGCCCGGCGCGGTGGCAAAGAGATTGCCGTGCTTGTCCACCTTCATCCCGTCCGGCGATCCAGGCAGCTTGCCCATCATCGGCGTCGCGTCGAAGAACACGCGGCCCGCCCCCAGCGTCCCGTCGTCCAACACTGGAAACGCCATCCAGATCGCGCGCCGCTGATCGGAGTTGCTGACGTAGAGCGTCTTCTGGTCCGGCGAGAACGCGATCCCGTTCGGGCGCGACAACTCCTTCGTCAAGAGCGTGACCGTCCCGTCCGGCGTCACCCGAAAGACGCCCTGGAAGTCGAGCTGCTTGTCGGGGTCCTTCATCTTCTGCGTCAACCCGTACGGGGGATCCGTGAAGTAGAGACTCCCGTTCGCGTGATACGCAGCGTCGTTGGGGCTGTTGAATCGCTTGCCTCCGAACTCCCCGGCGACCGTCTCATACTCGGCCTTGGGCGCGGACAGCGGGGCGGTCATCCGACCCACCTGCCGCGCGCCGTGCTGGCACAACACCAGGCGCCCGTTCGGGTCCAGGACGAGCCCGTTCGACCCCGGCTCGTCGGGCTTCACGTGGCCGGGGCGCGGGATCGGCCCCAGGTACCCGCTCTTGTCCAGGTAGACGCTCGTCCCCTTGCCTGCCTGCCACTTGTGGACCCGGTTCGGCGGGATGTCCGAGAAGATCACGTAGCCCCCGTCTTCAGGGATCCACAGCGGCCCTTCGGTCCAGTCGAACCCCTCCGCCAGCACTTCGAGCTTCGCGTCTTGCGGCACGAGCGCATCGATCGCCGGGTCCAGGCGTTCTACGCTTCCGATCGTCTTGATCACGTCCATGTTTTGGCATCCTCCGACACAGACCAACAACAGCAACCACCCGCGACGACTCACTGCAACAACTCGCGCAGTTTGGCCACGAGTCCGGTCTGCTCAACCTCGTGGCTCTGCTTCGTGGCGAGTTCCTTGATCTGACACGTCCCGGCTTCCCACTCGCTGTCACCCACGATCACGGCGAACTGGAATCCGCGGCGGTCGGCGTACTTCAACTGCTCGCCGAGCTTGCGCGCGCTGGGGTAGAGTTCGGCGCCGATGCCCGCGCGGCGAAGGTCCATCGCGAGCGCGCAGTAGTCGTTGCCGCGTTCCTTGCTGAAGAACGCTACGAACACCGGCGCCGGCGTCGCAACCGCGTCGATCTTGCCGAGCTCTTCCATCGCCGCGAGCAAGCGGTCCAGTCCGAGCGACGCACCGATGCCGGGAATGTGCGACTTCGTGTAGGTCGAGGCCAGATCGTCGTAGCGCCCTCCTGAACACACGCTGCCGATGTCCGGCAGTTCGCCGAGAAACGTCTCGTAGATCGTCCCCGTGTAGTAGTCGAGTCCGCGGGCGATCGAGACATCCAGGTGGACATGCTCGTCCTTCACGCCACCGGCCGCCATGCCGGCCAGCACCTCGTGCAACTGCGAGAGCCCCTCGCTCCCCGACTCGGTTCCGCCGACCACTGGCTCGACCTTCTCCAAGACCTCGGCGTTCGTACCCGAGAGTTGCGAGAACTCGACGATGGCCTGGGACTGTGCGTCGGTCGTCCCGGCTGTCTGTGCCATCTCGGCGCGCACCTTGTCGGGTCCGATCTTGTCGATCTTGTCCAGCGCGCGGAGCACGGGCACCGCCTGGTCCTGTAGTTCCAACCCCGTGAGAAGGCCGGTGAGGATCTTGCGGTTGTTCACATGGATGGCGAACTTCTCAAAGCCCATCGCCTGGAACAACTCGTGAATGACCAGACCCGTCTCGGTGTCCGCCATTGTGCTCACGGTCCCGAGCGTGTCGAAGTCGCACTGCATGAACTCGCGGTAGCGCCCGCGCTGGGTGTTCTCGCCGCGCCACACCGGGCCGATGTGGTACCGCTTGAACGGCAGACCCAATTCGTGCTCGTGCTGGGCGACGAAACGCGCGAGCGGCACCGTCAGATCGAACCGCATCGCTACTTCGCGCTTGCCGCGCGTGAACTTGTAGACCTGCCTGTCGCTCTCATCGCCACCCTTCCCGAGCAAGATCTCCGCGTGTTCCAGCGCCGGCGTATCGATCGGGCTGAAACCGAACGACCGGTAGACGGTCTTGGCCGTGTCGATCAACCACTCTCGCGGAATCATGGTCGACGGCAGATAGTCGCGGAATCCCTTGAGCGTGCGGGGCTGGATGAGCTTTCGGGTCACGACGGGAAACTATCAGGACGAAAGCCGGCAGACCAGCATCACCCCCGGTTGAACGTCACGCAGTCGGGGTTGGCTTCGTCGACGCTCGAAAGGAGCACGTCGAACGCGTCCTCGACGTGCAGTCGATTCCCCCGAAACGCGAAGATGCGGTCGTCCTTCCGGCGCATCCTGATCCAGGCGCGATCCCGTATCACGCTCCTCAAATCGCCGAACGCGACCTCGACCCGGGGAACCGTCGGTGGAGCGCACGGGGAATCACCCCCGCGGGGACCAGTTCCCGGCGGGGGTGACTCCGGATCTCAGCCTGTTCGGCGTTCTCTGGAGCGCACCAGGGCCGACGCGCGGTCGAGACCAGCTTCCAGATCGGCGCACAGATCCTGCGCCAATTCGATCCCGACTGACAGCCGGATCAGCTGGTCGGAGATACCGGCGACGGCGCGCGCCTCCTCATCCATCGCGGCGTGCGTCATCGTCGCGGGGTGCGCCACGAGGCTCTCGACACCACCGAGGGACTCGGCGAGCGAGAAGCAACGCAGACCGTGGAGGAACGCTTCGACGACGTCGGTGCTCCTTCCCGAATCCGCAGGCCGCAGCTCGAAGCTGAGCATCGCGCCAAAACCGGACTGTTGGCGCTTCGCGAGTTCGTGGCCAGGGTGATCCTTGAGACCTGGGTAGTAGACCCGCGCGACCGCGGGGTGTCGGACCAGTAGCGCGGCGACCGCCTCGACGTTCTCCACGTGTGCCCGCATCCGCGCGTGCAGCGTGCGCACGCCGCGCAGCGTCAGGAAGCTGTCGAACGGCGCGCCGGTCAATCCGAGGCAGTTCGCCCACCAGACCAGCTGCTCGTGCAGTTCCTCGGTCGCGGCGATCGCCGCGCCACCGACCACGTCGCTGTGGCCGTTGAGGTACTTCGTCGTCGAGTGCACGACGATGTCCGCACCGAGGTCGATCGGGCGCTGGAATACCGGTGACAAGAACGTGTTGTCGACGACGACGAGCGTGTCGCTCTTCGCCGCAGCGCGGACGACCGCATCGATGTCCGTGATGCGAAGCAACGGATTGCTCGGCGTCTCGACCCAGATCATGCGCGGGTTCTTGCGCATCGCCAAAGCGAGCGCCTCCTCGTCGGTCTGGTCCACGAGAACCAACTCGAACTGCCCCTTGGCAGCCAAAGTGGTCAAGGAACGGTAGGTCCCGCCGTAGCAGTCGTGCGGCGCCACGATCACGTCGCCCGGGTTGAGCAGCTGCAACACAAGCGTGATCGCCGACATCCCCGAGGAAGTGATGACCGCTCCCGCGCCGTTCTCCAATCCGGCGAGCGCTTCGCCCAGGAGATCCCGAGTGGGGTTGCCCGAGCGGGTGTAGTCGTACTGCCTCTTCTGGTCGAATCCCGCGAAGGCAAAATTCGACGACAAGAACAACGGGGGCACGACAGCACCGTGCTGGAGGTCGCTCTCGAGACCGCAGCGCACCGTCGAAGTCTGTTTCTTGATCGCCATCACGCCACCTCCCCGCTGCGATCCGCGATCGCCTTGCGCAGGATCGGCCCCAAGGCATCGACTTCCTTCAGGAACCCGTCGTGGCCAAAGAGCGACGGCAGGGCGATCAATCTCCCCCACTCACCGAGTCTCTCCGCCAGATCCTCGAGTTGCTGGATCGGAACGAGTTGGTCGGATTCAAAGCCGATCAACAGGGTCGGCACCCGCACATCCGCGGGGTCCACCCGATGCAGATCGATCGCTTGCGACAGCGCGAGGTATTCGTCGGATGTGAAGTGATCCGCGAAGTCGTTTCCGCGCGCGTCGAGATACTCTTCGACCGGGAAGTGGGCGCAACCGTTGATGTAGGACGGCGCGCTGTCGAAGCGTTGACCGAACTCCTCGTGGCTGCGGTAGGTCGTCATCGCCAATCCCCGGGCGAGCGTGACCGCGGTGCGTTCATCACCATTCGACTTGCCGAACGTGACGATCCGCCGCTGCAGGCTGCGCCACGCCAAGGCCATCGGGTGACTCTCGTGCGCAGCGCCGATCGCGATGAGCCCTTCGAGTCGTTCGCTGTATTCCGCGGCGAAGACGAGCCCGACCATGCCGCCGTACGACGAGCCGACGAATCGATGCACTCTCTCGACGCCGAGATGGTCGAGAAGTAGAGCGATCGCGCGCGCCTGGTCACGAGAGGTGATCAGGGGAAACGAGCCCTCGCCCTGCCAGTTGCTCGGTCCAGTCGAGACCCCGGCGCCGCCGAGGAAGTCGATACCGAGCACGCAGTGCGTTGACGTGTCGATCGCCAGCTCGGGGCCGACGATATCACTCCACCAACCAACGACGTCCATTCCGGCGGAGATGCCACCGAGCACGACGATGACCGGGGCGTCCTCCGGCCCGGTGCGTTCGAACGCGAGTTGCGAAGCGACCAGGACTCCACCGTGTTCGAGCTGGAACTCCAACGGCAGGTAGAACACGCCGGTCCCTTCTTGAATCGTGAAGCTGCTCATGACACCCTCCGCGCGCTGCCCTGTTGCAGCCTGGCCGAGAGGACCCGGACGTCGTGAAGGAGTGCTTCGGCGGTGTGCCGCGGCCCGATGCCGTGGCCGACGTGGACGCGGGATTCCCCGCTCGAGAGCTCGTATGTGTAGACGACGTGTGTCGGTGGCACGGCGAGCACCGACGAGCGGGAGACCGCTTCGTATGATACCTGCAGTGCGCCACCCGGTCGGGCGCGCGCGACGAGACGCGTCGTGGATCCGGCTTGGAACCGACGCCGCAACGTATCGACAGCGAGGCCGGTCAGATGCTCCCGCCGCACGTCATCAACGCAGACGTCCCGCTGCCACAACGCGCGGACGACGGCGATGAGTTTCGTCGCTGCGTCGGCGCCAGAGAGATCGAGCTCAGGATCTGGTTCGAGAACCCCTTTCTCCTGCGCCCGTCGAATGCCGTCTTCGATCGACCCGCCGCGCTCGACGGTCTCGATCACGGCCGTTGTCGAAGCGTTGCCGACGATGATGATCTCGCGGCACTCTCGGCGAAGCTCGCTGAGTTCACTCCGCAACGCCGCTCCGGTCCCGCCGAGTGCGGCGTGGAAACCGACACGGTCGCGGTTGCGCTGTGCGAGGAGGTCCTGCGCCGCCAGACAGAGCGCGTCCTTCGACGCCAGCGCGATCCGCTTGCCGCGGTTCAACACGCGCAGGTTGCGGCGGACGGCGGCTGCGCCGTCCAGCCCGGTCGGCGTCGCGTCGACGACGACGTCCGCGTCGACCAGGTCGATGGCGAGGTCCACGGGCAACGACTCGGCGTTGGGGACATCTCGCAGGCGGCCGTGTCTGGCCTTCAGTTCGGCCAGCGCGGTGGGATCCAGACCATCCCGGGCGTGCAGCGTGGCACTCGTGTCGGTGATTCCGACGAGGCGGAAGGAGGTGTCAGGCAACAGCCGCAAGAATGCCTGTCCGACCTGTCCCGGCCCCACGAGGTGGATGGTGGTCGGCGAGGTGCCGGACGTGCAGAAGGGTTCCCCGACGCTGGTGTCGGCGGCTGTGTCGAACAATGGAACGGTGTCGGTCATGCCGGTTCTCCGAGATTCTGTGGATGGAATGTTCTGGTCGGAGAACCAGGGGTGCCTCGAGGAGTCCAATTGCCGCCTCAAACCCGAGGACTACTGGACTCATCTTTCGGCAGCCAGCTGGCCTCCGCGGGAATTAGCACCTGCCGTCTTGCGGTGGTTGCTCCAGCTTCAAAGGGCCCGTCCCTCAGCTGGTCTGGATGAGTTGACCCCCATATCTAGGGGCGTAGGGCTCGGTCGTCAACCGGTTCGACGGGGTTTGTGCCCCAAATCGAGTCGAAAACCGCTCTCTCGAGACCATACGCAAGGCCCTTTCCCTGGGCCGTCCTCGGACTCGGCGTCGTGGGCACCGTGAACCACGAAGATGTCGAGTTCGCGCCGTTCATGCCGCCGCGCCATCGCCGTCGGTCTCTTCATGATGAAAGTCTATTTCTTCGCGATGCAGTAGAGGACCTTGTCAGACCGTAAGAAGAGCTGCTTGCCAGCGATCGCCGGCGACGCGTTGAACTGGCTGTCATCCTCCAGCTCGTTGCGACCCAGCAGCTTGAACTCACCGTCCGCGCTGTAGATGAATGTCCCGCGCTTGCGACTCACGACGTACAGCTTGCCATCGGCCCAGACTGGCGAGGCGTACACGCTCGACGTGCGGCCATCGAGCCGCGCATTGTGCGAGACCTCGCCGTCCTTGGCGCTCATGCACACGCCAAATCCGTTGGATCGAACGAGGAACAACTGTCCACCGTGAAGAACCGGGGAGGGGACGCCGAGGTTCTCGCTCTCCCACACGACACGCGGCGACTTCGCGACGATGATCTCCTCGTTCGCGTCCGTGACTGTCTTCTTCTCGGTTGGCTTTCTCGCGTCCCCGACGTCCGACTTCGCTGCCTTGAAGTCACGGGAGAACTGGATCGCCTTGCTCTTGCCCGAACCGCCGAACACGTAGACCAACTTGCCGTCCGTGACGGGCATCGGTGACAGGCCGCCGCGTGATTCGGTTTCTACCGTCCATAGCAGCGCGCCGGTCTTCGGGTCGAGGCCCCAGACTTCGCCCGCCAACGTGACCACGATCACGGCGTCCGCGCCGGTTCCCGCGACCATCGGCGGCGTCACCGAACCCTCGAGGTTCGGCGATTCGCGCTTCCAGACCAGCTTGCCAGTCTTCCTGTTCAGCGCGCGAATCGAGTTGCTCTCTTCGGCGCAGTTCACGATGACGAGGTTCTCGAAGAGAACGGGACTGGCGGCGGCGCCCCATCGCAACGACAGGACCTGACCGCGCTGCGAAACCCTGTTCGTCGCCGCCTTGGAATCTGCGCCCGGATGGCCGAGGTCGGTCTGCCAGAGTTTCTTGCCGTCGAGATCGAACGCCACGACACCGGCTCGACCCATGTACACGAACACGGTCTTCCCATCGCAGACCGGCGTGGGACTGGCGAACCCGTGTTGGCTGAGCTGCATTCTTCTCGCCGCCTTCTCCAGAGGGCCCGCGATGGCTTGCGTCCACTTCTCCTCACCGGTGTTCCTGTCGAAGCTCACGAGGTGGTGCATCAGGTTCTTCGGTTCACCGCCATCGTCGAGGTAGTCGCCGTAGCCGCTGTAGCAGTAGACCAACACGCGGTCGCCCACGAGGATCGGGCTGGATGAGCCGGGTCCGGGCAGTTCCTTCTTCCAGGCGATGTTCTCCTCGGCGCTCCACTTGACCGGCGGGCGCGCTTGTGCGCTCGCGACCCCGTTGTGCGCGGTTCCGCGGAACCCTGCCCAGTGGAGCACCTGTGCAGGAAGCGGGGCTGTGAGAGCGATGACGAGAAGCGAGAGGGAACGGCTCATGGGGGCTTCGTGGGGGGATTCGGTGGCGAAGTGTCCGGGTCGGTCGGTCGACCGCGGCATCCTACGTAGCGGGCAGGCCGCGTGCGGGTCAGAAATCCAGAGACGCCTGCGGCCTCACGCGCGTTCCGCTCCGACCGGAGTCCCCGACATCCGGCGGGTGAACCAGACGAGGAACCCCGGCAGCACGGACATCATCACGATCACGCGGACGTCCGGGCTCCCGATCCCGGACAGAACCCCTGGGACGACGAAGTTCGGAATCCAGCGACTCAAACCCCACATCGAACAGAGCGATCTAACGCTCTGAAAACCCTGTTCGCATGTTCTGAGCTTGCTTCTGATCCTTCGGAAAGAGCCGTCTAAATGAGCAGCATGTCTGAGCTATGGGACTCGTCCCAATTGCCCTTTGCGCTGTTTCGTTGGCGCTTTGTTACGGCACCGTACGTTCCCGGCACCGTACGTTCGCTAGTAGCCTGCATCCAGCTTCAAACCAGGACTCATGGCAACGCCGGCTATAGCGCCTGTGTCCAGATGCAGGAGCTGGAGGTAGATGCTATTGCAGGCCGGGTTGGCGGGAATGTTGTTCCAGGGGAAAGAGGCCCCGGCGGCAGGGAGAGGAAAGCCAAACAGGATGAATGGATTTACAAGTAGCGTCCCACCGAGCAGGGGCGTTGACACCGAACTCAGACCAATCACCAGCATCGCAGAGGTCGAGGCACCCGAGGCGTTTGACATGTTTACGTTTATCGAGGTCGCAACCTTGGGTGCGGCGCTGGCGGCGAGAGTTGGGATGCCGTTTTGCCCGGCCAGGCCGGCGCCGTAGTTGCTTGCCGACGCAGGGCATCCAATGATGCCGACGACATCGTTGTACTTCGCACCAATGCGGATCTCGTCGATCTTCTGGCCGTCTTTGTACAGAAGAGCCACCCTGTCGAAAGTGATTTGATTGACGTTCGCAATGTTGTTCACCTGCACGACTGCACCCATGGTGAGGGCCGCGTCCGGAGCGTAGAGGGTGAGCGTTTCGTCTGCGGTTCCTACTCCCCATCGCACGTGGCCGACGACCAGTGTTGGGCCTGGGGTTCCGTCAACGGCTTTCCCTGAATCTGGACCGTCAGTGCGGCCGCGGGTCCACCCCGTAGCGGTGGCATCACCGGTATTGTAGCCAAGGAACCCGACCCCTTCACCGCCACCGGGACCAGTTAGGTTCCAGTCGCTGGAGCCGAAGGTACCATTACCAATGGAGAAGCCAAGCTTGCTGGTAGTGCCGTTGGCCGAGCCGTCGATAACGACGCTGAACCACATCTCAGCGCCGTCGTCCAAGAGTCCCGCAGCGCGGAGGGTGCTCCCGAACTTGCGAAAGGATGCGCCCCAATACTTGCCATGGCCGTCGCCGGCAGCGTTTCCTGCCACGGGCAGGGAGCCGTAGCTCAAGCCCGGACTGATGATGCTGCCATAACCATTCTTCTGGCCCGTATTGTCCCACTGAGTGCCACCCCAGCCCGTTCCACCGGCGGAGGTGTTCACGTTGTGGAGATTGAAAACGCCAGCGGCGTAGTCGAAGCTCTCTCCGATCTTGAGCTGAGCCTGTAGCGAACCGCTGAACCCGAAAAAGGCCAAGCCACCAGCAATCGCTGCTGCCGTCATTTTCTTACTGAATTGGTTCTTCATCATTCTTCATCTCCTAAGGCTCCGCGTTGAAGCGAATCTGCATGGTGATTACCGAAAACCTTGTCGGCAACCTCAAACCCGCATCAGAGCGAGATCGAAGGTAGCAGCTTGGTGCACGCTTGATTTTCTGTCAAGGTGACCGTTCAGATCCAACTGGTGGCGTAGGTGGTGACGCCAAGGCGAATGCGCTCGGCGTCGGCACCAGCAACGGCGGCAAGGGTGTAATTGGGTACTGAGGCAGCTTCTGCGCTAGCTCAAACCCACTCAAACCAAATCCAACAGCGATCTGGCGAAGTAGAAGCGCTCACTTCGGGTCACGTGGCTGCTATCTTGCCGGTGTCCATGACGTCGCCATCCACCGAGACCTCGACAACCGCCGCACCACTGCCCGTGCGGATCGAATCGTTGGCATTCCGCCACGCGGCGGGCGCGATGGAAGGGCCCGGATTCCAGTTGGCGCTCCGCGAGCTGGACCTTCCCGCCGGCGACAGCCTCGTGTGCATCGGGCCGAGCGGTTGTGGTAAAAGCACCTTGTTGCAGCTGCTCGCGGGAATCCTCGTGCCGGAGAGCGGTCGGGTCCTGCTCGGCGATGTCGACCTCACGCAGCGGAACGAAGCGCAGCGCCGCGACTACCGCATCTCGAACATCGGCCTCGTGTTCCAGGAATTCGAACTCCTGGAACATCTCACGGTGGCGGAGAACGTGCTGCTCCCCTACTTCGTCAACCGCAACCTCCGTCGGGATGATGCCGCGGAGCAGACGTTGCGCGAGCTCGCCGAGCAACTCGGTGTCATCGCGCATCTTCCGCGCAAGCCGCACAAACTCTCGCAGGGCGAGCGCCAACGGGTGGCACTGTGCCGCGCACTCGTGACCCGACCACGGCTGTTGTTGGCCGACGAACCGACCGGCAACCTCGACCCTGACAACACTGGCAACGTCATGGACCTCTTGCTCGAAGAAGTTCGACGGCGCGGCACGACCCTTGTCATGGTCACGCACGACCACGATCTCGTGCCGAAGTTCGACCACGTTCTCGACTTCAAGGACATGATCTCCCGGAGGGTCGATTCGTGAACCGTTCACTCCCCATCGCGGCGCTGTCACTGCTGCTCGTCTCCGGCTGCGACCAGAACGCCGCCGGCAAGAGCGTCACGAAACGTAGCCGCCCCCTCGTCTACGCGACCATTCACCCGCTCGAGTTCTTCGTCTTGCGTCTCGCCGGCGACATCGTCGACTGCGAAGTCGCGATGCCATACGGGGAGGCCCCCCAGCACTGGATCCCCGATCGCGCGACGTTGGCGAAGCTCGCCGCAGCGGACATGGTCGTTCTGCACGGTGAACTGGAGAGCTGGCAGAGCAAGGTCGGATTACCGCGCAGCCGACAGTCGATCGTGTGCACGGGGTTCGAGCAGCACTTCATCAAGATCAAGAACGCGATCACGCACACGCACGGCAACAAGGCACACACCCATGACGGCGTCGATCCATTCCTCTGGCTCGACCTCTCGCTCGCGGGCAAGGAAGCAGCAGTCGTGGCGCGCGCGCTCAAGCACCTGCTCCCCAAACACGCGAAGACCATCGACGCGAACCTCGACACGCTTCAACGCGACCTCGCGAAGGAGCTCGCGGCCCAAATCGCTGTGGCGATCCCCACAAAGACGATCTGCACGACCGAACGCCTGTACGACTATTGGGCTCTCGCCGCGTCCGTGAAGACTGTCAACCTCGATCTGCACGACGCCAAGGGAATCGCCGCGGCGCGGGCGTCGGTCGCAGCGCAACAATCCCGTCTGGCACTCTGTCCAAGCACGCCTGACGCCGCGCTGCAGAAGACCCTGGCCGGCCTCGGCCTCACCGCCGTCGTCTTCGACCCATGTTTCACGGTGCGCGCGGGCCAGGACTTCCTCGAGGTCATGGCCGCGAACCGCACGCGCCTGCAGAAGGCGTTGCAGGCGAGCGGCAAGTAGCGTAAGCAAACGGGCGTGAGTGAGCTTCTACCGACTGAGGAACGGACAACCGGCTCGACCGAACCCAGGTTTTCGGTCGTGTGGTTGCACGGTCTCGGCGCCGACGGCTTCGACTTCGTGCCGATCCCGCCGCAACTCGGCGTCGACGATCTACCGATCCGCTTCGTCTTCCCGCACGCGCCATCGATCCCGGTGACGATCAATGGCGGCTACGTCATGCCCGCGTGGTACGACATTCGCGACGCCGACCTCGCCAATCGTCACGACGAGGACGGTATCCGTTTGACCCACGGCCAGATCACTGCGCTGCTCGCGCGGGAAAACGAGCGCGGCGTGCCGAGCGAACGGATCGCCCTCGCCGGATTCTCCCAGGGCGGCGCGATCGCGCTGCACACCGGCCAGCGCCACCCCGAACGCCTCGCGGGTATCGTCGCGCTGTCGGCCTACCTGGTCATGGAGGAAACACTCGCGGTGGAGCGCCACGCAGCGAACGTGAGCACACCGATCTTCGCAGCGCACGGCACACAAGACCCGATGGTCGAGTTGCCCCGCGGCGAGGCTGCGAAGGCCCGACTGCTCGAACTCGGCCATCCGCTCGAGTGGCACACGTACCCGATGCAACACCAGGTGTGCATCGAAGAGATCACCGCGATCGGCACGTTCCTCCGGCGGGTGTTCGCCGAGTAGATCGTGGCAGCGGTAGGATGAGGTCGTCGTGCGCGCTCTGGCCATCCCTATCCTCTGCTACCACCAGATCGAACGGGCGACCGTGGTTGGCAGACGCCTACGGGATGCTCGCGAACCGTCGCCACAAAGGCGACGTCGGTCGCGGCGCATAGCCCGGGGACAGAGTCTCCCAGCCTCTTCTAACGCCGGCGACGTC
>PVBE011337439.1_pt1 | contig 15882 bp, 14 predicted proteins | sample 1631181 | NCBI WGS metagenome assembly PVBE01 (sample SAMN08397723, study PRJNA350692) | Marine metagenome, whole genome shotgun sequencing project. | isolation source: water | place: Pacific Ocean | collected 2012-04
CTCCTTCAAGCCAACCCAATCCTAACATCCGGGCTGGACCAGTTTTCGGGGGGCAGGCCAAGGGGCTGACGCACATTCGTTGAGATCTCGATAGTTTCGCCCAGCGTGGGTTTCAGCAGCGCCTGTGCGTTGCAGGCGAAATCGGCCAGGTCGAGGGCTTTGGGAGCCAGCGATTGGCGGCCTCCGAAGGCTGTCAGGCGGCCGGTCACATCGGCTCCGTGCCGGGCCGCCTGGCTGGCCGTACGGATCATGTCGAGGTGCTCTTCGTCGCCCTCCAGGTCGGCCTCCAGCAATTCCAGGGTGGCGATGATCGCCATCAATATGTTGTTGAATTCATGCGCCACGCCGCCGGTAATGTGGCCGATGGCCTCCATCTTCCGGGCCTGGGCTAGCTGTGCCTCGAGTTGCCTGCGCTTGGTCGTGTCGCGGATGATGGCGTGAAGCGCGTCGGTCCCTTTCCAGCTCAGGTACGAGACAGAGACCTCGACATCCAGGCGCCTGCCGTCCAGCCGGCGTACTTGCTGGCGCATATGATGCGCCGTCGAGCGCTCGTCGATCATGCGGCGCCGGCCCTCGGCGTAATATTCGGCAAACTCCGGAAGAATGAAAGTTTCGAGCGCCATGCCGGTCAGTTGTCCCGACTCATCGGCAGCGAATAGGCGGGTCGCTGCTCCGTTGGCGAAGGCGATGACGTCCTGGGTGATGATGATTTCGGCGTCGGGCGACAACTCCACCAATGACCGATAGCGCTCTTCGCTTTCCCTCAGTGCCTCCTCGGTGCGTTTGCGCTCCGTGATGTCACGTGCCACGCCTCGGTAGCCCCGAAAATTCCCGGCTGTATCTCGAATGGGGCTGGCGCTGGTCAGGAAGGTCCGCATCGCCCCATCGGGGCGCATCCACTCTTGCTCAATGTCCCGCCAGGGTTGCCGGGCGGCGATAATATTGCTGATCTCCCAGTGGTGTCGAAGCGAGTTTTCGCTGACCTGTGTCAGGACGCTAGCGTAGAGGTCTTCACGGCTTGTGCCGATGACGTCTTCGCCGCGCAGGCCGATGTGTTCGTCGAAGGAGGGCGAAAAGTAGCTATAACGGTTATCGGCATCCATCTCCCAGAGCCAGTCTGAGGATGTCGTGGCGAATTCGCGAAAACGGGCCTCGCTATTCTTCAGCGCCTGTTCCATGAGCTTGCGGTCGCTGATATTGCGGGCGTGTATGGTGAGGCCGATGACCGCATCGTCGACGACCCGCGCGACGACACGCGATTCGAAGAACAGGATCTCTCCGTCGGCTGTCACGCAGCTCGTTTCAAATGATGCCGGGTGACGGGAGGATGTGACCCCCTCGAGAGCGTTCATGACGTGTTGGCGGTCCTCGTCCCGAAGGTAACTGCTAATCTGGGTGCCGCTGACTTGCTCCGGGGTCAGTCCAGGCATCGTATGGTTGATGAATTGAATCTCGAAATTGGTGTCGATCAGAATTACGTGGTCAGGTGATTCTTCAGCCAGAGAGCGCCACCGCACCTCGGAATCCTCGAGTGCCATTTCCGCTTTGTGCCGCTCTCGATCATGGTGGGTGGTGATGAGATCTTCGAATTCCTCGAAGCACTCGTCGACATAAAGATCGAGGATGTCCTGGAAGGGTGCGGAAATCGACACCAGCGATCGTCGGCGGTCGCTCTGGTCGACCTGTAAGTGGACGATTCCTAGCTGCTTAAGAGTGCGTAAACAACGACCGGCAGTTGTGCGCGACGTTGCTGCCGCCAGGTGGAAATCCGATGTCGCCATGGCGCGATCGGTCAGGTAGGCCTCGGCGCCGGCGACGATCACTTCCCAGAGGATGCGACGCCTCTTGCCGGCAAATTCATCAAGGTGGCCAGGCCCTATTCGCGAAAGAAATTTGTCTCGAAACTCCTGCCGGCGCAACAGGTCATAGCGGATAATGTGGGAAACTACCCCTTGCCTGATCTGTTTTGACAGCAAATGCTTACTATTCGTCATCCTAATATCCCGCCAAAGAAGCAATATTTGTTTTGGGCCGGGAGTAATTTGTTTGCAAACAGCAGATTATCGGTGCGCAATAAAATGTAAACGCCGATTGCGTCCAAATTGGACCACAACCGACCAGCACATAAGCCTAAGAAAGAACAGAGTAATTACTCGTTATAAGGGAAGTAGTTAGCAAATATATCGGAAAACTTTTCTTTTATTTTTGGATACTCGTTTCGAGAATGGTGTGGTGGACAATAGAGCCGCTGTGGACATTTTTTCCTTTTCGAGCGGCGTCTGGGAAAGTGGTTTCCTCGGTTGTGCAACGGCGATACGGTTCTAGAGATTGCCGAGCGAGGGATCGACGTTATGAGCGAGCTCAGTGACGGCCTCGCCGTCTTTGTCAAGCGCGATTGCCCGACCTGCGTCCAGGTGGTGCCGGTGCTGGCCGAGATGCGCGCTGCCGGGCTGCCGCTGGTGGTCTACAGCCAGGACGACCCCGGCTTTCCCGAGGGCCTCGACAGTGTGGCCGACGATACCTCGCTGGAACGTTCGTGGCGTCACGGTATCGAAATCGTGCCGACGCTGCTGCGCATCGGGGGCGGGCGCGAGACCGGCCGCTGTGTCGGCTGGGAGCGCCGCGAGTGGGAGGATCTGGTGGCGCTCGAGGGGCCGGATCTGAAGTTGGGCTCGGGCTTACCCGAAGCCCGTCCGGGCTGCGGCTCCCGATCGGTGGAGCCGGGCATGGCGGAACGGCTGGAGATCGAATTCGGCGATGTCGCCATGGCTTCGCGGCCGATCCCTGTGGGTGCCTATGACGACGAGGTCGAAACCTGCTACGAGCGCGGCTGGAGCGACGGCCTGCCCGTCGTCCCGCCGACCCGCGAACGGGTATTTCGCATGCTCCAGGGGACAGGGCGTAGCGCCGGCGAAGTGATCGGCGCGGTGCCGCCGAATCTGGTGCCATGTTCGGTGGAAAAGGTCGCCGTCAACGCCGTCATGGCGGGCTGCAAGCCGGAATATTTGCCGCTGGTGCTGGCTGCCGTCGAGGCGGCGCTGCTTGACGAATTCTGCATGCACGGCCTGCTGTGCACGACTTGGTTCGCGGGCCCCGTGGTCATCGTCAACGGCCCGGCGGCCGGACGGGTCGGCATGAACTCGCAGGGCAACGCACTGGGTCAGGGCAACCGCGCCAATGCCACGATCGGCCGGGCGCTGCAGCTCGTGATTCGCAATGTCGGTGGCGGCCGACCGGGCGAGATCGACCGCTCGGCACTAGGCAATCCCGGTAAATACACCTTCTGTTTCGCCGAAGACGAAGCGGGTTCGTGCTGGGAATCGCTGGCCATCGAGCGCGGCATCGCGCCAGGCGCTTCGGCCGTTACGCTCTTTGCCGGCGACGGCGTGCAGCCCATACTGGACCAGAAATCGCGCACACCGGAATCGCTGGCTCGAACCCTGGCAGCCGGTCTTCGCGCCGTCGGCCATCCCAAGCTGGCGACGGTGCCAGGTGTCAGCCTGTCGGGCGATGCCCTGGTGGTGATCACACCCGAACACCAACGCGTCTTCGCCGACGCCGGCTGGAGCAAACAGCGGCTGCAGAACGAGTTGGAGACCTTGCTGACCATACCGGGCAGCGAGTTGGTGGTTGGTGCCGGTGGCATCGCCGAGGGCATTCCCGAAAGCTTTGCCGCTGGCAGCTACCCGAAATTCCGCCCTGGCGGTCTCTTGCTGGTGCGGGCTGGCGGCGGTGCCGGTATGTTCTCGGCCATCATCAGCGGCTGGGTGGCCAGCGGTGAAATGGGTAGTATTCCTGTAACGAAGGAGGTCACGGAATGAGCGACACCAAAATTCTGCTCGACCCCACGGCGGAGAGCGATCCCCTAAGCCGGTCAAGGCTGGCGCGGCCGGATTCGCTGGAGGGACTGACCGTCGGGCTCTTCGATATATCCAAAGCCCGGGGCAACGTCTTCCTCGACCGCCTGGCCGAGCGCTTCGGCGAACGCGGCATCGAGGTCAAACGCTACCGCAAACCCACCTTCACCCGGGTGGCGCCGACCGCCGTCAAGCAGCAGATTGCCGCCGAGGTCGACGTCGTCGTGGAAGGTTTGGCCGACTGAGGCTCGTGTACCTCGTGCTGTATGCATGACATCACGGACCTCGAAGGACGCGGCATTCCCGGTGTCGGCGTAGCCTCGACCGAGTTTGTCGAAGCGGCCGCGGCGCAGCGCCAGGCGTTGGGCTACGATGCCGCAGTGGTCTTCGTGCCCCATCCCATACAGGATCGCAGCGACGACGAAGTGCGAGCCCTGGCGGATGGCGCTTTCGATGACATCGTGGCAGGAATTTCTGTCGAATAGTTGTTGTTTCGAGCGATTCCAGATTGACAGCGGACGTCGCTTGGCCCATCGTCGGGCCTCGCGAATTCGGAGCCGGTCAGCCTTGCAGCGGCCCCTGGGGAAGGGGCCGGGCCTGATGCTTCGGTCGTGACGTTCCCGGGCGGGAAGTTGTCAACGAGCGGCGCGTCGGCTAGGCGGGCCGGAGGGGGAAGTCGTGAAGATCGAAGATATCCGCAAGCAGCCGCCCAAGGTGCTGAGCGAGGAACAGCGCGAGTTCTATTTTCGCGAAGGCTACGTGCTGCTGAAAAGCCTGATACCCGAGGACTGGCTGGCGCGGCTGGGTGGCGTCACCGATAGCTTCGTCGAGCGCTCGCGCGGGCTCGACAAATCCGATGCCATCTTCGATCTCGAACCCGGTCACACGGCCGCGGAGCCGCGGCTGCGCCGCCTCTCCAGTCCGGTCGAGCATGACCCCGCCTATTGGGAATTCGCCGCAAAATCGTTGCTGGCGGACGTGGCCGCCGATCTGGTCGGCGCCGACATCAAGTTCCACCATTCCAAGCTCAACTTCAAATGGTCGGGCGGCGGCGAAGAGGTCAAGTGGCACCAGGACATCACCTATTGGCCCCACACCAACTACACGCCGCTGACCACCGGTGTGTATCTCGACGACGTCGGCCCCGATCAGGCGCCGCTGGGCGTCATCCCGCGCAGCCACGAAGGGCCGCTGTTCGATCAGTTCGACGCCGACGGCCAGTGGGTTGGTTGCCTCTCGGACGGGGATCTTGATGAGGTGGCGCTCGATAGCGCCGTCTACCTGCCCGGGCCCAAGGGTTCGGTGACCATCCACAACTGCCGCACCATCCACGGTTCGGCACCCAACCTGTCGGCGCGCGGCCGGCCCTTGTTGTTGAACATCTATTCCGCCGCCGACGCCTACACCTATTCCGCCAATCCACTGCCCAGCCGCTACGAAGGCACCGTCGTGCGCGGCCAGCCGGCGCGCTGGGCGCATCACGATCCGCGGCCTTGCCTGGTGCCGCCCGACTGGTCGGGCGGCTACACCTCACTCTTTGCCCTGCAGCAGGAGGAGGCCTGGGACGAAGAGCAACTGGAAGCCGTGGAAAGTCAAACAGAGGAGATCCGGCGGCGCAGCACAGGTTAGCGTCGCCGGGGGCCGAGCCGGTCGGCCCCAGTCCTCCCTCTTGCCAACTGGGCGCGGCACTGCCGCGCCCTTTTTTTTGGCCCTCGCCGGGCGCGCGCGTCCGCGCGCTTGGCCTCCGCCCCCCATGTGGGGGGCGGCTTGGCGCCGCCGATACCAAGTGTGTTTATTTGCTGCTTGGTTTTTTTGCAACGGGAGCGACCGCGACCCGCCGCTCCTGCGGCGCGCCCGCGCAGGCAGCAGACCGTAGGTCTGCCGCCGTGAGCGACCTTAAGAAGCGCCGGGTCGCCAGCTCGCCAGCCAGATGCCCAGCACCACGCCGGCCAAGCCTAAGCCGAACAACAACGACACCGTCTCTCCCAGCAGCAAGGCCCCGGCGGCCGTCGCCACGATGGGAGCCAGCGGCACGAAGATGGCGGTGCGTAGCGGCGAGAGTCGGCGTAGCGACCAGTTGAAGAGCACGAACGAGAGCGCGCCGCCGCCGATGCCGAGGAAGGCGACGGCGCCCCAGCCCGAAGGTCTGAGCGTGCCGAGGTTGGCGCCGATGCCCTCGATGCCGGCCAGCGGCAACAACAGCACCACGCCACTGGCCATGGCCATAGTGCTGACGGCGGCGGCGCCGTGGCGGGCCAAAAGGCCGGGTGAGAAGGCGTTGTAGGTGGCGCCGCACATGACGGCGCCGAAGAACATCAATTCCCCCGTCCAGGTGCCGCTGTCGCCGGTGGCAAAGGCTTTCTCGCCCAGTGCCAGGCTGACGCCGACCACCGACATGACGGCGGCCAGCAGCTTCAGTGCGGTGAAGCGTTCGTGTCCGCGCAGCGCCGAAAAGGTCATGGTGAGCAACGGGATGAGGGAAAAGATCACGGCGCCGCGCGAGGCTGGAATGTGCTCCAGCCCCGAGTTCACCAACCACTGGAAGATGCCGAACTGGAAGACGCCGAGCAGCGCGATGCGCCAGAGGTCGGCCCGGCCCAAGCGACCGATGCCCCGCAAGCAGAAGGGCAGTAGGCAGAGCGCCGCCAGGCTGTAACGTAGCGTCGCCAGGGTGGCCGGTGAGGTCTGCTCCATGACGAAGCGGATGGCGACGAAGGAAAGCCCCATCAGCACACCGCTCATGGTGGCCGCCGCCATGGGCAACAGAGTCTGGTTGTCGGCCCTCAAGGCAGCAGCACGGTTTTGACTACAGCGCCGTTGTCGGCGTCCTCGCGAAAGGCCTGGGCGGCCTGGGCCAGCGGGAAGCGGCTGTTGACAAGGGGCGCGATAGCGACGCTGCCCTGGATCACTGGGCGTAGCGCCCAGGGCGTCCAGATGCGGCGCTCCTCGGGAGTGTGGTGGACTAGACCGGTGTTGACGACGGTCAGGCTGTCATGGTGCAAGCGGGAGATGTTGAGCGTCACGTCCTGGGTCAGCCAGCTGTAGAAGACCAGCCGGCCGTTGTGGCGCACGCATTCGATGCTTTGGTTGACGGTCTCGGCGGTGCCGGCGACCTCGGCCACGACGTCGGCGCCGCGGCCTTCCGTGAGTTCGAGGATCTCGGCCACCACGTCTTGCCGGCTGGCATCTATTGTGACGTCGGCGCCCAGGCTGCGGGCGAGATCGAGCTTTTCGGCCACTACGTCAACCGCCACCAGCGTTGCCGCACCCTTCTTCTTCATAACCTGGGCGATGATCTGGCCGGCAAAGCCTGTGCCGAAGACCACCGCCACGTCGCCCAGTTCGACCCCGGAGTGCAGCCCTGAGAACATGGCGCAGGCCACGGCCTCGCCCAGGCAGGCGATGTCCGGCTCAAGCCCCTCGGGACTGGGTTCGAGGTTGTTCTCGTCAGCCACGAAGTGGCCCGCCATGGTAGCGTTGACACCGAACGAAATGACGTGATCGCCGGGCTTGAAACGGCGCACTCGGGCGCCCACCTCGCGCACCAGGCCGCCGCCCTCATGGCCGATGGCGTAAGGGAAGCTGCACAGCGGATCGTCGGGGGCATAGCCGGGGCCGTTCATGCGCGGCAGCCGGCCCAGGTAGAAGTTCTTGTCGGTGCCGCAGATGCCGGCCAGCCCGGTTTCGACCAGAACGTCGTCGGGGCCGATAGTCAGTTCCCGCTCGATCACTTCGATGCGGCCCGGCTCGGCCAGCACCACGCCTTGCGTTTTCATCACATCACCTCCGCTCGCTCGGCTTCGGTTATGGCGCGATTTGCCCGACCGCACCACTTGTGATTAGTTGACGCCATGAGCGCAGAGTTCCTTTTGACCTCTCTGATCGTTGTGTTGGTGCCGGGTATCGGCGTCGCCTACACGCTTTCCTGCGGCCTTTTCCGCGGGCGCCTGGCCAGCGTCGTGGCAGCTTTCGGCTGCACCATGGGCATCCTGCCCCACATGGCGGCCGGCGTCTTCGGCTTGGCGGCGCTGCTGCATGCCAGTGCGCTGGCCTTCCAGGTGGTAAAGTTCGCCGGCGTCGCCTACCTGATCTACCTGGCCTGGGGCATCTGGCGCGATACGGGAACGCTCAAGTTGGCCCAGCCCGAGGGCGCGGCGGGGCTTGGCGCCACCGCCGTGCGGGGCTTCTTGATCAATATCCTCAATCCCAAGCTCTCGATCTTCTTTCTCGCCTTTTTGCCCCAATTCGTGGCCGCCGACGCGGCCCGGCCCGTGGCCCAGATGCTGGGCCTAGGCGCCGTCTTCATGCTCATGACGCTGGTAATATTCGTGATCTACGGCCTGGCCGCGGCCAGCGTGCGGACCTACGTCATCTCGTCGCCCGGCGTAATGAACTGGTGTCGCCGCGGCTTCGCGGCCACCTTCGCGGCGCTGGCCACCAAGCTGGCGCTGACCGAGGCCTAAGGCGCGGGGCAGGTTGTTGTTTGCGTTGTCATTCCCGCGAAAGCGGGAACCCAGGTTTTGTGCCTTTATTTGCTGTCATATTGCCGCTGCTACCATGAAAAACCCAACCAAACCTGGGTTCCCGCTTTCGCGGGAATGACGGGTGAGGCGGTGGCCGATCCGCAACAACTTTGAAATGTGCTAGCCCGGCGGGGCCGTTTGCGCCGTATGACCCATGTGGCGGGTGCGGTGGTGGTAGTCCTCTTCGCCTTTGACCTGGCGGTGGTAGGCCGTGTTGAAGACGCTGTAGGCGCCGCAGCGCGTGCAGTCGACGTCATTGCCATAGCAGCAAAAGGTGCGCTCGAAGCTACCGCCGTCACCCATATAGAGCGGCAGCGTCGCCATCATCAGGCAGTTCTCGCCGCGCTCGCCGGTGAACTCCATGCAGCGGCCGGACTTCATCAGCTCGAGCGTGCCGACCTGTGACTTTACCAGGTTGGGGTATTCTTGCTTGAGGGCGATGAGGCGGTCGATGACCTTGTCACGGTCGCGCAGATCGTCCCAGCCCAGCCCCGTATCGTCGTTCTCCCGCGGCACGTAGAGCGTAAACGCCACGCCGTTGACGGGCCAGTCCGCGACCTGGGCGACGAAATCCTCCATGCCTTGTTCGTTCTGGGCGGTCACCGTCATCTGCAGCATCACTGTGGTGCCGTCGGACATGTTGCGCGTGGCGATCTCTTCCTTGACCTTCTGGAAGACGCCTTTGCCACGGATGCTGTCGTTGAGATCTTCCGGTCCGTCCAGCGATACCGTGACCAGGCCGCCGGGCAACGTGGGAATGCCGTAAAAGGCGTTGGTGACGATGGCCGGTATTTCGAAGAGCTTGGTTGCCTCCATCACCAGATCCTTGCGGATCATCGGCTCGCCGCCCATGAACAGCATGGATTTGATGTTGTGCTTGTCGCGCAGCTCGCGCAACTGGTGCAGCATGGTGGCATCGTCCATCTTGTCCCGCGGCAGGTTGGGGTTGTCGGCGCGGAAGACGAAACAGTGCGAGCATTCGAGATTGCAGGCGTTGGTGACGTTGACCAGCGCCGTGGCGTAGTCGCGCTCACCGAAATCGGTGGGATCGTCGAGTTCGATTGCTGGTGCCATGACGTGTCTCCGCTGATTCTGGCGAGGCCAAAACTATTCTAACCCCGGATCGGGCGGAGGTTCGATGCCTTTTTCGGTGTAGTAGGCGGCCAGGGCAGCCGCGAATTCGGCGATCTCAGAGGCCGGCACCGGCTCGCCGCATTCGTAGCAGGCGTTTTCCTGGCGGTCGAACCAGCGGCAGCCGCAGGCCTCGCAGGCCAGTTCCGGCGCGCCCGAAGGGTTCTGGAAGATCACCGGCATGCGCCCATGTAGGAAAGCCCGAGGCTTTCGAAAAAGCCCTCGAAGCCGAGCTCGGCGAGCTCGTCCAGGGGCCGCATGACGAAGGACAGAATATCGCCCGAACGTACGCCGCGGCCTACCACCGCGGCCAAATCTTCGCCGGCCTCGCCCAGCGCCACCACCAAGTCTTCTTCGGCCACCCAGAGGATATCGACGCGGGCCTCGGCATACCCCGGGAAAGGCAGGCTTTCGGCACTGACACCCTCCGTACCGATCTCCCAGACCAGCATCGCTCCGGCCCCGCCGTCGACGACCTCCCGTGCCACAAGACCGATACGGGCGCCGTTTTCGAGCTCGGAAAACATCGAAAAAGTGCCCGTGGCACCTAAATCCGGCAACCCAGGCGGTAGCCTTCGTGGATGGCCTGGTCCAGGCCGCGCGGCATCAGGGCGTCGCCGATGCCGTGTAGTTCGTCGACCATCCATTCGAGGCTCTGGAAGAGTTCCTGGTTGGGGCGGCGCTCGGTGGCGATGACGCTGTCGGCCTCGAGGAAACGCTCGCCCGAGCCGTTGGTCACGGCGACGCCGCCGGGCCGCACCTCGACGATCCGGGTTTCAGTCAGCGTGGCGATGCCGAGCTCACCGACCCAGGCGCTGTGGCGCCACTTCCAGGTCGGCGAGACGTCGCCGGCGATGCGCTTGGCGGCTTCGACCACGGTCACCTCGTGGCCCTGGCCGGCCAGCGATTCGGCCAGCGTCAAACCCACCTTGCCGCCGCCCAGCACGACCACGCGCTGGCCGGTCTCGGCCCGGCCCGCCGCCACCTCGGCGCCGTCGAGCAAAAGCCCGTTGGTCTCGGCCGCTCGCGGCTGATCCAGCACCATGCGCGAACCGGCAGCTACCACGGCGACATCGTAGTGATGCAAAACGCTGCGCATCAGCTTGGGATCGACCTCGGTATTGAGCTTGACCTCGATGCCCAGTCTCTCGGCCACCACCCGGTAATGCTCGACCAGCGTCATCAGATCGGAACCGTGGGCCTGGTCGTGGGCGGCATAGCCCATGAGCGCTCCGCCCACCGCCGGGCCGCGTTCGAAAACCGTGACGGCGTGGCCGCGCTTGGCGGCGGTGATGGCGCATTCCATGCCGGCCGGGCCGGCGCCGACAACCATTACGGTCTTGGGCGAGGCCGTTGGCGTGACGCGGTATTCGGGTTCGTATTCGTGGCCCAGCGCCGGGTTGACGGTGCAAGAATAGGGCAGGTCCCTGAATAGCCTCGAGAGGCAATTGAGCGAGCCCACACAGACGCGCTTTTCCTCCAGCCGGTCCTCACGTGCCTTGTGGATCAGCTCGGGGTCGGCCAGCATGGGCCGGCAGACTTCCCAGAAATCGAACTCACCCTCGGCGATGCAGCGGTCGGCGTCGACGGGATCGGGCAGCCGCACGCCGAAGGCCACGGGCACGCTTTCCGGCAGCACCTCACGGGCGCGCGCGGCCAGGCGGTTCCAGTGGCCCGGCTTCACGTCGCGACCGATCGAGGATTCCGGCGCCTCCTGCCAGCCCACGGTGACGCTGACCATGTCGACGCCGTGCTCGCCGGCCGTGGCGATGATTTCGAAACAGTCGTCTTCGTCGCTGCCGCCCCACTTGTCCATCAGCTCGGCGCCGTTGAGACGCACCACCAGGGGATGTTCGTCGCCGATCTTGTCCTTTATCGAATAGATGAGCTCGGTCATGAAGCGGCAACGGTTGCGTGTCGAGCCGCCGTATTCGTCGCTGCGCTTGTTGGTGAAGGGCGAGTTGAAATTGGCCAGCAGGTACCCCATGAAGCTGGTCAGTTCGACGCCGTCGAAGCCGGCCCGGATGGCGCGTTCGGCGGTCTCGGCGTGCTCGGCGATGCAGAAGCGGATGTCTTCCTTGGTCATCTCGCGCGGCGGCCGGAAGTGGGGCAGCGTTTGCGGCACCACCGAGGGCTGCACGCAATAGCCGAGATCGATACCGCCGTAGCGCCCGGCGTGCAGCAGTTGCTGGATGGCGACCGCGCCGGCCTCGTGGATATAGCCGGCGATCTGCTCGAATTGGGGCATGAACTTGTCGTCAAACAGCGCGATCTGGCTCCAATATGCCTTGCCTTCGCCCGAGGCATCGGGCGAGGCGCCCTGGTTGGTGACGATGCCGGCACCGGATTCTGCGATGACCTTGGTGCGGGCCAGTTCGCGCTCGCTGATGAAGCCCTCGCGGCTGTTGAAGTTGGAAACGCAGCAGGCGCCGAACTTGATGCGGTTGGCGCTCTCATAGGGGCCGAGCTTGCCTGGCTTGAAGAGGTCGGGAAGCTTGGCCAAACCAGCATTGATTCCGGGGTCGGTGCTCATGAGGCGGCCCTCTCCTGTTCGACCGTCTCGGCGATCCGTTCGCGAAGATGGCGGCGCATGATCTTGCCGGCCGGGCTGACCGGATAGCTCTCGACCACCTCGAGGCGTTCGGGCAGCTTGAATTTGGCGATCTGTTTCTGCATCAAGAAATCCACCAGATCCGGCAGTTCCATGCTCTGGTTCGGTTTGAGAATGACGAAGGCGCAGGCCTTTTCGCCATAGGTCTCGTCGGGCATGGCCACCAGGATGGCGTTCTCGACTTTGGGGTTGCTGAGAATCAGGTTCTCTATCTCGTCGCAGCTAATCTTTTCACCGCCACGATTTATTAGGTCCTTCTTGCGCCCTTCGGTGTAAACGTAGCGGCCCTTTTTCCGTACCACGTCGCCCATGTGGTAGAAGCCGCCGTGGCTAAAGGCCGAGGCGTCGGCTTCGGGGTTGTTGTAATAGCCGCAAATGGTATAGGGGCCGCGGGTCAAGAGTTCGCCGCTCTCGCCGTCGGCCACCTCGTTGCCCTGGTCGTCGACCACCATGATCTGGTTGGCCGCCCCCGCCGGTGCGCCCGAACTTTCCAGCACGTATTCCTCGTCGGCATCCAGCGGCACCATGTTTATGAGGCCCTCGGCAGTGCCGTAGGTCTCCTGGAAATGGCAGCCTACCAGATCGCGAACCTGGCGCCTGAGCTCGGGCTGCAGACGGGCGCCGCCGTTTTGCAGTATCGTCATCGTGCTCAGGTCGTAGTTCCCCGCCAGGCCCGATTTGAGCCAGCCGGTGACCACCGGCACAGCCGTCGAGGTCATGGTCACGCCTTCGCTCTCGATCAAGCCGAACACCGTCGCCGGATCGATTTCGGGCGCCAGAACGACCCGGCCGCCGTGCCACATCACCCCCAGAACGCCGGGCGAGGCCAGGGTGTAATTGTGGGCCATGGGCAAGAGCACGAGATAGACCGTCTGCGGGCCAATCTCGGCGACACCGGCGCAGAGGCGGAAACAGCAAAGGTAATCGTCGTGGGTGCGCGGGATCAGCTTGGGCAGCGCCGTGGTGCCGCCCGAAAGCAGCATCAGCGCCACTTCACCGGGATCGGGCCGGCGATCGTCCAAAAGCGCTACTGCATCGTCACCCACTTCGGTCGCCAGCAACTCATCGATCGAGACTTGGCCTGGGCTCGGCTCGCCAGCCACGATGACGTGCTCCAGCACCGCGTTTTCGGTTTGCATCTCGGCCGCCATGTCGCGGTAGTCGAAATCGCGAATGCGGTCGGGGATGAGGTAGCCCCGGGCGCCCGAATGGTTGAGGAAGTGGCGGATCTCGTTGTGCCGGTGCGGTCTCAGCGCCATCACCGGGATGACGCCGATCTTCATCAGAGCGAAGAAGGCGAAGACGAACTCGGGCACGTTGGGAAGCTGCATCACCACCCGGTCCAGGGGCTCGAGTCCCAGCTTGGCGAAGTGGTAGGCGAGGCGATCCGCGGCCTGGCGCACCTCGGCGTAGGTGTAGCGCCGCTGGCCATACGAAAGCGCCTCGCGGTGACCGAATTCGGCCGCCGCCTTGTCCAGCGCCTGGCCCACCGTCAGCCCCAGCCAGTAGCCCTCGCGGCGATAGCGGGCGGCGTCCTCGGCCGGAAATGGGGTACAGCCTTCAAGCATAATATCCCTCCACGGATTGGGGCCTTCGGCAACTATACCATTGCCCGCCGCCGTCGGCATGGCTTGTGCCCCCGGTCCGCGGCGCCAATAATGGGCGCCGCATTTTCCCCCGTTATCGAGGCCCCGACATGAGCGCAGAAGATTTCACCTGGACGCCCGACCCCGCCATCGTTGCCGAGAGCAATCTCGTGGCCTTCATGAAGCGCCACGGCATCGATGATTACGATGCCCTGATGGCCCGTGCCGAGGCCGACCCGGATTGGTACTGGAACGCCGTTCTGGAGGAGAACGATTACCGCTTCTACAAGCCCTACGACCGCGTGCTCGATACCTCGAAGGGCGCCGCCTGGGCCGAATGGTGCGTCGGCGGCACCACCAACACGGTGCTCAACTGCCTCGACAAATGGCGTGATACGCCGACCTACGCGCGTGAAGCCATATCGTGGGAGGGCGAGGACGGATCAAGGCGCGTGCTTTCCTACGCCGAGCTTGACGCCGAGACCTGCCGCCTGGCCGGTGGACTGCGCGCGCTGGGATTGGGCCGCGGCGACGTCGTCGGGGTCTACATGCCCATGCTGCCCGAGGCGGTGGCGGCCTTTCTCGCCATCATCAAGATCGGCGGCATTGCCTTGCCGCTGTTTTCCGGCTTCGCCGCCGAGGCCGCGGCGACACGCATGAACGACGGCGGTGCCAAGGGCCTGATCCTGGCCGATGTCTCGCTCCGGCGCGGCCAGCCCATCGACATGAAGGCGGTGGCCGATGAAGTGGCGGCGGCGGTGCCGACGCTCGAGCACGTCGTGATCTATCGCCACCTCGGCCTCGATGTGGCCTGGCAGGAGGGCCGCGATCACTGGTGGTCAGACGTCGTTTCGGGCCAGTCCGAGAATACCCCGACCGAGGAGATGGGGGCCGAGGAGCCGTTGCTGTTGGTCTTCACCTCGGGCACCACCGGCAAGGCCAAGGGCACGGTGCACAGCCACTGCGGCTTCGCCAACAAGGTGGCGCTGGATCTCGGCCTGATGATGGACCTCAAGCCCAGCGACCGCATGCTCTGGATGTCGGACATGGGCTGGCTGGTCGGCCCCATCATCATCATCGGCAACCTGGTGCGGGGCAGCACCATGGTGTTGATCGAGGGCGCGCCCAACTTCCCCGAATCGGACCGCATGTGGCGGGTCGTGGCCGACCATCGCGTGACCTACCTGGGCATAGCGCCCACCGTGGCGCGGCTCTTTATGGCCTACCCCGACGAGGATCTGGCGCGGAATGACTTGAGTTCGCTGCGCATCTTCGCTTCGACCGGCGAGCCTTGGAATCCCGATAGCTGGCTCTGGCTTTTCGAAAAGGTCGGCGGCGGGCGCCTGCCCATCTTGAACTACACCGGCGGCACCGAAATCGGCGGCGGCATCCTGACGACCACCGTCATCCACCCCATGAGGCCGTGCTCCTTCACCGGCTCGATCCCCGGCCACGGCGCCGACATCGTCGACCAGGAAGGCAACCCGGTGGCCGTAGACGAGGTCGGCGAGCTGGTCATGCGCGTGCCCTCGATCGGCCTCACCCGCGGTCTCTGGCAGGATCCCGAGCGCTACCTCGATACCTATTGGAACAAGATCCCCGATCTTTGGGTGCACGGCGACTGGGCCAGCCGCGATGCTCAGGGTCTCTGGTACGTGCACGGCCGCTCGGACGACACCATCAACGTCGCCGGCAAGCGCACGGGCCCGGCCGAAATCGAATCGCTGCTGCTCAACACCGGCCGCATCTCCGAGGCCGCGGTTATCGGCGTGCCCGACGACATCAAGGGCTCGGCGATCGTCTGCGTCGTGGTGGCGGCGGGGGAGGACGGATCCGACGAGCTTCGCGGCGCACTTTCCTCGGCCGTGGTGGACGGTCTCGGCAATCCCTTCCGGCCGCGCCAGATCATCTTCGTCGGCGATTTGCCCAAGACCCGCAATATGAAGATCATGCGTCGCGTCGTGCGCGCCGTTTACAACGGCCAGGATCCGGGGGATTTGGCCTCGCTGGTCAATCCGGAAGCTGTTGACGGGTTGAAGGCGGTGTTGGAAGGGTAGGGGGTTATTCGGCGCCGGGAATAAAGCCGTGAACCTGTAAAGCCCATGTCATCGTCGCCTGGGCTGAGAATTCCCCCGGCGCCAAACATTCGCTTCAGATCGGCGATATCGTTCTGC
>PVBE010319153.1_pt1 | contig 15881 bp, 15 predicted proteins | sample 1631181 | NCBI WGS metagenome assembly PVBE01 (sample SAMN08397723, study PRJNA350692) | Marine metagenome, whole genome shotgun sequencing project. | isolation source: water | place: Pacific Ocean | collected 2012-04
CCGTGTCATATTGATGGCAAAGCGGGTGGTGGTACTGACACTCACGGCAAAATAAGCCGCAGCTTGTCGGCGCGACGCGCCAGTGGCGACCCGCTGAACTGAACCGCCTCTTGATCTTATTACCGTATCTTATCGCCGCTTATGGAAAAAATCAGTCAATAGTTTGGCCGCCTTTGATTCTTCAATGCCACCGTAAATTTCCGGTGCATGGCGGCAGGTGCCCTGGTTAAAAATTTTGGCACCATGATCGACACCGCCGCCTTTGGCATCAGGCGCACCGAAATAAACCCGGCGCAGACGGGCGAAGGATATTGCAGTGGCGCACATGGGGCAGGGTTCCAGCGTGACGTAGAGATCGCAGTCCGGCAGCCTCGGCGCGCCTTTTTGGGCTGCTGCTTCCCTAATAACCAGTATTTCCGCGTGGGCGGTGGGATCGTTCAATTCCTCGGTGCGGTTACCTTCGCGGGCCAAAATTTGCCCCTGTTTGTCGACCAACACAGCGCCTATGGGGACTTCGCCCCGGGCTGCCGCCAGTTCTGCTTCCGTCAAAGCCTCCGCCATGAAATTCGATTCCATGAGGCTAAGGTGGCGGACGTAATGTCGGGCGTCAAGTCCGGTCAATTTCTGCCGATTGCCAGAAACCGGGTAGCATCCTAAAGTAGGCCCATGGTAACAGAACTTAACAAACCCGTCGTTGGCATTACCGCCGACGGCGAAGACGGCTCGGATCTGGCGGGCAGCTATTCCAAGTATTCCTGGTATGCGCTTCGGGAAAACTACAGTTCAGTGGTGGCCAAGGCTGGTGGGTTACCGGTCATCCTGCCCCACGAGCCTGATCACGCCGGGGCTTACCTGGACCTGATCGACGGCTTGATCGTCACCGGCGGTAACTTTGATGTTGATCCGAAACTGTATGGTGACAATAACTGCCATGAAACGGTCTCTCTAAAAAAAAAATCGCACCGAATTCGAGCTCGCCATAACCCGGTTGGCATTGGAAAAGGACATGCCAATTCTGGGAATTTGCGGTGGCCAACAGTTGCTCAATGTGGTCCTTGGCGGCAGCCTGATCCAACATATTCCCGATGAAATTGCCGATGCGCTGAAGCATGAGCAGCCCAATCCCAGAAATGAGCCCGGTCATACTGTTAAAATCGAAACCGGCACCTTGCTGCACGATATTGTGGGGGCCGGGGAAATGAATGTGAATACCGCCCACCATCAAGCGGTCCGCGACGTTTCAGGGTCGGCGATCGTCAATGCCTTATCATCCGATGGCGTAATTGAAGGTATTGAGGCGCCCCGCCAGAAATTCTGTCTTGGCGTTCAATGGCATCCTGAATTTGAGATCGATCCCAATGACATTCGAATCTTCGCTGCCTTTGTCGATGCCGCGCGCCGCTAAATCAACTGAAACAAACAAAGCCGAGCGCATCGCCAAGGTGATCGCCCGGGCGGGCTTGTGTTCCCGGCGGGAAGCTGAACGCTGGATCAAAGTGGGACGGGTAAAACTGGACGGTAAGGTGCTGACGACGCCGGCGGTGACGGTGACGGCAAAAAGCAACATCCTGGTCGATGGTGCGCCCCTGCCGGAAGCCGGCAAGGCGCGTCTTTGGCGCTATCATAAGCCGGCCGGGCTGCTGACCACCAATAAGGATCCGGAAGGCCGTCCGTCATTGTTTGACAGTCTTCCCGATGATTTACCGAGGGTGATCTCGGTGGGCAGGCTCGATCTTAAATCCGAAGGTCTCCTACTGTTGACCAATGACGGTGAACTGGCACGCAAAATGGAACTTCCCGCCAACAATTGGTCCCGGCGCTACCGGGTGCGCGTCAACGGGCGGATAGAGGAAAATAAACTGTTGGAGCTGGCCAAGGGTTTCACCATTGATGGCGTGCGCTATAGATCCATTCAGGCGGTGTTGGACCGCCAGCAAGGGGCTAACGCGTGGCTGACAATCACCTTAACAGAGGGTAAGAACCGGGAAATCCGCAAGGTGATGGATCATCTTGGCTGGCCGGTGAACCGGTTGATTCGTGTCGCCTTCGGTCCCTTTCAATTGGGTAACCTCAAGAAAGGCGACGTCGAAGAGGTCAAGGGTAAGGTTTTGAAGGAACAACTCGGCAAGGGGGGCGGACCAATGCAGATGCCAGCGAAACCCGAGGTCAAAGGAACCAGAAAGCGGGACAGCAAAGCCCGTAAACCGAAAGCTAAAAATGCGCATCGTCGGCGGCAAATATAAGCGGCGCCAGTTAGTCGCTCCGAAAGGACCGGCGACACGGCCGACATCTGACCGGACGCGGGAATCCCTGTTCAATATTCTAGAACAAAAACTGCCCGGCGGCTTTAATGGCATTTCAGTTATTGATCTGTTTGCCGGCACGGGTGCTCTGGGGCTCGAAGCTATATCCCGGGCGGCGTCCCAGGCGGTATTCGTTGATAACGCCAAACCGGCGCTCGATTGCATAAATCAAAATATTTCTTCGCTGGGAGAAGAAGTATCGACTAAAGTGCTGAAACGGGATGCCACCCGCCTCGGTCTGTTGCCGGCTAATATCCAACCAGTCCAATTGGCCTTTCTCGATCCGCCCTACGGCAAGGCGCTGGCCGTTCCCGCCTTGATGTCTCTTAGGGAAAATGAATGGCTCAGAGACGATGCGTTATGTGTGGTCGAGATAGGCAAGAAAGAAACTCTTGACCCGCCGCCCGGGCTCACAATCAGCGATGAGCGCAGGTACGGTGCTGCGAAAATATTAGTCTTGGCCTAACGGCGGCCAAACAGCTTTTCGATATCAGCAATGTTTAGTTCGATATAAGTGGGACGGCCGTGATTGCATTGGCCGGAATTAGGGGTGGATTCCATTTGCCGCAGGAGGGCATTCATTTCCTCGCCATTGAGTAACCGGCCCGCCCGGACGCTGCTATGGCAGGCCATGGTCGCCGCCACATCCGCCAATCGGTCTTTGAGGCTCAGCGCCTCATTGTCCTCTGCCAGATCATCGGCGAGGTCTCGCACCAGACCCTGGATATCTATTTCACCCAACAGGGCAGGGGTTTCCCGCACCACCACGGCGCCAGACCCGAAGGCCTCCACGGTCAATCCCAGTTCTCTGAATTCCTCCGCCTTTTTGATAATCCGGTCAGCGGCGGCTTCCTCCAGATCGACAACCTCGGGGATCAGCAGCCCTTGACGTTTGACCCTCGTTTCAGCCAAAGCCTCCTTTAAATCCTCATAGACCAGCCGTTCATGAGCGGCGTGCTGATCGACGATGACGATGCCTCGGTCGGTCTGCGCGACAATATAGGTTTCGTGAAGCTGTGCCCGCGCAACGCCTAAGGGATAATCTTGGCTCACTTCTATATTTTCAAAATCGGATACCACCTCTCGCACCGACGGACTGTTGTCAAGGTTGGTGAGCGGCGCATAAAACTGCCGGTTGAGATCACGGAGAGCGCCCCTAGATGCTCGCGGCTGCCGATAAACCGGTGCTGTACCATTGGTTCCTTGATGCGGCGTGAAAGCGCCGAGGGCAGCTTGCCCCACGGTGGTTGAGGCCCGGTGGCCGGCCTCGGCCAGGGCATATTTGAGAGCGCTGACAATCAATCCCCGAACCAGCCCGGCATCCCGGAACCGCACCTCGGTTTTGGCCGGATGGACGTTGACGTCCAGGCTGTCGGTTGGCGCGTGCAGAAACAGGGCTAGCAGCGGGTGCCGGTCATGGGCCAGAAAATCCCGATAAGCCCCCCGCACGGCGCCATATAGCAGCTTGTCTTTCACCGGCCGGCCATTAACGAAAAGAAACTGCATCTGGGCGTTACCCCGGTTGAGGGTCGGCAGACCGATATAACCGGTCAGTTGTAGCCCTTGTCGCTCGGCGTCGACGGGCAGGGAATTGGCGGCGAATTCGTTGCCCATGATGGCATCCAACCGGTTCAGCCGAGCCGACAGCATATCGACCAAAAAATCATCCTGGGCCTGCTGCACCTTTAAGAGGGAACGCGAATCGTCGAAGACAAAAAAGGCGATAGCCGGGTTGGCCATGGCCAGACGCTTTACGGCATCGACGATGTGGGCGAGTTCCGTCTTGGGTGTCTTCAGGAATTTCAGCCGGGCTGGTGTGGAGAAAAAAAGGTCTCGCATTTCGATGGTTGTTCCCTTGGCATGGGCGGCGGGTGCTAGCTCGGATTTGTCGCCGCCCTCAATACTGATCATCCAGGCGTTGTCGCTGTCTGCCGTCCGGCTCGTCAAAGTCAGGCGGCTGACGGAACCGATGGAGGGCAGGGCTTCTCCCCGGAACCCCAAGCTGTGAATGTTCTCCAGGTCGTCGTCAGGCAGCTTCGACGTCGCGTGGCGTTCAAGCGCTAGGGAAAGCTCTTCCGGTGTCATACCGCAGCCATCATCCGCGACGGACATATAAGTGCGGCCGCCATCCCGGACCACGACATCGATCCGTGTGGCACCGGCGTCGATGCTGTTTTCCACCAATTCCTTGATGGCCGAGGCAGGCCGCTCCACCACTTCACCGGCGGCGATTCGGTTGACCGTGGTGGGGGGTAACAACCGGATAGTCATTTTTCCGTCATCTTAGTCAGATATTCTTTGGCCAGAATTTTGCCGTTCTCAACCGCGGGCTGGTCGAAGGCGTTAACGCCCAGGAGGTCGGCAGCGACGATCGTCTCCAGCATGAAATGCATCATCAGGGCGCCCAGGGTCTGCTCATCCAACCGGTCAATGGTGATGATCCGGGTCGGGCGGTTTTTGTTGATCAGGGTTCGGGCGGTGGCCTGCTGTTCGGCTTCCAGAAGATCACCCATCCGCCGCCCGGCCAAGTAAGAAAGGTCGGGTGAGTCCGCCAGATCTTCCGGCACGATGCCGCCCGACTGCGCTACCCGGGAAAAAACAAGTGTAAACATCTTGTCCTTTGGCCCGTCCAAATAAAGCTGTAACTGGCTGTGCTGATCGACGGTACCGAGCGCATTAATTGGTGTGGTGCCTTCGCCGCTTTTGCCCAAACTCTCCGCCCATAACTGCCGGAACCACAGACCAAAGCTGGTCAGTTGGTCCAGATAAGGCATGATGACGGTGGCGCCGACGCCGCATTTCTTAGCCAGGCCGATATTCAAGGCCGCTCCAATAGCAGGTGCAAATTCACTGGCCGATATGCCCTCCAGAACCGGCTGCAAGACGCTAAGGGCGCCAGCGCGCAATTCAGAAGCTTCTAGGCCGACAATCAGGGCCGGCAACATGCCTACCGGTGATAAAGCGGAAAACCGTCCGCCCACGCCCGGATCATGATCAATGATGTCAATTTCGAAATGCTCGGCCAGTCGGCGAAGCGGCCGTTCGCCTGGTTCGGTGATGACGGTGAAATGTTGGTTAAGCAAATTCTCTTCCAGTGCGTTGCGGAATATATCCAGGCAATACAGGAACTGGGTTATGGTTTCCGCCGTGCCGCCGGATTTCGAAATGACGATAAAACCAGTTTTTTCCGGTGCCACGTTCTGAAACAGGCGCTCAAAAGTACCCGGATCGATGTTGTCCATGAAGTGAAGACGCGGCTGTTCGATACTGGTAGGGGGCGCTAACTCACAAAAAGATTTCCCCCCCAGGCTGGATCCTCCGGTACCCAGGATCAGGATATCATCGAAGGATTCGCAATATCGTTCCGCCCGCTCTTCGAGGGCGTCGAGATCGCTGCTGGTTTCAGGTAAATGAAGGAGGGGCAGGCTGTTGTCCTGATACCTGGCCCGGATATTTTCCAGCGCCGCTTCGGCCGATTTTAGCAAGCTGATATAGTCATCGTCGCCAAGACCGGCGTCGCCTATATTCTGTGCCAGGCAATTCGAGGTGTCTTGTTGGTAAATCATGGTGCCATCATAAGGCAAAAAAAGGAACCAGAAATACTTTTTCTATGGCGTTGCTTTAACACCGTCGGGTTTGCCGACGATCACTGTGGTCAGGTTGTTCGGGTCCAGTAGCTTTGCCGCCACACGGTTGGTATGGGCCAAAGTGACGGACTGGATATAGCCGTTACGTTTTTCAATATAATCAATGCCGAGTTTCTCCAACTGAATACCGGTCATCATTCTGGCAATGCGTTGGCTGGAAGAGAAGCGCAAGGCATAGGAACCGGTGAGGTAGGTCTTGGCGTCTTTGAGTTCCTCTGGGGTCAACCCCTTTTGGCTCATGCGCCGCCATTCGTTTTTTAAAACCGATAAGGTTTCATTGACGCGTGCGTTGGCAGTGCTGGTGCCGCCAATAATCAGGCCTGCATGGTCCAATGGATACAGGTAGCTGTAGGCGGAATAGGCCAGTCCCCGTTTCTCCCGAATTTCCTCATAGAGGCGCGATTCGAAGCCGCCGCCGCCGAGCACATAATTCATGACATATGCGGCATAAAAATCTGGATGGTTACGTTTTATGCCGGCTTGTCCGAAAAGGATGACACTTTGGGGGATTGATTTTTCGATCACCACCGTGCTGTTCGCCGACTGGGGCGTGATTTCCGTAATCTTCCACGGGGAAGCCTTGGGCGGCAGCGCGCCAAAAATTTGATCGAGTACCGTTTTTAGCTTGCCCGGCGTAATGTCACCGACGGCGCTGATGATTAAATTATCTAGTGCCAAACGCTGACTGACAAACAGCTTCAAATCGACCAGCTTGATAATGCGGATGCTTTCCAAGCTACCGTCTGATGGCCGCCCATAAGGGTGGTTGGGAAACATTTTCAGATAAAAATTATGTGCAGCAATGCGCTGCGGGTTTTCTGAGTTCCGGCGGATTCCCGCCATGATCTGATTGCGGATTCGTTCAACCGCTTCGGAGTCAAATCGGGGTTTGGTCACGGCTAGGCGCATCAGATCAAAAGCCGTATCCTGATTTCTGGTCAGGGTGCGCAGCGATCCTGAAAATCCATCGCGGCTGGCGTCGAAGCCGAGGGATATGGCCTTGTCTTCCAGCTTCCGCTGAAACTTCTGACTGGTAAGGTTCCCGCCCCCTTCGTCGAGTGTCGATGCAACCAGATTGGCCAGACCTTCCTTACCAGCCGGGTCTAGCGCGATGCCACCGCGAAAGACAAAGTGGAGCGTAACGATCGGATTAGCATGATCCTCTACCAACCAGGCTTTGATTCCTTTGGGGCTGACGACTTCTTTTATTTCAATAGCTTTGGCCGGAACAGCGATTACCAGAAATAACAAAGCCGGCAGAAATGAAAGATACCGTGTCATTGTCATTTCTCCTTACCGACTTTAGATGGCGCCTCGGAAATCAATAGGCCGGTAACCGAATGTTTTTCGTCAAACACCGCTTTAGCCGCTTCATTAATGCCAACTACCGTCACGGCGCCGATCCGGTCAGGCCAGCTTTCTACATCCTCTACGGTTAATCCTGACGCCAGTGCCGATCCAAGCACCCGGGCGCCGACACCAATTGAATCGCGGGCGTAGATAGCCTCCGCCTGCATGGTGGAGATGGCGCGGCTGACCTCTTTTTCGGTGACGCCAGAATTCAGCAAATTGGTAATTTCGTTATTCATGGCTTCTTCGAGTTGGTCCATCGATATGCCGGGACGAGGACTGGCGTAGTAGCCAAATCGGGAGGGACCGAGGTCGCCGCCGCTATAAAAAGCGCCGGCTGAAATCGCCAGTTTTTTATCGACCACGAGAGAGCGGTAAAGGCGGCTGGTGGTGCCGCCGCCTAAAATCTGTGCCAAAACCTCCAGTGGATAAGCATGTTTTGTTTCACCGTAGCTGAGACTGGGGGCTAGATAAAGCCGTCGCCAACTGGGCTGGCGGACACGCACATCCCGCAAGATGACCCGGCGGGCGGCGTTGTGGGGCGGTTCCATGGTGCGAGTTCTAGGGGGCACTGGTTTGGCCGCAATCACACCATAGTATTTCTCCGCCAGAGGGCGTAATTTCGCCGCCGTAACATCGCCGGCGACCACCAGGATGGCATTGTTGGGCCGGTACCAGGCATCATAAAATGTAAGTAAATCCTCGACGGACAAGCCTCGGATTTCATGATCCCAGCCAATGATTGGGTCACGATATGGGTAGTTGATGAACAATGCTGCATTGATCTGCTCACCCAGTTTAGCGGCAGGCGAGTTGTCGGTGCGGGAGCGACGCTCTTCCAGGACGACCTGCCGTTCGGGCTCGATCTGATCCTTATCAATGATCAGATTACGCATCCGGTCGGCTTCCAGTTTCATCACAATAGGTAGACGGTCGACGGCGACATTTTGATGGTATCCGGTATAGTCATAGGAGGTGAAGGCGTTGTCCCGGCCACCGTTGCGGGCCACGGTTTTGGAGAATTCACCCGATTTCAGATTCTTGGTTGCTTTGAACATGAGGTGCTCAAAAAAATGGGCGATGCCGGATTTGCCTCTTGGCTCATCCGCAGAGCCGACTTTGTACCAGACCATATGAGTGACGATGGGCACCCGGTGATTGGGGATGACTACCACCTGCATACCGTTTTCAAGGGTGAAGCTTTCCGGGTTGAAAACGCCTGCATATGCCGGGTTGGACGGAAAGGAAGATAGTCTGAGTAAGATTAAAATAATAATCGGAATAAAAAATGATTTTGATGTCATGTTACGCCCGTTTGGCCGTTATGTTCGCATCGGTTTATGATCGATATAGTCTGTCAGCTAACGGATCAAGTCGCCTCTCGCCAAAGTGAAGGCATCCCAGTTAAATGCCATAAAAAAATCATCCATCAGGAACCACGGATGGTAGCGGAATTAGTCGAATATGCCTTCGAGTAAAGCTTTGGATTTCCGTTTAATCGTCGGTACGGCACCGGTGTTCAAGGGTTTACCCAGCGCCCGATTTTCGCTTAAACGTTTGTTTTCCTTTATTGGATCGACGGCGACGCCGAATTTTGCCGGATTCTGCCAAAATACCAATTTTTCCGTAAATTTTTTGCTTTCATCAGCGAGTATCGATGTTTCCTCGTTCACCAGCCACCGGATGGAAGGGTCGGAATTTGTGGCGCCGGTTAGTTGCAGCACAGAGCGTTCACCAGGGCTGAGACGCGACAGGTCGGTCGCATCGCCCACTTGTCGAACCGGAGATTTCCGGCCGATTCCAAGCGCCTGGACGGCGCGGTCTCGGGGATTAACAGCTTGGGGCCGCTCCGCCCCAGGTGTCGGCGGGCGCAAGCCGAAATCGGGCGGCAAACTGAGAGGCGCTCGCTGATAGACGGTAAACTCGTCCGGCGCATCCTTGGTCTGACCCAGGGCCCGCTTGGTTTCCTCGCAGCCGCTGAGTAGGGCGACCAAAGCCAACAGACATAGAACTGGAAAGACTTTATATTCCATCACTTTATTATAAAGATCCCGCATCAAAATTCCTATTGCTCATCTTGTTCTATTCTATTCTCATCTGGCCGACGAGAAAACAGCGAATCTAAAATTATTATTGCAGCACCGATGAAGATAAAACTGTCGGCGCCGTTGAAAGCCGGCCAATGGTAGCCGGACAGGTGAAAATCCAAAAAATCAACCACAGCACCATGGACGGCACGGTCGATGACATTGCCGAGAGCGCCGCCGATTATCAAACCTAGTCCAGCCGCCAGCCAGCGATTGTCTGCTTTGCGCAGCCAGAAAAAAAGGAACACCACGATGGCGATGGCTAGCAGGGACAAAAACCAGCTGTTGAAGCTGCCGCTGTTATTAAAAATACCGAAACTGATACCGGTGTTCCATGTCAGGACCAGATTGAAAAAAGGTGTCACAGGGATTGATTGGGGCGGCCTCATGATATCGAGAAATATCCACCACTTGCTGACCTGATCGACAACGATCCCGGCGAGAGCGATCATCAGGCCGAGGCGCAGGAAAGAAGGACGGTCTGTTATTGCCGGCACTGTCATACCTGGCACCACCATCTATTCAGCAGCGGCCGGGAAGTTCTCGACCGCGTCGGCACAACGTTCACAGATTTCATCATGACCGGCAACCGAACCGACTTCGGGCATGACCCGATAACAGCGCACGCATTTGTCACCTTCGGCCATTTGCGGAACTACGGCGACGTCTTCTACGTCTTCCAAAGTAAAGGCGCCTGCCGGCGGTGTATCCGCCAACAATTCGGTATCGGATGTGATGGTAATCTCAGCTAAATCCAGACCTTCAAGCGCTGCAATATAGTCCTCGGTTGTATAAATTGCTGGATGGGCCTGCAGACTCGAACCAATTCTTTTTTCCGCCCGTTCAATTTCCAGTGCGCCCGTGACGACACGTCGAAGGTCCCTAATTTTTGACCATTTTTCCGCCAGAGCTTCATCCTTCCAGTCCGCCGGGATGTTTGGGAAGAAGCGCAAATGAACGCTGTCTTCGTCGCTTGGGAAGCGCGCCAGCCAGGCTTCTTCGGCGGTAAAGCAGATGAACGGCGCCAGCCAGGCTGTCAGACAATTGAACAATTCGTCCAGTACCGTTCTGGCGGCGCGGCGTTTAAGGGAATCCCGGCGCTCGCAATAGAGGGCGTCTTTGCGAATGTCGAAATAGAAGGCTGACAAATCCACCGTGCAGAAATTATGCAACTCCGTGAACAGAGGATGGAATTCATAAGTCTCACAGACGTCCCGCACCTTGGCATCCAGTTCGTGAATACGGTTCAGGACCCAGCGGTCAAGTTCGGGCATATCGGCAACCGGCAGCCGCTCGTTATCGTCAAATTCGTTCAAATTACCCAACAAGAAACGAAGCGTGTTTCTCAGCCGCCGGTAAATATCGGAGTGATGCTTGACGATTTCCTTCCCGATGCGCAAATCCTCGGTATAGTCAGATCCGACCACCCAGAGGCGCAGGATATCGGCGCCGTTCTGATTTATGACGTCCTGGGGTGAAGTGATGTTGCCCAAGGATTTGGACATCTTCTGACCATCTTCGGCCATCACGAAACCATGGGTGAGTACGGCCTCATAAGGCGCGCGTCCCCTGGTGCCGCAGGATTCCAACAGAGAGGAATGAAACCAGCCCCGATGCTGATCGGAACCTTCGAGATAAAGCGACGCCGGCCATTGCAGATCATCTCGGTCTTCCAGGACGAAACCATGGGTCGAGCCGGAATCGAACCAGACATCCAGGATATCGTTGACCTTTTCATAGTCATCAACGTTGTAGTCGTTACCCAGAAAACGTGACGAATCGGATGAGAACCAAGCATCTGCGCCTTCCGCCTCGACGGCCTCGACGATGCGGTCAATGACAGCTTGATCGCGCAGTGCGTTGCCACTTTCTTTATGAACAAAAACGGTGATCGGCACACCCCAGGCCCGTTGCCGGGACACGCACCAGTCGGGCCGGCTTTCGATCATGTCGTGGAGCCGGTTGCGGCCGGATGAAGGGAAGAAGGTGGTACCGGCAATGGCGTCCAGGGCCGTCTGCCGGAGACCGGTATTCTCCATGGAAATGAACCATTGCGACGTATTGCGGAATATCAGAGGTTTTTTCGAACGCCAGCTGTGCGGATAGCGGTGGACCAATTGGCCCCGCGCCAACAAGCGGCCCGCCACCTGCAGTTCATCGGCCACCTCGCCGTTGACCTTGTAGACATGTTTGTCGGCGAACAGGGGAACATGGGCGTAAAAACAGCCGTCTTCACCGACGGTCTGCGGCACTTCAATATTGTTGGCCATACCTAGAACCCAGTCATCGGCACCGTGACCCGGGGCGATGTGGACGATGCCAGTGCCTTCTTCGGTGGTGGCAAAATCGGCTGCCAGCGCTGGCGCTGTAATACCGTCATAGCCTTGGTCGGTAAATGGATGAGCGCAAATAACACCGTCCAGTTCTCTGCCCTTTCCTTCCCAATGAACGGTTACCTTTTCTATTTTTGTCTGGCTGGCAAATTCGTCATAGCGTGACACGGCAACGATCAACCGCTCCCCGATTTCCGCTAGACTATCTTCACCTGTTTCCGTGACCTCGATCACCCGGTAATCAATATCGGGTCCATAGGCGACTGCCCGGTTACCAGGAATGGTCCATGGCGTGGTAGTCCAGATGACGATGCAGGCGCCGGCAAACTGATCCGGGCCTTCAATCACGGGGAAGCGGACGAAAATTGTTGTCGAGGTATGGTCGTTATATTCTACTTCGGCTTCGGCCAAAGCGGTTTTCTCTACGGGTGACCACATCACCGGTTTGGCGCCCCGGAAGAGGCTACCGTTCATCAGGAACTTACCCAGTTCGCGGACGATCTGGGCTTCAGCGGGATAGGTCATGGTGGTGTAGGGATTGTCCCAATCGCCGATGATACCCAGGCGCTTGAATTCGTCGCGCTGCACGTTAATCCAATGCTCGGCAAAATCGCGGCATTCCTGGCGGAACTCAGCGATCGGCACTTTGTCCTTATCTTCCCCTTTTTTGCGGTATTTTTCCTCGATTTTCCACTCAATAGGCAAACCATGACAGTCCCAACCGGGCACGTAATTGGAATCTTTGCCGAGCATTTGCTGCGACCGGGATATGACATCTTTCAGGATTTTGTTGAGGGCATGGCCAATATGGAGGTGGCCGTTGGCATAAGGCGGACCGTCGTGGAGAATAAATTTCTCTTTACCCGCAGCTTGTTCGCGTTGCTTCCGGTAAAGGTCCAGTTTTTCCCAGCGCTCCAGCAAATCCGGTTCACGTTTGGCCAGACCGGCTTTCATGGGAAATTCGGTCTTGGGCAGATAAACGGTAGTTTTATAGTCTACACTCATTTTTTAATCTCATTAGCCAAAATATCTTTGGCTGACTTTTGATCAACGGTAATTTGAGATTTCAAATCCTTGATACCGTCAAATTTCTGTTCCAGTCGAATAAAGTCGACCAAGGCGACGCGCAGATGTTCGCCGTATATTTCCCGATCGAAGTCAAAAATATGGGTCTCCAGGAGGCATTTTTTGCCTTCGAAGGTGGGTCTATAACCCAAATTTGCGATGCCGTCATGCCAAACCGTATCCGCGCCGCGGTCCAAACCCGCCCGAACGGCGTAAACGCCCGTGGCAGGATGGGAATTTGAATCCACTTCAACATTAGCGGTGGGAACGTTAATGGTGCGTCCCCTTTTGTCGCCTCGGGCCACGCGGCCCTCGATTTCGAAATCACGGCCAAGAAGCCGGGCGGCATCACGCGGCTTGGCGTCAATCAAAAACTGGCGGATTCGGGTCGATGAAATCGGCTCGTTTTTTTCATCCAGGACTTGTTCGACACTGGTAGCGTTAAAGTTCAATTCTTTCCCCTTGTCGGCTAAAAACTTGGTATCACCGCCGCGCTTATGGCCGAACAGGAAGTCATAACCGGAAACGATATGATTGGCTTGGAATCCGCCCAGCAATACGTCGGCAACGAATTTGTCAGCCGAAATACTGGCGAGGGCTTCATCAAAATGCAGTACGACCAGGAATTCGACACCCAAATTCTCAATGTGCCGCACTTTAATGTGAAAAGGGGTCAGCCGAAACGGCGCTTGATTTTTCTGGAACAGTAGACGGGGATGAGGCTCAAATGTCAGCACACCCCACGGCCGCCCTTCGTCGCGGGCGATCCTGCCGGCTTCGTTGATAACTTCCCGGTGGCCGCGATGAACGCCGTCAAAATTGCCGATGGCGATAACGCCATTCAAATAGTCGGCAGCTAAGTCCTCATAATGTCGGTAAATACGCATGGGGGCAGGAAATTGTCAGCGATACTCGCTTTGGTCAAGGCATAATAAACGCTTTACCAACGCACTGATTGCGCCCTATGGCCGATCATCTGCCTTTGCCGTTGTCAGCACATGTCGCACAGGTCAAAATTTTCTTTTTTTAGTTGTTTAAGCTTACATTTGCCTTTATTTGCCAATTTGTTAAGGGTTTACCTAGGAACTATCCAGAATATGACCCGGATCACGAGCGGGCGGAGTAAAATTGAGTGGATCTGAACTGGAGACTTATTGATATCCTCGTTGTCGTCTGTATCGTCGGCTTCGCCAGTTTGACTATCTGGCAGCATTTCCAACTACAGAATGCCGCAAAACGTATCGACGCATTTGACCTGGCTTTGGAACGGCTGGAAGAGAATAAAATCGATACGGCCAAGGCGGTAGCCCGGGTGCTTATTCAACAGGATGCCATTAATGAAAACCTCGGTATCAAAAAATACGACGGTAAAGGTAAAGCGGTCGGAGCCCCGTTAGTCGGGCAAAGCGGCGCGCCCGAACTGCAATTTCCGGTTGGTTGTACGCCGGATGTCAATTGCTGGGTCTTCAACTATGTTGATGTCGACAAAGAAACTGCGAAGAGCAAAGATTTTTCCTGCGGCAATTTAACGTATGACAAACATAAGGGGACGGATTTTGCCATTCGCGATCTGATAGCCATGGCCAGCGGTGTCCCGGTTTTGGTGGCGGCGCCGGGTAAAGTGGTCGGTGTGCGGGACGGCATGCTGGACGTTAATTTTCGTAATGTTGATCCGAAAGTTATTCAAAAAAAGGAATGCGGTAACGGTGTCCGGATTGCCCATAAGGACGGATGGTTTACGCAATACTGCCATATGCGGAAAGGCAGCATCAGCGTCAAAAAGGGAGATGAGGTAAAAGCCGGTCAAGTTATGGGCTTGATCGGCCTGTCAGGGAAAACCGAATTCCCCCATCTGCATTTCCAAGTCAGCCAAGGCAAGCTAATCGTCGATCCATTTGTCGGCTTGAAAAAGGCCGCAGCCTGCAGCGATACATCAGGTTCGCTGTGGGGCGCCACAGCTCGAGCCGTTTTGCCCTATCAGAGTTCGGTTATCTACAGCGGCGGCTTTTCCAACACCTGGCCCCTGGCCGACGGCGTCCACAAAGGCCTCTACCGCAATGCAGAATTGGCGCGGGATTCGTTGAAGCTAATTCTTTGGTTTGCTATCCGCAACAGCAGAGAAGGCGACGAAGTGAACATTTTGCTAAAAGCGCCGGATGGAAAGACAATCGGTGAGGAATCAAATACTCTGAAAAAACCGCAAAGCCGGGATGTTAGGGTCTTTGCTGTAACCAGCAAGGGCGCCTGGCCGCCGGGGGTCTATAAAGGCGAGATAGCCATGAGCCGCCGGGAAAACAATCAAACAGTCACAATCAAATCCAGCCGCAAGGTCACGATCAAATAGATTTCTCGGAAAAATTTTGCGCGCCAATGCCGCTCTAGTTTCGCTTCTGCTCAGGAGGGCTCGCGGTGGCCTTTGACCATGAACAGAATTCCTGAACAGACAAAAACTGCCCCCAGAACATGATAGGCGAATAATTGTTCTTCAAGGAAAAGGATGGCCATGATAGCGCCGAATACCGGCAGGAGATTAACGAAAATTCCCGACCGGTTTACACCCACCACTCGGTTGGCCGCATTCCACAAATAGACCGGTATTAATGAAGTCATAACCGAGAGGAACAGCAACGCTATTGCGACTTTCCAGCTGAAGGTAACGGGCATCTAGATGATCGATTCGGCGGTGTAAAACGGCAACACCTGAAGGCTACCGAAAATAGTGACGGCGAACATAATGCAGGAGAGACTGATTCCCCGCGGCAGTTGTTGAAGCGTGGTGGCATAAAAGGCGTAACCGAACACGGCCACACCAAATATTAAATCACCCTTGTTGAATTCCAAATTCGCTAATACCTGGAAATCAGCACGGGATATCATGATCAGGATGCCAATTGCTGCCGCAATGATCCCAGCAGTTTGAATTTTCGTCAGTTTGATTTTTAGCACCAGCCAGGCCGCCAACACGGTTGTTGTCGGCTGCGTCGCATTGACCAATGAGGCGTTGGTGGCGGTCGTGAAATTGACGGCCACCAATGAAATGGTGCTGGCCCCGATCATAAAGAAGCCCATTGCCGCCAGTTGCTTCCAGGCGGATAG
>PVBE010744848.1_pt1 | contig 15881 bp, 15 predicted proteins | sample 1631181 | NCBI WGS metagenome assembly PVBE01 (sample SAMN08397723, study PRJNA350692) | Marine metagenome, whole genome shotgun sequencing project. | isolation source: water | place: Pacific Ocean | collected 2012-04
GGACTTCAGGGCCAGCGGTTTGTCAGGTTCAGGATTGGTTTTACTTGCTGCAAGGAGGGTTGTGAGAACAATCCAAAGAAACTGCAGAAAGCAGGGTTTCTCCACATGCAAACGCAGGGAGGCACATGCCTCCCGTCAGGAACGTCTCCGCATGCGGATGCGGGTGCGGCGGGGCCAGACGCTGCACTCCTGAGGTAGGCTCGGCGTGGCATGCGCTTGATCCTGTCATCGAGTGGAGTGCAGGACTGCTTGTCCCACACGACAGTCCATCACCTCTTCAAAGTGCCTAACAGGTTCTAGGGGGGATTCAGCCCCCCGAGTTTGTTTGGGCGGTGGCCTTGCGTTCAATGGTGGGCAGGGCAGTTCAAGCCATGCGGAACCGCAAAGAACCGCCGTCCGGAATCAGTGCAGCAGGTGGGAGAGGTCGGGTTCATCGGGATCGCTAAGGCTACGGCGGAGCTTGGACTGTTCGAGCTTGAGCCAGCCGCGCTCTTCGTGGAGGGCGGATTCGCGCTCCAACAGGTGGGACTGTTCGGCGCCCCGGAGGTCGGACTGCACGGAGTGGATGCGGTCGTGCTGGTCGAGCAGGTTGCGCAGGAGCGATTTCACCCACGCTTTTTCCTGCTCCAGTCGTTGCTGATCCTGCTCCAGCTTTTTGAGGAGTTGCTGCTGGCGGGCGAGGATTTCCTGCTGGGCGGTTTGGAAGGCATCAAAGGACTGTTGCAGCATCGCCTGCTGCTGTTGCTGGAGCGTCGCCTTGAGTTGCTGGAGTTGTTCGCGTTCCTCGCGCTGGTTGGTGCGCCCTCGTTCGGCTTCGACTTCCAGTCGGGCACGGATTTCCTTCAGTTCCGCACGTTTGGCTTCAAGCTTTTTGCGGAAGTCCTCCTGTTTGCGAACCTTGGCCTGAAGTTCCTGCTCCCGGACAGCAAGGGCATCCGCCTGTTTCTGGAGTTGGGCGTTGAGCTGCCGGACCTGCTGCACCTCGACCACCTGTCCCACCTGCTGATGCAGATGGGCGAAGCTCTGACCCAAGCGATGAATCCGGGAACACAGCGCCGCCACCTGGTCTTCGGAGGACTCCTCCTGAATGGACCCCAGCACATAATCGGTCGCACTCGCCTTCTGGATTTCGGACGCAGGAAGTTTGGCGAGCAAGGTGTTGAGCCGCACCTTCACGGAGCCGTCGCTCTGTGGCACCCCCTTGAGCAAGCGTTGCAGCCCCTTGCGGCAGACGTGGAGCTTGCTGCGGTCTTCATCCAAGGCTTCCTGAAGAACAAGGCGTTTGGGCGACTCTGCTCCGAGTTCAAGGTCGAGTTGCTCTTGCAAGCCCGCGAGGTTGAGCTGAAATTGCAGGAGGGTCTGCTCCAGATGAGATTGTGCGGAAGTCAGTGGCACCACCCGCTGGGGGGACACCCGGAACTCGGAGGCTTGGGCAGAGGTGGTGGTCGGACGGCGTGTTTGGGTCATACAATTCATTCCGATGGGCCCGGAAGGCTCAGCCGATTCCGGCAGCATCTGTGGTGGCCCCTGGAATTCCACGCCCAGGCGGGTTCAGTCACTCATTGGCGGCTCCTGCGGTTTTCCCGGAAGCCTGCAATCTCCGGATTTGCTGAGAGAGCCGATGCTCCGGATAGGCTTTCTGCAACTCCTTCCAAATCACTTGCTGGCGGACGGTGTCCCCCATTTGCCGAAAGGTGTCGCCCAAGCCGTACAGGGCTTGGGGCAGCACCTGGCTTTTCGGGAACTTGCGGAGCAGCGTTCCGTAGTTTGAGGCCGCCTCCTGAAAGCGTTCCTGCCGGCGGTTGGCATCGGCCAGCGTCAGCAGGAGCCAATCCTTCGGAACTGTCGACTGCTCCTGAGTGAGCAGGGTTTCCCACGCTCCGGAGGCTTGCTGAAGCTCGCCCACCTGAAGTGCGAGTAGCCCCTCCAGCAGCAAGCGGGTGCTGTTGTCCGTTGAGGGGCCCGGTGCCTCTGCCTGCGAGGCGATCACTTCCTCCAAAAAAGTGATCCGCTTTTCCAGTTGCTGCGCCCCTTCCCGCAGTTCGTTGACATCGCGGGCGATTTGATCGAGCAGCGCTTCATCCGGAACCAGCAGCGACAATTCCGACTGCTCACGGCTCAGGTTCGCCGTGACACTCTGAAGCCGCTCCAGCAGTTGCTGGTACCGACTCAACGACTTGCGAACCGCGTCCAGTTCCTTGCGCACATCCTCCTGCTCCGCCAGCACAGGTAGGGTCATCACCACCAGCACCGCCATTCCGGACAGCGCCCCACAGACGACTCGCCTCAGCCATGCAACCAGGGGAAATGCGCTTAATGTGTTTTCTGCAAAGGCCATGCAAGCGCCCCTCAGTGGGTCCAGGCCGGTTGGGTTTCGACAACCGCCGGAGGACTGGTGGTGACCCGCGCCATCGGCCCGCCATGTGCGGAGATGTAGTAGAGTTTGGTGACTCCGGTTTTGCGGGAGGAAAAGACGAGTTGCCGCCCGTTGGGCGCCCAGTCGGGCTGCTGCGAGTTGTAGCGCCCAAAGGTGAGCTGCTGATGCCGACGACGCAGGAGGTCGTACTTGAAGATTTGGAACACGCCTTTCCTGCGGCCTTCGTAAGCCAGCATGCGCCCATCTGGAGACCAGCGCGGTGAGCTGTTGTAGCGCCCCTTGTAGGTGACGCGCTCACTACGCTTGGTGCGGGGATCGTAGAGGTGAATTTGCGGTTCGCGGTTGCGGGCGGAATCCGAGACAAAGGCGATGCGGGAGCCATCCGGAGACCAGACCGGGGAGGTTTCCAGACTGCGCCAAGTGACTAGGGGGGTCAAGGTTCCGGACTCAAAGGTGTACTGGTAGAGGTCGGAGCTGCCCTGCCGCATCAGCGCGAGCAGGAGACCGTGTCCGTCTGGAGACCAACTTCCAGCCAGGGGTTGGGTACGGCGATCCAGTTCCTGAAACTCAAGGATGTGGGCGCGGTAGCGATCAACGTGCTGGAGTTGAATTTGTGCGGAGGAGCGGGTCAGGGTGGTGTAGAGCAACTGCTTTCCGGCAGGATCCCAACTGGCAAAGTTGTTGGAGCCAAGGTTGTAGGAGAAGCGCTTCTGCTGGGTGCCGTCGTAGCTGGTGAGCATGATGTTCTTGCGGGAACCCCGAGCCTGAGCCGTGTAGGCGATCTTGGAAAAGGAGAGTCCGGGGAAGCCGAGCGTGGCCTTGGTGAAGCGATCCGCCAGCAAGCGTCCGAGATCCCGGAGACTGCGGCCGGTGCGTTGCTCCAATTGCCCCTCCAAGATCGGCTTTTCGTGTCCGGATTCCCGCAGCACGAAGAAGGCGAGCCACGGTTTTTCGCGGCTGACCCGCAGGTGCAAACGAAAGGCGGGAGCCTCCGGAGGACTGGCGGCGGGGGCTTCGCTGTCGCTTTCCTCAACCGTGAAGAACAGCGTCTGCTCCAGATTGCTCTGGAAAACCGACTGCACGAACAACCCCTTGACGCTGGTCGCAGGCTGCATTGCCACCGCCACCCGCAACGGTGTGAAGCGGGGATTGGTGATCTCGTAGTAATCCAGCGCGTGAACCGTCGAGTACAGGCCAAGCCAAGCACTCAGGGTCAGCAGCGGCGTCAGCAGCCTCGCAAGCCGGAGAAGCAACATTGCCGTAGGAGCGCGGGAGTCAGAGAGGAAAGGTGGATGGGTTGAATCCGAGAAAGAATTCGTAGCGAGAATCAGGATAAGAATCTGGCACGGATGGGAGAAAAGGCAAGCTGTCCAGCACACCCTGCACCGAGCGATCCAGAAAACGGTCTCCGGATTTTTTGAGAATCTCCCCCGTTTCGATGGCTCCAGAGCGCGCGATGACGAAGCGCACCTCCACCACCATGTCCTGATCGGCAAGATGGGGTGGCACCTCCCAATGCTCGGCAAGCAACTCAATCAGCCGAGTGCGGTAGATGCGGGCTTCGACCACACTCATGCGGCGTGCGTCCAGCGAAACCTGCTGGTTCTCCGGAGCGTCCAATGCCACCAACTCCAAGTCGGACAACAGCGAATCCGGCAGGACAACCGTGGTCGCAGGTGCTTCCGGTTCCGGGGTTTTCGATGTTTCAGTCGGCAATTCCTGAAGGATTTTGCTGAGATTCAAGGAGGTTGAAGGTTCTGATTCCGGAGTTGGTTTTTCGACAAGCTTGGGAGGCGGTTCCGGAGCCTTGCGCACGGTGGGACGCAACAAATCCGCTTCGACAATGAGCTTTTTCTGGACTTCCGGCTTTTTTGGCGTCGGCGGCTCTGGAAGCCTGGGGCGTGTCCCGGCGAACAGCATTCCGGGAGCCGCATCGTCCTCCGGAAGCAGTTCCGTGCTTTTTGGCAACGGCGGCAGGGTTGAGAGTTTCAGTTGCTCCGCCCAGCTTTGGGGGATGAGTTGCACAAGCAGGGTTTGGGGGTTGGCGACAGCAGGCGGGGGCTGTTGTTGAAACCAGACAATCAGGGCGGCATGAAACATCCCAGAAACCAGTAGCGCCAAGGAGTGCTGCCAGCGTAGCCAACTCATCGCGACAGCCCGCCCCACGAGAGTCGGGACGCGAGGTTGTAGAAAAAATAGTTCGCTTCCAGAAACACCAGTTGTGCCTGCCGCTTGGATTCGCGCACCGTGATTTCATCGTTGACCACCAACGGAATCTTGTTCTTGCCATCGGTCGACAGGTAGAGGTCTTTCTCACGGGTCTGCGAACTGATCCGCAGGCGGATTTCCGAATCATGCGTGACCACGAGGTGCCGCGCCCGGAAGTCGTACTCGTTGAGCCCGCTGAGGATCATGCGGCGCAGTTCCGGCATCACAAGGGGAGAACCGGCGGCGAGCAGGTAAGCCGTACTGCCGGTGGCCGTGCCCACGATCACACCGTCTCCCCGGATTTTGCGGATGGGCTGCTGGTCAATGCTGAGTTCCACCGTGATCAAGCGTGTCGCCCCGCGCACCACCATTTCGTTGACGATGTAGCTGTCGCCGCGCGGATGGGTGCATTTGAGAATCGAACGCTTGCTGATGAAGTGGCGTCCGGCAAACACCCGCTCAAGGATGCTGTTGAGGTCTTCAAGATCGCCCGCTGTGAGAAAGCCCACGGTTCCGGCGTTGATCGCCAATAACGGAACTTCCGGATAGGAAACCAGTGCCGAGAGCACGGTGCCGTCACCCCCCACTGCGATGACAAGTTCCAATTCGCAATCCGCATCACCTCCCTCTTTCAGTAACATCACCTCGGCCCCGTGGCCTGCAAGGACGTTCTGAACGCGGTGCAGCAGACGTGTGGGTTCGTGATCGGTGGTGAAGAGACCAATCCGGTGGAGAGGCAGCAGGGAACTTTGGAATCGCATGGAAAAGCCGAGGGTTCAATAAGGTCTGTTGAATGATGCGCCGTCCACCGATGGGATGTCAAGGGGAATCACGTGGTTCCCCAGTGCACCCTCCGAAAACACACCTCTCTTGAAATTCCCGCTAAATCCTGCTAAAGTGTTCGATTGGCTTTAGGGCCAGAACTCATGGACAGGTAATCATGGAAGCAGCATCTCAGAAACAACTGGAGAACACCCGGAACATCGGCATTTCCGCACACATCGACAGCGGCAAGACAACGCTCACCGAGCGCATTCTCTACTACGCAGGAAAGATCCACAAAATCGAAGAGGTTCGCGGCGGTGGCGCAGGTGCCACCATGGACCACATGGAGCTTGAGAAGGAAAAGGGGATCACGATCACCTCGGCAGCAACGACTGTTGCGTGGGATGATACGAAGATCAACATCATCGACACCCCCGGACATGTGGACTTCACGGTGGAAGTGGAGCGCTCGCTGCGTGTGCTTGACGGTGCAATCCTCGTGCTTTGTGGTGTGGCCGGCGTGCAGTCACAATCCCTCACGGTGGACCGCCAGATGAAGCGCTACAAGGTCCCGCGCCTCGCCTTCATCAACAAGCTCGACCGCATGGGTGCAAACCCGGACCGGGGCATTGAGGGCGTCCGCGAACAACTCAAGCTCAACGCCGTGGCCATGCAGATCCCGATTGGTCTGGAAGACGGGCACCAGGGCGTGATCGATCTCGCCACCATGACGGCGGTCTACTTTGACGGCGACAACGGTGAAACCGTCCGCACGGAGGAGATTCCATCAGAGTACCAGGGTCTCGCCGAGGAAAAGCGGGCTGAGATGCTGGAAGCCGTTTCGATGTTTGACGAGCAACTGATGGAAGACCTCTTGGAAGAGAACAAGATCTCCAAAGAGACGATCCACAACGCGATCAAGGCGGGCGTGCTTGCACTGGAACTCTGCCCGGTGTACATGGGAAGCGCGTTCAAGAACAAGGGGGTGCAGCCCCTGCTGGATGCGATCAACCGCTACCTGCCCTCTCCGCTGGAAGCCGAACCCACCGAAGCCATAGACCTCGCTAATGGCGGCTCCAAGGTTTTGCTGGACACCGATCCGGAAAAGCCCACCGTGGCGATGGCCTTCAAGCTCACCGAAGAGCAGTTCGGGCAGCTCACCTACGCCCGCATCTATCAGGGCAAGCTCCGCAAGGGCGAGCAGTTGGTGAACACGCGCACGGGTAAGAAGTTGCGCGTGGGCCGCATGGTCCGGATGCACTCCAATGACCGCGACAACATTGACTACGCTGAGGCCGGGGACATCGTGGCCATGATCGGCGTGGACTGCGCGTCCGGCGACACCTTTTGCAATGACGACATCCGCCTTGCCTGCGAGAGTATCTTCGTTCCGGACTCGGTGATCTCACTTGCAATCAAGGCGAAGGACAACGAGCAACAGATGAAGATGAGCAAGGCGATCGGCCGCTTCATGCGCGAGGATCCAACCTTCCGGGTCCACTCCGACCAGGAGTCCGGGGAGACGATCATCGCCGGCATGGGTGAGTTACACCTGGACATCTACATTGAGCGCATGCGCCGCGAGTACGGAGCCGAGGTCATCGTCGGTGCTCCACAGGTGAACTACCGCGAGGCCATCACCATCCCTGCCGAGTACGACCACTTGCACAAGAAGCAAACCGGGGGTTCTGGACAGTTCGCCGGTGTCACGGGTATGATCGAGCCGTTGCCGAGGGACAGCGAGGAATCCTTTGTGTTTGAGAACAAAATCTTCGGAGGTTCGATTCCCAGCGAACATATCCAAGCCTGCGAAAAGGGTTTTCAGGACGTGATGGAAAAAGGACCGCTGGCGGCCTTCCCGATGGTGGGGGTCAAGGTGACGCTGAGAGACGGGAAGTACCACGATGTGGACTCCAGCGACCTTGCCTACCGCCTTGCCTCCCGTGCGGCAATGAAGCAGGCGGTTCACAAGGCGAACCCGGTGCTGCTGGAGCCGATCATGAAGGTCGAGGTTGAAACCCCGTCTGACTATCAGGGTTCCGTGATCGGCGACCTCAGTTCGCGCCGAGGGGTCATTTACGGCTCCGAGGTCAAGGGTGAGGACACCGTGATCGACGCCGGGGTGCCGCTAGGCGAGATGTTCGGCTACGCCACGGAACTGCGCTCGATGACGGCGGGCAAGGCCAGCTACTCGATGGAGTTCGAGAAGTACGCCCCGACCCCTCCGTTCGTGCAGGAAAAGGTGATCAAGGAGCGTTTCGAGAAGCTCAAGGAGGACGAATGATCCTCCGGGACTGCGAGAGTCCACCTGCTCTGCAGTCTCTCCCACCGCCCTCCTGACACTCCCGGAGTCGCCCTGCAAATTGGGGACTCCTGCTGATCCACCAATTACATCACCCCTGCCACTGGCATGCCCACCGTTGCCCTCCACACACTTGGTTGCCGACTCAACCACTCGGAAACCGAAGTGTTGGCCCGGAGCTTTCGGCAGTGCGGCTACACGGTTGTGACTTCCAACGGAGCCGCCGATATCTTTGTGGTCAACACCTGCACCGTTACGGAACACAGCGATTCCAAAAGCCGACAGACCATCCGCTCCCTGCACCGCAAGCATCCGGATGCGGAAATCGCGGTGATCGGCTGCTACGCGCAAATGGCTCCGGAACAAATCGCCGCGCTCGATGGTGTGCGGGTGGTGGTCGGTAGCGAGAAAAAACTGCGGCTTCCCGATTTGCTGGAACAGGCCCGTCAGAACAACGACCCCCTCGTGCTGGCCCCCACTCCGCGACGGCAGACGTTTCACACACCGGTCGCCCCGCTTTTTCCGGAAAATTCCTCTGAACGGGAAGCGGCTGAATTCCCCACCCGCTCCAGAGGACACACCCGCGCCGCCCTGAAAATTCAGGACGGCTGCGATTTTATGTGCACGTTCTGCGTCATTCCCTTCGCCCGTGGGCGCTCCCGCCACCGGGATTTCGGAAATCTCTTGGAGGAAGCACGGATGCTGGCCGAGGGAGGCGTCCGGGAGGTGGTACTGACGGGAGTGAATGTGGGCACTTACAAAGAATCCGGGCACACCCTCGTTGAGGTTGTGGACGCACTTGCCGAACAAAGTGGGCGGGCGCGTGTCCGTATCAGTTCAATCGAACCAACCACCGTGCCTCCGGCGTTGCTCGAGCGTATGGCCGATGCGACGCATCCCCTCGTCCCCTTCCTGCACCTGCCGTTGCAATCCGGAGCAGACGCAATTCTTCAGCAGATGAAACGCCGCTACTCCGTCCGCGACTACGCTGCCGAGGTGGAACGCGCCTGCCGGGTGGTTCCGGATTTGTGTGTGGGCACCGATGTGATGGTGGGTTTTCCGGGAGAAACCCCAGAGGATTTTGAGGACACCCGCTTGCTCTTGGCAGACCTGCCCATCAGCTATTTCCACGTCTTTCCCTTCTCAGTGCGCAAAAACACTCCCGCTGAACGGATAGACAAGCATGTCCCTCCGGAGGTGAAACAGGAGCGCAGCGCAATCCTGCGTTCACTCAGCCAGCGCAAGCAACGGATGTTTCAGGAACGGTTTCTGGGACACACCCGGACGGTGCTGTGCGAGGTGCCAAAACCGGATGGGCGCATGGGCGGGTTCACGGACAACTACCTGCGTGTGGAGTTGGAAAGCGGCTTGCCGGAACTCCACAACCAACTGGTTCCGGTGCGGCTTTCCCACATCCATGGAGCGGTGCTGGTGGGCCAAGCCGCAACCTGACCCCAGTCCTCACTCAGACTTCGTCGCCGTGGTTCTGCCGCAGCACATAGGGGCGGTCGCACCCGTGCCGCGATGGATTTATCGAGTAAGAGGTGAAGCAGGCAGGGTGGTAAAGCGCGGTGAGGTTTTCGGCACAGCCTCCGAGCGTTCCAAGTGCAAGTGCAAGGAGGGTGAGTCTGACTAAACGTTTGCTCATGGGTCTTCTCAAGCAGGGAAACAGGTGTGTCTCTCCCCTAACTTCCTGCAAACCCTGATCCAGAATCCCTTTGCTGCTCTGCGGAGTGGCAATTCCTCCGGCCTGTAAGTTGCTACACCATGCGCAGCACTTTCAGTGAGACTTCCTCCACGATGTCCTTGACCTGTTCCCGATACGCCAGCATGTGCGGGATCTCCGAGTGCGCTTTCAGCGCGTCCAAACTCGCCCAGCGCTCCAGAATCGTGACGACTTCCGGAGCCAGTTCCTGAGCGGCCATTCCGGAAGCGACATCCACTGCAGGAGCGTATTCCAGACACCCATCCTCGGCAAGCACGTTGGGTACGTTCGCCCGAAAAATCTTCAAGAATTGCTCGACCTGCCCCGGTTTCACCCGCACGCAGACCACCACGCAGACTTCTGACATTGGTTCACAATGGTTGAATGGTTGATCTCAAAGTCTGGTGAGGCGACACCTCACTCCTCTGAAGGTTCAGAAACACCAAGGTAGAGGTTGCGGACGCGCTGGTCGGCAACGTAGGCGAGGAGTTTGAAGAGGGTTCCGTAAAAGAGGGTGATGCTTGCAATGGCTGAGGCGGGTGCGAGCGCAGACAGGTCATCAAGCGTTTGGAGGATTAAGATCACTCCAATAAGGGTACCGAAAATCCCCATGAGCAATGCGGTGTTCCCCAGCACTTGGAGACATCGGGAGGTGGAGCGGGCGTCTTGCAGCGACACCTTTTTCAGGGAACCGAGGGGCAGGGTCCAACTCCGGGCAAACGCCTTCCAGGAGGTCGCCGCGACCCCAAACAAGACGGCAGGAAACACAATAATAATCAGCGACGGGGCATCGATAAAGTACTGGAGATACTCTGGGTGAAACTGGAACGTGTTAAAATTAAAGGCCATGCCCAAGACAGACACGAAAACTAATAAAATAACGCTGATCCACATCATAATGCCTCCTGAGTAGTCACTTGCCGCAACAGATTTGAGAATTTGGGGATCCCGCTCCAACTGTTCCACGCGCATCCGTACATAGGTCCAGCGGGCTTTTTCCTTGTCGCCTTCATGAAGCGTCAGCGCCTTGATCCACGTCCCCTGATCAACCTCTTTGTTTTCAAAATCGCGATACGCGATCAGGTAGAGTTCCTTGTCCGCCATGGGCCCATGAAGTGTGAGTTCCTGAAGGATACTTTCCAGCATGACCGTGGGAAAGTAAAGCCTTTTGAGAAAAAGGGGAATCTTGCTTGCAACATTGACTCAGGTGAGCAACATTGAAAATTCACACTGCATTGAAATTCAGTCATGATGGACAAAGACTTCATTTCCGGACTGCCCAAAGCAGAGTTGCACCTGCACATTGAGGGTTCACTGGAACCGGAACTGCTGTTCAAGTTGGCCGAGCGCAACCAGGTTTCGCTGCCCTACGCAAACGTGGAAGCGGTGCGGGCGGCGTATGACTTCAGCAACCTGCAATCCTTCCTCGACATCTACTACGCTGGGGCGAGTGTGCTCCAGACCGAGCAGGATTTCTACGACCTGACGTGGGCGTATCTGGAGCGGGCGCATCAGGACAACATCCGGCACACAGAAATCTTCTTTGATCCCCAGACGCACACCGACCGGGGTATCGCCTTCGAGGTGGTCATCCGGGGCATCCATCAAGCCCTCGCTGATGCCGAGCAGCAGCTTGGACTGACCTCACGGCTGATCCTCTGCTTTCTCCGGCACCTCAGCGAGGAGGCCGCGTTTGCAACACTGCAAGCTGCGCTGCCCTTCCGGAGTTGGATCGTTGGGATTGGACTTGATTCCTCCGAGGTGGGCAACCCTCCGGAGAAGTTCAAACGCGTCTTTGCCAAGGCCGAAACCAAGGGGTTCCGAAAGGTCGCTCATGCGGGCGAGGAAGGCTCGGCGGACTACATTTGGGGTGCGTTGGACGGGCTTGGTGTGGAGCGCATCGACCACGGGGTGCAGTGTGTCCAAGATCCGGAACTGGTGCAACTGCTGGCAGCCCGGCAGATTCCCCTGACAGTCTGCCCGCTGTCGAACACCAAACTCTGCGTGTTTGACCGCATGGAGGATCACAACCTCAAGCAACTCCTCGATGCGGGTCTGCGGGTGATGATCAACTCAGACGATCCGGCCTACTTTGGGGGCTACCTCAACGCCAACTTTCACGCCGTCTGGCAGGCGCTCAAGCTTTCCCGCGAAGAACTACTCCAACTTGCAAAAAACAGCTTCCTCTCCAGCTTCCTTTCTGAGCCGGCAAAGCTCAAACACCTCCATGAGATCGAACAATACGCACGTCAGGTGTAGCATAAAAACTCGAAAGCTTGCCCTTTTCATGCAACACTTTTTGCAACGCTAACCTTCGCAAAAAAATCCTAGAACAATGGAAACGTACACGTCCCAAGAGTGCCAGGAACTTTACGACCAAGTCCGTTTGCTGTCGCGCAGTCATTCTGAAGCGGAAGTTGCACAAACACTTGGATTTTCCGATGCAGAAGTGTTCGCCGAGCAACTTGATGAGGTTTGCGAAATCCTTCAGATGCGGAGACCCAAATTCGGGCGTCGCATCCTGCGGGGTCCGGATCCCGAGTACCGCATCACGTCCAGCACCAAATTCACGATCACGGGCCAGCCAAGAATGCCCCTTCCTGCGGAAATCCTCCGGCACCTCAATGTGACCCCTGGGGATCAACTCCACTTCGCTTTTGAGGACGATGGTGGAGTGGTGTTGACCAAAGCTTGATCCTTTCTCAAAATGCCCGCTCCGAGACTCCGTTCCACTCCAGAGGTGAAAGCCGCTTTGGCGTCCGGAACTCCAGTGGTTGCGCTGGAATCCACCATCATCTCCCACGGTATGCCCTATCCGGAAAACCTGCAAACCGTGCAGGAGGTGGAGGCTCTCGTGCGAGCAGAGGGGGCGGTTCCGGCAACGATTGTGGTGCAGGACGGGGAAATCCGTATCGGTTTGAACGCGGAGGCGCTGGAGCGGTTTGCACAAAATCGAGACCTCCTCAAGGTCAGCCGCCGTGATCTTCCGGTCGCCCTCAGTCAGGGCAAAAGCGGGGGCACAACGGTAGCCGCGACAATGATCTGTGCCCGCATGGCCGGGATTGCCGTGTTCGTGACGGGAGGGATTGGCGGAGTTCACCGTGACAGCGAGCAGACGCTGGACATCTCCACCGACCTCACGGAACTCGCTCGCACTCCGGTGGCCGTCGTGTGTGCAGGAGTCAAGTCCATCCTCGACATTCCCAAAACACTGGAATTTCTCGAAACCCACGGGGTTCCCGTGATCAGTTTCCGCACCAACGAGTTCCCTGCCTTCTTCACGCCCGCAAGCGGTGCACTCGCACAAGTGCGCATCGACACTCCGGAGGAAATCGCCCGCTGTATGAAAACACAGTGGAGTCTTGGTCTTGACAGCGGGATCGTGATCGCCAACCCCATCCCTGCCGAGTCAGCACTTGACGAAAATCTGGTGCAGCGGGCCATTCTGGATTCGCTGGACGATGCAAAAACGCAGCAGATCAGCGGCAAGGAGGTCACACCCTTTTTGCTGGAGCGCGTCAATCAGCGCACTCAGGGCCAGAGTCTGCAAAGCAACGCCGCCCTGATCCGGAACAACGCCCGCCTCGGTGCTCGCGTTGCCGTGGAGTATCAGCGTCTCGGCTGAACCCCTTTGTCCGGACTCCCGTTCAAGTACGCCGAGGATCGGAGGGCGATCGTTTTCCATGGTACCGCGCCCTTTGCGCTTGTCCGCCCGACGGCGGAGGGATCTCAGGAAATGGCTCCCATTTTTCCAGACTGGTAATCCTGAAACGCCTGAAAGATTTCCTCCCGTGTGTTCATCACAAACGGACCGTAGCGGACCACGGGTTCGTTGAGCGGTTCCCCACCCAGCAACAGCAGATCGAGCGGTTCTTCGGAAAGGGCTGTGGTCGTGATCTCTTCCGCGTTGTTGGCGAACACCACGAGTTGCCCTGCTGAGGCGGATTTTGCTTCACTGCCGAACTGCCCATTCCCGGAAATGATGTAGACCATTGCGTTCTGTGACGGCGGCACCGAGTGCGTGAAAGACACACCGGGTTGCAGCGTGACGTGCAGAAACGTGATTGGCGTGTGGGTGTTGATCACGGCGGTGGTGTTCCCAATCGTCCCAGCGATGATATGGACTCGACTCCCCTTGTCGTCCAACACGACTTCCGGAATCCGAGAGACGGGAATGTCCTGATAACGCGGAGGGGTCAGCTTCAGTTTGGCCGGCAGGTTCACCCAAATCTGGAAGCCGTTGGTGATACCGCCGCGCTCCCGGAATTCGGCAGTGGGCATTTCCGAGTGAACCACCCCTGCTCCTGCAGTCATCCACTGCACATCTCCCGGCGTGAGCTTGCCGTAGTTGCCCTGAGAGTCCTTGTGTTCCATCTCCCCGGAAAGCAGGTACGTGACGGTTTCAAAACCCCGGTGCGGATGATCCGGAGCGCCAATGGCCTCACCGGGCTGCCAGTCCACCGGTCCCATCTGGTCCAACAATAGAAACGGATCGATGTACGAACACTGCGGGGTGGGAAACGGACGCCGCACCAGGAAACCCCCGCCTTCGAGGGTTTGGACGGTTTGAATCACCTGTGAGACGTGGCGTGGCATTCCAGAAAGGCTGCGAAGTGCTTTGAGATGAGAAAACGGGGAGGGAGGGATGCCAACCTCCACAGAGGCAGGTCGGCAAAAGGAATGTGTTTAGCGGCCGACTTGCAGCAACGCCCGTTTGGCAAAGACCTTCGCCATGGCGCGGCGATACTCCTCACTCACGGACCAGTCACTGAGAACACTGCGGCCATTCGTGGCTTGGTCTCCTGCAAACTTGGCAGACGCCTCGGACACCGCCTGGCCTCGCATGGCGTTCTCCACTCCGGAATCCCGGAATGCAGATTCACCAACTCCGCTGAAGCCGACACGCACATCGGAGCAGGTGCCCCCGGAGGTGGTCATGGCGACTGCACAACCCACATAGGGGTAGCGGGATGCAGGTTGTGGAAACTTGAGGTAGCACGAGTTCGCATTCGCCGCATCCGTGGGAATGCGGATTTCGGTGAGCAACTCTCCGTCCTGAACTGCGGTCTCCCAGAGTCCAGTGAAGAAGCCGGACGCTGCAACCGTGCGCTCGCCTCCAGAACCCCGGATCACAAGGGTCGCGTTGAGTGCGAGGATGGCTCCAGGATAGTCTGCTGCCGGATCGGCATGAGCGAGAGCCCCGCCAATCGTGCCCCGGTTGCGAACCTGAACGTCGCCGATGGCCCCGGCGGCTTGACTCAAGGCCGATGCCTTTTGCTGCACCAAATCCGAGGACTCAAGCTGCCAGTGGGTGGTGAGGGCACCAATTGCAATGTGATCTCCACGGTCCTGAATGCCCTGCAGTCCGCTGATGCCACCAATGTCAATGAGCTTTTCAGGTGTTGCCAGACGGAGCTTCATGGCGGGCACAAGACTGTGTCCCCCTGCAAGCACCTTGGCGTCTTCCCCGTGCTGTTGCATCAGGGCAAGGGCCTCGTCCACCGACGAGGCACGATAGTATTCAAACGCTGCAGGAATCATAAGCCCTCCAAAGAGGATGTTTTTGCGATGACACAGAGGAATATTCCTCCGTGCCGGGTTTCAGTCTGTTACGCCGAAGCCTGCTGGATGGCCGACCACACGCGTGGCGGAGACAGCGGCATTTCGAGGTCGGTGACTCCAAGTGGACGCAGGGCGTCGATTGCGGCATTGACAACCGCAGGGGTCGCACCAATGGTGCCGGCTTCTCCGCAGCCCTTCACCCCTAACGGGTTGTGGGGACACGGAGTCACGTTCTGCGAGACCTCGATACTCGGCAAATCATCGGCACGCGCCATGGCATAATCCATGTAGGTGCCGGTCGAGAACTGTCCACTCTCATCGTAGTTGGCGCTTTCAAGCAGGGCTTGTCCCACACCTTGAGCAACACCCCCCTGGATTTGCCCGTCCACGATCATTGGATTGATGATATTACCCACGTCATCCACTGCAACGAAGCGCTGGAGCGTGACCGTCCCAGTGTCGGGGTCCACCTCGACCACTGCGATGTGGGTTCCGAAGGGGTAGGTGAAGTTTGCCGGATCATAGAAGCTGTTGAACTCAATTCCGGGTTCCATGCCTTCCGGGAAGTTGTGCGGCACATAGGCGGCCAGGGAAACCTCGTCAAAGGCCTTGGACTTGTCTGTACCCCGTACCGTCCACTTGCCGTCTGCAAAATCGAGATCATCCACTGAAGCCTCCAGCAGATGTGCGGCGATTTTTGCCCCCTTCTCCTTGACCTTGTCAAGAGACCTGGAAATTGCAGAACCGCCAACGGCGAGACTGCGGGAACCGTAGGTGCCCATCCCGAAGGGAATCTGCTCGGTGTCGCCGTGGACGATCTCGACATTCTCCATGGGAATGCCAAGGTTGTCGGCAACCCACATGCCTACGAGGGCCTGGGCTCCATACCGCCTAAACCACATTGGGAAGTTTCTATAGCAGTTCCAGAAATGCCATTCCGAGTTCTCCGCCATCATCGCCGA
>PVBE010405432.1_pt1 | contig 15879 bp, 15 predicted proteins | sample 1631181 | NCBI WGS metagenome assembly PVBE01 (sample SAMN08397723, study PRJNA350692) | Marine metagenome, whole genome shotgun sequencing project. | isolation source: water | place: Pacific Ocean | collected 2012-04
CGACAAGAGTGAAAAAAGGAAATGAAAGATTTTTCTGTCAGACTTTTCCAAAATATGAAGAGATATTATCTTTGAATATTTTGGAAAAGTCTGACCGGAAAAGATTCATTTAATTTTTTGCTCCTGCCGCATAACGTCAGTTTTTAATCCAAAAAAATTGTTTTCAACCATTTCGATGATAATATGAATCGCTGCCATGTGAGCTTCTTGAATCCGGTCTGATGTTTCAAATCCATCTACAATCCATTCAAGATTTGCTATCCCTTTGAGTTTGCCTCCCGTTTTCCCCAAAAAAGCAATTGTTTTTAGCTGCATTTGTTTTGCTGTTTGTATTGCATAGTTCAAGTTTAAAGAATTACCCGATGTTGTCAGAGCTATGAAAATATCTTGAGGGTTTCCATATGCTTCAACAGCTCTAGAAAATACATACTCAAATCCCATGTCATTTGAAACACAGCTCATATGCCCTGGATCAGAAAATGCAATCGCTGCAAGAGCCTTTCTTTTTTTTCGAAATTGCCCCGTCAGCTCTTCTGCAAAATGCATCGCATCACATAAACTCCCCCCATTTCCTGCAATAAGAATTTTTCCTCCTTGCAAAAAACAATCACTGATCCAAAGAGATGCTGTTTCAATAAACTCTAGAGACTTTTTTTCTAAAAGTTTTTCAGATGCGCGAACAGCATCTTTTACAGATAGAAAAATCTCTTTTTCCATAAACATCTTATATGTAAAATTGTTGTTTTCGAAAATTTTTTAAAATCTACGATCCCAAATAGGTCATTATTAGTCAATGAGACTATCCCACTAAATTGAATGATGTCTTTTATTTAATTTAGTAGGACAGTCTCATGTGGACTCATTTTGGATTGTCGAATCACAATGGGTATAAAAAAGGAGAAAACTATGGCACTTCAACCTGGATCACTGCCATTTGCAGTAAAAATGAGAACTTTACCCGATGGCTCTATGGCACTCGCACCCACTGGGGCAGCTAGCAATCCTCTAACTAAACAAGGGCCTGCAAAAGCTATTCAACGTAGCATTCCAATAGAGCGTTTTGTAGACTCTTTTAGAAGTGCTATCCGTTATTTTGTAGAAAAAATAAAACCTGAATTGATGCCTGTTGCTCAAACTCTTTTGCTAAAAGATCTCTATTTCCATGGAAGCTTTATAAGAAAATCTTTATACCCCCAAATACAAGAAGACCAACAAGATATTGATACCTTTTTTTTTAATATCTGCTGGTGTTCTCCATCCGGATAAATTACAAGATTTACCTAGAAGATTTGGCTTTCAACAAATAGAACCTCAAAATGGCCAAATATGGAAAAAATCTTGGCTTCCCCAAAATGATCCACCTATTTGCGATCACTCTATCTTCTCTGATATCCGTGATGTGGGAGAATTATTCCGTTTTTCTCCTGTGGTGAGATATGATTTATCGAATGATAGCATTGAGTTCTCTTCAACAGGCCTTACAGGAGACTATGTTCCATTAGACAAGGTAAAAGACTGGGCAGAAGAATCTTTTTATGATGCACTTCTTCCTACCGTTCCTCTTTTAGAAGAAAGGAGTCCTTATAGGGTATTGAGAAATGAAACTCTTTTGAGAAAATACTTAAAGGTGATCAAGAGTTTTGTGGATCGACATATAGAAAGAAGCAAATTTTCTTTATCAGAAAGATGGTTCGATGAAAAAGCGCAAACAGAATTGACCCATTTAAGTAATCTTTTTTCTTATATCAATCACTCAAATAGTGAATTTGTAAATAGAATTTTGCTAAAGCTTTTTAAGTCTTTAGAAAACACCCTGAAATTCATTGAAGATTTAGAATCTTGTATAGGGCTCATTGATGTTAAGCGTCTTCCTTTTTTTCATTCTTTAACCACTGACCAAAGAGCTGAACAATTAGAAACTAACGTAAAAAAGTCTGAAGGACTTCATCTTCTTCACGAAGAATTACCTGAAATAGCAAAAAAAGTGTTTCGATCAAGAGCTCTTCAACAAGGAGGTTTATCTTTTTGTTCTGTTGAAGATTCGCTTATACGCTTGCAAGGATTACTTTACCAAATTGCTCCTGATGCAAGTACTTGGAGCATTCATAAGGTAATTCAATATTTAGAAACTGCCTTACAAGAAGATTCACCAGAACTATCTCCCGAAGAAAAGCTTGCTGAAATTCTAAGCAAATATGGAGATACTGAAGAAGAACAGCTCTCACAGTTACTAGAAATGATTACTTATTCTCAATCTAAAACAGCAATTGTAACTAGTAGCCATTTTTGGTATGAAGCAGCTCGATGGTGGTACCAAGAAATAAGAGATAAGGAAGACTTAGATCCTCAGGCAGATCAAAGATTAGAAAGAATTAATGAACAAAATCGCATGCTATTGACAACAACAACCCCCTATATGATCTTGCGCTTTGCATTGGATCCTCCTTGGTTGCTTCTACAACAAGGACAGGCACCCCAACTTTTTACTGTTTTGCATGATCTTTTACAATTAAATATAAGCTATTTTATTAAAATTACAGCTAATTGGTATAAAATTTTTGATGATCTTCAAATACCTTGTGATTCAGATATAGATCAACAGTATCAATCATTAATGAGAGATGTTTTATCTCAGCCTCCATACAGAGACTATTATCAAGAAAAAAACTCAGCTTTGCTTTGTTAAAGGAAAATCCTAAGTGCCTGAATGATACAGGAGATGATGTATCCTCAAAGCTTCATTTACAACATTTGTATTTAGTATTTATGCATGAATTATTAAAAGTTGTAAGAAAAGATCTCATAAACATGCATGAAACTTTATCAGATGACCAACAAGATATTTTTTCTGAATGCTGCTTTCTTTATACAAAAGCTCATCATCTAGTTTTAAGAGGAGCTTTTTCTTGTTATTTGGAGCTACAAGAACAAGAAGAAAAACGTCCACATGCAAGATCAGACAAAAAGAAACTCTTTTGCTTTGAAGATCTTTGTGTAACTGAAGCTAAAGGATGGCTTGATCATCATCCATTAAGCGATTTTATTTTTTCTACAATTGATGATCCATCTGCAAAACAACAACATTTTCAATTTTGTACTATGGTTTATAAATTTTTTCGAATTCAGCTAACCACTGAAATGGCTTTACAGGCTTCTGCACTTAAATCAGCACAGGATTTTGATCGCAAAATTTACGATAGGACATCTGGCCTTTCTTTTTCTTTATTTGAAGAATTATTGAATCAAATAAAACAATTCTCAACTACGTGCATTCCCTTATTCAAATTATTTAATCAAGAAATCAAAACCATTTGTCTTACTTTACAACCATTATGCGAAATAAGAGCTCCTCTTAGAAAAAGATTCTTAGCATTCTCAAAATTCCCTGAACTTGTAGACATTGCTTCAATTATGGGCTCTTCTTCAATAAAGCTTCAAGAAGGAGATTTACGTTCCCCGCTCTTTCCTTCTCCTGTTTTCATAGAATCTATTCAGCTCTTATTAGCTCTTTGTACAGACATACATTTTTTTAAAGAAGATTGCCTAGAAAAACAATTAGCCTTCTATGAGAGCTTTCGACATCTTTTAACTTGGACAAAAAATACATACTCTTTTTGTAAAGATAAAACGGACCTTTCTATGCTTTTACTTTCTGTAGCTAACCCGGAGCTAGAATTTCAAGCTGCTTCATGTAAAGTCGATGAAAAAATTGCAGCCCTTCAAAAAGAAAAGGAAAAAGAACTCGTGTGTGTTTTAGATCGACCAAAAACTCCAGCAAAGCAAGATACTGCTGCTATAAGGGCAGAGAAAACACAAAGAAAATTTCAAAAATGGATGGAAAAGCAAAAAAGGCAATCATCCGAAATAGCTGCAGCAAGCCTTCAAGAGGAAGCGCAAGAACTGCATCAAATTTCGGAAGAAGAGGTTCCTGAGCAAGAGGATGAAATGGATCCTGTACAAGAAAGAAAAATCAGCCATTATCGAGTAGTTGTAGATACCTCTCTAAGACATATGGTTGACAGAAACGATCCTTTTGACTCTATCAATACCCTAAAACAAGAATGGAAAACAGTAAAGGATGCATTTACAGATCCCCTCCTTTTTTTAGAAGAATATGGGAAATATATCTTAACTATTTTGAACTTATATCAGCAAATTATAGAAAAAGAAAAACAAACAGTTGAGCGTGTCTTGACCAAACTATCAGTTCAAGATATATTTTTAGAAAAAATCGGACATATTTACTATCTTGCTAGATGTTTGCATCGAAAACAAAAAGCTCTACGTGGGATTTTTCATTTTATTACCCTTCAGCAACCTCTTTGGAATGAATATAAACAGGCAATCACACTTTCAAGAAATCAGCACACAACACTCCCTATGATTCAAAGTTGCCTTGCGGCAGTCCAAACATATATTTCACAAATGTTACAAAATGATCGCCACCATCATCAAGTTCTCTCAGAAAACATTCAAACATTTTGTCTAAAATCTACTGAAAGATGGATTCCCCATTTTAGAGAAAGGATTCAAGGAGAAGGAACTTTTGACTCTTTCTTCGAAAAATCAGCCCAAAATCAAACATCTTTTATCCAAAAAATACGAGAGATAGAAAAAGAAATGGCTGAAACAGCTCAATATTTTTCTGATTTTTTAAAACACTTTGTATTCGAAAACTCCTCTTTTTTAAAAGGTGATCAAGAAAAATTTGGAAAAGAAATTAAAGATAAAATGGTTGCAAACATGCAAGGATTAAAACAATTAATTGATGAAAGTCGTCATGCATTTCACCAAAGTGCAGAGGAAAGAAAAAGATTAGCGCCGCAAAGGCCACCAAGCAGATTCCCTGCAGCAGCGCCTCCTCACAGAAGAGAAGTATCACCCGCAGCTCACATGAAACTTCTTTTTTCAACTTTAGAACAGTCCTTTATCGATGAAGGTCAAAAGTTTTTAAATCTTACTTTTACTGCAGAACCAGGACTTGATAATCCCGTAAGAGATCTTGAGCATTGCTTAAGAACTGTTTTTACTGAATAACTGATGTTATACGGCAAGAGTGAAAAAAAGAAATGAGAGCTTTTTCTGTCAGACTTTTTCAAAATATGAAGAGATATTCAATGAATATCTTTGAGTATTTTGGGAAAGTCTGACTGGAAAAGATCCATTTAATTTTTTGCTCCTGCCGCGTAACGTCAGTGAATAACTGATGTTATACGGCAAGAGTAAAAAAAAGAATCGATTTTTCGGTTATTTTTCCTGTATTTAACTAAAATTGCAAATTCCCTACTCTAAAGAGCATGTAAATTTTCAATTTAAATTATACCCATCGTGATTCAAAAATCAGTCTGTGAAACAAACTCCATCTGTTCTTTTGTCGTGGGATGTAAAAAAGACATTTTTGTATGGTGCAAATAGATCCTTTTTCTTCGCATGGAACTTCCATACTTTTGATCCCCTACAATCGGATGCCCTATTTTTGAAAGCTGCACTCTGATTTGATGGTATCTGCCTGTTTTTAGATCGATTTCTAAAAGGGTTGTTTTTCCTCTATATTCGATTACCTTAAAAGATAAACTTGCTGGCTTGCTTCCCTTTTTTTTCTCTGAATAAACAGCCGCTTTATGATTCATATGCACATGATAGTGGATTAGATCCCCTGTTTTTTCTGCAACAACCCCTTCCACTAAAGCAACGTAGGTTTTTTGGATCTTTTTATCCCGCATCTGTTCGTTCAAGCGAGAAAGAGCTTTGCTTGTTTTTGCAAAAAGGACAAGCCCCGACACTTCTTTATCGATACGGTGTACAGCGTGCAAAAATATAGAGCCCTTTTTTTGATATGTTTTTTGCATCCACTTTTTTACAAGATCCTCTAAACTTTCTTCTTCACCTGCTTGGGTTAAAAGGTTGGAGGATTTATTTGCTAAAATGAGGTGGTTATCGAAATAAATGATTTCACAGCTCATCTCGTTGCCTTAAAATTTCATAGAGTAAAAGAGTTGTAGCCTGCGCTACGTTTAAAGAATCAGCGATTCCTTTCATCGGAATACGCACCTTTACAGCAGCTCTTTCAAACCAATTTTCAGAAAGCCCATACTGCTCACAGCCCACAAGTAGGGCAACAGGCCCTAAAAGGTGCGTTTTGACATAAGAGTCTTTTGCATGAGGCGTAGCTGCTACAACACGGATTTGATGCTTTGTTAAAAAAGCTATTGTTTCTGTAAAGTTTGCTTGAATTACGGGCTGCGTAAAAAGAGTCCCGATACTAGATCTTACAACATTAGGATTAAAGATATCGGTACAAGGATCACAGACAATTACAGCATCTACTTTAGCTGCATCACAGGTTCTTAAGATTGTACCCAAATTACCTGGTTTTTCAATGCTTTCTGCAATCACCAAAAAAGGTGTATCAATTAGCTCTAGTTGATCTAAACTATCATGAAACTGATTTGCTACAGCTAAAAGTCCATCAGGACGATCTCGATAGGACAACTTTTTAAAAAGAGCCTCTGAGCACTCAAAAACTAAAGCGTTTTGTTCCGATGCTTTTTGCACTAACTCTCTTTCATTGGTTTTCAAAAAAAGAGAGGGGCAAAAAAAGAGCTTTAAGACTGTTTTTTGAGCATCGATATATCGTTTGAGCTCTCGGTAACCTTCGATTAAAAACAATTCACTTAACTTACGCTCTTTTCGATTACGTAGTTTTTGAGCTTCTTTTGCATGAGGATTTTGAAAAGATGTAATTTTTAACGCTCCCAAATCGCAAAACTCCCAGATGGTATTTGGTAGCCCTTTTTAGGCTTCAAAAACATCTCATCACTTTTTATATTTTGAGAAAAAATTTGTTTCATCAGCTGTTCTAAAATAAGCGGGGTAAAGCCTGGCGTATGGCAAGTAAGAAGGACAAACTTTGCTTTTTTACTGAGCACTTGTTTGATATTTTGTAAAAGAGGGAAAAGATCTTTTTCAATTTTAAACACCTCGTTTTTTGCGCCCCTTCCAAATGTAGGTGGATCTAAAATCACAGCGTCGTATTGAGATTTCCTTCTCACTTCTTTTTGCAAAAACTTACAAGCATCTTCTAAAATCCATCGGATCGGAGCATTTTCAAGCCCATTTTTTTTCGCATTTTCTTTTGCCCAAGAAAGAGACGGCTTTGAAGCATCTACATGAACCACTTGAGCTTTTGTCTTTGCAGCTGCTAAAGTCGCTCCCCCTGTATAAGCAAACAGGTTTAATACCCGATCTTGTTCATTGATTCTTTTTCGGATTAAGTCCCAAAAAAAGGCATGCTCAGGAAAAAAACCTACATGGCCAAAATCGGTAAGCGAGATTTTTATCAAAAGCTCTTCATAATCAATAAACCAACTTTGGGGAGCAGATTTTAAACTTTTCCACTTTTTTTGTTTTTCTCTCGAAAAAATAAAAGAAGCTTTTTGCCAAAGATCTGGATACAAGGGCTTCCAAATAGCAAGGGGCGCCTCTCTTATCAGTAGATGCTTTCCAAAAGATTCTAGTTTTTGTTGATTCCCACTATCGAGAAGCTCGTACGTCATTTTAAGAAAACTCAGGGTTACAGTTATGCACAATCAAGCGCCATAAAGAAGAAAAAACAAAATTTGCAGTAGAATCCATGACGGAGTATCGATCTCTTTTACGATAAATGATCCCGCTATGAATTTTTTTGCCTCGCTCAGCGATAGCAATACAAACAGTCCCTACAGGTATTTGAGGTGTCCCTCCATCAGGTCCCGCAATTCCTGAAATAGTCACAGCATAATCTACATTTGATACATTTAGTAGCCCCTTTGCCATCTCTTCTACAGTCTCTACACTAACCGCACCTTTTTCAGATAAAGTTTTAGAAGATACGTTTAATACTTTTTGCTTCGCTTCATTTGAATAGACCACAACTGAGCCCCAAAAATATACAGAAGCGCCGCTTAAAGAGGTCACGCGAGAGGATAAAAGCCCTCCGGTACATGACTCTGCAATCGCAAACGTTTTTTTTCTTTCCGTTAATTCCTCATGCAAAGCTTCTTCAATTTTTCCGCTTTCTGTAAAATAAACATAGGTAGAAAGATCAGAAATTAATTTTTCTTTTAAAGGCTTAATTTTATTCTCTGCATCAGATGCATTTTTTGCGCTTACAGTAAACGTAACATGCAAAAGACCCAATTTAGGATAAATTCCTATTGCTACTTCAGGATCAATTTCTTTGAGCTTTCGAAGCTTTTCATCTACATGAATTTCTGATAATTGACAGATGTGTAAAAAGTCTGTATACATTTTTTCTGCTAACAAAAAATGTTTCTCTATATAGGGAAGGGCTTGATCTAATAGCATCTGTTCCATTTCTTTAGGAACACCTGGTAAAACGATTAAACATTGATTGTCTTGTTGAAAAATAAACCCAGGTGCTGTCCCTACCGTGTTTTGCATTACTGCAGCTTTGGCAGGAACCATAGATTGCTCTTGGATCGAAGACAAATTCGCATATCTTTTTTTTAGATCTTTTGCGACATCTTCGTTATAAATCAACTCAGATGAAAAAAACTCAGCCACACCTTTTTTTGTAAGATCATCTAAAGTAGGGCCCAGCCCTCCTGTTGTAATCACAAGATCTGCTTTTTCAAAAGTCTCTTTTAACTCTTCTTGCAAGCTAGAAAGATCATCTGAAATAACTTTATGCCGCGCCGTTAAATACCCCTTTTTTTTCAGATGCTCACTAATAAAAGAGGCGTTCGAATTGATGACATCACCTTTAAGAATTTCATCCCCAATCGCAATTACTTCAATCCACATCAGAAACCTCTTTTTTGAGCATTCCTATGTTTAATCCCAGCTCTATAAGTTTAGGATATTTTTGAAGAAGGCAAAATAATTGAGGACTTGCCCTCATAGAAGTCACAATTTTTTCTCCTTCGAATTCAAAAGATATTGGACTCGTGTGTTTACGAATCCATCTACGCATTTTTTGAAACAAGGCCGCATTAGCAAATGTTTGAGGATGCACTTTATGCAAATTAAGGTCTTCATCTTGAAAAATTTGAGGGAAAGAAAATTGAAGCCCCCAAAAAATACTGTCTTCAGCATATACGTTCGAAAGAAAAGATCTATTTTGCTTTGAAAAACGAAAGAAATAGGGATGCACTTGTACAACAGGGTTTTTGATTTTTAAAAGAAAACGATTTTGGCTTAAATTCATTAAATAGAGATCTTCTTTTAATACTGTAAAAGCGCAAGGAGATATTTCTTCTATAGGCGTTATATGATGAGTTAAATATTGGTCTACTTTTTTTTTATACGCTTGTAAATATTGATCCTTTTCTAAAATTTGTTCCTCTTCTTGTAAAACTTTGCCTAAAGGACAAATCCAAAAAGAGCCTAAATCTTGAAAAAAAAAATCCAACGCATCGAGGCTGAAAAACACCTGCAGCTTCCACCACTTAGAAGCCTGATATTCACATTTTTTATCCTTTGCATCTGAAAAATTCATGAGATTATTCCACTATCGGCCTTTGGCACTTTGGATCTTTTTTTCCACAAAAAAGAAAAAAGCATTAAACAACAAACACCCGTTGTAATCAGTGCGTCTGCAAAGTTGAAGATAGGAAAGGTATAGCCCCAAAAATTCAAATGCAGCATATCAATGACATGGCCATAGATAAAGTGATCCAAAATATTTCCAGTGGCTCCTGTAATGAGAAGAAGAAATGGGAGTCTTCTCCATTTGATCTGATTGAAAAAAGCGAGATATAAAATCAATGCACTTATAATAAGAATTCTGACAACAAAAAGAATTTCTGAATGAGACGAAAAAGCTCCCCAGGCAGCTCCTAAATTTTCAACTTGATTCAAAGAAAAGCTCATCCCTCCTAAAAATCCCTGAAAAAGCCCAATCCCTCCAAATGGATAGCTTGTATCCATCCAACTCATTTTAGGAACATAGAGAAATGTCAGGTATTTCGAAATCATGTCTACCGACAACAAGAAAAGGAATAAGAAGAAAAATCTTTTCATCTTTTTTTCCCTTGATTTTGTTGTTCCAGCTCTTCTTGTGCTGCAACCGTCATTGTAGCATAAGGAATAGCATCCAACCTTTTCTTAGGAATCTCATCTCCTGAAATATCGCAAATACCGTAAGTTCCTTCATCAATCTTTTGAAGAGCTCGATCAATTTGTCTTAGAAGAGAAAGTTCTTTATTAGAAACCTCTAAGCTAATGGTTTTATCAAAATCATCTGTACCCTCATCAGCCTGATGTTGAGAATACCCCTTTGATTCATCAGCTTGCTTTACTTCTGCGTTTGTTTCATTCAAAACATGAAGAACTTGAGATTTCATCTCTTGTAATACTTTTTTAAAAGATTCAATTTCTTGTTGATTTAGTGGCATGTTTTATTATCCTTTTCTAACTCATATTGATTTATTTAAAATTGTTAAACCTCAGTATTGTCTGAAGAAGATAACTCTTGAGATTCTAATTGATTAGGTAGATTTGAGTCATCTTTTGGTATGATAAAGCGAAGAGCCTCCATAAGATCTTTTATATCTTTAAACCGTCTGTATACACAAGCAAACCGAATATAGGCAATCACATCAATTTTTTGAAGACGTTCCATGATAATTTCCCCTAGCTTTTGTGAATCAATGACACGAAGCTGTTTTTCTATTAAGTCCTTTGTAACTTCGTAGCCAATATTACGCACATGATCATGGCTAATTCGAGTATGGCGACAAGCTGCATCTAAACCTCGGATGAGCTTCTCTTGCTGAAAATCTTCATAAGTGCCATCTCTCTTTTTCACTTGTACAACTAGATCTACCGTTTCAAATGTAGTAAAACGCTGAAGGCATTGCAAACACTGTCTTCTTCTTTTAACAGCACTAGCATCTGGATTATTTCTAGAATCGGTTACTTTTGATTCTTCATTTTTACAAAAAGGACATTTCACAATCGATTCTCCGAAATTTTTTTTATTAACTTTCTATGAGACTATCCCACTAAAGTGAATGATATCTTTTTCCTCCATTTTAGATCTTTTTTGCCTCTTTTTTGATAAACTTTACAAGTTTATCTGCAAAACTCGGCTTCAAAATCTCAAAAAATGGACAAAAAATTCATTTATTCACTTTAAGTGGGATAGCCTCATCCAACTGAATTAAATGATGTCTTTTAACTCTATACCTCTCGTGATTAAAGAGAGAAAAGGAAGGGGAAAAAAAATTTGCCCTCTATGTATAAATCATTTATAATCGCGCTTCATTTTTATTCAAGAAGTGTAATTGTTTTTTGAATTAGCATCCCTTAGAGTATGGGGAAAGAGATTTCAAAAGAGTGCACAAAAAATTTTAAAGGCTGCTTTAGCACAGTTAAAAAGCCAATTTTGGAATCATGACAGATGCAAAAATACTTACATGAGGCTATCCCACTAAAAGTGAATAAATGAATTTTTTGTCCATTTTTTGAGATTTTGAAAAGGTTTTATTCCTTAAAATTGCTCTATACCGCTCGTAATTCAAGAATCGGTTTTAGAAAGCCTTTAGCAAAGTTAAAAAGCCAATTTTTAAATCACGAGAGGTATACGGTTCAGAATTCTAATTTCTCAACTTAAAAGAGTTAAAAAATAATGCCTTATCTGCAAGAACAACTTGATTTTTTAGTCTATTTAACACAATTTCGATCTACCATATTAAATGCTTTTTTTTACTTTTTAGTTTTTTTTGACACTCCCTATTTTATTTTTCTTTTGATTCCCACTATTTGGTTGGGATGTTCATGGAAATGGGGAATTCGTCTTGGTTATGTTGCAGTGATCTCTTTATTTTTAAACTCTTACTTTAAAGATCTATTCCAATTGCCTAGGCCTGATGCTTTCATTGCCAGTCTTCCTCTTCTTCAAGGTATGACCTCTCCTGGATTTCCTAGTGGAGGTGCGCAAACATCTTGTCTTTTAGGAGGTTTTTTAATCTATGCTATCCCCTCTTTTTGGACAAAAATTGTAGGTGTTGTATTTGCTCTTTTGATTGGTTTTTCCAGACTCTATCTTGGAGTACATTTTCCCATCGATGTTTTAGGCGGCTATGTATTAGCTCTTATTATTCTTTTTCTTTTTATCCTTTTACATCAAAAGATCGAGTTTTTTTTAAAAAAATCAAATCCTTATCTTACTCTTTTTATAAGTATCCTTATACCTGTAGTTTTTCTATTTATATATCCTCGAATAAATACATTTTCTTCTATGGGAATTTTAATTGCATTTAATATCGGTATTTTCTTTTCTTTGATTTTTAGACTTTACCTGTCTACTCCACAAAGGTTTATTTCCTTTTTTCTTCGATCTATAATTGGATGTTTTGGAGTCTTCTTTTTCTATTTTTTGACAAAATATGCTCTTTTTAAAGATTTTCCTGAGGAGGCAAGCATCTTTTTTGAAGATTTTGTATTAGCTCTTTGGGTCTCGCTTGCAGCCAGCCCTCTTTTAAAAATTGTAGTTCCCAAAACAAAGTGGATGAACCTCTCTCATTAAATGAATTTTCCTCCCATCTTTTTGAGCTTTTATGGGAGCTGTGCTAAAATCTGTAGTTAAAAAAATGCAAAAAATGCTCAAAAATAAAATATCTATAAAAAATTTTTTATCTGCCATTTTAGGTAATCTTTCTGAACATTACGCATCGAGTCTCTATGTAATGATAGCACCTTTCATAGCGCCTCTTTTTTTTCCTTTCGATCCACTTACATCTTTAATTTTCACCTATGCGATCTGGCCTCTTGGTATGCTTTCGAAGCCCTTAGGGTCTTTACTTTTTGGAAAAATTGGGGATCAATTTGGGCGGAAAAATTCTCTTTTCCTTTCTATGACAGGTCTTGCTATTACCACCACTTTAATGGGTTGTCTTCCCACTTATAAAACTCTGGGGTTTTTTGCGCCTTGCCTGTTAGCGATTGGAAAAATTTTACAAAGCTTTTTTGCAGCAGGAGAAACCATAGGTGGGGCTATTTTTCTTTTGGAACATTCCAAAGCTAAGGAAAAAAGTTTCTTAAGTAGCCTTTATGACTGCTCAACAATTTTAGGAATTCTAGCTGCCTCTTTAGGCGTCTCTATAGCTAGTAGCTTAGGATACATTGAGATGGGCTGGCGCTTTCTCTTCTTTTTAAGCTCTGTTACTGCTGTTATCGGATTTTTTATCCGTTTAAAAGCAGAAGAGACTCCCGACTTTAAAAAACCCTTAAAAAAAGAAAAACTTTTCATTATTTTACGAAAACACAAAAAAGAACTTTTTGCCATTATTTTTGTCTCAGGATTTTCTTATGTGACTTTTGCTTTTAGCACTGCCTTCATGAATGCTTTTCTCCCCCTTATAAGTTCTATCTCTCGAAAAGATGCAATGAATTTGAATAGCTCCTTGCTTTTTTTAGATTTTTTACTCCTTCCTTTTTTTGGTCTTCTAGCCAAAAAAATCTCCAAAGAAAGAATGATGTTAATAGCTACTCTTTTTACTATTGTCTTTTCTTTCCCTCTCTTTTCTCTTTTAAAAAATGCTGACTTTTACACTGCCTTTTGGGTCCGCTGTGCATTCATTTTGATCGGAGCTACATTTGCAGCTCCTTTTCATTATTGGGCCCAACAAATTGTCTCTTCTCAATACCGCTATTTGATCGTCTCTTTTGGCTACGCTATTGGTTCGCAGTTAATTGGAGCGCCTTGTACAGCGATCTGTCTTTGGTCTTATAAAATAACAGGCATGATTGCTTTTCCTGCTTTTTATATTATTTTTTCAGCAGTAGGTGCGTCTTATGCGGTCTATCAATATCTCCCTTTGAAAAAATGGGAAAAATCGATATGATTTTTTATACAATTGGAATTTGTATAAAATTTCTCGAGATGTCGCTATCACATGCATGTTCTTTTAATCAAAATTTCTTCCATGGGAGATCTCATTCACACTCTCCCTGCACTGACCGATGCTAAAAAGCTTGCGCCCGATGTGAAATTTGACTGGGTGATTGAAGAGAGCTTTGCTGAAATCGGCTTTTGGCATCCTTCTGTAAATCAAGTTATCAAAAGCGCACATAGAAGATGGCGCAAACAATTTTTTCAAAGCCTTTACTATGGAGATCTCAAACGCTTTTGTAAAAATCTGCGAGCAAAAAAATACGATTTCATCTTAGATGCTCAATCATCGATTAAAAGTGCTTTAATTGCATCGTTTGCTAAGGGGCCTAAATGGGGTCTTGATCGCTATTCTGTTCGTGAATATGCAGCTCATTTTGCCTATCAAAAAAAGTTCAATGTCACCCGTAAACAGCATGCATCTGAAGTAATTCGTCATTTATTTGCAAAAGCTTTTGGCTATACGCATCCGAATACAATAGCTAATTTTGGAATCGATTTATCTCCTTTACAAAGCACTCTTTCTATTGATCTTCCTCATGTTTATTATGTATTTGTACATACTGCTAGTTGGAAAAGTAAATGTTGGCCTGAAAATTTTTGGAGAGTTCTTATTCAAAAGGCTGATGAAGAAAATAGATCCGTTCTTTTGCCCTGGGGAACTGGAGCTGAAAAAGAAAGGGCTCAAAGAATTGCCAAAAACCTTCCAAATGCGCTTGTTCTTCCTAAAATGAGCCTTACAGATCTTGCAAAAATCATTGAAAAAGCTAAAGGAGCTATTACAGTAGATACAGGGCTGGGGCACCTTTGTGCAGCGCTTGGCATTTGCTCTATCAGTTTGCATGGACCTACAGACCCCTTTTTAGTCGGCTCCATAGGAAAAAATCATAAACATTTACAAGCAACGTTCCCCTGCTCTCCTTGTAATAAGGCTAAGTGCCTTTACAAAGGTACATCTGATGTGTGGCCTGCTTGTTTTACAAGCCTTAATCCTGAAAAGGTCTGGCAAAATTTTCAATCCCTACAAAAAGTCCTCTAGGCCTCATTTATAAAATAAAAGTCACACACTAAAGATATATTGATGTTACGCGGTAAGAGTGAAAAAAATGAGAAATTTTTTTGTCCTATTTTAGGAAATCCTGACTGAAAAAGATTCGTTTTATTTTTTGCTCCTGTCACGTAATTTCAATTAGTTAAGAGGCTTTGAATTAGTTTTAATCAAGAGATGATTGAGATGGACGGATACTAGCCCAATTTTCTGGATGAATCACAATTTTTAGCTCGAATTTTGTAAAATTCTATACAATAAAAAAAATTTATTAAAAGATTTACTGTGAGTTTTTAAAGACTTATATTTTACCTAAATTTAAATTTTTATTAGAATTCACAAATTTAATACTTATTAATCTCGGACATTTAATTTACTTAAAAAAACTCTTGAATTATACTGATTTAACCTCAAATCACTTATTAACCCTGAGCTTAAAGATATTAAAATATAATTTTTGAATGAACTTTAATTAAAATACAAATTAACTATAATCATAATAAAATAAATAAACAATCGTTTAGCTAACTTATTATATAAATAAATTAAACAATGTGGTAAAAATGACTACACCAATTATTAAAAGCCCAGAACTACCTTACAGTAATATTGAAGAACATATTAAAATAAAAGCTCAATTAAAAGGGAAATTTAAAGAGTTAAAAAAAAATATTTTAAAACAAGAAAGTGAGCATAGAGAACAGATTTTTAAAATAGAAACTCTAATAAGAAAAAGAATTCAAGAATTTAAAAAAAGTACTATTTACATGCAAAAACAACTTACAGAAAGAAAAGAAAGGATTACTAACGAAATAAAAGATCCTAACTCAATCGCCCCATTTAATAAGCCTCTAATACTTTATTCTGCCTTAGTAAATAACCATCGTCAAGAAGTAGATAAAGAGTTAAAAAAAGATATTTTAAAACAAGAAAG
>PVBE012897261.1_pt1 | contig 15878 bp, 13 predicted proteins | sample 1631181 | NCBI WGS metagenome assembly PVBE01 (sample SAMN08397723, study PRJNA350692) | Marine metagenome, whole genome shotgun sequencing project. | isolation source: water | place: Pacific Ocean | collected 2012-04
CAGGTTCGCGTCGCTGTCCGAGCCTGTTCATTGAACTATCACGATGTCTTTACCCGTCAGGGGATGCCAGGAATAAAGGTTCCATTGCCCGGTATTCCTGGCTGTGATTGTGCTGGCATAGTGTCGGAAGTCGCAGACGATATTGACGACTGGGCAGTCGGAGATCGAGTTCTTGTCGATCCGGTTCGCTATGAAAACGGGAAGATGTGGATGCTCGGGGACACCTTGTGGGGTGCCTACGCGGAATATGTGGTGGTATCTGCTGAACAACTCATTTCACTTCCGGCAGATGTCTCGTTCGATGACGCTTCATGCCTACCAGTCGCCTACGGCACCGCGCATCGGATGATGTTGACCCGAGGTGACGTCAACGCCGGTGATTCTGTTCTTATTTTGGGCGCGAGTGGTGGCGTTGGCACAAGCGCGTTGTTATTAGCCAAGATGCGTGGTGCTTCTGTAATTGCTGCTGCTGGCACCGACGACAAGTGTGCGCAACTGCTGTCTTTGGGTGCCGACGAAACAATCAACTACAGCACTACCGATTTTGTGAAGTACTGCAGAGAAAAGACGGGCAGCCTTTTCAGTGGCGGTGGATACGACGTAGTGGTGAATTTCACGGGTGGTGATACGTGGGCACGGTCGCTCAAATGCGTGAAACTAGGTGGACAAGTGCTGACCTGTGGAGCTACCGCCGGATTCGACCCGCCGACTGATTTGCGTTTTATTTGGACGGCGGAGATGGACATCCGTGGGTCAAATGGTTGGAAACGTAGTGATCTTGATCAACTACTGGACTTAACCCAAAGGGGCGACTTCTCTCCTGTGATTGATTCTCAAGTTTCCCTAAAAGATGGTGTTGCTGCTCACCAGGCCCTAGAAGAACGAAAGTTCTTCGGCAAAATTGTGATTAACGCTGACGCTCCGGTCTAGGTCAGGTATCTCACGAAGTGAGCCGGGGAATTCTTTCGGTTGGTTGTGAATAGGGAAATTCATCTGCAAACCCCGCCAAGAACTTGAAGACTTCAGGATTCGAGCAGTCGTCGGCTAAATCTCTGGGGAAGAGATTCTTTATGTCGTCCTGCGGCAAGATCATGTAGTGACGGAAATAGTTCGCTATCGACAGGCGCATCCCGCGGGTGTGGCGAGGGAAAGCCCCGTGCCATGTCGCGCCGTGGAACACGATTAGTGATCCAGCTGGGGCTTCCACCGGGACAGCTAGTTCAACTGCTTCGGGAAAACGGGGTGGTTCCATTCTGCGATGTGAGCCGGGCACATACGCGAGCGCTCCCCCATCCAGGGTGTAGTCAGTGAGACACCAGTTTGTGTTAGCAGTCAACGCATTTCGCCCCCACGGACGCGGAACAGCTAACTGATCGCAATGCAAACCAAGATTGCTTCCGTATCCGAACTCTCCCTGCCATTTGACGAAAGCATTGTGGCTACTAAAGCGGGTGGCATTTCGGCCAACAAGATGACGGATTAGAGCTAGAGCTACCGGGTTAATTGCCAAATCCCGGAACAAACGATGCCGGGCGCAAAGCTGCTGCAGTAAGAACTGAGTCGGCTCCCCATGGTCTCCAGTGAAACGCGCGATGACATTGTCATCAGCATTCATTGTGAGTTCCGTCTCGGGGCCGGTGTCCAGATCAAAACCGCATCCGACGAGTTCCTCGGCTTCGTACAGCAACCGTTCTCGCATAGCTCGAATCGTGTCGAAGTCGACACCTGTTTTTTCGGGTGGGACAACACATAGACCGTCGACTTCTAACTGAAGTACAAACGCTTCAAGTTCAAGCTCTCGCAATTCAGAACTCAATCGCGTGTCAAGTGCCCCTGTCTCCATGACTTGAGATTAGCTTTTTCTCGCTATCGGCTGTTCTACGCCTAGGTCAGTTGATTAGGACCGAGAGAACACTGCCGCCTTCTATTACTTCACCGAGGCTTACGTGCAATTCTGAAACTTGCACTACTTCCGGCCGAAAAACCACGTCACCATGTCCGACTATCCCAGTGGTGGTCATGCCAAGCGATTGTTGCCAGGACTGGATCGAGGACACCGTTAGGGGTGTCACATGATAGTCAACAGTTAAATCAGTGGACTTACCGGTCACTGCCTCATCAAGCGCATAGCCAAAGTCAACCAAATTGCTTTCCAGCTGAGCCACATCAGGGCCATCAGAAACCTTGTACGCGATGTCTCGATGCATGGGGAGGGAACCCTTCATCAATATGACTGGTTTGTTGTCAATGGCATACAAGGGTGTTCCGAATTCAATGAAATTACCCGGTTCGGGGAGCCAAGTAATAGTGCCCACAACGACATTGTTTACACGTTGCGATGAGCCTTCGATGACTACGTTTTGAGATGCCTCGGGTGCTTTCCCGTTTCCTTCATCTGGTTCGATAATTCGACGTGATAGGGGTTCAGCTATCTCCGGATCTGAGGTTTTCTTGGTGGTGCCCGATATTCCGATCACAATTGTGACAACACACGCCACGCTGAGCAGCGCTATAAGAATGATGGTCAGAGTTTTTTTCATCTGTGGTCGCACCCATCGGAACGGTCGTAGACGTACCAGACTACGGGCCAAATATTGATTGGCACGCATCCACTGTTTCATGCCTTGCTAGGGAATGTCGTCTCGCAACGATTTTGAGGCCTAACGTCAAGTCGTGCAGTTGAGCGAACTTCAAGAGCTGATGGAAGAGACTTACGGGTTACGCGATAGTGAGCGGGGCCTCGCCGCTACCGTTGCTTGGCTTACCGAGGAATTGGGTGAACTTGCTCAGGCTGTGCGCAAAGGTGGGCGCGACGAACAGCTACACGAGCTAGGCGATGTTTTGGCTTGGCTCGCATCCCTTGCAGTTCAACTCGACTTATCACTCGATGAGGCTGTGTCCCGTTATGTCGGAGGTTGCCCTAGGTGCGATTCAGTACCGTGCGACTGCCCGAACTTATCGATCAAGAATTAAGAAAATCGAAGTTCAAGCGCAGCCTCTGCTATTTGAACCGCGTTTAGAGCCGCCCCTTTTCGCAGATTGTCGCCAACGATGAACAATGCCAGTCCATGTTCCACGGTCGTGTCGCGCCGTATTCGTCCAACAAAAGAGGGGTCTTGGCCAGCAGCTAACAAGGGTGTTGGGACGTCCGCAAGTACAACTCCTGGGGCGGTTCTCAGAATTTCGGTGGCACGTTCCGGACTTATTTCCGAGTCAAATCGCAAATTTAAAGCTAAGGAATGCCCTGTGAACACGGGAACCCTCACGCAAGTGCCGGATACTTCCAAATCGGGGATCTGAAGGATCTTGCGGCTTTCATTTCGGAGTTTCTGTTCTTCGTCAGTTTCACCACTGCCATCGGAAACAAAGTTGCCCGCGTGGGCAAGGACATTGTGTGCGATTGGTTGTGAGAAGGAGTTGAGGTCGGTGTAGTTGACGGCTCCGCCATCATAGGTCAACCCTTCAGCCTCGCTAACTGTTGCACGAAGTTGTTCACCTAGCTCTGCGACTCCCGCCAAGCCCGCTCCAGAGACCGCTTGATACGTAGACGCAATTATTCCCTGTAATTGAGCTTCTAGATGCAACGGCGCGAGAACCGGCATCGCCGCCATCGTTGTGCAGTTTGGGTTAGCAATGATGCCCTTCGGGGTATTGCTGACTTCACTGGCATTTACTTCTGGAACTACAAGGGGAACCTGTGGATCCATCCGCCAAGCGGAAGAGTTATCTATTACTAGGGCACCCTGAGCGGCGACTTTTTCTGCTATCGCAAGCGACGTTGCTCCCCCTGCTGAGAAAAGCGCAATATCTATACCGCTGTAATCTGCGTTGCTCGCGTCTTCAACAACAATGTCCGCTCCACCCCAGTTGATGGTCGTTCCCGCCGAACGCGCGGATGCAAAAAAACGTATTTCATCTATAGGAAAACGTCGATCGGCGAGGATGCTGCGCATCACGCCACCAACTTGTCCTGTAGCACCAACAATTCCTACTCGCATGACTTCTGAGGTTACCGACGGTGGTGTCGTACTTCTGCACGATTATGGATGTGTTTCACTCCAAGCCGTAAGCGGCGTGGAGTGCAACCGTTGCTTTGTCAACATCTTGTTCCGCGATAACACAGCTGATGCGAATTGGCGAAGTGGCAATCATTTCAATATTCACGTCGTTCTGAGCCAGGGTTTCAAACATTGTGGCTGCAACACCTGGGTTCGATGCCATACCTGCGCCCACTACAGATACACGTCCCAGGTTGGGGTCGGCCATGACACCAGAAAAACCCAATTGATCGGCAAGCGCTTCACACGTTGCTGCAGCAACATCTAAATCCTCAAGCGGAACAGTGAACGAGATATCGGTGTGCTCACTATCACTAACGTTTTGGACAATCATGTCAACGTTTACCGACGCGTCCGCGAGAGTACGAAACACCTTTGCTGCTAATCCAGGCTCATCTTGAACGCCGCTCAAAGTGACTTTGGCTTGACTTGTGTCAGGCACTACCCCTTTGATGATTGCTCTTTCCATATCAGGATCCTCCTCAAGCACCCAAGTACCAGGTTCCCAGGTAAACGCAGATCGAACGTGTAACGGCACTCCAAAGGCGCGGGCAACCTCAACCGAACGCATCGCCGGTTTCGGACACCCCACAGCCGTCATCTCCAGCAGTTCATCGAAGGAGATTGACTCCATTCGCTTTGCAGTTGGACAGACTCTTGGATCCGTGGTGAAGACACCTGATACATCGGTGTACAACTCACAAGCATCCGCTCCAAGTCCATGGGCAAGGGCTACTGCCGTGGTGTCAGACCCACCTCGACCCAAGAACGTGACGTTATTGTCAGCAGACATTCCTTGTGCGCCTGCGACAACCGCTACCCGCCCTTTGTCTACTGAGTCGCGGACCCTATGAGGGTCGACTGAAATAATCTTTGAATTCCCGTAGTTGTCATCAGTCTCAAATCCTGCCTGATTCCCTGTAAAAGAGTCCGCAGGGACCCCGGCAGCATCAAGCGCCATGCACATCAACGCTATGGACTTACGTTCACCTGCGGTAATGAGCATGTCCATTTCGCGTCCGGGAGGTTCACTATTGACTTCGTCGGCTAATCGGAGAAGTCCATCTGTTTCTTTTCCCATAGCGCTGACAACAAGAACAACGTCATCGCCTCGACTCCGAGTGCGTTTGACGTGATCAGCTACCTCGCGCATACGGTCAGCATCTGCGACAGAAGTGCCACCGAATTTTTGGACTACGAGTGCCACGAGATTCGAGGGTACCTGTCAGCACCTCCAAGCCCTTGGCGATTTAACGGGTTGTTCAGTTGGGCTTCACGGTTCAGCGTTGCTACCGTCATTTGTGAACTTCACAAGTTAGGGACTGTCGATTCATAGTTATGAGCAACAACAAACGCGAACGTCAACGAGCTCACCGCCAAGCCCAGGCAGACGCGACTCAACAAGCACAAAAGAGTTCACGGCGCACGAAAATTGTGGTCCGTTGGGTTGCCATCGCTGCAGCCGTCGTCATAGTCGCATTTTTATGGAGTTTGACGGGCAACGATGCGGGAACGGGCGACGCCGAAGAAGCTGCTCGTCTTGAAGCGGAACGCCTTGAAATTGAAGGGTGTCCTGCGGCTGACGGATCATCATTTCGGCGAATACAGTGGGATAGACCGCCGAATCTTTGTATCGACACCGGACAGCTGTACTCCGCTGAATTCGCAACCAATCTCGGGGACTTCGCCATCGTCCTCGACCCAACATTGGATTCTCGCAGCGTTAACAACTTCATCTTCTTGGCGCGTAACCATGCTTACGATGGAACGGTCTTCCATCGGGTCATCGACCAATTTGTTATTCAAGGTGGCGATGTTCAAGATTTGAACGGTATAGGCGGACCTGGATACAACTTCACCGGTGCTTACGGACCCGAGGATGGATACCTTGTGGGGTCCTTGGCTATGGCCAACCGAGGAGCTCCCAACTCAAACGGCTCCCAGTTCTTTGTCGTTACTGGACCCTCCGGTGCTGCTTTAGATCCTAATTATTCACTAATGGGTCATGTAGTTACTGGCCTCGACGTGGCGTTAGCGATACAAAAAGTCGAAACCGATTCTGCAGATTTGCCCGTCAAACCGGTGTCAATAAGCTCCATAACCATTTCTGAAGCCACTTCTTCTCAGATTGATTTATATAAAGATTTGACTGATTAGCCGTTCTGCTTTGAGTCGAGCGGTCAGTAATGCGTATGCTCACCGGTATGCGCGGGGACACTTTGACCGAACCAGTTGCACCAGAAGCAAGCACTTGGACGTTTCCACCTGCCCATACTGCTGACGAAAACGGTCTAGTCGGCGCAGGGGCAGACCTCGAACCAGGCACTTTGTTGTCTGCTTATAGTTCGGGTCTTTTCCCCATGCCGTTAGGTGACAGCATCGGTTGGTGGTCTCCCGACCCACGTGGCGTACTTCCTCTTTCGTATTTGCGAGTAGGAAGGTCTCTGCGTCGAGCATGTCGAGACTTTGATATTCGGGTGGATCACGCTTTCGACCAAGTCATCGACGCTTGTGCAAGTCCTGTGCGTCCTCACGGCTGGATCGACGCAAATGTCCGAAACGCATATCTAGAACTTCATCGCCTCGGCTGGGCTCACAGCGTGGAGACTTGGCGCGACGGCGAACTGGTGGGTGGCCTGTATGGCGTCGCCATAGGTGCTTTTTTTGCAGGCGAGTCCATGTTCCATTCGGTTCCCAATGCTTCGAAAGTCGCTCTCGTAGCATTGGTTGACGCCATGAAAGTCACTGGCGGCGCTCTAATCGATGTGCAGTGGAATACACCCCATCTTGAAAGCATGGGGACCGTTGAGATTAGCCGCGATGATTATCTACAACTATTGGCAGAGGCCGTAGATCGGCCCTTAGCTGAAGTCTGGTCTCGACCCATGAATTTCAGTTTGCTTGACGATTGAGAACTAACAAAAGTCCCTAGGCTCAACGTTAAGCGAGGAGCCCGTGTGAACGACGCACCCAAATCTCAGAGGGATCACCCTTGGGTTATGCGGACCTATTCGGGCCACAGCACTGCAAAGGCTTCAAATGAGCTTTACAGAAGCAACCTAGAAAAAGGGCAGACGGGCCTATCCATAGCGTTCGACCTGCCTACCCAAACCGGGTACGACCCTGACCACCCCCTCGCTAACGGCGAAGTCGGCAAAGTTGGTGTCCCCGTCTATCACCTGGGCCAGATGAACATCCTGCTTGATGAGATTCCGCTAGAGCAGATGAACACTTCGATGACGATAAACGCCACTGCAGCTTGGTTGCTTGGTCTTTACATCGCGAATGCTGAAGAGCAAGGGGTTACGCCGGACACGCTCAGGGGAACTACTCAAAACGACATCATTAAGGAATACCTGAGCCGAGGTACTTATATTTTCCCGCCCGAAGCAAGCAAGCGACTTATTGTCGACATGATCGCTTATTGCTCTCAACACGTACCTTTGTGGAACCCCATCAATATCTGCAGCTACCACCTGCAAGAGGCTGGGGCTACACCAGTACAAGAAATCGCGTATTCGTTAGCAAATGCAATCGACATTCTCGATGCTGTCCAAGATTCTGGTCAGGTACCCAAAGACCAATTTGCCCAAGTGGTGGCGAGTATTTCTTTCTTCGTTAACTCAGGGATCAGGTTCGTCGAAGAGGTATGCAAGATGCGTGCTTTCACGCAGATGTGGGATGAGATCTGCGAGCATCGTTACGGGGTTGACGATCCGAAACTTCGACGTTTTCGATATGGAGTGCAGGTTAATTCGCTTGGCCTGACTGAGGCTCAACCAGAAAACAACGTGCAGCGAATCATTCTCGAGGCTTTAGGGGTGACGCTGTCAAAACGAGCACGTGCTCGTTCTATTCAGTTGCCAGCTTGGAATGAGGCGCTCGGATTACCGCGGCCCTGGGATCAGCAATGGTCCCTACGGATGCAGCAAGTTTTGGCCCTAGAAACCGATCTACTCGAATACGAAGACATTTTCGATGGATCTCATGTGGTCGAAAGTCGGACAGCGGAACTGATTCGTGACGCGCAAGTCGAATTAGATGAAGTAATGGAATTAGGTGGTGCCTTCACCGCTATAGACGAGCTAAAGCAACGGCTGGTAGCGAGCCACACCGAACGCATACGGCAGATCGAATCAGCCGAATTGACCATCGTCGGGGTCAACGCATTTGGGGAAACCGCTGAGTCTCCGTTAGGCGGAGAAGGAAGCTTTCTAAAAGTCGATCCTGAAGTCGAAACAGAAATGGTTATCGAAATCGAGGCGTGGCGGTCATCGCGATCTCAAGAATCCGTGGACACAGCTCTTCAACGTTTGCGCGACGCTGCTCTAGGAGATGAAAACATCATGCCTCACACGATCGCTGCAGCTAAGGCTGGAGTAACCACTGGCGAATGGACGCAAGTGCTCCGTGAGGTGTTCGGCGAATATCGTGGGCCTACTGGAATCCAGACAACTTCGGGTGGCTCTGCGGGACTGAGAGAGGTCGCTCAACGCTCAAGCGACCTCGTGGGCGGTCCGCCTCGGCTACTAGTTGCAAAGCCGGGTCTTGACGGCCATTCCAACGGTGCAGAACAAATTGCGGTTGCGGCTCGGAACGCAGGAATGGAAGTCGTGTACGAAGGCATCAGGATCACTCCCGAGCATGTTGCAGCCACCGCGCGCGATGAGGATGTTGATGTTATTGGATTATCGATTTTGTCTGGCGGTCATCTCCACCTAGTGCGATCGGTCTTGGCTGCTCTACAGGAGCAAGGAGTTACGTCGCCGCTGATTGTCGGCGGAATCATCCCTGACGAAGACAAGGACATCCTGCTCGATGCTGGGGTATCTCGCGTATACACGCCGAAAGATTATGAACTGACTCGCATCATGCATGACGTGGTCGATTTAGTTGAATCTAGGCGCGCAACCTAGCTACCAATAGTTCTGCTGCTAATCCTCGAACCACAACGAGTCCGAACCTGGCATCATCTCGTTGTCTGCGCCCAGGCTACGTCCAGCCCAACGAACCCGACCAGGTGTTTTCGACAGGTGAGCTATCAGGGATTGCATCACAATTCCGTCGACTTCAACCAAAGAACCTCTCTCTGCTACGTGGCTATCAGATGAAAGTTCGCCGACGTTTAGCACCGGCGCGGCAGCAGCTTCTGCCGCCTCAAAACTTTCCAATGCTTCCGACAATGTTCGTTGTTTAACCCATTCAGCCATGAGTCTGTCGACTTCGTCTCGATTAGCGATTCGGCCATCAAATGTTTGGAACCTCTCGTCATCAGCAACGCCAATAAGCTCCATGACTCTTTCAGCAAGTGCATCACTTGATGTGCTGACCGCAATCCACCCACCATCAGAAGCTTGGTAGGTGCCTCGGGGAACGCTGTAAGCGATCCCCGAACCAAGCCGCGGCTGTAAATACCCTTCGGTGTGCCAAGCCGAAATAAGAGGGCCCATGATTTGCATCATCGTTTCAAGCAAGTTGACATCGACGGTCTGTCCTCCCCCCGAATGAACTGCGACCATGGTCGCGAACGCTGCCGCTAGGCCGGTGACTTCATCCGTTAACGCTATTGGCGGTAGTAAAGGAGCACCGTCGGCCTCTCCGCTCATGGAGGCAAAGCCACTCATTGCTTCCGCCAACGTTGCGAAACCTGGACGATTTCGGTACGGCCCACTTTGCCCAAAACCAGTTACCCGAGTAATCGTCAACTTGGGGTTTGTTTCGATTAGTTCATCTGGGACTAGACCCAACGCTTCGAGCTTTCCGGGCCGAAGATTTTCCACCAAGACATCGGCGACCGTGAGCATCCGCTTCAAGGTGGATAAATCTTCATCGTTTTTCAGATCTAAGGTGATCGCTCGTTTCCCTCGATTAGCTAATTTCCACCACAGAGTTTCACCGTCCGCTGCACGCCATCCAATGTTTCGAGACGAATCTCCAGACGGCTGTTCCACCTTCACCACGTCAGCGCCAAAATCCGCCAAATATCTTGCGCAATGCGGGCCAGCAAAAATTGTTGATATGTCGACAACCTTTAGGTCAGCGAGGGGTGAATCGGGATTAGTCACCTCCAGATCCTGCCATAATCAAAAGCAATTCACTCACCGTGACATGATGGATCCAACTCGTTGAAATGACTGAAAGCGCCTTTATGAACACAAGTGCCGACACCCCTTTTCATCTTCGAGGGAACTATGCCCCTGTCCATGAGGAAGTGACCACAGATCAGCTCGAAGTCCGCGGTTCGATACCGGTTGAACTTGATGGTCGTTACTTCCGCAATGGTGCAAATCCAATCACAGGAAAATCCCCGCATTGGTTTCTTGGTGACGGAATGATTCACGGTGTCAGGCTTCGCGAAGGTAAGGCCGACTGGTATCGAAATAGGTGGGTGAAAACACCGTTCTATGAGAATCCGAAGAAACCAGCAATCGACCTTGAGAACCTCGATTTCGATAGCAAGAATTCAAAAGCGAATACCCACGTAATCTCTCATGCAGGTCGCATTCTGTGTCTTGAAGAGGGACACGTGCCTTGGGAAATATCGGACGAGTTGGAAACTGTGGGGCCGCACTCTTTCGGAGGTCGTCTTGATGGTTCTTTCACAGCTCACCCAAAGATCTGCCCTCTGACTGGAGAGATGTTGGCTTTCGGATATGGTTTCTTGCCGCCCGCATATCTGACCTTTCTTCGAGTTTCAGCAACAGGTGAGTTGGTTCAGCAAGAAGTGATCGATATCCCGGCTCCGGTGATGATGCACGATTTCAACATCACGGAGAGCCGCGTGATTTTTATGGACTTACCAGTTGTCTTTAACCTTGATTTAGCTATGACAGGGAGCATGCCATTTTCGTTCCAAAGAGATAACGGCGCTCGGCTCGGGGTGATGAACCGCGACAGCGAGGCGGCAGACGTTCAATGGCTCGACATCGACCCTTGCTACGTTTTTCATCCGGTTAATAGTTATGACGTTGATGATCACGTGATTATTGATGTGGCCAGGTACCCCTCAATGTGGGAGGCGGGCAGCGGTTCATTCGAGACCAAAGCCGAATTATGGAGATGGGACATTGACACCGGTGCAGGAAAGGTGACCGAAACCCAACTTGATGACCGTCCAATTGAGTTCGGCAGAGTTGCCGAAAACCGTGTGGGGTTGAATTACCAGTACGGATATGCGGTCAGCCTTGGCCTCACCAATGAGGAAACCTCGACTTCTCAGACTGGGACGATCGTTAAATACGACTTATCTGGGGGTGGCTCAGCTACCTGGAGCTTTGGTGAGGGGCGCGACCCGGGCGAGTTCGTCTTTGTTGAGAGACCCGGCACTGGCATCGAAGATGACGGCTGGCTCATCGGTTATGTATACGATCGCGCCGAAAGCAGAAGCAGTCTGGTAATTCTTGATGCGTCTCAACCTGGAGAGAGCCCGGTAGCTGAGGTTCTACTCCCTCAACGGGTCCCTTTCGGCTTTCACGGTTCTTGGATCTGGGATTAGAGATCAAACATCGGTTGGTCTGGGTGGTAAGCCATCTAGTAGGACTTATGTGGCCAACGTGAGCTTTCATTCCACCAACGACCGCTGAATCTCCAATTTGATTGAGATCCTTCAACGTTGTGTGGCGTTGGTTCTGGCCATAACACTTCAATCGCTGCAGCAATAGCGGCTGCTTCCTCGTCAGTCGGCACAGGGTGAATCGCACCCACGATCGGTGAAGTCACAGCGGAACATTTCCATGTTTGCGCTTGGGTAGCTCCTCTCGCTTACTTTCAATCATCCGAAAAGCCGCCACTACCTTTTGTCGTGTCTCGGCAGGGTCAATGACTGCATCAACAATTCCTCGTTCTGCTGCCACATACGGGTTCGCATATTTTTCGGTGTAGTCATCAACCAGTTCCGTTTTACGGGCCTCGGGGTCAGCAGCCTGCTGCAGTTCTCGTCGATTCAATATTTCGACGGCGCCTTGAGGACCCATGACGGCTAACTCGGCAGTTGGCCAAGCAAAAGATACGTCACATCCAACCGACTTCGAGTCCATCACAACGTAAGCGCCGCCATAGGCCTTGCGAGTTATGACCTGAACCCTCGGAACTGTGGCTTCGCAATACGCGTAGAGCAATTTAGCTCCGTGTCGAATGATGCCTCCGTGTTCCTGGTCTACGCCAGGCAGAAAGCCAGGAACATCAACGAAGGTAAGTAAAGGCAAATTGAACGCATCGCAGAAACGAACAAATCGAGCCGCTTTTTCCGAAGACTCAATATCAAGCACCCCGGCCATCATCATCGGTTGGTTACCAACGATGCCAACCGATCGTCCATCTAGCCTTGCAAATCCGCAGACAATCGATCCCGCCCAGCCTGCGTGGTACTCAAGAAATTCGCCATCATCTACGACTTCGGAGATCACGGCCTTGATGTCGTAGGGGACATTTGAACTATCGGGCAGTATTTCCCGTAGTACAGGACAATCACGTTCCGGATCGTCACCTTCACCAAGAACCGGTGGAGTATCAAGGTTGTTTGATGGCAAGAAAGACAGCAAATATTTCACATCGTCTAGAACGCTCTGTTCGTCTGAAGCGACGAATGACGCTACACCCGACTTTGTGCTGTGCGAACCAGCCCCTCCAAGTTCTTCGAGAGTCACTTCTTCACCAGTAACGGTCTTGACGACGTCGGGGCCGGTAATAAACATGTGACTCGTATCTCGGACCATAAAGATGAAGTCAGTCATGGCCGGTGAGTACACAGCTCCACCTGCGCAAGGTCCGAGAATCACGCTGATTTGTGGGATCACACCAGAGGCTTGAACGTTGCGACGAAAGATTCCACCATAACCAGCAAGCGAAACAACTCCCTCTTGGATGCGAGCACCAGCACCGTCGTTCAAGCCGATCATTGGTGCTCCGACTGACTCAGCTAAGTCCATAATCTTGTGCATTTTTTCAGCAAATACTTCTCCAAGTGCTCCACCAAAAACCGTGAAATCCTGACTTGCTACGAAGACTTTGCGTCCATCGACTGTTCCCCACCCAGTAATAATTCCGTCTGTGTAGGGACGTTCATCTAGCCCCACATCATGTGCTCGATGACGGGCAAGCATGTCGAGTTCGTGGAACGAGCCGTCGTCGAGCAGGTACTCGATGCGTTCGCGAGCGAGCATCTTCCCTTTTTCATGTTGACGAGCTACTGCCCGTTCTGGGCCAGCACTAATAGCTGCTTGGCGGCGTTCTTCAAGATCTTTAAGACGTTCGGACATGCTGAGGTTTGCCACAACACCTGAGCGTAGCGTCCAGTACCTGTCTGACCCATGTCACTTGGGTACCAGATAGCAATCGAAAGTTTCTTTGTCGGCGGTTGATCGCCTTATCAGCTCGGTTTAGGCGGGCTGATTCAGTTCAATCATGTTGCCTGAAGGGTCAAAGAAGAAGGTTTGCCGCGCGATTTTCCCGGGTAGTTCCCTGGGGTCTTTGACCTCAACTCCCCTGTCTCGTAACTCTGTGACAGTGGCGTCGATGTCTTCTACCCGAAAAGCCCAGTGTTGCCCTTTGGGGGGTTGCCAACCTTCAATCTCAATGAGGTGTACTTCGCCACCCCCTTCGGTTTGTAGCCATCGCCCGTTGAACGGGAGATCGGGACGTTCCAGCGTCTTCATTCCAAGCACTTCGGTATAGAACGGTGCTGTGGCTTCAACATCCGCACAATTGATTGATACGTGATGGACTGGCCCAAGTTTCATTCCCCCATCCTAAACCCGATGTGCGCGTAGCGTCTGAGCTCGCGACGCAAGTGCCTCCATACGGTTGTTCGCACAGAACTCTTCGAAGTTTGGACCAGGATGTTTCCACTCCAAATCTTCAACCGATTTTGCGACCGGGGCATCGACACGTACGGTTGCTATTTCTTTGAAAAGGAGCGCTTGTTGGCGGTGTTCGGCCAAGGTCGCAGCCAGCGTCTTACCGGCGCGCACAGTCACCTCCCAATCATCGATCTCATTTGGGATCATTTCGATCGAACCGTAGTGATTCAGCAACGTCGCCGAGGACTTCTGCCCCCAACCCGCTAGACCCGGGAATCCATCAGCTGTGTCTCCAACGAGTGCTAGGTAGTCCGGAATGGAAGAAGGGAAGACCCCGTACTTGTTGTGAACTTCGCTGCTATCGAAGAGGAAGTCCTTCCTGCGATCCCACTGGAAGACTTTGCCGCCGACGCATTGAGCTAAATCCTTGTCTGGTGTGCAGATCAGTACCTTGGCAACTCTCGCATCGGCACTAGCCATCGCAGCTCCTGCGGCTAAGGCATCATCTGCTTCGAACTCAACCATTGGCCAAACCTCAACACCGAGGGCTCGGAGGCCTTCTTCGAGGGGCTCAAACTGTTCGGCAATCTCAGGGTCGATATCAGAACCATCTTTGTAACCAGGCCATAAGTCGTTTCGAAACGAAGGGATGACATGATCAGTGGCGACCGCCAAGTGTGTGGCACCTTGCTCAAGCAAACTTATGACGCTACTTAGCACTCCTCGAATTGCTCCCACTTCAACCCCGGCGTCAGTTTTTCGAGAGGGCACCGCAAAAAAATGTCTGAAGAGTTCATAGGTTCCGTCGATTAGATGTACTTGAAAAGACATTTTGGGTCATCTCACTGGACTTACATGGACCTTACCGGTCTACTGTTAGCTCCAACATCGATCAGTAGACCGAGGAAAGAAATACGTCATGAAGGTGCCTTTCACGATCTCCGATTTTTTATATCGGGCAGAGAACGTCTATTCAGACCGGGTCGCTCTAGTTGACGAACCTGATGTGCCCGGCGGCGGTTTAGGTAAGTTGACTTGGCGGGAGTTCGGGGTCAAAGTCAGGGAGCAAGCCGCAAAGCTAGATGAATTGGGTATAGGTATCGGCGAGCGCGTCGCCATGGTGTCACAAAACTCCGGCAGGCTAATGACCTCATTTTGGGGGGTTTCGGGCTATGGACGCGTCTTTGTCCCCATTAACTTTCGTCTGAGTCATGACGAAATTGCTTACATAGTTGATCACTGTGGGGCATCAATGCTGTTAGTTGATCCTTCGATGGAAGACACCTGCAAGGACATAGATGTCGATCATTTTGTGGTCATGGGTACCGATAGTGACGACCAGATGTATTTATCAGGCGGCGAGCCTGAAATTTGGACACCAGATGAAGACGCGACAGCGACTATTAATTACACGTCCGGCACAACAGCCCGGCCTAAGGGTGTGCAACAAACGCATCGGGCTCTGTGGGTGAACGCAACCACGTTCGGTTGGCATGCGGGAGTAAGTGATAGGGATAACTACCTACACACTTTGCCAATGTTCCACTGCAACGGCTGGGGAATGCCCTATGCAGTTACAGGCATGGGAGGCAAGCATGTGGTACTCCGCGAGGTGCGAGGGGAAGACATTCTTCAACGCATTGAAGAACACGACATTACGTACATGTGTGGAGCTCCGGCAGTTGTTGCCGCAGTACTAGAGGCAGCTCAAGATTGGGAAGGTGAAATCCCTGGACGAGGGCGCGTGAGAATGGTCGTGGCAGGGGCTCCTCCGCCAACCCAAACAATTGCCCGGATGGAAGAAGAACTGGGTTGGGAGTTCATCCAAATTTATGGACTCACGGAAACTTCGCCGCTGCTAACGATGAACCGATGCAGATCTGAGTGGGATGACTTCGACTTCGAAGAAAAGGCACGGAAATTAAGTCGCGCCGGTGCACCTGCGATTGGGGTGAAGATCGAGGTGGATAATCAGGGAGAGATCTTGGCCCGGTCGAACGTCGTTCTTGAGGGGTATTGGGAA
>PVBE012544155.1_pt1 | contig 15875 bp, 11 predicted proteins | sample 1631181 | NCBI WGS metagenome assembly PVBE01 (sample SAMN08397723, study PRJNA350692) | Marine metagenome, whole genome shotgun sequencing project. | isolation source: water | place: Pacific Ocean | collected 2012-04
CTACCATATGCCGTGCCACGAGATCATCCTCACGCCGATCGGCGGGCTGGCGGTGATCGGTGCCCAGGCGCGGACACCACGGATCGAGTTCATCGTCGCGGCGGCGGGCCCGGCGGTCAACGTCGGGCTGTTCTTGATCGGCACCCTGGTCTATCTGTTGCTCGGCGGGGTCTTCCACATCGGTATGGCCTTGCCCTTCATCGCCAGCAGCGAGGCGGCGATTGGGGTGTTCAACAATTCGCTGGGGATGTGGGTGCTCTACGACTTCATCTGCCTGCAGTCGATCCTCGTGCTGTTCAACGTCTGCATGATGGCCTATCCGATGGACGGCGGCCGGATGCTGATGGCGCTGCTGTGGCAGCGGATGGGCCACGGTCGGGCGATGTTTCTCAGCCTCAAGATCGCGCAGGGGTTCGCCTTCCTGATGGGGGGCGCCGCTCTCTGGTTCCGGCAGCCGATCCTGATCGTAATCGCCATCTTCATCTTCATCCAGGCGACACAGATGTTGAAGCGCTTGCCTTACATGTCGGATCCGGGCTACGCGCCCGACATGCGCTTCGAGCAACTGGCGTGGGAGCAGCGCTCGCGCCAGGCGACGCAGACGCGCAGGTCCACTCCGCGGCCGGGTCCGATCGTGCGCTGGGTCAACCGGGTCAAGGCCAAGCGGGAGATCAAGCGGGCCGAGAGGCAGCTGACCACGCGGGCCAAGGTGGACGAATTGCTGGACAAGATCACCGCCGAGGGTATCAGCAGCCTGAGCGACGAGGAGAAGGCCTATCTCAAGGAGGCCAGCCAGCAGTATCAGGGCGGCGCCAACCCGCCGCCGTGAAGAGTCGAGTCCAGGCCGCGCTTTTCCGCGAGAGCCAAGATCTGGCTCGGCATGCTGGTCGTGGGCTTGGTCGCTGCCGGCATCTACTTCAAGCTCCCGGACTGGCGGCGCGACACCTTGCTCAGCCGTTACCGGCTCGGCGCTGACGAGTCTGCAGAGGAGTTCCAGCGGGGGCACTTTCACTTTGTCTGCGCCCAGGCATCGAGGCCGCAGGCCGAGGAGCTGGCCAGCGGTCTGGAGCGGTACGTCGAGGGGCTCATCGGGACCTTTGGCGCGCCGCTGAAGATCGAACCCGAGACGGACCCGGTCACGCTGTACCTGTTTGAGAGCGGCGATCAACTTCGTGACGAGTATCAACGGCGGTATCGCGCTTCGTTGAGCAACAACGGTGGGTTCTACAACCCGCTGCTCGGAGAGATCGTCATCGTTGCGGGGGAGCAGCTCTCGGCGAGCGCGTTTCACGAGGTGGGGCACATGGTGCTCGACCGCTGGGTCGTTGGCAAGCGCGGTCGCTGGACCCGCTGGCTCGACGAGGGGCTGGCAACCTACTTCGAGAAGGTGGTGGAGCAGCAGGGCCGGCTGAAATGGGGCGACCTGGACCCTCAGGCCCTGCGGGAAGGCAAGTCACTGATCGCCAACCAGCGCTGGCTGACCGTCGATGAGCTGGGACAGGCGACCGAGGGCGATTTCCGCCGCAGGGAGAATTCACGGTACTACACGCAGAGCTACTTGTTGGTTCACTTTCTGCTTCATGCCGGCCAAGGCGCCTATCGGGATGGCTTCCTGCGCTACTACGACCTGGAGCGGCTAGGTGATTTGGGCCGCACGTCGCCGGCTCGCCTGGCCGGAGCGCTCTCGATGTCCAGTGCGCAGCTGGACAGAAGCTGGCGGGCCTATGTGCTGGGACAGGACGAATAGCCTCTCGGCGCAGGGGCACGAGGAGCTCCACAGATCAGCTGTGCAATCAGTCAGGATGACTGGCCGGGACCGGCGTTGAGCCGGGCAGCTGGTGTGTCAGGCCGAGGCATGCACGTCTGACGGCTTGAGCGGGCCGCCGCCGCTGGCCTCGATGTCCTCCATGATCATCTTCGCTACCTTGTCCCCTTCGTGAATGGCCAGGTTGGTGCCGCGGTCCATCGGGAAGATCTGGGAGAAGTTGGCCAGGTAGAGCCCCTCGACCGACGAGCGGTAAGGCGGGATGCAGTCCTCGTACCCCACCCCGACGATGTGCTGCGACCAGTTGAACTTGAAGACGTGCTGCTCGAGCAGCTGCGAGCGGTCGAAGTTGGGGAACATCTTCTGCAGGTGCTCGTACCACAGGTCCTTGAGTTGCTCGTCGTCCATCTCGAAGTAGGGATGGTCGTGTGGCACGTAGTCGGCGAGGTAGTAAATGTTCTTGCCGGCGAAGTCCGCTTTGTCACGCAGCCGAGTCAGGTTGATCAACACCAGGAAGGGCCACTCCATCTCGCTGATGTTGTGCCAGTAGTATGGCGTGATCTCCTGGTCAGATGAAAAGACCAGCAAGACCGCGCTGAGGTAATCGATGCTGCGCATGTTCTTCAGCTCGGTGGGGCAGGCGTCCGGGTTGTCCTGGATCAGGTTGGCGAACACCGGCGAGGGCCCCGCGAAAAGGACACGGTCGAACTCCTCCTCCGTGCCACCGATCGAGACCGAGATCTTGCCCGTCTCGGGGTCCCTCAGCAGCCGGCTGACCCGAGAATTCTTACGGATGACCGCCCCGGTTTGTTCGATACGGTCAACGATGGCCTGGGTCAGCTTGTGGAATCCGCCCTTGATCTGTCCCAGCCTCTCCGTCTTGTCCCCGGGCTGCTTGGCGTCAGCCCGCTGCTGGATCCGTCCCCAGAGCCAATGCATCGAGATGGTCTGCCAGTACTTGTCGAACTTGCCCTTGAGCAGCGGAGCCCAGATGATCCGGGTCACACCTTTACCGGCCCATTTTCGCAGCCAGTCGTACGCGGTGATGCGTGACAGCTTGCGCCAGCCCTTGCGGGTGAACTGCAGCAGCAGCACGACGACACCGGCGCGAATCCGGTCGATGAAGTTGAGCGGCTTGAACTTGATCAGATCGATCGCGTTGTTGAACGGGTAGATCTTGCCCTGGTGGTAGCAGCAGACCGAGCTCTCGTTGAAGTCGAGACTGTTCGGCAGCCCCATCTCCTCGAGGAAGCCGGTGATGTGTGCATCGGTCGGGTAGAGGAAGTGGTATGCCTTCTCGACGTGGATGCCGTGCATCGTAAAGTCGCTGGCCAGCCCGCCGATATCATTGCTCGCCTCGATCAGGGTCGTGTCATAACCAGCTTGGCCCAAGCGGAGGGTTGCGACGAGGCCGGTGTAGCCGGCACCGATCACCGCGATCTTCATGGTATTGTTCCCAGTTCGTTGGTCAGGGAGGGTACTCTAACAGTCGACTTTGGGCTGTCAAGCACAGGGAGCGCAGGAGCAGCATGGTGTACAGCGGAGAGGCCAATGCCGCTCTCACCGGATTTGGGTAGCCGCCCTGAACGTACTGCAGCATTACGCTCCGCTCGACGGACGAAGGTGTCTGACGTAGGAGAGATCGGAGTGCTCTAGGCCTGCCGAACCGGTGTCGGCCGAGAATTGGTCGACCGGCTGCGCGAAGCGCGTGAGCGGGCCATTCCATTTCGAGCTTGGGGGCGGCCGGTTGTCGCTTTACGGAAACCGAGATGTCGAGTACCCGACAGGCCTCTTTGGGTCCCAGCCGCAGCGTCAACTCGCCTCGATCATCGCTTGCACTCGACCCAGCATCGTACCTCGTGCTCGGGGCGCAGCAGATCGAGGGGTGGAGGCTCGGTTTCGCAGCGTGGCTCCTGGGTCAGCGGGCACCGGGCACGATAGACGCAGCCGCCAGCCAGGTCGGCGCAAAGAGCGGTGGGGTCATCTCTGCCGGCGTAGGTGCTGGCCAGCAGATCGGTATACGGGTGGTGCGGATCTTGGCCACCGAGCACGTCAGGAGCCTTCCCCTGCTCGACGATCGATCCGCGGAACAGTACGGCTACACGGTCGGCGAGATGGCCGATCAGGTCGATCTGATGGGTGAACAGCACCAGTGATCGGCCTGAAGCCGGGATACGCGCCAGCAGGTCGATTATCCGACGACGCAGGCGCAGGTCGAGCTTGGAGACCGGCTCGTCAGCCAACACGATCTGGCATGGGAGGGCCAGCGCCATCGCCACCAGCACACGCTGACACATGCCGGTCGAGAGTTCGTGGGGATAGCGGTCGACGAGATCAGGGCTGAGGGAGACCTCTTCGAGCAACTCGCCCGCGGTGCGTGCCCCGTCCAGGCACTCGTTCAGCTGTCGACCCACGGTCAAGTAGGGATTGAGGGCGCTGCGCGGATCCTGAGCGATGAAGAATATGCGGGAGCCGCGCAAGTGGCGAAGCCGCTTCTGGTACACGCCTTGCCAGTGGCGGAACAAGAATCGACGCCAGTGGCGTTCGACGGGGAACTCTTGATGGGGGAAGTCTCGCAGGATGGGGTGCCCACCGAAGTTGAAGGTCCCGCCAGTGACGCCAGGTGCGCCGCGAACCAGACCGATCAAGGCTCGGGCCAGTGTGCTCTTTCCCCCGCCCGATTCGCCGGTGATTCCCAGGCATTCTCCGGGTCGGATGTCGACATCGATCCCGTCCAGCGCAGTCACCAGGCGATGCGAACCGGGGTCGTAGAAGTGGGCTTTCAGATCCCGCACGGTGTATAGGGGCGTACTCATCCCTGATCGGTGGTGAAGAGGGCGCGCAGCCCGTCTCCCCAGAGGGCGAAGGTTACGGTGAACAGAGCGACGAGCCCCAATGGCGCGTAGAGGACCCACGGATTCCAGATCCCTCCGCTGTATGCGCGCGCTTCGGTGATCCCATGGTAGGCCAGGCTGCCCCAGGTCATCAGGTCTTCTTCCACCTGATAGTATTTCAGATAGCTCAGCGTGAGGTCCATCATCAGGATGTATCCCAGCACCAGCGATCCCTGGACGAAGATCGGGCCGCGGCAGTTGTTCCACAACACGTGCAGTCCCAGAACCCGGGCCGGGCTGGAGCCGAGGGCCTGCTGGGCTTCGATGAATCCCTCGGAGGCGATCCGGCGGGTGCGATCACGAACCGCGTAGAACACCTGTGGAGTGAAGGTCAACCCGACCAGTGGAAGCAGCTTGGTCAGATAGTCCGTGTCGACCCGAATGGCCCACATCGCGGCGAGGATCAGGATCAGCTTCGGCAGCGACTCCAGGAGGTCGATCATCGCGCCAGCCAGGGAGGGCAGCGCTCCGCCTCTGGCCCAGGCAACCCAGACGCCGAGCAGCGTGCCGAAGGTGATCGGTAGCAGTAGAGCCTGGATCACTGGCAGCAACATGTTGCGGCCAGCCAGGATCAAGGCGCTCAGCAAATCTCGCCCCATCTGGTCTCGCCCCAGGTAGCTGCCCTGCGACCAGTCCGGTTTGGCGAACTTCTGGGTCAGATCGAGTTCCAGCGCTTGGGGCATCCAGCCCGATACGCAGGCGGCAAGGACCGCCAGTGTGGCCAGGGACAGCAGTAAGCAGAGCCCCAGCTGACCCCAGGCGAACGCGCCCAGGCCGAGATGCTCGCTGAGCCGGTCCCGACACCGGCGACCCAGCTGACGGACGCTGGCCAAGAAGATGCTCGGCATTATGGCCAGCAGCCGGAGTCCAGCCAGTGGACGTCCCCGCAGGAACCACCCAGCCAGCGAGTCCCCGGTCGAGGTTTTCGCCGACGCGCCTTCGCGGGGGTCCAGCAGGCCGCCTATCAGCCTTTCGGTCGCGCTCATGGCGCGCACCAGCAACAGACCGAAGGCAGTGACCCAGAAGAGGATCGCCGCGTCCCCCTTGTTTTCGATCGCGCTGAAGACCAGGTTGGAAAGGCCATATTGAGGGATGGTGAAGATCCTCTCGACGACGATGGTAGCTCCCAGCAGGTAGGGGATCCTCGGCCGGATCGTCGAGATCACGCTGGCCAGCAGCGGTTTCCAGTAGTGGGTCCAAGGAGGCACGCCCTTGGCTCGCGCCGTGTCCAGGTAGGGCGTTCGGAGCTCGCGGGTCAGCTCGGTGTAGATCTGTGCCGCCATCGTGCCGAGGGTGAGCTCGGTCACCGCCAGGACCACAATCGGCAACAGGAGATGGTTCGAGTACTGCTGGAGGAATGCGCCGGCGGCGACCATCGGTATGGCCGAGACCAGGGTGACCAGGAAGCGGCTGAGGCGGACCGATCGGTAGAGGGCGGCCGTCGAGCCGATCAACATGGCCAGCGGCACCGAGATCGCCAGGCTGCCGAAGATGAGTGTGCAGGAGAGTCCGGCTGCTCCCTTGAAGCGGTCCCAGATCGGATTTCCCTGTGCGTCGTGGGTCAGGTCGCCGAGGAACGACAGGATGCCCCATCGGCCTGTCCGTCGGGCGTCGAGCAAGCCGGTCAGCAGCCAGAGGCTGAGCAGCATCAGAGCGAACAGCAGCAGGGTTTCCAGCAGCTCGCGCAGCGCGATTCGGGACAGCCGGCGCGTCAGGGAGCCGCGGCTGGCAGTCATGGGGTGGAATAATACCGACAATTTAGGCTGTGACGCCATAGAATATGGACGCAACAAATCCACCTGGTATGAGCCAAGCAGAGCATGTTGAAGCGGGTCGATCCTTCGGGAAGCTGGTAACCGAAAAGGGTCTGGCCACGCCAGACGAGGTAGAGCGCTGCCTCAAGATCCAGATCAAAAACTCCCATTCGGGTGTTTTCATCCGGCTGGGAGAGATCTTGGTTGCCGAGGGACTGCTTTCAACGGAGCAGGTCCAAGAACTGCTCGCCCTGCAGCAGGTCAAGATCCTCATCTGTGCCAAGTGCCTGACCAAGTACAACGTCGAGGGCTGGAAGGCGGGTTCGGCAGCCCGCTGCAAGCGGTGTGGTGCCGCCCTGGTCGAACCCAGCCAGCTCTCCAGCCTGTCGGTCGAGGATCAGATCGGCGATGAGTCGCCCGGAGTCACCGAGATCGGGATCATGGGGCACGACTCGCGTGTTTTCGGTGCTTACGAGATCCTCGGTGAGATTTCTCGGGGCGGCATGGGCATCGTCTACAAGGCGCGCCAGCACGAGCTGGGCCGGATCGTGGCGCTCAAGATTCTGCTCGCGGGCGGAGAGTCGCTGGATCAGGACATCCAGCGGTTTCAGCGCGAGGCTCGGGCGGTGGCGCGGCTGAGCCATCCCAACATCGTCGGCATCCACGAGATCGGCGAACTCCGTGGGATCCATTTCTTCTCGATGAACTACATTCAGGGATACTCGCTGGACAAGCTGATCAGGGATCCCGAGACGGATCGGCGTCAGCTGCTCGACATCCTCTGCACCGTGGTGGAGGCTGTAGAGTACTCCCACATCGAGGGAGTGTTGCACCGAGATCTGAAGCCGAGCAACATCCTGGTGACCAAGGCTCGGGAGCCGTACTTGATCGACTTTGGCATCGCAAAGTTCCTCGGTGGCGGCTCCAGCCAGCTGACCAAAGAGGGATTCCTCTTTGGCAGCCCGCTTTATATGGCGCCCGAGTATGTGGCCGGCAAGGTCCCTCAGTACGATGAGCGTTGCGACACCTATGCGCTGGGCGTGATCCTCTACAAGATGCTCACGCGTCAGACGCCCTACGAGGATGACGAGACGCTCCAGATTTTGAGGCGCATCTTGCACGAGCAGCCGGTGCCGGTCGAGCGGCTGGCCCACAGTGGCCTGGACAAGGACCTGGCGACGATCTGCAACAAGGCCATCGAGCGGGAGCCCCATCGCCGCTACCAGTCGCCTAGGGAACTGGGAGAGGACATTCGCCGTTATCTGCGGGGCCAGGAGATCAAGGCTCGGCCCCGGAGCATCTGGCACCGAATCTGGGCCAAGGTCCGCACCAAGGGGTATCTGCTGACCGTGTTGCTCCTCTGCCTGATCCTCCTGGTGGGCGCCTTCAGCATGGTGGACCGTGGGAGTCGAATCGACGATTTGACGACCGAACTGGGGTCGCTTCAGCAGAGCGGAGTGACCCAGCAGGGGGATCTGCGGCAGCTTCTCCGAGAGCTGGATGAGCTGGGCTCCAGGCACCCCAGGTCTTCGCGAGTATGTCTGTTGCGCGCCAGGGTATTGCGGATGCTGGGGCACCTGGACAAGGCTCGAGAGGCTGAAAAGGCTGCCAAACGCCTCGAAACTGCCAAATAGCGTCCGCTGGCAACTTCACCGAATTGCATGAAACTCTCAAACACGTGCTGTTCATCTCCGTATCTGGGATGTAGAGACAAACAAAACCGGACGGGTGTCCGAGAGGCTCTGTGGCCACAGACGAGGAGTGGAGGAAAGACAATGCGTAGTGCTGGAATCATGTTTCTGTTGATGGCCTTGATGGCGGCGTTCATCGCCCAGCCGGCCATGGCTCAGCGCGGTGGCGATCGTGAGGAACTGCGTCGCGAACTGATCCGTCAGCTGGATGCCAGGCTCAAACAGATGCGCGAACAGATGGTTCGCGAGATCGATCGCAAGCTGGGCGCGAAGGCAGCGCCTCGCCGGACGCCCCGGAAGAAAGCAGCTCCCAAGCGGGGCGGCAAGCCCTTCCTGGGGGTTGCGCTCAAGGACCTGCGTCCGGGACTGAGGGAACTCCTCGGGATTCCGGGGAAGGGCGGCGTTCTCATCGATCGGATTGCCCGGAATTCCTCCGCGGCGCGCGCAGGTCTGCGGCGGACAGATGTCATCGTTCGCTGGGGCGACCATGCGGTGAACGGCAAGCAGCAGCTGATCGAGTTGATCAGCAAGGTCCGGGTCGGCGATCGCGTCAAGATCGTCATCTTTCGCCGGGGAAAGAAGCTGGACGTCAGCGTGACGATAAGCGCGCGTCCGTCCGAGGGCGCCATGGAACGGGATACCTACATCCCGAAGAGAGGGGCTCGCCCAGACCGCGGTGAACAGGACCTGGAGCGCTTTCTGGACAAGGCTCTGCAGAAACGGGGGAAGGGTGAGCGGGGCACGAAGCGGCCTCGGCCCCAGAACCAAGACATGCGCAAGATGCTCGAGGACATGATGGGACCGGGCGGCGACGAGCGCGTGAAGAAGATGATGGAGCAGTTCTTCGGTGGGAAGGGCGGCGACTATCAGGAGATGCTCGAGCGCGGGATGAAGATGTACCAGGAGATGAACAAAAATCCCGAATCGCGCAAGAAACTCGAGGACATGATGAAGCAGTTCTTCGGTGGCCAGGGCGCCCCGAACGAGAAGGAACTGCAGAAGTATCTCGATCAAATGATGAGGGGCCAGGGCAACCCCAAGGCCCAGCCGAACGGCTCCAAGAGGGTGAAACCGACAGACGAGAAGGACAGTCGCAAGCGAATCAACAAGATGCTCGACGATTTGCTCGGCGACGGAAAAAAAAGTACACGCAAGCCCAAGGTGGTCCGGAAGAGGACCGGCAAGCGCGGCTATCTGGGCGTGGGCCTGACTCCGCTGACCGAGACGCTACGGCATCAGCTGTCCCTGCCCGAGGGCACGGGAGTGCTGGTCAGCCAGGTGGTCAAGGGTTCGCCGGCGGCTAGCGCGGGTCTGCGGCAATACGACGTCATCCTGAGCATGGGCGACGCCAAAATCGCCAGCTTGTCGGACGTGCGCAAGGTGCTCGGTCAGGTCGCGCCTGGCGCCAAGGTGACCGCTCAGGTCCTGCGCGGTGGCAAGAAGCGCAAGATCACCGTGGTGCTCGGAGCGCCGCCGAAGCAGGGGTTCAAATAGACGTTTACCGGAGGAGTAGTAGTGAGGCGAAGCTGCATCGGTTGTTCTATCGGCTATAATGTGGTGGTCCCGCGGGCAACGGCCCGCACTGTGCCCCCCAACGAACAACGATGTCATCCGCGCCTCACGATCAGACGGCAGTCGACCAGAGCCGTGACAATGGGGCGGAGCCCGACCGAGAGGTCGAACTGCTCCGCTCCTGCCAGCAGGGAGACCAGCAGGCATACACGGAGTTGGTCGAGAAGTACCGAGAACGGGCCTTTTGGGTCGCCTATCAGATGGTGGGTGACATGCACGAGGCCAGGGATCTTTCACAAGAAGCGTTCTTGCGGGTGTATCGGTCGATCCAGAGTTTTGAGCTGGGGAAGAACTTCTTTACCTGGCTCTACCGGATCGTCACCAATCTGGCGATCGATCACCTGCGCAAGATGGCGAACCGTCAAGCGGTGCCACTCGACGCGTTGGTCGAGATCCAGGGCGGCCAGGCTGCAGCCGATGTGCTGCTGTCAGCCCAGGAACTCTCGTCCGACGTGCGGGGAACCCTTGAGCAGCTTCCGGAGAAGTACCGGCAGGTGATCGTCCTCAGAGATCTGCACGATATGTCGTGTAAGGAGATCGGTCACATCGTGGGTGCCAAGCACGCCACGGTGCGGTGGCAACTGCACCAGGCGCGGAAGCTGTTTCGGGAGGCATGGGAAAAGACGGTCGCCGTCGAACCGGATGGCAAAGATGAACTGTGAGCAAATAAGAGAACAGCTGCCCCTCTACGCAGGGGAAGACCTCGAGTCCAGTGAGATGGCGCTCGTGGGTGAACACGTGTCGGACTGCGCTGACTGCGGCAATGAGCTTCAGCGGTATGTCGACGGCCGGGGAGTGCTGACTCCAGTCCGGCCGGAGCTGCCGGCCGATTTCTGGGGTGGATACAACCAGGAACTGTTCGCCCGCATCGATGCGGCTCCCGAGGAGCCCGCACTGCTGACCGAACTCGCCGGGCCGAGGCCCACGTTACCCGCCGATTTCTGGAGCGGGTACACCGAGGAGATCCTGGTGCGCGCTACCCGGCCAACTCTCGCGCGCCCGCGGTCCCGCCGTTTGTTCAAGGTGGCTTTGGCCGCCTCGGTCATGCTGGCCGTCGTGCTGTCGTTGCGCTTCCTGCCGAATTCTCAACCAGCGGTCGAGATGGTGATAGGGCGGGCAGGCGGGGACCTACCCACCTTGCCGATCGCCAAGGCGAACAACCCGGTGGCAGTCACACCCGTGAAGACGGGCATCAGGTACCAGCTGCAGAATGACCCTGTTCGAAGGGTCGGGTGGCGGTCGTCGGGTGGGATCAATGTCGCCAACGTGCCGCAGGCTGGAGGTTCGAAGGCGCGGTACATGCTCGAAGAAGCGCATGCGCCAAAGCAGGACGGTGACCAGCGTTCCTTCTCGTTCTGAGTATGCATGACATGTCACGCCTCATATTCACACTGACTGCCTTTCTGCTCTCCTGCACGATTGGGTGGGCGCAGGGACTTCACCAGTTCGAGCAGGAGTTCATCAAGATCACCCGGCAGCTCCGTCCTTCGGTGGTGCAGGTGACCGCCGAGCTGGATGGCCACCCGGTGAGGTGGAGCGGGGTCGTGTTGGATGCAGCGGGCCACATTGCTACGGCGGGCCACGTGCTGGGCCACCTCGACCATTTCAAGGTCAAGTTACTGGGTGGTCAGGTCCATTCAGCGAGAAAGATCGGCTACGACCCGGTGACCAGCCTCGGGGTACTCAAGGTGGACGGGGGTAAGAATCTCGTGCCGGTCAAGGTGGCCAAGCTCGAGGAGGTGCGTGTCGGATCGATAGCCATCGTCGTCGGCAACCCGTTCGGTTTCACCGGGTCGGTTTCGACCGGGATCATCAGTGGACGGGGTCGGACGATCGAATCCCGCAGAGCGCTGCTATGCGACATGCTGCAGACCACTGCGCCGATCAATCCGGGTGATTCCGGCGGACTGCTGGCCAACAGCCGAGGGCAGATGGTCGGGATCATCACCTCCACCTTTGGCCGCGGCCAGACGCTCGAATCGCTCAATCAGCAGATGCAGCGGATGATGAAGGACCGCGGCGTCCAGAAACAGATGCAGGCCTTCGTCGAGTACATCAAGCGGCAGGAGGAGTTCAAGAAGGACCCCCAGAAGCTGATGGAGTTTCTGGTCAAGACGATGAAGGACCTGCAGAAGAGCGGAGTCAGTCCATTTCCCAAGCGCAGGCGTGGTTTTGGCTACGGCCTGAGCGCCCAGGGCATCAACTTCGTGATGCCGGTCGACCAGGTTCAGCGGATCGCGCAAGAGTTGATCAAGCATGGGAACGTCTCTCGCGCCTGGCTGGGTGTCATCATCATCCCCGATCAATCCGATCAGCGAGAGCGGCTGGTGGTCAACAGTGTAGCTCCCGAGGGGCCGGCCGCGAGAGCCGGACTGCTCAAGGGAGACGAGCTGGTCAAGGTCGCGGGACGCAGTATCAGCAGTTTGCTAGAACTGCGGAGGTTGATCCAGGGGGTGCGACCGGGCGAGAAGATGGAGTTCCGTCTGCGCCGAGGCAAAAAAGAGATCGTGGCCAACATCACGCTCGATCACAGACGATAGTTCAGGGAGTCGTTTGAATGAAACACGCTATTTCTGCGGTTCTTGTCGGTCTCTGCCTGATCGTGGGGTTGATCCGACTCCAGGCCGACGACAAGTCCAAGACCGACGAGCCAAACAAGAAGCAGGCGGCCTCGGCCCGTATCGGAAAACTGATCGGGCAGCTCGGTGACGACAAGTACGAGAATCGCCAGGGCGCAGCCCAGAAGCTGATCCAAATGGGCCAGCCGGCTATCGAGGCGCTGCAAAAGGCGGTGGCGCAGAGCAAGGATCCGGAGGTCCGCTGGCGGGCAAAGTCGATCATCGAGAAGATCCAGGCGGCAGAAGGGCTGAAGACACCGCGTGGCGAGCGTCCCGGCACTCGAGAGGTGCCCTTCCCCACTCCCCGGGGTCAGACGCCGGACGAGATGCAGAAGCTGCTGCGTAGGTTCCGGATGGAGTTGATCAGGCCGAACGGCTCAGGGTTCCAGCGCTTTTCCTTCAGCAGCGGCAATGGGGGCAAACAGCTGTCCGTGACCGAAAAGGGCGTTCGCTACGAGTTCAAGCAAGCCAAGGACGGGACGTTTCGCGTGACCGTCAAGAAGGGGCAGGAGAAGCCACAAGCTCATACGTTCAAGAGCGAGGCGAATCTGCGGGAGAAGAATCCGGCTCTGCACGCCATCTGGAAGAAGGGCGCCGGGATTCAGATTTTCAAGGGGCGCGCGATGCCGTTCAATGGGCCACGCAGCGACGCGATGCGTCGAGCCCTGGAGAAGCAGCTCCAGGAGATGCTCAAGGGACGGTTCAGGGGTTTCGAAGAGTTGCGCAAGGTCCGGGAGGAGTTACGCAAGGCCCAGGGTTTCAGACAGCCCGGTCAGCCGCGGGGGCCCGAGGGCATGCCGCACGGCCTGGCTACCGTGAAGGCCTCCAATGCGCTATTGGCTCAGTTCGAACTGAAGGGCGGCGTGGTGGTGACACGGGTCAGCGGCGGTCTGGCGGCCAAACTCGGCCTGAAGGAACACGACGTGATCACTCAGGTCAACGGCACGGCCGTCAGCAGCCCGGCGATGCTCAACCTGGCGCTCGATGGCGCGAGCAAGACCGTCAAGCTGACCGTTTTGCGCAAGGGGGCCACGCAATTGCTCCAGGCTTTGAAGTCTCCGGCGCCGAAGAAGAAATAGCCGAGAGCACGGCGAGCAGTCGATTTCCACAAACAGCCCCGGGCGCTGCACAGTCAGCGCCCGGGGCTGTTTGTTTGTCGAGCGCTAGACTGCGGGAAGAGCGTGTGTGATGTCGCTCGAGTATGGAGTGGCGCCCAGCGCTTTATCTTGAGAGGATAGGGCGATGGCCGAGTATGTGCCTGAGCAATGTTGCTTTGCGTCGAGTGCCTCGCCGTTACAGCTGTCCCGAGGTTCACGGGCCGGGTGCGGATGAAGGACACGGGACGCTTGCTGGCCTTGGTGGCGGTGCTCGGCGTGGTGCTGGGCATTGGCTGGCAGTTGAACCAGATCAAACGGCCCAAGGTCGAGCCCCTCACGCTGACGCCTCTGGTGGTGGCGCCAGAGTCCGGAGTGGTGTCGGGCAAGACGCGCCCCGCCATCAGCAAGAAGAAGATCCTGCCGAGCGGACGGCTCAACGCGCTGGAGCGGCAGATTGGACAGGCACGCTCCGCGTTGTACTCGCCGGACAAGCAGGCCCGGGTGCGCATCGAACTGTTGACCCGGCGGCTGGACGGATTGACGCTCCTGGTCAGCAGCCGCGAGAGCCTGTCGTCTCCCCGGCTGTGGTGGCTGCTGGGGCTGGGTTACTATCTGGTCGGGGACCGTCAGATGGCCGAGCAGGCGCTGATGACCGCTCCCGATCACCCGCAGGCGCGATGGACGCTGGCCCGGCTGTATCTCGAGCGTGCGATGGCCCTGCGGCGCACGTCGCTGGGGCTGACCAGCAACCGGGAAGCGATCTTGTTACGGGCCGGTTCACTCGCCGGCCGGGCGCTGGAGTTGCTGCAGGATGACCCGACCCAGCTCGGCGCGGCGTACCGTGCGCTGGCCGCAGGCAAGCCGACGGAGCTGAGAGCCATCTGTCAGCGGGAGCTGCTCAAGGAGCGGGCGTCGGAGGAGTACATGCTGTTGCTGTCTTGCATCACCTCGCGGGGACATGCGCTCGACCTGCTGACCCGGGCGCTACGGCGGCGCCCGCACTACGATGCGGCTCTCTGGCTGAGGGCGTACCACCGCACCGAATCGAATCAGCTGCGTCTGGCGCTGAACGATGTAGGCCGGGCAATAGCCCTCGTGCCGCGGTTTGCCCAGGCTTACTTCTGTCGAGCCTGGATCAACTTCTATCAGATGAAAGACGAGTCGGCGCTCCGGGACATGAATCGGGCGATCAAGCTGGCTCCCGGGGATGCCGACGCACGCATCTGGCGCGGCGGCAAGCTGGCCGAGCGGGGCGATTTCAAGGGTGCGACGTCGGACTTCGACGAGGCTGTCCGCCTCGAACCTAAAGAGGCGACTCACTATCTACACCGCGGGCTGCTGCGTCGAAATCTCGGCGATCTGGAGGGAGCCACGAAGGACCTCGACCAGTCGCTCGAGCTGCGGACGACCGCGCTGGGCCATGCCCATCGCGGCGCGATCCGTTACTTCACCGGGAACCTCGCAGGCACCCTCGAGGACTGCAACCGGGCGATCGCCGAAGACGCCAGTCTGGCCATGCCCTATGGCTATCGCGGGGCGGTCCAGCTGGCCAGCGGAAATGCACGAGGCGCGCAGTTCGACTGCAGCCAGGCGATCAAGCTGGACCGCACCTTCGGGCTGGCCTATTTCAACCGAGGACAGGCTCGCATTCAGCTGGGCAACATGAGTGGCGCGATCAGCGACCTGACCCGCTCGTTACAGCAACTGCCACGCAAGGCCCCCAGCTTCTACTACCGAGGGGTTGCGCGCAGGCAGCAAGGTGACATCAGCGGGGCGATCCGGGATTACAGCTTCGCGATCGAGCTCGAGTCGGACCTCGCCGACGCTTACCGCGCGAGGGGCGAGGCTTATATGCTGCAAGGGGACGGGGAGCGAGCAGCCCGCGACCTTCGAGTGGCTGAGCGACTGGAGCAGAAGTAGGCTGAGAGCCCTGTAAGCGGCTGTTCATCCGACTCCCAGCCGTTCCTCGAGCGGCCTTGTGAACCTTCCGACAGCCAGCGAGCGGATCTACTTGGTGATCCGAAGGACGGAGATCAGCTGCATTTCCTTGTGCCCCTGGAGCAGGACCACGTTGCGCTGCACCGTTTCCTGCGGGGTCCCCCAGTTGCGGTAGATCGTCGCGTAGACCTTGGTCCGGGCGCTCGCCCGGTTGCGGTTGTTACTGAAGTACTTGGCGAAGATGGTGTACGTCCCGGGGACGACCTGCTGCAGCGTGTACATCTCGGGGCCGTACCCCTGGGTCACGTCCTGGGTCAAGCGCCCGCCGATTTTGGTGGACCGATTCTTGTAGCTGCAGTGTTCCTTGTTCGGCTCGATCACATGCAGGTCGATGTCGGTGGAGTCGGTGTTCCAGGCGATCGTGATCAGCAGGTCGGCCTGCTTGAGCTTGAGCAGTCGCGAGAGCTCGCTCAGCCGCTTGCTGGCGTAGTCAGCCAGCGGTGTCTCGAGTTCGCCGCGCTGGATCTTGCGCAGCAGGTTGAGGTA
>PVBE012903289.1_pt1 | contig 15871 bp, 15 predicted proteins | sample 1631181 | NCBI WGS metagenome assembly PVBE01 (sample SAMN08397723, study PRJNA350692) | Marine metagenome, whole genome shotgun sequencing project. | isolation source: water | place: Pacific Ocean | collected 2012-04
AAAGTTGGCACCGCTGACACCCATATCCGCATCCAGGAAACTGGGGCGTAGCTTCCGACGGGTCCACCCCGTCAACCCATGTGCGTCCAAACCCTTATCGGTTCCAAACCGGTCGTGATAAAGGTTGGCCACATCCTCCCTGGACTTGTGGATCGCCGGCGCCACGATGTGGGAAGGCCGCTCTCCAGCAACCTGGATGATGTATTCTCCCAGATCGGTTTCGACGACCTCGACGCCCGCCTCCTCGAACCTGGCGTTCAGATCGACCTCTTCGGTCACCATCGACTTGCTCTTGACGACCGAGCGTACTTCATTGTCACGGGCCAACCCGAGGATGTAGTCACAGGCGGCCTCGGCCGTCGCCGCACGATAAACCTTGCCGCCGTTTCCGATGACACTCGCTTCCAGCCGATCGACCCACGTATCAAGATCGTCGAGAATCTCCATCTTGATCGCATGGGCCTCGTCACGCTTCCGATCGGTATCCATCCCCGAGGCTTCCAGCCACTCGAACGCCTCGGCACGGCTCCGCCGAACCTGCCGGGTCCCCGAACTCATGGCGTGTTGGAGCTGGGAATCTTCGAGCGCCCGGCGGACACGTTTCTTGAGGGAGGCAGTCACGAGTTCACCAGTACCTCGGCCAGATGGAGTGGCCGGATCGTTGAGCCCGCCCGTTTCAAACCGCTCGAAATGTGCATCAGACATCCCATGTCGGCGGAAACTACGGCATCCGCTCCTGTCTTTTCGATGGCCTTCACGCGGTCGTCGAGCATCGCCTGGGAGAGGTCAGGCATCTTGACGGAAAACGTCCCTCCAAAACCGCAACATTCGGCCTCCGGAGTCTCGACAAGTTCCAAGCCCCGAACGGAGCGGAGCAACGTTCGGGGAGCGCTCGCCTCCCCCAGACCCCGCAGAAGATGGCAGGAGTCGTGGTAGAAAACCCGCCCGTCGAACCTGGCGCCAAGGTCGTCGATCTTCATCTCGTGGACGAGAAACTGGGAAAGCTCAAAGGTTCGTCCGAAGAAATCCGCCCGGTCGCCGATGAGTTCACGGGAAAAGACACGCATCATCGCCGTGCAGGAGCCGGAAGGAACCACGATGGCATCTACGTCCGCTTCCTCCAGGCAGCGTGAGGTGGCCTCCAGGACCGGGCGCGCTTCGTCGTGATAGCCACTGTTAAAAGCGGGTTGGCCACAGCAAGTCTGGTTGGGGGGAACGACAACCTCGAGGCCGGCTCGTTCGAGCACACGAACCGTGTCGAACCCAACGCGAGGATAAAACTGATCGATGAGGCAGGAAACGAAGAGTCCGACTCGGCGAATCACGCCCGAAGTGTAGCAGAAATCGAAATTCAAGTGGCGGGCCAGGGTCCACCCAGGAATAGCTTCGCAGAATTGGCTGGACCCTTAAGATAGAATGAGTCGATCCAATGACCTACGTACTGGCAGTCGTGTTCCTCCCTCCCTTGCTGATCTTCGGGCTTTACCATCTATCGCTCTGGTTCAACTTTCTGGGTATCGGTCAAATGGCGTTCTGGCGGCGGGTCGCTCTGACGTCAGCCATCTCGCACGGCCTTCTCGTCACGGGATTCTTTGTTTTTTCTTACGTGGACTATCAAGCAAGTCGGGACCTCATCCTGCTGGGACAGACGTTTGATTCCTACCTGTTCAACCGATCCCAGTTCTGGCAATTGCTGGCGATCTTCGACACGTTCCCGACAGTGACGCTGCTCGGACTCTTCGCCCTTCTCGATCGGTTCGGCCTCGGGTCACCTCAACTGGTTGCTGTCACCATCGCGATCGTTTACCTGACAGGGACGTTCCAGTGGTACTGGGTAGGCGGGGGGATCGGGGCCGTCTTTGAGAAGCTCTGGTCCGGACTGAAAGGACCCGACGACACAGGCGGGTGGCTTTAGCAGCCCGGGGTAGAACGATCGACTGCATGAATTGAGTCCATTCATTCACTCCATTGATTGACTAGAAGGAAACGCCAAATCTACAATTCCACGGCACGGATGAATATTGAGCAACACTTCAATCGCACCTCGATCGGCAGGGCTCTGCTGTTAGTCCTGCTGGCTGTGCTGCCGGCATCCGCTCACGACTTCTCCACAAGCTACTCGCGACTGACCGTGGATGGTGCCCAGGTCCGCGCCCAGCTGACCCTGAACCTCCTGGACATGCACACGGGGCCTGATCTCGATCTGGACCAGGATGGGTTTGTGTCCTATCAGGAGTTGGAGGAAGGGATCGTCGACCTCTTCGCGGCCATCAAGGCGAACTACCACGTTCTGGCTCCCGACGTCCCATTGGAATCGGTGGTCGACAATTACGACTTCATTGCAGACAACGTCGCGCGGATCGATATCGAATACACCTTCGATCACGACGTCAACGACCTGACGATCGTCTCCGCTCTCGACAGGTTGACTCAACCCGATCACCGCCACCTTCTACAGATCGGCGAGGGAGACCAGGCACGCCATGCCGTCCTGGGCGTGGATGCTCCGGAGGTCGTCATCGATTACGCAACGGGGATTCCTCTCTGGGTCACAACGCTGGAGTTCGCCCAGTTGGGAGTCGAACATATCTTCTCCGGTTACGACCACCTCGCCTTCCTGCTGGGATTGCTTCTCGCCACGACGACGTTGTTGTCCCTGGCCAAGGTCGTGACCTCCTTCACCGTGGCCCACAGCGTCACGCTGGCCCTGGCTACCTTCGGCCTCGTGGCGATGCCGGCCCGACTCATCGAGAGCCTGATCGCGCTCAGCATTGCCTATATCGCGATTGAAAACTTTATTGGCAGGAACCTGGTCCACCGATGGAAGATTACCTTCCTGTTTGGACTGGTTCACGGATTCGGCTTCTCGAATGTCCTCCAGGAGATGGAACTCACGCGACGGACGCTGGCGGTTTCGCTTTTTTCTTTCAACATCGGGGTGGAAGCCGGTCAGTTCGTTTTCGTTTCCCTGCTGTTTCCCGTGGTCATCTATCTGGGAAGATCCCCGTGGAAGGAGCGTGTCACGGCGGTGACCTCGGTGGCGATCATGAGCCTCGGCTTTTACTGGTTCGTCCAGCGGGCACTGTTCTTCTAGAGCACCTCCCACCCGGTCGTTCCGGACTGACGTTCGTTACGAGTTCGCCGGCCCGGTCTCGACGGGTTGATCTGGTATAATTCACCCCCTATGGAATACAAGAGTATCCAGTTCTCTGTCGAGAACCAGATCGGCACCCTCTCGATGAACCGGCCGGAAAACCTCAACGCTATAAATCTGGAAATGCTCGACGAGATGCTTCGGGCGATTTTCGAGGCCACGAAGGACAACAATGTCCGCGCGATCATCCTCAAGGGCAACGGCCGCGCCTTCAGCTCCGGTGGCGACATCCGGGTCATGGAAGAAATGATGGACGGCGACACCAAGACATTCATGAAGAACTGGGTCAACCGTGTCCACCTGCTTGAGATGCAGCTGAGAACGATCCGCAAGCCGATGATCGCGTCGATTCACGGGGTCGCCAGCGGCCAGGGATTCAACCTCGCGCTGGCCTGTGATCTTCGGATCGCTTCGGAGTCGGCAACCTTCAACCAGTCCTGGGTGCAGCTTGGACTCACCTCGGAAGGCACCTACTTCCTTCCCCGCCTGGTCGGCGTCGGAAAGGCAACAGAGATGTTTTTCACCGGAGATTCCATCTCCGCCGCAGAGGCCTTCAAGTGGGGAATCGTCAATCGAGTCGTCCCCGACGAAGAGCTCGAGAGTGAAACGATGTTATGGGCGGCCCGCATGGCATCCGGACCCACCGAAGCCCTTGGCCGGATCAAGCTCCTCATCAACAGCAGCCACAAGAACCTTCTCGACGTACATCTCGCCCAGGAAAGCGAATTGATCGCCGAAACCACCGAAACCACCGACTTCAAGGAAGGAGTCCAGGCCTTCCTGGACAAGAGAGACCCCCACTTCAAAGGGGAGTAGCCCCACCCCAAGAAACGTAGCAGTCGTGCGTGTCGGGGTGGCCGGCCCTGGCCACCCGCGGGCATCGACGCCATCTCTCAAGAGACTTTCCTGAAAATACAGCCTATCCCGCGGGCGGCCGGAGACGGCCGCCCCGACACTCGTTCCTGATCCGCCTCGTCACTTCTGAAACGCGGCAAATCCGGTGACAATTTTTAGCAAGATTCGAGAGATCGGCAGGATAGCGTTCCTGATCTGCCTCGTCACTTCTGAAATGGGGGGAACCCTTCCGGCTAGGCACACTCGCCGTGCTCAAGATGATGATCGAAGTCGGCGAGGAACTGATTGATCGCGCTGAGGAGGGGGGGAGCGGGCATGTTGATCAGGGCGCAGAAGCCCTTGCCACGGTTAAAATCCAAAACCCTCGGGATCTGTCCATACAGAGACTCGTCGCCCTGGCCGGAACGGAGCTTTTCAAGCAGTGCCGTCAGCATCATGGTCTCCATTCGACACGCTGAACACTGGCCACACGATTCCCGTGCGTAGAACTGCGCCAACTCGACCGTCGGTTCGACCATGCAGGTTCCCTCGGGATAGAAACGCATGACACCACAACCGAGACTCGATCCCGCGGCTTTCAACGAAGCCGGGTCGAGCGCGACATCAAGAACATCCCCAGCGAGAAACGCACAGGAAGGACCACCCGGAAGGAATGCCTTGACGCTCTCCCCATTCTTAAGACCCCCACCACAGGTTTCAAGCAGGTAACGAACGCTCGTTCCGACCGGAAGCTCATAGGCTCCCGGATTCTCGACCTCGTCACCCAGACAGAAAATCATCGTGCCCGGTCTCTGTTCGGCTCCGAATCCACGATACCACTCCGCACCGTTACGCATGATGGGCGCGACGTGAGCGAGAGTTTCCACGTTGTTGATGACGGTGGGCTTTCCGAAAAGACCGGCCACAGCGGGATAGGGCGGCTTCTCTCTTGGTTTCGGCTCCCGCCCTTCGAGGACTTCCAGGGTAGCTGTGTCCTCACCGGCAACGTACACGGTGGGCGCCGGATGAACGATCACCTCCAGCGAGAAATCAGACACGAGGATGTCTTCGCCGAGGAAGCCGGACGCGGCCGCTTCGGAAATGGCCTTGGTCATGCGATCGGCTGAGGTCTTGTACGTCTCGTTCAAATAGAGGTAGGCCCGCGTGGCGCCGATGGCATAGGAAGCCAGGATCATTCCTTCAAGGACAAGGTGGGGACTGAACTCGATCAGGACGCGGTCTTTGAAACTGCCGGGCTCGTCTTCGCCGGCGTTACAAACCAGGTAGCGTTCGGTCGCATCGGTGTCGGCTGCAATCTGCCACTTCTTTCCGGCTGGAAACCCGGCACCACCCCGGCCGCTGAGACCAGAGGCGGCAATCGTTGCGATCAACGAACCGGCGGGGTCCTTGATCGCCCGTTCGAGCGCCTCGTACCCACCCCTCCGGCGGTAGTCTTCCAAACCTTCCGGTTCCCCGGGTTGGCCGGCCCGGCCCGGCTTGCCCTTCTCAGGCTTGATTCCGCTTGGAAAGACAATCATGAGCAGAATTGGTGAGCAGGATCAGAACAGGCCGGCATCGAGCAGCTGGTATATAAGTTCCTGCAGTCCAGGGTCGATACCCTTTGTGAGCCGTTCTACTACCGGTCCGCCCTCGGCATTGGCGGCAATCTCTTCGACATCACCTTCGGTAATCTTCGAATACCAAATTTTATCGGGATACATCACGATATTGGGACCGGCCTGACACGCGCCGAAACACATGTACGGCTTCACCGTGACACCTTCCGAATCCTTGAGACGCTCTTCGAGAGCCGCCATCAACTCACCCGCATGCCGGGCCTTGCAATCCGCGTTTTGACAGACTAGGACGTACTTTTCGGCCATTATCTATTGCTCGACTTTTACAACCCAATCCTCGTCTTTGTAAATTTCCCCGAGCTTCTCCTTGTCGGACGGTTGCGGCAACGTGTCCTCGAGATGCCTCTTGTACTCGTCGTCCGACAGCAGTTCGCCAGAGGTCGAATACGGCTTTCCGGCATGCTCGCCTATGGCTCGGTGGAATTTCGGGTCTGGCAGCGTGATAGCCGGCTGGCCGGCGGGAACAAGCTTGTTCAAGGCTGCCATCAATTCGTTGACCTCGGCCGTGTAGTGAATGCGGGCCAAGTCGTTCAGGCGATCCCGATCGACAGGTTCATCCGTCTTGCCTTCGTCGTACCTGCCCTTGAGTCCCCAGGCGTAGAACCACGACGCCGAAGAAGAATTATCGACTCCAAACAGGTCCAGCGCCACGGAAAACCATTTATTTATGTGCTTTTGAAAGATATCCATCGGCACCTTACCGGCCTTCAAGACCCGGCTCAGCCCGGTGTGTCCGGTCAGAAGATGGAAGAACTCCTCCTGAAGCATAGGCTGCATGCTGGCAGCAAGAGGCTTGAACGACGATCGGCTGAGCATGGTCAGCTGGTACTTGCCATCCCGGTCAATCAGTTCTGTAAAACAGTAGAAATCCAGCCAGTCATCGATTGGCTGGTTGAACGCTCCAAGCAGACGATTGTCTTCATAGGCGCGCCGCTCCAGTAGTTTCTGTGCTTCGAGCTTCCCCGAATCCCCGAAATACTTGACCAGCAGATTGCACATCTGTGTTCCGTGACGCATCTCTTCCCGCATCACTTTCAGAGCCGACTGGAGATCGTAGTCGCTGGGAGCCGTGTTCAGAAGATGCTTCTGTTGCTCCACGGACGCAAATTCGGTATCGCCTTGAAACACGATCAGGTGAAGCAGGCTGTCACGAATCCTCTGGTCAGGTATCTGGAGAACCCGCTCCCACTTAGGACGCCCGGCGAAATCACCGAATTCAATCTCGTCCGACTCCACCTCACCAAACTTTACGTCGAACTGGTACCCCTCGAAGTTCGAGGCGTCGAGACCGATATCCTTCTGCCACTCGTGGAAATAGTCGGTCCAGTCATCGAATGTTGAGATTCTGGCCACGGAAATGCACCTCCAAATCCAATAAAACTCACTTCCCTATAAATTTTGCGACTCTCTTTTCCTGATAGGCACGGAGCCCTTCCGCCGCATCCTGACTGTCAAATGCCTGCGCGAGTGCCTCCCGTTCCAGAGCCAACCCGTCTGCCAGGCTTCCGTTGATCCCGGACTGGATCGCACGCTTGATGAGCCCGACGGCCTTGCTTGGCTTGTTTGGAGCAACGAACTGGCGGGCATAGTCCATGACCTGGAGCTTGAAGTCCTCGGGATCGAAGATGTCGTGGATCAGGTCCCACTCTCGAGCCTCCTCAAAGGCAACCATTCGACCCGTCGCACCCAGTTCCAGAGCCCGCGCGCGTCCCACCAGACGAGGCAGGCGTTGCGTGCCGCCCATCCCGGGAATCACTCCCAGGTTCACCTCGGCCAGGCCCATACGCCCGGCGTCTTTCTTCGCGATCCGAATGTCGCAGGCCATTGCGATTTCCATTCCCCCGCCGACACAGTGGCCGTTGATGCCCGCAATCACCAGCTTCGGTGTGTTTTCCAGGCGCATCAAGGTCTCATGTCCGAACAGCGCGAAGTTGTTTTTGAACTCGGTGGTTTCTTCCGCCAGCATCCGGATGTCGGCGCCCGCGGAGAAGAACTTGTCCCCTGCACCCAGCAACACGAGTACGTGAACCGAGGAGTCGAAGCGCGATTGGACGATCGCTTCATCCAGCAACTTCAGGCTCTCCAGGGTGTAGACGTTTGCCGGTGGGTTGTTGATCTCGATGATTCCGAGACCGTCCTCAACCCGATAATCAATCAGCGCCATATTTCTTGCTCCGAGTGAAAGGTTTGGGAATTAACCCGTCGTGTTCCTTGCGATCACGACAGACTTGGTTTCCATATAGTAGTCGAATGCTTCCGAACCGTGCTCCTTGCCCAGCCCGCTTTGCTTGACACCGCCGAAAGGCAGTTCGTCGAATATGATCTGCGGCGAGTTCACCCATGTGTATCCCGCTTCCAATGTGTCCGCAGCCACGTTTGCACGGTCGATATTCCGCGTCCAGATCGAAGATCCCAAACCGAAAATGGATGCGTTGGCGCGTTCGATCGCTTCATCCAGGTTTCCGACCTTCATGATCGGCAGCGCCGGACCAAACACCTCTTCCTGAACCATGCGGGACTGTTCGTCCACGTTCGTCAGGAGCGTAGGCAGATAAAAGTAGCCGGATTCGTAGGCTTCCCCTTCCGGACGTTTTCCCCCTGCCACCACCGTGGCACCGCGATCAACGGCGTCCTGGACCTGCCCTTCCACTTCTTCTCTCTGGAACGATGTATGGAGGGGTCCAACGAAGACGCCCTTCTCGAGGCCGTTCCCGACACGCAGCCTGGCCACTTTCGCAGCCAGCTTTTCGACAAACTCATCATGGATGCTATCGAACAGGTAAAGCCGCTTCATCGCCAGACACGCCTGACCGCAATTGAAGAAGCGACCGACAGACGCCGCACTGACGGCCGCGTCGATGTCTGCGTCGTCACAGACGATCATCGGATCGCTCCCACCCAGTTCCAGCGTGACGCGCTTGATAGTCTCGCCGGCAACCTGCATCACACGACGACCCGTGTCGGTCGCCCCCGTGAAACCGATTTTACGAACCCGTGGATCCTTGAGCAACTCTTCCCCAACCACGCTGCCGGGTCCGGGAACGATGTTCAGAACGCCGGGTGGCAGACCGGCCTCGTTCAGGATTCCGACGCATGCCGTCGGCGTGAGCGGCGTCGTACCGGCAGGTTTCACGACGATGGTATCGCCGGCAATCAAGGCCGGACCGAGCTTGTTTCCCATCAGAGCTACCGGAAAATTCCAGGGAACGATCGAACCGACGATGCCGATCGGCTTCTTGATGATCATCCCGTAACTTCGCTCGTTGAGCAGCGGGACGTAACCGCCCCGGATGCTCTTGGCCATACCGGTGTAATGGTCGAGCGTGTGAACGAAGCGCCGGATCTCGAGCATCGCCTCCCGGATGGTCTTTCCCTGTTCCCGTGTCAGCAGCGTTGCCAGGTCTTTTTCGCGCTCCTTGATGAGACGGGCACCCCGGCCGACAATCTCCGCGCGTCGGGGAGGTGGCATGGCGGCCCATGCGCCGAATGCGCTCTCTGCCGAGTCGATGGCGCCACGAATGTCGTCCCTCGTCGCTTCGACAACCGTGTCGACCACTTCCCCGGTCGCCGGGTTTCGTATCTCTTTTTCTTCTCCGCTGGACGAATCGTGCCATTCGCCGGCGATCATCATTTTTGTCGGCATATCGGTCTTTTCCGTGTTGTTCGTCTTGAATCGGTCTTCGGGCTCCGGAGCCGGATCAACCACCCACGATGGCCCTGAGGGGCTCGAACAGGTCGCAAGGGCTCCGTACATCCCGCGGACTCGTCCGGGCGGCCTTCGCATAGGCCGCAGGGCTCGGCTTGCCCGCGGGCGGCCAGGGACGGCCGCCCCGACACGCGATCTTAATCCTACCCGGTGGCGATGACGACTCCTTTCGGTTCTAGATAGGCTTCGAGGGCTTCGGGGCCGTGTTCGCGGCCGATTCCGCTGTCCTTGACGCCGCCGAAAGGCATTTCGTCGTAGCCGATGTGGAGCGAATTGACCCAGACGTTGCCAGCCTGCAGGCGCTCGGCTCCGCGTCGGGCCCGCGTCAGGTCGTTGGTCCAGATAGAAGCGCCCAGACCATAAATAGAACTATTCGCTTTTTCGATCGCTTCATCGAAATTGCTGACCTTGAAAACGGGCAACGCGGGACCGAACACCTCTTCGGTGGCGATCCGGGAGTCCATAGGTGCGTCGACGATGATCGCCGGCGTCAGGTAGTGTCCCTTGTCGTACTCCTCGCCCTCGGGTCGGGTTCCACCCACAAGGACCTTCCCGCCGCGGTCGACGGCATCCTTGATCTGGGATTCCACCTCTTCGCGTTGGGCCGCCGTGTGCATCGGCCCCATTCGAACCTTCGGATTCATTCCATTGCCCGGAGCTAAACGTCCGGCTTTTCCGACAAGTCCTTCGACGAACTCATCGTAAACACCCTCGAGGACGAAGACCCGCTTGACAGCCAGGCAAGCCTGGCCGCAGTTGTAGAACCGGCCAACCGCAGCGCCGGTCAACGCACCCTTCATGAAGGCATCCTCGCAGACGATCATCGGATCGCTGCCACCCAGTTCGAGCGTCACGCGCTTCATGAGACCGCCGGCGACTTCCATGACGTGCTTGCCCGTGCCACTCTCTCCCGTAAAGGCGATGCGACGGACCTTCGGGTTCCGGAGAAGTTCCTCTCCGACAACGCTGCCTGGTCCGGTCACGACGTTCAGAACACCCTTCGGAAGACCGGCCTGGTTGAGGAGTTCAACGATCCGAACCGTCGCTAACGGCGTCGTGGAAGCAGGCTTCACAATCGAGGTGCACCCGGCCGCCAGCGCGGGGCCAATCTTTGTCCCCATCAGCGTCGTCGGAAAGTTCCATGGAACGATCGCACCGCAGACACCCACGGGTTGCTTCATGACCATGCCGTACATGGCGTTGTTGGGAAGCGGCACGTAGGAACCCCGGATCTTCGAGGCCAGGCCGGCGTAGAACGCCATTCCATGGAGACAGTGCTCGATCTCGCGCTTCGACTCGCTGACCGGTTTCCCCTGTTCCTTCGTCAGTGTGACAGACAGATCGTCGATCTCCGCCATCACGAGATCGATCCCTTTCAAAATCAGATGTGCGCGTGCCTCGGCCGCAGTGTCGGCCCACCCGGAAAACGCTTCGTGTGCTGAATCGACCGCCCGTTGCACGTCTTCCTCATTCCCTTTCGGTACCGAGTCGACCACCTCTCCGGTGGCCGGATTAACGACGTCGTAGGTCTCTCCGGAAACGGCATCTGCTAACTCACCGCCGATGAACATTCTGGCCATTCGGTCCCTCCCCTGAAGCCCAATTTTTTGCCGATGCGTGGATATTGTTATAGAAGTATCTCAAACGAGACACACGTACTATATTGCATATTGCAATCGAAGTCAAGACGCACTATACTGCACGTATTCGTCTGAGTGGCCTCCAAATGGAACAGTCTTCACTACTTCTCGAAATCGGTACCCGTGTCCGTGCCACACGGAACCGCACCGGCTGGACGCTGAAAGAGGTTGCGGAACGATCCGGCGTCTCACCGCGCTTTCTTTCCGATCTCGAGGCCGGACGCGGCAATATTTCTATCTCCCGGTTGGCAGATCTGGCCAATGCGCTGAATGTCCCTCTCGTTAAGCTCTTCCCCCCCGACACCGGTAGCGGTAGTTCACTGGGACACGTGATTACCCTGGTCGATCGGTGCTCGGAAGAGGATCTGGAAGAGCTGGTCAACTGGCTCCGCGGGCGCCTGGAAGACCGGCAGAAACCGACCATCGCCCTGGTCGGCCTCCGCGGAGCCGGCAAGTCCACAGTCGGCCCCACACTGGCCTCACGGCTCAAGGTTCCCTTCGTCGAGTTGGACCAGATGATCGAAGACGAAGCGAACATGTCGCTGTCTGAACTGTTTTCTCTGCACGGGGAAACTTATTACAAGAGGCAGGCGCACGATTTGTTACTGCGGTTGCTGGCACGTAACGAGCAGATCGTGGTCGCAATCGGTGGCTCGATCGTGACCGATCCGGAAGCCTGGTCTCTACTGAAGCGGCGCACTCATACGGTTTGGTTGAAAGCGACTCCGGACGCTCATTGGAAACGGGTTGTCGGACAGGGTGACACGCGCCCCATGGCAAACCGCCGGTCGGCCATGACGGAACTCGGTTCGATTCTCTCGATCCGGTCTCCCCTCTACTCGGAAGCATCGCAGACCATCGACACGGGCTCGACGCCGGTCAGGACCGCCGTCGGATTGATCGCCGCATCCGTTCGTGACCTCGGCCAACAGCCGGAAGAATCCAAACCCGTCAAGGCCGGGAGTATGCGAGGAGGACCGCTTGGCCGAAAAAGAAAAACCCGTCAGACGTAACCGCCGTTTCACCGAGCGGAGGCTCGAGATACTCCGCTCGGCTGCCGCGGCCTTTACAAGGAACGGCTTTGCCGGGGCAACGATGGAGGAGATCGCCGAACAGGCCGAGATGGCCAAGGGGAATCTCTACTATTACTTCCCTTCCAAACAGGAACTTCTGTTCTTCTGCCAGGACTATTCGTTGACGCGCCTGAACGAACAGGCCGATGCGGTCGTCAAGTCGAAGCAGCCAGTCGAACGCAAGCTTCGAGACCTGATTGCCCTGCATGTCCATACCGTACTGGAGGAATTGCCCGGCTCCACGGCACACACTGACTTTCGATCACTACCGAAAGAGCAGTTACGGAAGATCGTAAGAAAGCGGGACCGCTACGAAAAATCCTATCGAAAGGTCGTCGAGGCGGGCGTGAAGGAAGGTGTGTTTGAAGTCGGTGACACTAAGACAGCAGTGTGGGCGATTCTGGGAGCGTTGAACTGGATCGTCCAGTGGTATTCGCCGAAGGGCGCGATGAGCGCCGAACAGATCGCCGAAGATTTCGGCGATCTGTTCGTGGGCGGTCTGAAAGCTAGCTAGCCCGCTTGCCGGACGAAGGCTGGTCACCTCGGATCGTGCCAGATGATGTGCGGGTCGTGAGGCAACCACGGGTTGTTCGGGTCGGTGTCTTCGATCGTGTATGCAAAGAATCTGTGCGAATTGAACCTTGCCCTGTCTGCAGCGTTGGGATTCGGATCTATCTGGCCTCTGAAGGGGGCGCCGGTCCTGCTGTTCCCGGGCCAATTAGGATCCCCAACGAAAGGATGCCCGTGACCGGCCTCATTGCTGTTCTTGGTTCTGGCGTTCGTGACGCATTGGAGCGACACTTTTAGCAAGGCCTGCTTCGCCCCCGTAAAGCTCGCGACGTCCCACTCAAGGGTGTCGCCAGGCCAGAGTACGATCGGGATGTGGGGATCGTCTGGATCAAAGTCCGGCGGTCCAATGCCAGCAGGCGGAGGGCCAGACAGATCTGGATTCGATCTGCGCCACCACATTATATTCATCCACTCCGCTGCCAGATGCGAATCGAGAGCCCCATTTTTTTCCTTAACCTTCACTATGATGTTTCCCATGGTGTCCTCCTTATGGACCTGCTGGTTAGCGTCCGACGATTTCCCGGAACCGAGTTTGGCTCCGCAAATCGTCCAACTCCGGAGCCGAACGGATTTCGTGGATGGAATGCAATGAACCCTGCGCCTGATCCAGGTAATCAAGTGCCTCGTCGATGAGTCCCAGCTGGCTGTATACGTAAGTCGCTATCAAGAAGTATTCCGGGTTCCTCCCGTACTCGAGGGCGCGCCCGATATATTCCAGGGCGTTCGCCCCGTTCCCGACCATCGAATGGAACTGAGCGAGCAACACCTGGGCATCGTGATCATCTGGGTTTACCCTTAACCTGGCTTCGGCTTGCTCGATCGCCCTCAGGTAGGTCGCCTCGGCCCGTTGGCGCTCTCCCAACCAGTAAAGACCTCGAGCCCAGTTACCTGTGTAAACATAGTGGCTTTCCAGTTCTGCACCCGCCTCCAGCTCGACTACTGCTTCGGCGTAGGCGCGCTCGTAGAACAACGCCATTCCCAGGTTCGAACGGACCCCTCCATCGCGTGGTCTCAGACGCCTGGCTTCCGACAGCATTTCGATCGCGGCCCCATAGTCGCCAAGTTGGATCAAGACTCCACCGCGGGCGCGATATCCTAAACCGTTTTCCGGTTCCAACTCGATGGCGATTTCAAATTGATCCGCCGACTCTTCGAATCGACCGCGGTCTGCGTAGAAAGCGCCCAGCCAGCGACGGTCTTTGCTCTCGAACTCTTCGCGCATGGCTCGAGTCAGATACGTGGATTCAGCGGCGAGGGGGTTGCCGAGATCCGCGTGGGCCCTGGCGATTCCACGAACAGCATCACCGTCAGCCAGGTTCAGGTTGGAAGCAATCTGAAACTCGCCTAGCGCCGCCCGATGATCACCTTCCTCCCGTAAGAGCGCACCCAGACAGACATGACCTGAAGGCAGAAGCGGAGCCAGGGCCTGAGCCGCACGGCACTCCTCACGGGATGGTTCGAGCCACTGCCCGTCTTGCAGCACCTGGTATTTGAGCAGGTATGCGCGTCCCAAACCCGCATGGGCAGCGGCGTAACCCGAATCCAGATCGAGCGCTCGCCTGAACTCTCCCATAGCAAGATCGATGTTGGCGTCGTTGCTCTGGTCATGCAGCTAACTGATTCCCCTCGTGTACGCATCCTCAGCTCTACCTACCGAAGTTTCGGGGAAGATCACGGTTGACCGACCCAACTGTGGGTCGCCCTCCGCCACGTCCATGACCGCATTCAAGACACGTCCAGAGAGGGCATCAAGTTCATTGAATGCGTCCTCGACGTCCTCGGCTTGCAACGAATCGCCAGTCACCGCGTCGTGGAGTTCGTAGGCGACGACCTCCGTCCCGGCAAGAATCGACAACGTGCCGGAAAGCACGAGATCAGCCTCGAATTCGTTCCGGGCCTCTTCGGCTGTTTCGATTCCACTGCGGCGAACCGCATCGGCGGAGATCACGTCGAGAGAAGACCCAGCGAGATTGATTCTCAATTGATCGTTCAATCGAATCGCGAGACCGTCAGCAAGCGGTTGATCGTCCGAATAGACAAAGGGAAGCACGACCAGCGTCCCTCGCGCTATCGTCGGTGGTTCACTTCCAACCCAGACCCCACCAAGAACCAGCAGAGTTGCCAGGGCGACGGTCATTGCTACGAGGCGCACACCGCCAGTAGCCCGAGCTTTCTGATAGCCCTTCAACTCGAACTTCACTTCCGTCATTGCCGAATATCTCTCTGATGGGTGTCTCGATAACATCCTGGAGATGATCCGTTCCAACCTTGGTTTGACGTGCGAATTGAATGCGCCGAGTGGCGCCGGCTCCTTTTGTAGAATGTTGTTTCGAATTTCCCGATATGTGTCGCCCGCGAAAGGACTCAGGCGTGCGAGCAGTTCGTAAAAGACAACACCCAACGAGAAAATGTCGGCTCGTTCGTCGGGCTGCATGGCGGCGAATACTTCAGGTGCCATATAAGCGGGAGTCCCGGCAATACTGAACGCTGTGGTGGTTGCATCGTCGGTGATGCTCGCTCCGCTATTCATCGCCTTCGCATCGGGCGTTGCCGGCAGGCGTCTGGCCAGGCCAAAGTCACAGATCTTCACCGTTCCCTTTGGCGTCAGCATGATGTTTGCCGGCTTGATGTCCCGATGCAGGATCCGGCGTTGATGGGCGGCTTCCAGTCCCACACAACACTGGATGGCGATGTCCAGGAATTCGTCGATCGTGAGGGGCGCTCGCATCCGTTCACGAAGCGACACGCCTTCAACGTATTCCATCACGAGGAATGTTTCGTCCCCGCTGTCGAAGATGTTGAAGAGGGAGGCAACGTTGGCGGCGGCATGCAGTTCAAACGCCCGTTGCGCTTCTGTTTCCAGATCGCGACGATATTCGATGTCCGAATGGAGTTGGGGGTTCAACCGCTTCAGGGCCACTGCACCGTCCAACTTCATGTCATCAGCGAGATAGACTTCGCCCATGCCGCCGGCGCCGAGGCGCTTTCGGATGCAGTATCGCGCATCGATTGTTCTGCCGGTGAGGTCGCCAGGTAAGGGGGGACTTGCGGGACGCGTGTCTTCGTCGGCCATGTGAGCCTCGTCACGTGCGCTGTCTGCGTTCGTTGACTTGCCGTAGCTCGTTGCGTTGGCGAATAGTCTAGTACAGCACCCCTAAAGTTCCGGTACAGTCCATTAGTAGGACGCGACCAGGTGTTGCATGAAGGTTTGAATGGTACTGACCATTTCATCCAGACTGCCAACGAATGGAGTTTTC